>BFBZ01000011.1_pt16 | contig 103783 bp, 122 predicted proteins | sample 1888401 | NCBI WGS metagenome assembly BFBZ01 (sample SAMD00112614, study PRJDB3348) | symbiont metagenome | host: Chara braunii
GGCGGCGCCCACCGCCAGCCGGCCGCGCGCGTCCTTGGTCGCCTCGGGGCGCTCGGCGCGCTGGAGGATGTCGCGGAGGGTGATGAGCCCGACCAGCCGGTCCTCCTCATCGACGAGCGGGAGCTTCTCGACGCGCGCGTCGCGCAGCAGGCGCGCCGCCTCCTCGGTACCCGTCGCGGGGCCGCCGGTCACCAGGCGCTCCCGGGGCGTCATGAGCGTGGCGACCGTCTCGAGCGGGTCGGTGCGCAGCATCACGTCGCGCGCCGTGAGCACGCCGGCCAGGCGGCCGTCGGGGTGGGTCACCATCAGGCTCGTCACACGCAGGCGGCGCATCACCGCCTGGGCCTCGACCAGCGTCGCGCCGGGCGCGATGGTGTGCGGGTCGCTGATCACCAGGGCCTCCGCGCGCTTCACGCGGGCCACCTCGTCGACCTGCTCGTCGATGGACAGGAAGCGGTGGATGAACCCGATCCCGCCGGCCCGCGCCATCGCGATCGCCATGTCCGAGCCCGTGACGGTGTCCATGTTCGCGGACACCACGGGGATGGCCAGCCGCACGTTCCGGGAGAGCCGGGTGGACACGTCCACATCCGACCGGGACGAGATGCCGCTTCGGCGCGGCGCGAGCAGGACGTCGTCGTAGGACAGGGCGAGCGGAATGCCGGCCTCGTTCACCGGCCCACCTTACCCCTCCGCGACCCGCCGGGGACGTCAGGTAGCATCGCGCGATGGCGCCCCGACCGCCCGTCGCGCTCGCCGTGGGCGCGCTCGTCTGCGCGGCACTCGCCGGGTGCGGTGGCGGCACGGACGCCGGACCGACCACGGCGACGCCGTCCGAGTACATCGCCGCCGTCCAGCGGCTCGTGGAGCCGCCGGGCCAGCTCGCGTCGTCGCTGGAGGAGCGCGGCCGCGCCGTCACCGGCGACGCGCCGTCGAAGCGCCGCATCGACCGGATCGCCGCCGCCGCCCGCGACCGCCTGGAGGAGTTCCGCGCCCTGCGCCTGGGCGACCCGGCGCTGCGGCGCCAGCGCGACCGGCTCGCCGGCGCCTATGCGCGGATGATCCCGCGCATGCGCACCGCCGCCGACGCCCTGGACTCCCGCGACCGCGCCGCCCTGGCGCGCGCCTCCCGACCGTTCCTCGACGCCCTGGACGCGCTGTCATCCGCAGCCGCAGCCTCCTCGCCGTCGCGCTGATCGCCGCCGCGGCGGCCGGTATGGCCGGCTGCGGGGGCGGATCGATCGAGGCGGGCACCACCACCGTGCCCGACGGCACCCAGGTGTCCTCGCAGCGCTACCTGGCCGACACGGTCGCGGCCGCCGACGCGGTGGCCGACTTCTCGGCCCTCCTCTCGGCGCTCGCGCCGGTGCCGAAGCCCGCGGAGCTCCGGGCCGCCGCGCCCGAGCTGGCCGTCGCCCGCGACCGGGCGGCGCTCCTCGCCGGCCGCCTCCGCGCGGAGCGTCTGGAGGACCGGCGGCTGGAGGCGCAGCGGGCCGACGCGTCGGCCGCCCTCGCGGCGGTCGTGGCCGCGATGGACGACCTCACCAGCGCCGCGGAGCGCGGCAACGCCGAGGCGGCGGCGGCCGCGTCCCGGCGGTTCAGCGAGGCCGTCGGCGAGCTGAGGATGCTGCCCGCCCCCAGCTAGCGCTCCGGGGGGGATCCAGCTTTCGGACCGGCCTGCCGATGTGAGGTGTGCACGCCGCTTCCCGGGGGGAGCGGCGGGCCCCCCTGTCGCACGGACCTGCCCAAGGGATGGTGAGGTTGCAACAGGCCCCCGTTCGGGTGCTCATCGCAGGCCGCAATCCGGCATGGACCGCCGGGATGGTGGCGTTCCTCTCCGGTCCGGAGCTGGAGGCGGCCACCGCCGGCACGGTCGACGGGGCGCTCGGCGCGCTCGACGCCGGACCGCACCACCTGCTGGTGGTGGGCCGCGCGCTGCGCGACGCCCCCGGGTCGGAGCTGGCCCGCGAGGTGGCGCGCCGCCACCCGGGCGTGATCGTGGTGGTCGCGCTGGAGGACGGCTCGCCCGAGGCCCAGCTGGAGGCGCTCGCCGCCGGCGCGGCCGGGTGCATCCCGGCCGACGCGGACCGCGAGGCGGTGGTGGAGGCGGTCAGCGACGCCCTCCGCGGCGTGCCGCGCTTCGACCTCGAGGCGCTGCGCCCCCTCGCCGACCTGATGCGCCGCACCGGTCCGCGGGAGGTGCTGCTGACGGAGCAGGAGCGGGTGGTCCTCCGCCTGATGCGCCAGCACCTCACGTACAAGGAGATCGCCCAGCGCCTGGGCGTCTCCTGGCACACGGTGCGCACCCACGCGCAGTCGATCCTCCGCAAGTCGGGCGTCCACTCGCGCCGCGACCTGGACGCCTGGGACCAGCGCCTGGATGCCGGGGCGGCGTCCGAGGTGCTGCGGTGAGCCGGCGCAACCTCGCCCCGCCGGCCGGCCTCGCCCTGCTCGTCGCCGGCGGCGCGCTGCTGGTCCGCGTGGCCGTGATGATCGTCTCCGGCGACGGTGCCCGCTTCGGCTGGCTGTCCACCGCCGCCGCGTGCGTCCTGGCCGGGGTCGCCCTGGTCCTGGTCGCACTCCCCAAGATCGTCCCCTTGCCCGACGGCGAGGGGGCGGACCAGCCCGCACCCGAGCTGCCGCGCGGGTGATGGGGCCCGCGACCGGCGGGGGCCTTCGGGAGGCAGGCCCCCGCCGGCCGCGGACGTAATCCGGGACCGGGTTCGCCGGGCTAGGTCAGCCCGGCGATGACGAGCCGGGCCTCCTGGACGATCTCGCCCACGAGGCGCTCCGCGGGCAGCGCCTCGCCGGCAAGGCCGCCCGCCTGGCCGGCCCAGAGGGCGATGTGCTCGGCGTCGCCGGCCGCCGCGGCCGCCGCCCGCAGGTCGGCGCTGGCGCTCGACTGGCGCGGATAGCCCAGGCCGGGAGGCCCCAGCGCCTCCAGCTCTGACACGAGGCGGTTCACCAGGCCGCGTGCGGGCCGCCCGGAGACCGCGCGGGTGATCACGGTGTCGGTGTCGCGCGAGCGGGCGATGCGCTCCTGGTAGGCGGCGGGGACGCCCGCCTCGGCGGCGACGAGGAACCGGGTGCCCATCTGCACGGCCTGCGCGCCGAGCGCGAGCGCGGCGGCCAGGCCGCGGCCGTCCATGATCCCCCCGGTCGCGATCACGGGGACGTCGACGGCGTCCACGACCTGGGGCACCAGCGCGAGGGTGCCGACGAGCGGCGGCACGCCGTCCGCCGGGACCGTGAAGTCGGAGCGGTGCCCGCCGGCCTCGCCGCCCTGGGCCACGATCACGTCGGCCCCCGACCCGACGGCGCGGACGGCGTCGGCGACGTTGGCGGCCATCGCGATGACCGGCACGCCCGCGGCGTCGGCCAGGTCGCGGATGACGGCGGGGTCGCCGAGCCCCACGCTCACCGCGGACGCGCCCGCCTCGAGGGCGGCGGCCACCAGGTCGCGCGCCGTCGGCGGGGGCGCGGCGGGGGGCGGGTCGGCGGGGAGGCCCAGCTCGCGGCGCATGGCGGCGAACACGGGGCCGGGGTCCGCGGCGCCCGGCTGCGGCGCCTCGGGCGGGGCGAGCAGGACGTTGACGGCGATGGGCGCGTCGGTGAGCTCGCGGGCGCGCGCGATCGCGGCCGTCGCGCGGTCCACCGTCATGCCCGTCAGCCCGAAGGTGCCGAGCCCGCCCCCGCGCGAGACGGCGGCCACGAGCTCGGGCGTCGTGGGCCCTCCCGCCATCCCCGCAAGGACCACCGGATGGCGGATCCCGAGCCGCCTGCAGAGGGCGGTCGTCAGATCGGGGAGAGGAATTGCCCACGCCTCCTGGGGCCCCGATCCGTAAGGAATCGGCCCCGGACACCGATAGAGGGGGCAAGCCGGGCCTCACACCGGATCGTCCCCTCTACGCCGAGGTTATACACGACATGCGCTCCAAGCTCATCGCTCTCTACGTTGCTGGTGCCGCCGTCGCGACCCTCGTCGCCGCGAACGGCGCGATGGCCGCGACCTGGATTCGCCGGTAGCTCCTCCCGGGGGCGCGCGTCCCTCCCCCGGGCGCGCGCCCTCAGCAGTTCCACCGCAGGGAAGTTCTTACAGGTCCCCGCCGCCGAGCAGGCGGCCGAGGGGCACGGGGGAGTACACACGGCCCCTCCGGCGTTCCGCCGTTGTCCAGCGTGCCGTCGATGGGAGATCGTGTCCCCATGAGCCGCAGTGAGCCGGGGCGCCCGACGCCGCGAGGGTCGGGGCCGGCGGCCGCGCGGCAGGGGCTCGCGGGCGCGCTCTACCTCGGCGCGCTCGGCGTCGTGTTCGGCGACCTCGGGACGAGCCCCCTCTACACCGTCCAGACGGTGTTCAACCCCGACGATCCGCACCCCATCGGGCCGTCGGCGACGGCCGTCCTCGGGATCGTCTCGCTGATCTTCTGGTCGGTCACGCTGATCGTGACGGTCACGTACGTCACCCTCGTGATGCGCGCCGACAACGACGGCGAGGGCGGGATCATGGCGCTCATCACGCTGGTCCGCCGGCGGGTCCCCTCGCTCCGGGGGCGCACCAAGGCCGCGCTCATCGCGGCCGGCATCTTCGGTGCCGCGCTCTTCTTCGGCGACAGCATGATCACGCCCGCGATCTCCGTGCTGTCCGCGGTCGAGGGGCTGGAGGTCGCCGAGCCCTCCCTGGGCGACGCCGTCATCCCCATCACCGTGGGCGTCATCGTCGCCCTGTTCCTCGTCCAGCGCGTCGGCACCGGCACGGTCGGCCGGTACTTCGGGCCGGTCATGGTCCTCTGGTTCTCGGTCATCGCCATCCTCGGGATCCACGGGATCGCCGAGCACCCCAGCGTTCTGCGCGCCCTGTCGCCGTCATACGCCGTGAGCTTCGCCGCCGAAGAGCCGGTGAGCGCCTTCTTCGCCCTCGCCGCCGTCGTCCTGGCGGTGACGGGCGCCGAGGCCCTCTACGCCGACATGGGGCACTTCGGGCGACCGGCGATCACCCGCGCCTGGCTGACGCTGGTGTTCCCCGCGTGCATCCTCAGCTACCTCGGGCAGGGCGCCCTCATCCTCGGCGACCCGGCCGGCGCCATCGCCAACCCCTTCTTCCTGCTCGCGCCGGGCTGGGCCCAGATGCCGCTGGTCGTCCTCGCCACGGCCGCGACCGTCATCGCGTCGCAGGCGGTGATCACCGGCGCCTTCTCCGTCGCGCACCAGGCGGTACAACTCGGCTACCTGCCGCGCCTGCGGGTCCGTCACACGTCCTGGGCGACCGTCGGCCAGATCTACGTCCCCTGGATCAACTGGCTGCTGCTGGCGGGCGTCGTGACGCTCGTCCTCGCCTTCCGCAGCGCGACATCCCTGGCCTTCGCGTTCGGCATGGCGGTGACCGGGACGATCACGATCACCACCGTGCTCTTCCTCGTCGTCGCCCGCGCCGGCTGGGGCTGGCCGCGCTGGGCGGTCTGGGGCGGCGGCGCGATCCTGCTCACGGCGGACCTGCTCTTCCTCGCCGCCAACGTGACCAAGATCCCCTCCGGGGCCTGGCTGCCGCTCCTGATCGGGGTCGTCGTGTTCACCGTCCTCATGACGTGGCACGCCGGCCGCGCGATCGTCGCCCGCGAGCGCGGGCGCCACGAAGGCCCGCTGGAACCCTTCATCGACCAGATCCGGTCGGGCAGGCCGCCCGTCGTGCGCGCGCCCGGGACCGCGGTTTTCCTCAACCGCAACCGCGCGACGACGCCGCTTGCGATGCGCTCCGTCGTCGAGCACCTCGGGGTGCTGCACGAGCACGTCGTGATCCTGACCGTCGAGATCGAGCCGGTGCCGCGCGTCGCGCCCGGCGACCGGCTCACGATCGACGATCTGGGCCACCGCGACGACGGGATCACCCACGCCTGCGCGCGCTTCGGGTACATGGAGCGGCCCGACGTGCCGGCGGTGATCCGCCTGATCGAGCATTCCGGCATCGAATGCCCCCTCGAGGTCGACACCGCCTCCTACTTCCTGTCCACGATCGAGGTGCACGCCGGTGACGGTCCGGGTCTCGCCCGCTGGCGCAAGCGCCTGTTCGTCGCGACGTCCCACGTCGCCGCCGACGCCGTCGAGTACTTCGGGCTCCCGAGGGAGCGGACGGTGCTCCTGGGCTCGCGGGTCGAGGTGTGACGGCGACCGGCGCCCTAGCGGGCTGAGCGGTCCCCCTCGTCCAGCAGCCGGTCCACGGCCGCCACGAACGCGGGATCGTCCGGCTCCACCGAGGAGTCGTAGCGGGTCACCAGCCGGCCGTCGCGGTCGAGCAGGTCCTTGGTGAAGTTCCACCCGGGCTCCTCGCCCGCCGGCCCCGGCCGCGCGGCGATCCGGGCGAACAGCGGCTGCGCGCGCGGCCCCGTGACGCGCCCCTTGGCGGCCATGGGGAAGCCGACCCCGTAGTTCAGCTCGCAGAACTCCTTGATCTCCTCGCCCGACGCGAGCTCCTGCCGGAAGTCGTTGGACGGGAAGCCGACGATGGTGAACCCCTGTGCCCGCTTGGCCTCGTAGAGCGCCTCCAGCCCCTCGAACTGGGGCGTGAACCCGCACCGGCTGGCGGTGTTCACCACGAGCACGACCCGCCCCCGCAGCGCCCCGGGCCGCAGGACGGAGCCGTCGATGAGGGTGACCGGGGTCGTCAGGAGCGACGGCCCCCGCTGCGCCGCGGACGGGAGGAGGGGCCCGGCCGGCGCCGTCGTGGCCGCGGCGTCCACCGGGCTCGCGTCCTCGCCGCACCCCGCGGCGACCGCGACCGCGAGGCCGGCGGCGAGCAGTGCGATCGCGATACTGCGGCGTCCCATCACGAGGGAGGGTACGTTCGCCGGCGCTTCCCGGACCAGGATCGGTGGTGGCATGCTCCCGGCCGCATGAGTGACCGGGGCCGTACACCGAGGGCGCTGCTCGCCCGCGCCCGTGCACGCGCGGGGTTCGCCCCTGCGGCCGACGCGCGCGCCCTGCTGGCGGCGCGGCTCGCCCTGCTCAACCCGGAGACCCTCGCCCGCGCGACCGGCCACCCGGTGATCCTCCACCGCCACCTCACGGCGGTCGGTCTGCCCGTGCCGCGCCTGCACGGGGTCGTCGGGCCTTCCGGCGGCTGGAGCGCCGCGTGGGCGCGGCCGGTGATCGGGGTGGCGCAGACGGCGCGCTTCCTCGCCGGGCTGCCGGGGGACATCCGCCTGCAGCCGCACGGCGGCGCCCCGCGGGTCGTGCCCGCCGGAGAGGATCTCGAGGCCGTCGCCGCGGAGCTCTTCGCGCCGGGCGCCGCGGACCTCGTGGTCGTGCAGGAGTGGCGCGGGCTCGGGCCGCCGATGCGCATCGTCACCGCGGTCGGCGACGACGGGGCCGCCCGTATCGCCCACCGCTTGGGCGCCCCGCACGCCGGGGCGGACGACCTGGCGCGGCGGGCGGCGACCGCGCTCATGCCGCAGCGCGCGCCGGCGTGGGAGATCGCCGCCTCCACCGGCGGCCCGGTGATCCTGGGCGTCGAGGGGCGCTGGGCGGACGCGCCGGGGCTCGACGCCGCCGCCGCCCTCGCCGGGCTGGACGCGGCCCTCGCCCGGGGGGCGGCGGCGTGAGGCCGGCGACCGCCCTCCTGCGCGTGCGCACGTTCCGGGACGTGACCCGGCGGGCGGCCGCGTCCTACGGGGTGAGCCGCCTGTCGATCGTCCGGACGGCCGTCCGCCTGCGCCGCCGCAACGGCTTCAACGTGGAGAACGCGCTGCTCGAAGGCCTCCTCGACCCCGCGATGCCGGACGCCCAGCGCCACGCGTACATCGGGGTCGCACAGCGCCGCGCCGCGCAGGACCGGCTCAACCCGGTGTCGCTCGAGCCCTTCACCGAGCAGAAGATCCTGTTCCACGACTACGCCGAGGCCGGCGGGCTGCCGGTGGCCGAGCTCTACGGCACCGTGGGGCGGGGCGGCGTCTGGGACCGGCGCACGGGCCGCACCGGCCACGGCCCGGAGGCGTTCTCGGCGCTGCTCGCCGGGACCGCCGGCGAGGTGGTGGTGAAGCCGTCGTTCGGCAACCGGGGGGCCGACGTGACCGTGCTGCTGCGCGACGGCGCCGGCTGGACCGGGCTGCGCGGCGAGCCGGCCGATCCCGCGGCCCTGTACCGGCGGATCCTGGAGCGCGACCCGGCCGACGTCCACCTCGTCCAGCAGCGGCTGCGCAACCACCCGCAGATCGACGGGATCTCCGACAGCCCGGTGCTCCAGACGCTGCGGGTGATCACGATCGTGCGCCCCGACGGGAGTGTCTACTTCGTCAGCGCCATCTTCAAGCTCGCGACCGGCACGGCGGACACGGACAACTACCTCCAGGGCGCGACCGGGAACGGCTACTGCGTGGTCGCCCTCGACGACGGCCGCCTCGGCCCGTTCACGACCATCGCGCCGGACGGCGTCGGCATCGCGACCACCCCCGACGTCCCGGCCACCGGCGTCCGCGTGCTGGGCCGCCCGGTGCCGATGTTCGCCGAGTGCTGCGAGCTGGCCCGCCGCGCGTCGCTCCTGCTCCTGCCGATGCGGACCCTCGGGTGGGACATCGCGATCACGCCCGACGGGCCGGTGCTGATCGAGGGGAACAACTGGTGGGCCGCGTTCGAGGCGCTGACGCCCGAGGGCTGGGCCCTCCTCACGCGCATCCCCTGACGCGGGCTCAATCCCGACCGGGACGGGCCGATAACGAGGGTGTGAGCACGACCGTCGCCACCGACCGGGCCCTCGACGCGATCGCGGTGCTCCGGCGTGCGCTGGCCGAGCAGGCGGCCGCCCTGGCCGCCGACGAGCAGCGGGTGGACGCGGCGCTCGCCGACTACCTGGAGCGCGCCGCCGCGTAGGCCGCGACCGCGCGGACGGCGCGCCCCTGGCGGGCGGTCGCCGCGCTAACCAGCGCCCCGCCGGGGAGCTCCACGACGAACGCGCTCGACCCGGGGTCCCGCCGGTTCTGCCACCGCGTCGCCACGCCCGGCAGGAACCCGAGCCGCTGCGCCGGCAGCCCCGACAGGCGCGCGTAGCGGCGGGGGAGCCGCTGGTCGTTCGCCGTCCCGGTGTCGACGAGCGTGAGCGCCTGGTGGAACCAGATCGTCACCGCCGGGTCCAGCCGCCGGACGAGCCGGGCCGCCAGCCGGGACTCGGGCTCCGACAGCGGGCGCGGCCCGCCGTAGTAGGTCGCGAACGGCCGCCCGCCGCCCCGCCACCCGTCCGGGAAATTGCGGTTCAGGTCGACGCCGTGGGCGTTCTGGCGGGTGCCGGCGGCGGCACCGTCGGGGTTGAGGTCGTGGACGAGCCACAGCTCCACCCGCGGCTGGCGGACCGGGTGCGCCCGCAGCCACCGGACCACCGCGACGCCGGCGCGCTCGTTGCCGTGGATCGCGCCGACCACCAGCACTTTCGTGGGGGCGCGGCGGTCGCCGACGCGGGTGACGCGGATCGGCCGGCCGTCCACGGACCGCCCGAGGACCGCGTCGTGCACGGCGACCCCGGGCGGCCCGGGGGCTGCGCCCGCTTCGGAGGCGGGCGCGGGGCCGGCGAGTCCCGCCACGGCCACGACGGCCGCGACGGGGAGGAGGACGAGGTGCCGGTGCCGGCTAGCCGGCGTCCGCGGCGGCGAGGCTGACCGCCTCCTCGCGCGCCTTCACGACGTCCCAGGGGATCGTGATCGAGCGGCCGTCCATCTCGATGGAGCCGCTGCCGCGCAACTTGCTGAACGCGGTGGTGACCGCCTCGCGCGACGCGCCCACCAGCGACGCCCACTGGGCGTGCGTCAGCTCGAGCCGCAGCTCGATGCCGGCGCGGGTGGCGACGCCGAACCCGTCGGCGAGCTGGTGGAGCCGCGCCCGCAGGCGGTCCTCGACGCGCATCTCGCTGACCAGGGCGACCGTCTCGCGCAGGGTGGCGACGCGGTCGGAGAGCAGCTCGGCGAGGTTGCGTCCCAGGCGCGGGTACCGCGCGATGAGGCCCTCCACGGCGCGCCCGGAGAGGGGCGACACGGCGGAGTCCTCCAGCGCGCTGATGCTCGCGGCGGGGGCGGCGCCCAGCGTCGAGTAGATCGCGCCCGGGTCGAGCAGCGAGATCATGATCTCGTGCCCCGGCGCGGTGCTCTCGAACAGGGCGAGGCGGCCCTCGCGGACGACGAAGAGGTGGTCCTGCCGGCCGAGCGGCTCGGGCATGGACGCGCCACGCGGCCAGCGCACGAGGGGGAGCCGGCTGTCGAGCAGCGCCAGGTCCCGCTCCGGCAGCCCCGCGAAGAGATCCATGCGGGTGAGACCGAGGCGACCTGCGCCGCTCACGCCGGAACCCCGCACGCCGTCGGGGCGGAGTTCGGAGAGGGCAGTGGCCATGCGAGCCACTGTGCCACCCCATTGTTATGGCGCCCTAAGAACCGTCGCAAGATGTCGGTGTGATGCCCATCACCGGGATTGTTCAATCGTGCGACTCCGCCGGATCGGGCCGCCGGGGCACCGCTCCGCCCCGCGGGCGCCGCGCGCGCAGCGGTACGATCAGCCCTCAGACCCGGCGAGGAGCGCCCCTGACCGCGGAGAGGCCCAGCCCGGCCGTCCAGGACTACCTGAAGGCCATCTACCTGCTCGACGAGTCCGCCGAGGCGCCAGGCCCGGTGACGACGACGGCGGTCGCCGAGTCGCTCGCCGTGACCACCGCGTCGGCCAGCAACATGCTGAAGAAGCTCGACGGGCTCGGCTACGTCGACCAGGTCCCGCGGCACGGCGTCGTGCTGACCGACGCCGGCCGCCATGCGGCGCTCGAGGTGATCCGCCACCACCGCCTGCTCGAGACATACCTCGCCACGCGGCTGGGGATGCCCTGGGACGAGGTGCACAAGGAGGCGGAGGTGCTGGAGCACCACGTCTCCGAGGCGCTCGCCGACCGGATCGCCGAGGCCCTCGGCCACCCGGAGCGCGACCCGCACGGCCACCCGATCCCGACGAGCGCCGGCCTGATGCCCAGCGTGCCGTCGCGCCGCCTCAGCGAGATGGCGGAGGGCGCCGAGGCCATCGTGGGGCGCGTCGACGACCGCGACGACGCCCTGCTGCGGTTCCTGGCCGAGCGTGGCCTGGTGCCCGACGCGCAGGTGACCGTGCTCGGCCACGCGCCGTTCGGGGGACCGATCTCGGTGCGTGTGGGCGAGCGGGTGGTGGACGTGCCCCCCGCCGCCGCCCACGCCGTACACGTGGAATGAGAACATGAACGCGCGCTCATACCCGGTGGCACCCAAGAAGGAGAGACCGTGACACGTAGACGGCCCCTGTTCCTCGCGCTGGCGTGCGTCGCGCTGATCGCCCTCGCGCTCGGCCTGGCCGCGTGCGGCGGGGACGACGACGACTCGGGCGCCGCCGCGGCGACGACGACCGCGGCCGGCACCACGACCGCTCCCGCGACCCCGATCCCGACCGAGTCCACGCCCGCGACGACCGGTGGCGGCGCCACGGGGGCGACGACCCTCGCCCTCCAGGCCGACCCCACCGGCCAGCTCAAGTTCGTGGAGTCGACGCTGACCGCGAAGGCCGGCGAGATCACGATCAAGCTCACCAACGATTCGGCCGTTCCGCACGACGTCGCGGTCGATGGCGCGCCGGGCGTCAGCGACCAGGTGACGGACGGCGGCAGCGCCGAGCTGACGGTGAACCTGCCCGCCGGGACGTACCAGTACTACTGCACCGTCCCGGGCCACCGTCAGGCCGGGATGGTCGGGACCCTCACCGTCAACTAGTCAGTCCACGAAGGGCTGGGCCTCGGCGATCAGGTCGTCGAGGTCCACGCCCAGGCTCTGCATGAAGAACGGCGTGAGCAGGTTGAGGGTGTGCCGGCACGCCGGGCAGATCGGCAGCGGGGGCGGCGGGGGGAGACCCTCCGTCGCCCCCGTCAGCGTGTAGGCCTTCCCGCAGTACTTGACGCACACGCCGCACGACCCCGCCTTGCAGTCCAGGCGCACCAGGTCCATGCCGGCGCCGCCGATCTGGGCGAGCCACGCGGCGTGCCGCTGCGCGTAGGCCTCCGCCTCCTCCGCCAGCGCCGCCCGCGCGGCGTCGCTCCACCCCTCCCGCAGGGCCGTCGCGAACGGCTCCGGCGGGTCGGGGACGTCCCGGAAGCGCTCGGTCCAGCGGTCGATCTCGGCCGCCCAGTCGCGGCCGGCGGCCTCGGCGGGGATCAGTCCTCCACGAAGTCGACGCGCGGCGCGTGATCGATCAGGCCCGCCTCGTGCCCGCGCCGCAGCAGCTCGGCGACGGCCGCGCGGCCGTCCTCGCCGTAGTCGAGGGTGCGCTCGTTGACGTACATCCCTACGAAGCGGTCGGCCAGGTCCATGTCCAGGCCGCGGCCGAACTGCTCGGCGTGCGCGAGCGCGCCGGTGCGGTGCTCCAGCCCGTACGCGATCGACTCGCGCAACAGGCGCGACAGGCGGGGCAGCGTGTCGCCCTCGTCCAGGTCGCGGCGCACGGCGTTGGCGCCCAGCGGCAGCGGGAGGCCGCCGGTCAGCTCGTGCCACCACTCGCCCAGGTCCAGGATCTTCGTGAGGCCCTGGGTCTCGTAGGTCAGCTGGCCCTCGTGGATCACCAGGCCGGCGTCCACGTCGCCCGCCTCCACCACGTCCAGGATCTCGTCGAACGGCGTGATCACCGGATCGACGATGCGGCCGACGGCGAGCTGCAGCTCCAGGAAGGCGCTGGTCAGCAGACCGGGGACCGCGACGCGCAGCGACGGCAGCTCCGCCGGCTCGATCGCGGCGCCCTCGCGCACGACCACCATCGGGCCGTACTGCTCGCCCATCGACGCACCGTGCGGCAGCAGGCGGTACCCATCCGACAGGTACGCGTACGCGTGCACGGACAGTGCCGTGACCTCGAGGCGCCCCTCCTTGGCCCACCCGTTGAGCGTCTCGATGTCCCGGAGGATGTGCTCGAAGCGGAACCCGTCGGTGGGGATCTTGTCCTCGGCCAGCGCGTAGAACATGAAGGCGTCGTCGGGGTCCGGGCTGTGGCCCAGTCGGATCAGGCGGTCGGCCACGTGGGCGCGCTCCCTCAGTCGAAGTAGGTGTCGTCGGCGCGCCAGGGCGGTGCGCAGCCGCAGAGCAGCCGCACCGGCCCGTCGCCGTTGGCGCGGATCGTGTGCCACGACCCCGGCGGGATCAGGATCGCGTCGCCCGGACCCACCGTCCGGACCTCGCCGTCGAGCTCCATCTCGCCGGTGCCTTCGACGAGGTAGTAGATCTCTTCGGAGACCCGGTGGTAGTGCCGGGTCGTCGACTCGCCCGCCTCGATCGTGGCCTCGGCCAGGCTCTGGTGCGCCACCGGGGCGTTGGAGCGGTCGAGCAGCGAGCGGATGGTGCTGCCGTCGGTCGTGACGAACGGCTCGGCGTCGTCGCGGGCGCGGATCTCCACGCCCCCCAGCCTACCCTCGCCACCGCCCGGCCGCCGCGGTCAGGCGGGCGCGGCAGGGCTCGCACAGCGCCCCCCAGTGGACGTCCGTCCCCCCGCAGAGCTCGCACACCGGGGAGCGCGCGTCCGGCATCGGCACCCGCTCGCCGCGGGCGCGGCGCAGCGCCGCCTGCTCGAGGCTCCTCAGCCGCTCCCAGGCTGGCTCCCGACCGCTCACGTCCTTGTGATCGGCACCCAGGCGCGAACGGACGAGGGGGCGCGAGGACCCTCTAGGCCGTCCCTAGGGGACGGGCGCCTCGCGGATGACGCACATGCCCTCGCCCTCGGCGACCAGGACGTCGCCCGGCAGGTGGATCGTCACCACCGCGCGGAAGCCGCGCTCGCTCTGCTGCACCAGGCGGCCGCGGAGGCTGAGCTCCTCGCCCACGGGGATCGGCCGGCGCAGCCAGTAGCGCACCTTCGCCGTCATGCCCCACAGCCCGTGGGGGGCGCCGGCGTAGACGAGCATCTCATCGACCAGCATCCCGATCAGGCCGCCGTGGACGCGCTCCGGGTAGCCGATCTGCGTGGCCCGCGGCGTGTAGCGCGCGACGGCGTCGGTCCCGTCCCGGTGGATCCGCAGGTGCAGCCCCTCCGGGTTCGCCGGGCCGCACACGAAGCAGTGCGGGAACTCCGGCGGGTTGAGGAGCGGCAGATCGTCCACGGAGGGGTGAGATGCTACCGTCCGGCGTCGTGACCGCGTTCCTCGTCGTCATCCACTCGATCAACGCCGTGCTGCTCGTGTTCCTGGTGCTGCTGCACAGCGGCAAGGACGCCGGGCTCTCCGGCGCGTTCGGGGTCGGCGGCTCCTCGAGCTCCTACGGTGGGTCGACGGCCATCGTCGAGAAGAACCTCGACCGCGTGACGGTCGCCTCGGCGATCCTGTTCTTCGTCACGACCTTCCTGCTGGCGAAGGCGCTCTAGCGCCGACGGCCGCCGTGCGCGGTCGGCCGTCTGCGATTGGCTTACGTTTCTCATGTCTGTAGCGTGCCCGCGGGGATGAGGCGGCAACGGGGTGTCACGCGGAGCGCCGCACTCGTGGCAGCGGCCATCGTGCTGCTCGTCGCGCTGCTGGCGGCCGGGTGCGGCTCGGACGGCGGCGACGACGCCGAGCGCGGCGGCACCCTGATCGACGCCGAGGACCAGGCCCCGGCGATCATCAACCCGCTCATCGCCGACGGCGCAACCGTCGCCGCCCAGCGGGTGGTCTCGAACGTCCTCCAGAACCTGCTCACCAACGACGAGACCGGCGCCTACGTCCCGCAGCTCGCGGAGCGCGTCCCCACCGGCGACGACATCGCCACCGGGCCGCTGCGGGTGACGTTCCACCTGCGGCCGGAGGCCCGCTGGTCGGACGGCGAGCCGGTCACCTCGGAGGACGTGGTCTTCACCTGGAAGACGATGACCTCGGACGCCAACCAGATCGCGAGCCGCACCGGCTGGGACCAGATCCGCACGATCACCCCCGGGACGACCGCCTCCGGCGGCGACTGCCCGCCCGAGACCTGCTTCACCGTCGCCTTCAAGGACGACTACGCCCCGTGGAAGGACGTGTTCAGCGTCGCCGGCGGCTACTACGTGCTGCCCGAGCACGTCCTGAAGGGGAAGGACTTCGACACGGCCTGGAACACCGGCGGCATCGTCGGCTCCGGCCCGTTCACCCTCGAGGAGTTCCAGCCGCGCGTCCGCGCCGTGCTGGCGCGCGACGCCGACTGGTGGGGGTCCGGGGACACCGGCGGCGGGCCGTTCCTCGACCGGATCGTCGTCAACTTCCTCGACTCCCCCGCGGCGACCCTGACCGCCCTGCGGCAGGGCGAGGCCCAGATGGCGAGCTTCCTCCCAGACCCGGAGCTGATCGGCCGGGCCCGGGACATCGAGGGCATGACCGTCCAGCAGGTGCCCTCGCTCTTCTTCGAGCACATCGCGATCAACACCGAGGCGCCCCCGATGGACGACCCGGCCGTGCGCGAGGCGCTGGCGTACGCGGTCGACCGCGACCAGGTCGTGGACGTGCTGCTGGAGAACTCCGTCCCGGTGCTCCAGAGCCTCCTGCGGCCCAGCCAGCTCGGCTACTCACCTACGTACGAGAAGTACTCCTACGATCCGGACCGCGCGGCCGAGATCCTGGAGGGGGCCGGCTGGGTCCGCGGCTCCGACGGGATATTCGCCAAGGACGGCAAGCGCCTGGAGATCCCCATGTCGACGCTGTCGGGCGACGAGCTGCGCCGCACCGAGGTCCGGCTCATGGCCGAGCAGGCGCGCAAGGCGGGGATCGACCTGAAGCTGCGCTCGCGCACCCCCGACCAGCTGTTCAGCAGCGACCTGGGCAACGGGGACTTCACGACCGCCCTGCTCGCCTTCGGCGGCGGGGTCGACCCGAGCCCGACGGGGCTGCTCGCCTCGGACCAGATCCCCTCGGAGGAGAACGGGTTCTCCGGCCAGAACGTGTACCGGTGGAGCAACGCGGAGGTGGACCGGCTGCTGCGGAGCTCCGACCGGGAGGTCGACGAGGACGCCCGCGTCCAGCAGCTCGGCCGGATCCAGGAGATCCTGGCCGACGAGGTGCCGCTCATCCCGCTCTACGCGCAGCCCAACACCGTCGCCCACGTCGACGCCCTCCAGGGCGTGAGGGAGAACCCCACCCAGGCCGAGGTGTTCTGGAACAGCGGGGAGTGGTCGCTGGCCGGCGGCGGATAGCCCTCCGGGGATGAGCACCGCCGCCTACGTCGGGCGGCGCCTGCTCGCCGCGGTGCCGCTGCTGCTCGTCGTCAGCGTCATCGCCTACGCCCTGCTCTACCGCGCCGCCGACCCCGAGGCGCGGCTGCGGCGCATCCCCGGCGTCCGGGCCGAGGACGTCCAGCGGCTCGTCCGCCAGCAGGGCCTCGACCAGCCGTGGTACGAGGGCTACTGGCACTGGCTCACCGGGTTCCTCCAGGGCGACTGGGGGGTCAGCACCGCCAACCGGGGCGTCAACGCGATCGAGCCGATCAAGGACGCGCTGCCGGCGACGCTGGAGCTGATGCTGCTGGCCTCCCTCCTCTCCGCCGTGCTGGCCCTGGTGCTGGGCGTCGTCTCGGCCCGCCGCCCCCACGGCCCCGGCGACACGTCGATCACGGCGTTCACGCACATCGGCTTCGCGACGCCGACGTTCCTGGTGGGCGTGCTGCTCCAGCTCGCGGCGATCTGGATGCGCGACAACGGGTGGGCGATCCTCCCGTTCCTCGCGGGGCTGATCGTGATGCTCTGCAGCCTCGGCGCGGCCCTCCGCGGCGGGCGGATCGGCCGGGCGGCGTTCGGGATCGGCCTGGTGGTGGTCGCCCTCTCCGTGGTGCTGTGGGACCGGCTGGGCGGCGACGGCCAGGTGGTCTTCTACACGCAGCAGCGGTACTCGTTCGGCAGCGAGGGCGACCTGTTCTCGGTCGATCACCTCCAGCACCTGGTCCTGCCGGTCCTGACGCTGGCGCTGGTGAACGTGGCCGTGTGGACCCGGTTCCAGCGCGCCTCGATGATCGAGGCGCTCAGCGCCGACCACATCACCGCCGCGCGGGCGCGGGGGATCTCCGAGCGGCGCATCACGGTCCACCACGCCATGCGCGCGTCGCTCGCCCCGCTCGTGACCCTGGTGGCGCTCGACCTGGGGATCATGTTCTCGGGGGCGGTGATCACGGAGTCGGTGTTCTCGTGGCCGGGGATGGGCCGCCTGCTGCGCGACTCGGCGCTGTCGCGCGACGTGAACGTGGCGATGGGGATCGTGATGATCGGGGCCGTCGCGGTGGTCGTCGCCAACCTGGTGGCCGACCTGCTGTACGCGAAGCTCGACCCGCGGGTCGACCTGCGGAGGCGGCGCCGGTGAGGGGGCGCGGCTACGCGCGCCGGTTCGGCTGGGCCGGGTGGGTCGGCGTCGCGATCCTGGTGGTCATCGCCCTCGCGTGCCTGATCGGTCCCGAGCTGTCGCCCTACCGCCCGGACGAGCAGGACCTGGCGGCGCGCAACCAGGGGCCCAGCTGGGAGCACCCCTTCGGGACGGCGAGCCTGGGGGAGGACGTGATGACCCAGGTGCTCGTGGCGGGGCGCATCTCGCTGGCGATCGGGTGCGGGACGGCGCTGGTCGCGACGCTGGTGGGCGCCGCGCTCGGCCTGCTGGCCGGGTGGCGCGGCGGGTGGGTCGACGGCGCCCTGTCCCGGTTCGCGGAGCTCTTCCTGATCGTCCCGGCGTTCGTGGTGCTGATCGTCCTGTCGCTCACCTTCGAGCGGGTCGGCGTCGCGGAGGTGATCCTGATCCTGGCGATCCTGTCGTGGCCGCCGCTCTTCCGGCTGTCGCGCGCGTCGGCCCTCTCGACCCGGGAGACCGCGCACGTCGAGGCGGCCCGGGCGGCGGGCGCCGGCGGCGGCCGCATCCTGTGGCGCCACCTGCTGCCGGCGGCGACGCCGGAGGTGGCGGCGTTCGCCGCGATCGCCGTGGGCGTGGCGATCCTGGCCGAGAGCGCCCTGTCGTTCCTGTCGCTCGGCATCGACCCGGACGGCGACCCGTCGTGGGGGACGCTCCTGATCGGCGCGCCCGACACGATCGAGGACCGGCCGTGGCTCACGGTCTTCCCGGGCCTGGCGGTCGTCCTGACGGTGCTGGCCGCCGCCCTCGTGGGCGACGCGGTGCGCGCGGCGCTCGACCCCCGCTCGCGGGAGGCGCGGGCGCCCGCCGAGGAGCGCCCCGCCGCCTAGGCCTCCCTACTTCTCGCTCCCGCCGCCGTGGGACTGCTCGGGGCTGACCGTCCAGGCGTAGGCCTCGGCGAGCCGAAGCAGGGTGGTCGCGTTCGGGGCGACGGCCACCTGGTTCTTGATGGCGACGAGCAGCGCGTCGCGCGCCTCCTCGGCGGGGGTGCTCACGGGCTCCTCCGGGGTCGGTTCCACGGCGCGCAGCATAGGCGCCCCGCGGTCCCTCGTCCCCGCCGTCCCGGGTCGTTCGGCCCTCCGGTGCAGGCGCCCTTCCTGACGGCCGTTCCGATGGGTAGGGTTCCCCGCGATGAACGTCGCCGCCAAGTGGGTCGGAGGAGCGATCGCGGTTCCGCTGATCGCGCTCGTGCTCTACCTCGGAGCCGTGTTCCAGGTGTATCTGCTCGCCTGGGTCGTCGAGCTCATCGGGATCATCTTCGACTGACCGTCCCGGCGTGCGGGGCCCTCAGGGTTTCCGCCGGGCGCGCCGAAGACATGGATATGCGGCACGCGAAGAACCTCCTGACGGGGTGGCTCGTCTGCTGGCAGCGCTCCTGCTGGCGCTAGTTGCACTGCCCACGGACGTTGTGAACGCGGCTGATGGGTGGCCGGTCGCCGATGCTGCTGTGGGGTCGGCGCCGATTGTAGGTCCGGAGCCAGGAGTTGAGKGCGCGCGCGGGGGTGGCTGAGGATGGCCACTCGTGGGCGTAGGCCCACTCCCGCTTGAGCGTCTGGATGAACCGCTCCGCCTTGCCGTTCCAGCGGGGCGTGTAGGGCGGGGTGAGGATGTGGCGGATCCCGTGGGTGGCCAACAGCGCGTTGAACTGGTGTGAACGCCGGTAGGCGAGGGCCCCGTCGGTCATCACCGCCTCGGGCCGCATCCCAAGCCCCTGGAGGTGGGTGAGGGCCCGCTCGAGGAACGCGGCGCAGGTGTCGGCCCGGGCGTCGGGGAGCTGCTCGGTGTAGGCGTAGCGGCTGTGGTCGTCGACGGCGACGTGCAGATGCACCCAGCCGACATCACGGTTGCGCTGCCGCTCCCCCCGGCCGCGGGTGCGGTGCCCGGGATGCGAGAACCGCCCCAGGCGGGCGGTGTCGATGTGGATGAGTGCCCCCGCCCTCGCCCACTCATAGCGTCGGCTCACCGGCCGCGGCTCGGCGGTGAGGCGTGAGAGGCCGGCGCGGTGCAGGACCTTCCAGATCGTCGAGCGGGCTCGGCCGGTGATCCCCGCCAGACGCCCGGGGCCCAGGTTGGTGTTGCGGCGGGCCCGGCAGATGCGCTCCTGCTCGGCCGCCTCCAGCAGCCGCGGGCTGTGGTGTGGGCGGCTGGAGCGGTCGGCCAGGCAGTCACCGCCGGGCTGATCGCGCCAGCGGCGCACCCACCGGTTCGCCGTCGCCGGCGACACGCCGCAGCGGGCCGCCGCCTGGCGTTGGCTCAACCCCGCCTCAACCACCAACAACACCAGCCGGCGGCGTCCGGCCAGGCCGAGCGCCGCGTTACGGTGGAGCCGCATCCGGGCCTCCCTGAGATCTGTAGGTGTGGAGACCCACAGCCTCTCCCGGAAGCCCGGATGCCTTCAGCCGTTCACAACCTGTGTGGGGCAGCTCAGCTAGCCCGGGCCTGAACGACGAAAGCCCCGCCGGAGCGGGGCTTCGCGAGGTGCGCCCGAGAGGACTTGAACCTCCACGGACCATACGGTCCACAAGGCCCTCAACCTTGCGCGTCTACCAATTCCGCCACAGGCGCCTGAGGTCCGGGGAGTATAGCGACCCCGCCCCGGCGGCCGGGCCGCGCGCAGGGGTTGTGGAGATTCCGCCGGTCCGTGATAGCGTCCCGCCCGGAACACCTGTTCGCTTCCCGAAGGGGCATCCTCGATGGACGAACTGACCGAGCGGCAGACGGCGATCCTCGCCTTCATCGGCAAGCACTGCCGCGACAATGGGTACCCGCCCACCGTTCGCGAGATCGGGTTGGCCGTGGGGCTCGCGTCCCCGTCGACGGTGCACGCGCACCTCGCCAAGCTGGAGCAGGCCGGGCACATCAAGCGCGACCCCACCAAGCCCCGCGCGATGCTGGTGAAGATGCCGGGCGAGGGCACGACCCCGCCCCAGCCGGTCGCGCAGCCGTCGGTCGCCGCCCTCCCGCTGGTCGGCTCCGTCGCCGCCGGCGCGCCCACCCTCGCCGAGCAGGACGTCGAGGACTGGGTCACCTCCCCGTTCGAGGGCGACTTCGTCCTCCGGGTGAAGGGCGACTCGATGATCGAGGCGGGGATCCTCGAGGGCGACCTGGTGGTGGTGAAGCAGGCACCGACCGCCCGCGACGGCGAGATCGTCGTGGCCCAGATCGGCGAGGAGGCCACCGTCAAGCGCCTCCGCCGCGTGGACGGCCGCGTCCACCTCATGCCGGAGAACGCGGCCTACGAGCCGATCGTCCCGGACGAGGAGGTCACGCTCGCCGGCGTCGTGGTGGGGGTCCTCCGCAAGATCTGAGCATGCTCCGGGGAGGGTCGCCCGGCCCGCCCCGGGTGAAGGATCCCGGCGAGCGCCTCGACGCCGTCGACCAGCCGCGGCCCGGGCCGCGCCCACGACGCGTTGGCGTCGACCGCCCACACCTCCGCGCCGGCCGGCAGCACGCTCCGCGCCAGCAGCTCCCGCCCCGCCGCCGACGCCGCCTCCAGCCCGAGGCCGCACGGCGCGCAGATCACCACCTCGGCCCGCGCGGCCACGACGGCCTCCCAGGTGACCCGCTCGGACCGCCGCGCCGCCGAGCCCAGGACGCAGTCGCCGCCGGCGGCCGCGACCATGTCCGGCACCCAGTGCCCGGGCGCGTAGGGCGGGTCCGTCCACTCCAGCACCAGGGTCCGCGGCCGCGGGGCGCCCGCCACCCGCCCGGCCACGGCCGCGAGGCGCGCCGCCAGGGCATCGGCCAGCCGGCCGGCGGCGGTGCCGGCGCCGACGGCGTCGCCGAGCGTCCGGATCGAGGCGAGCACCTCCGCCAGGTCGCCGGGCGCGATCGTGAGCACGCGGCCGTCGCAGCCCAGGTGGTCCAGCGCGGCCTCCACGTCGGCCGCGTCGACGGCGCACACCGCGCAGAGGTCCTGGGTCACCACCAGGTCGGCGTCGAGGCCGGCGAGGGCGCCCTCGTCCAGGTGGTACAGGTCCTCGCCCGCCGCCATCCGCGCCGAGACGGCGGCGTCGATCTCCGCGAGGCTCAACCCCTCGGCGAGCGCGGTGGTCGAGACGATCCGGCGGGTGCGGGCCTCCGGCGGGTGGTCGCACTCGAAGGTGACGCCCACCACGTCGTCGCCCGCGCCGACGGCGAACAGGATCTCGGTCGCGGACGGAAGCAGCGAGACGATGCGCACGGCGCTACCCTGACACGGCAGGCCAGGCAGTCGCGGGCCGCTCCGGCGGTCCGAGGAAAGTCCGGACACCGCAGAGCAGGGTGCTGGTTAACGGCCAGCGGGGGAAACCCCAGGGAAAGTGCCACAGAAACGACACAGCCTCGGCGCGTGCGTCGGCGGCAACGGTGAAAAGGTGCGGTAAGAGCGCACCAGCGGTCTGGTGACAGGCCGGCTGGGTAAACCCCACCCGGTGCAAGGCCGAATCGGGACGCCACGGGTTGCTCGCCCAGTCCCAGGTAGGCCGCTCGAGGCGCCCCGTGAGGGGCGTCCCAGATGGATGGCTGCCCACGACAGAATCCGGCTTACGGCCTGCTGTCCCTGACGCCCACCTCGGTGGGCGTCAGGCATTTCAGGGGGCGCGCCGCCCCTCGGGCCGGCCGGGCCGCCCGCCCGCGCGGACGCCCTGCGCCTGCTGGAACCCGCGCGCCACCGCCGCCTGGGCGTGGTCGATCACGGCCAGCAGCACCGGAATGGCGAGGGGCTCCATCTCGACGCCGTCGCGCTCGGCGGCCTCCGCCTCGGCGTGCATCGCCATCGCCACCCGGGTGTGCTCCACCAGCACCCGGACGCCGGTGTCGCCCTCCAGGCCGCCGCGCAGTCCCGCCAGCTCCGCCTGGCCGGACGCCAGGCCGGGGCGGCCCGTCTCCAGCCCGGTGGTGACCACGCGGACGAACCGCACGGCGATGCGGGTGAGCTGAGGCCGGCTCGCCGGGGGGAACGGGGTGGCGACGCCCTCGTCGTAGCCGGCGATGCTGCGGTCGACGATCGCCTGGGTGCGGGCGTTCAGCTCGCGCGCGAGACGCGGGCAGGCCGGCACCTCCTGGGGCGCGCGGGTGAAGCGCCGCGTCTCGGGCGCGGCCGCGCCGCGGCGGGTCAGCCATGCCCGCAGCTCGTCGAGCTCGAAGCGCCGGTGGCCGCCCTCGGTCCGGTAGGCGGGCAGCCGCCCGTCGTCGGCCCAGCCCCGCACCGTCGCCACGCTCACGCCGATCAGCGCCGCCGCCTCGCTGGCGGTCAGGCTCCGCCGCCCCCGCTCGGGGCGCCACGTGCGCGGCGGTGGCGGCGGCTCGTCGTGGGCGTCGTCGGTCATCGCGTCTTCCCACCCCTGGTCTGCGCGTTCGGGTCCTTCTCGCCGCCACGGTCGGGACACGGCGACGGAAGGAGTTTCGCCCGCGGAAGGCGAAGCCCTGCCGCAGCATGCCTCACGACGCCCGCTCCCGCAGGCCCTGGCGCGCCACGATCGCCGTGATCGCCGGCGCCGCCGTCGTGCTCGGACTCGTCGCGCTGTTGGCCCTCGGGCTGGACCTGCGGCGGGAGGTCGAGCGCTCCGGCGAGCCGCTGGCGGCCGCGGCCGATCGGGCCGCCGCCCAGGTGAACCCCGCCCGCCCGGCGCAGGCGGGCGGCGTCCTACGCGACACCGGTTACAGCGCCCGCCTGATCGGCCCGGGGGGCCGCGTCCGGGTGCAGACCGGCCCCGCGGGCGACGTGTGGAGCCGCGGCGACGCCGGCACCGCAGCCGCGATCGCCACCACCGGCGTCACCGGCTGGACGCTGCGTGATGGGGCGGTCGAGGCCACCCGGGAGCTGCCGTCGGGCGCGACGATCGTGCTCCGCGACCGCCTGGCGCCGGGCGCCGGCACCATCGGCTCCGCCGGCCCGCCCGTCGCGGCCGCCGTCGCGATCCTGGCTCTGCTGGCCGGCGCGCTGGCGTGGGCCCTCGGGGTCCGTCGCGAGCGGCGCCTGGCCCGCCTGACCGCCGCCGCCCAGGCGCTCGGCGGCGCGAGCCCCGCGATCGTCATTTCGCTCGGCGGCATCGTCGGCTCGCAACTGGTCGCGAACCAGGCCTTTGCCACCGTCCCGGTCAGCCTGATGCAGCTCCTGTCTCTTATACACATCTAGATGTGTATAAGAGACAGGCCCGCCGGCCCGCGCCCATCCGCGCCGAGGGGCGCGGCGGCTGGCGCAGCCTCTCCAGCTCGATGGCGACGGCCGCGGAGCGCGCGGGCGTGCTGCAGGCGTCCGCCGAGGCGCGGATGGAGGCGCTCGGCGCCGCCCTCGCCCCGATGGCGCACCCCGTCGCCGCCCGGACCCCGTCCGGCGGGTTCATCCGCAACGACGCCCTCGTGCGCATGGTCGACGGCCTCAACCTCCAGGACGCGAACGCGCTCGAAACCGCCGTGTCCGTGGGCCTCGCCTCGTCGGGCCCCGTCTCCCGCCGCCTGACCCTCACCGACGGCCGCGCCCTGGAGGTCGAGGGCTGGGCCGTGCCGGGCGGCCGCGTGGTGGCCGTCGGCGACCGGACCGAGCAGGCACGCATGGCGGCGGTCCGCCGCCAGGTGACCGGCGCCGCCGCCCGCCACCTCCAGGCCCCGGTGAGCGAGATCCAGGCGCTCGGCTCGGACCTGATCGGCCAGGTGCCCTCGTCGGCCGTCGGCACGGTGCGGCGCATCCAGGCCGCCGCCGACCGCATGGAGCGCCTGGTGGCGCAGCTGCTGCGCGGCACGTCCAACGACCCGCGGGCGCACCCCCTGCGGCTCCGCCCGGTCGGCGCCGGCGGGATCGCCTACGGGCTGGGCACGGCCTTCGACCGCCAGCTGCGCGACCGCGGCCTGCGCCTCGAGACCGACCTGCCCTCGGACCTGCCGCCCATCCGCACCGACGCCGGGCTGGTGCACGAGATCCTGAGCCACCTCATCGCCAACTCCGCGACGTACACGCCGCGGGGCGGCACGATCACCCTGTCGGGCCGGGCCCTCCCCGGCGGCACCGTCGAGCTGGCGGTGAGCGACACCGGGCCGGGCATCGCGGGCGACGAGATCCACGGCATCACCGAACGCTTCGCCCGCGGCGCGACGGCGGCGGGGCTCCCCGGCGCCGGCCTGGGGCTGGGCGTCGCGACGGCGCTGGCGGAGCGACTCGGCGGCCGCCTGACCATGGAGGCGGGGCCGGGCGGCAAGGCGCGGCTGGAGCTGCCCGCGGCGCTCGCGCCCGCGGCCGCGGCCCGCGAGGAGGACCTCAGCCCGGAGCCAGCGGCCGCGCCATGAGGCTGGCTCCCGGGGCGCGGAACACCAGCCGCCCCGCCAGCATCCGCCGCCGCCGCGTCTCCTCGAACCCCGCCGCGGCGTAGAGCGCCCGGGCGGGCGCGTTGTCGGTGGTCACCCACAGCGTCAGCCGTCGCCGGCCGGCTCGGCGCCCCTCCCGGGCGCACGCCTCCAGCAGGGCGCGGCCGACGCCCCGGCGCCGGGCCCAGCCGGCCACAGCGAGCTCGTCGAGGTAGGCCTCGTCGGGACGGATCCCCTCGTGCGCCAGCAGGCTCAGCACCAGGATCGCGCGCAGCGCCGTCCACCACCCGACCGTCCGGACCAGGGTGGAGGTCATACCGGCGGTCGGCCCGCCGCCGGTCACGAGGTGCACGGCGCCGGCGATCCGCCCGTCGAGCTCGGCGACCAGGTGGCGCGACCCCACCCCGGCCTCCATGTCGTGCCGCACCAGGGCGGCGATGGCCCGTGCGGCGGCACCGCCCAGCGCCGGGCGGTACTTGGACGCCAGCCCGTCGGCGACGATCGCAGCGACCGCGTCGGCGTCCTCCGGCCGGGCGTCCCGCACGAGCACGCGTGAGGGTGCGCTCACGCACCGATCGTAGACGGCGCGGGCGTCTCCCCGGCCGGTAGCCTGGGGTCGCCGAACACGAGGAGGTCAGGATGGCGCGACTCGAGGCGGGGCAGCCGGCCCCGGACTTCACCCTGCAGGCCGACGACGGCTCCACCGTGGGCCTCGCCGACCTCTCCGGCCAGACGGTCGCCCTCTACTTCTACCCGAAGGACGACACGACGGGCTGCACGGCCCAGGCCTGCGAGTTCCGCGACATGCAGGCCGACTACGACGCGGCGGGCGTCCGGGTGATCGGGGTCAGCCCCGACCCGCTGAAGAGCCACGTGAAGTTCCGCGACAAGTACGAGCTGCCGTTCACGCTGCTGAGCGACCCGGAGCACGAGGCCGCCGAGGCGTACGGCGTGTGGGTGCAGAAGTCCATGTACGGCAAGACGTACATGGGGGTGGAGCGCAGCACGTTCGTCATCGGCCCCGACGGGACGCTCCGGCAGGTGCTCTACAAGGTGAAGCCGAAGGGCCACGCCGCGAGCCTGCTCGAGCTGGTCGCGTAACGGGGGGCCTGGCGATGGGGCTGGTGGCGAGGCCGGTCTCGCAACGGCCCCTGGCCGTCCTCGCCTATGGCTCGCTGCTCCACAGCCCGGGCGCGCTCGGCCCGCTGATCACGGACGTGGTTCCGTGCCGCACCCCGTTCCCGGTCGAGTACGGGCGGGCGTCGCAGCGGTGGAACGGGGGCCCCGTCCTGGTGCCCCACCCGTCCGGCGCGCCGGTCGACGGCGGCCTGCTGCTGCTGGCGGCGCACCTGGAGCTGGGGGAGGCGGCCGACCTGCTGGCGGAGCGGGAGGGCCTGCTGAGCGCCCGGGGGATCCTGCAGGTGGAGGTGCCCGGCCAGGAGCGGCTGGTGCTCACGTGCTCGCTGCCGCGGAACCTCCCGGCGCCGGACATGACGCCCGGCGCGCTGGCGCGGCGCGCGGTGGCCAGCGTGCACGCGGACGGGCGCCGCAACGGGGTGCGCTACCTGGCCGCCGCGCTCGACTCGGGGGTCGTCACGCCCCGCAGCGCGGCCTACCGCGACGCGGTGCTGGAGGCGGCCGGCGCGGCGTCGCTTGACGAGGCGGAGCGGCTGCTAGCGTTGCCGCGTTCCGAGGGAGGAGGGGGAGCGGTCGATGGCCTGGGATGACGTCTCGCGGTGGCAGCCGGTCGACCTGGCGGCCGCGTTCAAGATGGGCGACGCGGTGCAGCCGGTCGACGTGCGCGACATCGGCTACCGCGAGTCGGACGCCCAGGTGAAGAACGCCATCCGCATCGACCCGATGGAGTTCGAGGGGCAGATCGCCGGCCTGCCGGACGGCAAGGAGCTCATCTTCTACTGCGACCGCCCGGGCGAGGCGACGAGCCTCAAGATCGCGATGTGGGCGTTCGACAACGGGCGGTCCCGGGTCGGCGTCCTCGTCGGCGGATGGCCCGCCTGGGAGGACGCCGGCTACCCGGTGGAGCCGAAGGCGGGCTGAGCCCGCCGGGGGCCGTCTACTCGGCGACCTTCGGCTTGAGGCCGTAGGTGGTCTCGAGCCACTCCGGCAGGACCGCGGCGACCGCGCGGCACATCAGCTCGCGCTCGGAGATCGCGACGCGGGCGGCCACCTGAAGGGCCAGGCGGGCGTCGTCGCTGCGGATCCCCGGCACCCCCTCGACGGTCTTGTCCGCCTCGGCGCGGTTGTAGACCATCGCGCGGGCCGCCATCGGCCAATGCTCCCTGGTCCACTCGATGAGGGCCTCCTCCAGCGCGGTCGCCTCGTACTCGAGGAGCGCCTTCTGGAGGGGGTTGTACTGGGGGTCGGGATCGTCGCGCAGGGCCACGTCTGCTCACCTCTGACTGGGGGTTACCGCGAGCGAGTGTAGCCCCCCGCGCGCTGCGCCCGCCGCGGCCGGGAGGCGGCGTAGACTCACCCCCGTGCGGACGTACCTGCTGCTCTCGACCCTCAGCCCGCAGGGCCTGCAGACGCTGGCGACCACGCCGGAGCGGCTGCTGGAGGTCAACCGCGAGATCGAGCGCCTCGGCGGGCGCGTGGTGAAGCAGTGGGCGCTGCTCGGCGCCTACGACTTCCTGAGCGTGGTGGAGGCCCCGGACGCCACCGTCATCGCGCGGATCACGGTGGAGCTCGCGTCGCGCGGCAGCGCCAGCTTCGAGACGCTGACGGCGCTCACCGTGGAGGAGCTGATCGAGACCCTGGGGCAGCCGGAGGACTGAACCCCGGGCGCCCGGTCAGCGGACCTTGCGCCACTCCTCGGAGCCGCACAGCGGGCACGGCGGCAGCACCAGCACGCCGTCGTTCTCGCCGGGGGAGGTGATCAGCAGGTCGCACTCCGCGCACCGGAACGAGCCCGTGACCTCGTCACCGACCTGGAACAGGCCGTCGTTCCCCACGCTCGCCACGTTGCCCCTCAGGTTGCGACTGCGGCGACGATGCTCGCCGCGGCGACGAGCGTGAAGAGTGTCAGCCCCACCACGAGGAGCAGCCGCTCGGACACGCCGGCGAGGCGGCGGCCCTCCCGGTCCTCGGTCCCGCGGCGCTTGGTGAGCAGGCGGGGGAGCCCGCCCTCATCCAGCCAGCGCTCGCAGTAGGGGCAGAAGCGGGCCTCGGCGAGGAGTGGGAGGCCGCAGCGGTGGCAGGCGGGTGCCTCGGAGCGGTGATGACCTTGAAGATCGGACTCGGCCCTCACGCCGGCGTCCCCCCTGCGCCCGGTGTCCCTGCCGGGCGGCCGCCCGGCACCCAGGGAGCATACACCGGACCCCCGGTCGATCAACCAGTCGACAGACCGCGCGCGACGTGTGTTTCGCGCCGCCACGCGGGGTGCGTGGCGAGCGGGTCAGCCCTCCCCGGAGCCCTTCCCGAAGAACTTCTCGGCGGCCTCCCAGCCCGGGCCGGGGCCAGGTGCGGGGGCGTCGCCGCCGACCATCGGGAAGGCGGTGCGGGAGGGGTCGTCCGGCGTCGCGGCGGTCGGCGCGTCGTCGCCCTCGGCGGGGGCCTCGTCCTCGTCGTCGGTCCGGAGGGAGTCGATCTCGGCGACCTTCGCCTCGATCTCCATCAGCTTCGACTCGACGGCGCCGATCTCGGTGGCGAGGGGCTCCTCGGGGATCGTCCCGTCCCGGACGAGCTCGTAGGTCTTCTCGCCGAGCTCCTCCAGCGCGGCCCGGTGCTGGCGCTGCAGCAGGCGCCGCTCGCCCTCGACACGCGCGCGCCGGAGCGACATCTGGACGTCCGAGGCGAGGCGGTTCGCCTGCTTCGCGATGCTGTCCAGGACTGCCATGACCGCCTCCTCGTGGGCGTCGTGATGCGCGTCGCATGCGGATTCTACCCCGGCCGTCGGCGCACCGGCGCGCGCCTTCCGGCACGGTCGTCGCGCCACCCGTGCGTCGCGGGGTCCCAGGATCGGTCCATGGTCAGGACGGGGCGGGGGCAGGCGGCGGTCGAGTCGGTGGGGGTCACGGTCGCGATCGCGCTGCTCATCGCCGCGCTCGCCGCCTGGATGGCGGGGAACGTGCGGCCGCTGGCGGCGCCGCCGGACGTGATCGGCCACGTCGCCGATCCGCTCGGGTTCACCGCCCGGTCGGTCGGGCAGGCCTGGTCGCGCGAGGTCCTGCCGCAGTGGCTCGACACCGCCGCCCGCGGGCGCGGCGACCGCCCCATCGGCCGCTTCCTCGGCCGGGTCGGCGAGAGGGCTGGGGCGGTCGTCGGCCTGGGCCTCGCGCTCGACGAGGGGTGGCGGTCCGGCATCCGGCCGGTCGTGCGGCGGCGCGTCGAGGCGTTCCTCCGGGACCCGGTGGGGAGCGCCTCGTCGGTGGACCTCGCGGACACGGCGGTCGGCCTCATCCAGCGATTGGGGCGGCTGCCGGACTACATCCGGATGCTCCGCGGGATGCCGCCGCGCGAGGCGGCGCGGCGCCTCGGCCACGACCTGGGCGAGACGACCGGCGACGTCGGCTTCGACGTCCTCGAGACGCTGCTCGCGCGAAAGGCCGAGGGCGTCATGAAGGGCGGCCGGTCGGCCGGCGGGGGAGGCGCGCGGCGGCCGTGACGGGTGCGGCGCACATCCGGCACGCCCGGGCGTCGCGCCGTGACAGGGACCGCTTCGACCATCGGGGCGGAGGGTGGAACACACGAACACGGGAGGGGACCGATGGGATACGTGATGGCGGCGTGGCTCCACGCGGTGGGGGCGTCGGCGGCCGAGTGGGCCCGCAGCCGCGAGGGGCGCGGCCAGGGCACCGTCGAGTACGTCGGCGTGGTGGTGATGGTGACCCTGCTGATCGGCGCGGTGGCCGTCGCGGCGAAGGGGTGGGCGCCAGCGATCGGCGGCGACCTCCGGAAGGTCATCGCCGACGCGATCGGCAAGGCGTCGGGCGGCCTCTAGGAGCCTGTCGTGAAAGTCGGCCGCGCGTCCGCCGGCTGCAAACCGGCCCACCGAATCGCTTGGTTTTCGCTCGGCGGGCCGCACGGCCTTTGTTTCCCGGCAGGCTCCGGCCGGACGCGGGCCTATCCTCGGTCCATGACCGACGCGACCCAGGCGGCGCCCGAGCTCGTGGCGAGCGAGGGCGCCGCCCTGGGCTCGTCCGACCACACCCGCCGGTGGGCCCTCCGGTTCCCCGACGGGGCGGTGCGGTTCCCGGGCGTCACCCGCATCGAGGGGTTCGCGGCGGCCGCGGCGCTCGCGGGTCAGGCGGACCCCGGCCGGGCGCTGGTGCAGGTCACGCTGCCGGTGGTGCTCAGCGACGGCGCCGGCCCGCACCTGGTCGACGCCGACGGCCGGCTCGTCCTGGCGCTCGGCCCCCACCCGCACGTCGCGGGGGCGTCGGTGGCGATGGGGGAGGCGGCCCCAGACCACGTCGTCGGCCTGGTCGAGCCGGCGGGCGGCGGCGGTGGGCTCTGGCGGTGGGTGGCGCGGGCGCGCGTCGCGGCGGAGGGGCGGGTGGCCGCCCTCGACGCGATCGACGCGGCGCCCGACCGGGACGCGGCGTCCCGCTGGGAGCGGGACCACCGGGGGTAGGGTTGCCGGGATGACGACGGACTACCGCATCGAGTTCAGCGCCAGCGCCGGCGGGTCGATCCCGCCCGACGCGGCCGCCCGCCTCCAGGCCGCGCTGGCCGGGATGCCGGGGGCGGTGGGCGTGTCGGAGTCCGGGCAGGACCGCCGCCGGCGGAGGGTCACGGCGACCTTCTGGATCCAGGTGCGCCTGGGGATGGCCGACGCCGCGCGCGACGGCAGCCGCCTCGCGAAGGAGGCGCTGAAGGTGGCGGGGATGGGGGAGGCGCAGCTCACCGAGCTGTCGGTGCGGATGGAGGCGCGCCCCGCGGACCTGGACGGCGCGGGCCCCGCCGCGTAGGGCCCGCGGGGGGCGTTCCCCTACACTTCGGCGCCGGGACGCCGATGGTCGGCGCAGGGCGACCGTGGGGAGATACGTGGGCGACGACAGGGCCAGCAGCGAGGCCCAGCTGACCGTCGGGGGCAGCGCGCTTCCCGGTGGCGTGATGATGCGCACGCGCACGCGCGTGGGCGTCGCCGTCCGCCGCGAGGAGGACGGTGAGATCGTCACCGAGGGCTTCGCCGTCGAGCCGCCCACCGGGCGGTGGGCGAAGTGGCCGCTCATGCGCGGCGTCGTCGCGATCCACACCGCCCTCAAGACCGGCCAGAAGTCCATGGCGATCGGCGAGCGCCTGCGGTGGGAGGAGCTCCCGAAGGGCGACACCGCCGCCGAGGAGCTGGCCGAGGAGGAGAACGCCCTCGGCTTCTGGGGGAAGGTCGCCGTGGGGTTCGGCGCAGTCCTCGGCGCGGGCCTCCAGATCGCGGCGTTCCGCATCGGGCCGGTGGTGATCGCCAAGGAGGCGGGCCTCGAGGGCGCCGCGTTCATCATCGCGGACGCGGCGATCCGGCTCGCGCTGCTGCTCGGGACGCTGCTGCTGCTCAGCCTGTTCCGGCCGTTCCGGAAGATCCTCAAGTACCACGGGGCCGAGCACCAGGCGATCGCCGCGTTCGAGGCGGGCCGGCCCCTCACCGCCGCGGCGGCGGCCGGGTTCAGCCGGTTCCACCCGCGGTGCGGGACGTCGTTCCTGGTCGTGTCGGCGGTGGTGTCGATCGCGATCTACGGCGCCGTCCTCGCGATCACCGGCGTGTTCACGTACGCGGCCCTCATCGCGACGCGGCTGATCGGCGCGCCGATCGTGACCGCCGTGGCCTTCGAGCTGCAGCGGCAGGCGGCGAAGCACGCGGACGGCCGCCTGCGGTTCCTCTCGTATCCGGGGATGTGGGCGCAGCGGCTCACCACGGCCCCGCCGACGGAGCCGGAGCTCGAGGTGGCGTGCGCCGCGCTGGCGTGCGCGCTCGAGGAGCAGGAGCGGGCGCAGGAGACGGCGGAGGAGCGGCGCGAGGACCGCGACCCCGCCGCCGTCATCTCCGCGCAACCGATGGCCTGAGAAACCGTCCCTCCGGGGGGCGAAACACTCCCCGTCCCAGGCCGACGGGGTCGCGGTGGGACCTGCCCGGGGCGGGCATCACCTGGGGCGTAGCGCGTTCCCCAGCGCGTTCCCACTACCGGACCAGGAGACGCGATGAGCACCCGCAACGAGATTCAGTACGACGAGACGATCGTCGGCCCGGAGACGTACTCCGAGCAGACGCGGCTTCCTCGCATCGAGGACCTCGATGGCATGGAGGTCCGCGACGTGAACGGCGACAAGATCGGCAAGGTCGACGACACGTACACCGACGAGCAGGGCGGCTATGCCCGTTACCTGGCGGTGAAGACCGGCTGGTTCGGCACGAAGCGGCACATGCTGCCGGTGGACGACGTCCGCGCCGAGGGCGAGGGCGACGACCTCTACCTGGTGGTGCCGTACGACAAGGACCACCTGCGTGAGGGCCCCACGTTCGAGAAGGACGAGGAGTTCACCCGCGAGCACGAGACGGCGACGTACGGGCACTACGGCCGCACGGGCTACTGGGACGCGATCCGCGCCCGTCAGACGACGCCGGCGCCGACCCCGGAGATCGCCGAGGCCGAGGCCGACGCCGCGATCCGACGCGGCGACGACCCGCGCAACGTGGCCGTGAAGCGCTGGGGCGTCTGACCCACCGCACGCGCGGCACGCGCCGCGCGACATCTCACCGACCGGCAGGGGGCCCGCAGCAGCGGGCCCCCGGCGCGTTCGGGGTCAGTCCGCCGGCTCCGGGAACGGCGTCTTGGCTTCGGCAACCTCCTCGGCGCGGCGCTTCTCCTCCAGCCCGCGGCCCTCGATGTCGACCTCCGGGACCACCCGCGCGAGCCACCCCGGCAGCCACCACGTGCCCCGGCCCATCGCCACGAGCAGGGCCGGCGCGAGCACGAGCACCATCGTCGCCGCCAGGAACACGGCCACCGCCAGGCCCACGCCGAATTGCTTCACCGTCGGGTCGCCGTTCAGCACGAAGCTGCCGAACACGCCGATCATGATCAGGGCCGCGGCAACGATGACCGGCGCGCTGGCGGCCATGCCGCTCGAGACCGCGGCGCGCTCGTCCTTGCCGCCGCGGCGGTGCTCGGAGATCTGGGACAGCAGGAACACCTGGTAGTCCATCGAGAGGCCGAAGAGCACCGCGAACATCATCAGCGGCACGTAGCTCGCGATCGGCACGGTGTCCCGGGTGGTCTCGACGCCGAAGATCTCGATGCCCCAGCCCCACTGGAACGCCGCGGTCAGGATGCCGAACGCGGCCCCCACGCAGAGCAGGTTCGTGACGGCCGCCTGCACCGGCACCAGCAGCGAGCGGAACGCCACCAGCAGCACCAGGATGCTGAGCCCGAGGACGGTGGCGATCACCAGCAGCAGGCGCGAGGAGATCTTCGCGGCCAGGTCGACGTTCGCGGCGGTCGAGCCGCCGACGTAGGCCGCGATGTCCTCACCGGCGATCGCCTCGGGGATCACCGTCGCACGGACGTCCTTCACCAGGTCGGCGGTCTCCGTCGCGGCCGGGGCGGTCGTGGGGACGGCGGTGAAGATGGCCGCGTCGCCCGCTTTGTTGATGTCGGGCGGCGAGAGCACCGCGACGCCCGGCGTCGCGGTGAGGGCGTCCTGCAGCTTCACCAGCCGGGGGTCGGTGCCGCGGGAGTCGCCGCCGGCCTTGGTGAGCGTCGCGGTGAGCTGCTTCTTCAGCGCCTCCGCCTGCTTCTGCTGCTGCTGGGCCTGCGCCTGGAGGGCCTCGAGGTCGGCCTTCTGGGCCTCGAGGTCGTCGGCCTGCGCCTGGAGCGCGGCGGCCTGGCGCTTCAGGTCGGCCGCCTGGGCCACGAGCGAGGCCTTCTCGCGGTCGAGCCGGGCGGCCTCGGCGGCCATGGTGCGGACCTGCTGGGCCAGGCTGCGGGCCTCGTTCACGATCGTCGGGTTCGCGCGCCGCTGCTGGTCGGCCTGACGGCGGAGCGCGGCGGCCTGGGCGAGCTGGGCGCGCTCGTCGGCGCGGGCGGCCTGGATCTGCTGGCGCAGCGCTTGGGCCTGCTGCTCGAGGGCGGCGATGCGCTCCTCCACCCGCGTGCGGTCGGCGGGGTCGACGATGCCGGGGAGCTGCGCCTTGGCGGCCTGGATCGCGGCGAGCACCTGCTGGAGCCGCTGCTCGGCGGCGGAGCCCCTTGTCCGCGCCTGCCGCGCCTTGACCAGGAACGTCTCGGCGCGCTTCAGGAGGTCGCCCCGGCGGCCCTCGATCTGGGCGATCTGGCGCTGGATCTGGGCGAGCTGCGCCTCGGCGCTCGCGCGCTGGGCCTGGAGCGCCGCCGCCTGGCGCTCCAGGGCGGCCTGCTGGGCCAGCAGGGCGGCCTGCTCCTGCTCGAGCTGCGCCTGCTGCGCCTTGAGGGCGGCCGCCTGCTTCTGCAGCGCCGCCTGCTGCGCCTGACCCTCCTTCTGCTCCTGCTCGAGCTCGGCCTGCAGCTCGTTGGCCTCGTCGAGCTGCTTCTGCACCGTCGGGTCGGTCGTCGCCGGGGTGCCGAGCGCGACGGAGATCAGCAGCGGGCCGTTGTAGCCGACCCCGAAGCCCTCGGTCATCAGGTCGTACGCCTGGCGCTCGGTGGTGTCGGTCGGCGTGGCGCCGATGTCCTCCTGCCCGAGGTTCAGCGACAGGACCGGGATCGCCAGGATCCCGAGCGCGACCACGGATGCGGCGATCGCGATGTACGGGTGCCGGGTGACGGTGCGGCCCCAGGTCGCCCACATCCCGGTCCCGGCGGGCTTGCTCGGCGGGCGCAGCCAGGCCGGGAGGCGCAGCTTGTTGATGCGGCCGCCCAGCAGGGAGAGCACGGCGGGCAGCAGCGTGAGCGCCGCCAGCACCGCGGTGAGCACGGCGACGGCCGACGCGTAGCCGAGGGAGGTCACCAGCGGGATGCCGGCGACGGCCAGCGCGACGAGGGCGATGACGACGGTGCCGCCGGCGAAGGCGACCGCCCCGCCGGAGGTGGCGACAGTGAGCGCGATCGACTCGTTCATCTCCGCGCCGTCGGCGATCTGCCGGCGGTGCCGGTTGACGAGGAAGAGCGAGTAGTCGATCCCGACGCCGAGGCCGATCATGGTGGCGAGGGTGGGGGCGATGTCGGGGATGCCGACGACGTGGCCCATCAGGCCGATCCCCATGAGGCCCACGATCAGGCCCGCGACGGCGGTGACGATCGGAATCCCCATCGCGACGGCGGTGCCGAACGCGAAGCTCAGGATGATCATCGCGGCGACGATCCCGACGAGCTCGCTGCTCTCGGTCTCCGGCTTGGAGAGCTCCGACCCGATGGAGCCGCCGGCGGCGACCTCCAGCCCGGCGTCCCGGACGGGTGCCTCGGCGAGGTCGAGGATCTCCTGGGCCTCCGCCGTCGTCAGGTCGGCCGAGTCGATGTCGAGCAGCACCGGGATGAACGCGATGGTGTCGTCCTTCGCGATCTGGGACGCGTTGTTCTGCCCGAAGGGGTTGGGCGCGCTGACGACGTGGGGGTGCTTCTGGAGCGCCTTGGCGGCGTTCCCGATCGCGGTCTTGCGCGCGTCGGTGTCGATCTTCCCGGACTCGGCGTGGAAGACGATCGGGCTCTTGCCGTTCTGCTGCGGCGGGAACTTCGCGGCGAGGAGGTCGGTGGCCCGCTGACTGTCCGTGCCGGGCAGCGTCAGGTCGTTGGTGGTGAGCGCGCCGATGCGGGCCACCAGGAGGACCATCAGCACGATCACGGCGAGCCAGCCGATGATCACCGGCAGGGGGTGGCGAGCCACCCACATGCCCATGCGGTGGAGGAACGCGGCCATCGGGCGGCGAGGCTACCCCGAGCCGGGGCTCCGGCGAAACCCGCCTCGGGGGCACCGGGTGCGGACGTCCGGCGCGGCGTGGCAACCTGCCCGCGTGGAGCCGGACCTCGAGTCGCTCGTCATCATCGCCATGCTGGCCGTGCTGGCGCCGATCGTCGCGGACGTCCCCCGCCGGTTCCGGGTGGCGATCGTGGTGGTGGAGATCGTCCTCGGCATCGTCGTCGGGCCGGACGTGCTCGACCTGGTCACGACCGATCCGTTCATCGACGCGCTGGCGAACCTCGGGCTGGCGGCACTGTTCTTCCTGGCGGGGTCGGAGATCGAGCTGGAGATCATCCGGGGGCGCCAGATGCGGCTGGCGGCGACCGGATGGCTCGTCTCGCTGCTGATCGGGGTCGCCGCCGCCGTCGTGCTGGACGCGACGGGGATCATCCAGGACCCGGAGATCGTCGCCATCGCCCTGGCGACGACGGCGCTGGGGGTGCTGGTGCCGATCCTCCGGGACGAGGGGATGATGGGCACGCCGTTCGGAACGATGGTGATGGCGGCGGGGTCGGTCGGCGAGGTGGGGCCGATCATCCTGGTGTCGGTCTTCCTGACGGCCACGAAGAGCAGCTTGACCGCTGCCGTGCTGCTCGCCGCATTCGTCCTCGTCGCCGGCGCGCTGGCGATCGCGGCGCCGCACATCCACATCCGCACGGTGGAGCGGCTGATCCGGGACACGATGAACGCGAGCGGCCAGCTCGCCGTCCGGATCTGCCTGCTGCTCCTGGTGGGCCTGGTCTTCATCGCGGTCGAGCTGGACCTGGAACTGGTGCTGGGGGCGTTCTCGGCGGGCGTGATCTACGCCGTCGCGACCAAGGACGCGCCCGGAGCCGCGGTGCTGAAGACGAAGCTCGACGCGATCGCCTTCGGCTTCCTGGTGCCGATCTTCTTCATCCGCAGCGGGCTGACGTTCGACCTGGACGGGCTCCTGAACAGCCCGTCGGCGATGGCCCAGCTGCCGATCTTCATGGGCCTCTTCCTCCTCGCCCGCGGCGCCCCCGCCTTCTTCGAGGCGCGCCACCTGGGCCGCGACGCCATCCTCCCGCTCGGCTTCCTGAGCGCCTCGACGCTGCCCCTCGTCGTGACGATCGCGGACGCCGGCGTCCGGGAGGGGGAGCTCGGCGGCGCCACCGCCGCCGCTCTCGTCGGCGCCGCGATGCTGACCGTCCTGGTGTTCCCCGCGATCGCCCTCGCCCTGATGGGGCGGCGCCAGCCCCGGAGCGAACCCTCCGACGACCCCGAACCCGAGGCCCTGTAGGCCGCCTCGTCCGTCAGACTGCCCGGCGAGGGCGTGTAGCTCAGCTGGTCAGAGCAGGGGACTCATAATCCCTGGGTCGCAGGTTCGAGTCCTGCCGCGCCCATCGGCGGAGAACCGCTCCGCTAGGGTGCTGCGCATGACACAAGCCCTCTGCACCCCTTCAGCCTGATGGCGACCTACGACTACCGCTGCGAGCGCGACGGCGTGTTCGAGCTGAGCCTGCCGCTCGGCACCGCGCCGTCGGACGCCCCCTGCCCTGAGTGCGGCGAGGACGCCCCGCGCATCTTCTCCGCGCCGCTCACGGCGCCCCCGAGCCTCGACAAGAGCGGCCCGTTCGGGATGACGCGGGTGCCGGCCCCGCCGGGGGCCCGTCCGCCTGGTGGGCAGCTGCCGATGACGGCCCCGATGCGGGGTATGCCCAGGCCCTGACGGGCAGCGCGTTCAGGTCGCGACGCGAGCGCGCGGCCTGGCGGATGAGGTGGTCGCGCTCGGCGACGCTCGTCGCCCGGCGGGACGCCTCGTCGTAGGCGACGGCGGCGGCCGCGGGGTCGCCGTCGAGCTCGTGGAGGTGGGCGCGGGCGGCGTGCCAGCGGTGGCGGTCGCCGAGGACGTCGCGCAGGCGCTCGGTCTCGCGCAGGCCGGCGGCGCCGCCGTGCACGTGGCCGACCGCGACGGCGCGGGCGAGCACCGCGGCGGGGTCCTGGACGACCGGATCGTCCGACAGCGCGACGAGGTCGTCGTACCAGGCGAGGACCTGGGGCCAGTCGGTCTCATCGGCCGTCTGCGCGTCGTCGTGGAGCGCCGCGATCGCGGCCTCCACCTGGTAGCGCCCCGGCGGCCGTTCGTCGGTCTGCACGGCGAGGGCGGACTGGAGCACGCGCACGCCCTCGGCGATCTCGCGGGTGTCCCAGCGGGTGCGGTCCTGCCGGTCCAGCGGCACGATCGCGCCGTCCGCGTCGAAGCGGGCGGGCAGGCGGGCGTGATGCAGGAGCATCAGCGCGAGCAGGCCGCGCGCCTCGGGCTCCGGCGTGGCGAGCGTGAGCTGCCGGGCCAGGCGGATCGCCTCCGCCGCCAGGTCGACGCGCCCGGCATGTCCGGCGGTGTACACGAGGTAGAGGACCCGCAGCACGACGGCGAGATCGCCGGGACGGTCGAACCGGCGGCCCCGCAGCGTGCGCTTGGCGCGACTGATCCGCTGGGCCATCGTGGCCTCCGGGACGTAGAAGGCGTCGGCGATCTCCCGCGTGGTGAGGCCCCCGACGGCCCGCAGCGTCAACGCCACCTGCGACGCGGGCGACAGCTCGGGATGGCAGCAGCAGAAGAGCAGGAAGAGCGTGTCATCACCGGCGTCCCCCGGCGTCGGGTCGCTGGGCGCCGGCGGCGGCTCGGCGAGCACGGCGTCCTCACGCCGGTGGCGGGCCGCTGCGCTGCGGCGGGCATCGACGAGGCGGCGGGTCGCCACCGTCGTCAGCCAGGCGCGCGGGTCCTCCGGCGGGTGATCGGGCCAGACGCGCAGCGCCTCGACCAGCGCCTCCTGCAACGCGTCCTCGGCGGCGTCGAAGTCCTCGCCGCGGCGGACGAGACCCGCGAGGACCCGCGGCACGAGGGCGCGCAGGGCGCCCTCGTCCAGCGGGTCGTAGGACACGGCGATCAGTCCTGCGCAGGTGCGCCGGACATGACCTCGCGCACGCCGATCCACTCGTACATCGGGCCGCCGCCCGGGCCGGGCTCCGAGGAGACGTACGCCGCGACCTCCAGCGCCCGCTGGTGGGTGTCGACGTCGATCATGAACCAGCCGGCGACGAGGTCGCTCGTCTCCGGGAGCGGCCCGTCGGTGGTGACCGGCGCGGCGTCCGGGCCGCCGTAGCGGACCCACGTCTGCGCCGGGGTGAGCGCCTGCGCATCGACGTACTCGCCGTTCTCGATCAGCAGATCGCGGACGTGCCGCTGGAAGGCGATGTGCGCCTCCACGTCCTCGGGCGCCCACTGATCCATCGGCGGGTAGGGCCGGTACGGCTCCGGGCCGCCGCGGTAGTGCTTGAGGAGCAGGTACTTGGGCATCGGGTCCTCCTGATGTCGCGGGCCGCGCCGTCCGCCGCCCTCACCAGGAGAGCGGAGCCGGCCGGCCGTTCTCGACATGGCGATCATCGCTCACCGGCCAGGGTGTGCTCGATCGCACCCTGGAGTCACTGGCCGGTCGCCGTCGCCGGCACGAGTCTGGAGCCCTCGGTGAGCGAAGGGGGGTCATCCGGTGATCAGACTGCGCGAGGCGACGAGGGGTGCCGGGCGCCGCTGGCTGCTCGCAGGGTTGGCGGCAGTCGTCTGCGTCGTCGTGGCCGGGGTCGCGTACGCGGCGATTCCGGGCACGAACGGCCAGATCAGCGCCTGCTACAAGAAGGTCGGGGGGCATCTGCGGGTGATCGACGCCCAGGCCGGCGCGCAGTGCACGGCGAACGAGAAGCCCCTCAAGTGGGCGAAGAAGGGCCCGAAGGGACCCCAGGGACCCGCGGGCGTCTCGGGCTGGAAGGTCGTCCGGGTGCTCGCGACGTTCCCTCCGGGTTTCCAGGACGCCGTCTCGGCCATGTGCCCCGCGGGGAAGAAGCCGCTCGGCGGCGGTTGGTTCCCGGTCGACAACCAGGGCTCGCTGAACGTGCTCGGCTCATTCCCGGCGGACCCGGGCGGCGGATCGGGCGGACCGCCGTCGAACCCCTCGGACTTCCAGGGCTGGGCGCTCTACGCGAACAACCCCAACCTGGGCGGCGGGACCGCCACCGCGATCGTCTACGCCATCTGCGCGACCGTGACGTAGATCCGCCGGGACGCGTTGCGTTCACCCGGGGGGCCCTGAGAGCCTGGATCCGTGGCGCGCGTGATCCCCGAGCGACCCGCGGCGAGGGAGCACCGGCAGGCGATCGCAACGCCTGAGCCCGACGACGCGCTCATGCCGCGCACGGCCGCGGCGGTCGCCGATCAGGCCGCCGAGGGGCTGGCGCCGCAGGACATCCTGTCGATGCAGCAGGCGGTCGGTAACGGCGCCCTCGCGCGCCTGATCGACGGCAGGGCGGCCGGCGCCCCGGCGCCCCTCCAGCGCCAGCCCGCGCCGCAGACGGACACCACGGGCAGCGACTACCTCGACGCGCGCAACGCGAAGGACCGCTGGCAGGCCCAGGGCGTCCGCGGCCCGATGAAGCACACCCGGGGCGGGTTCCAGGTCGCCTACGTGCCGATGGGTGACGGCGGGGCCCTCAACATCGCGCTGAAGGGCGGGGTCGACTTCGAGGACGGCATCGAGCTGCGGGACCTCTTCGGCTACAAGTTCGCCGTCAACAACCAGGGCACCCCCCAGGTGCAGGCCGCCGTCAACGCGATCAACGGCCTGCCCCTCGGCCAGCGCGAGGCCGCGGTCGCGGCCTGGCGCTGGGGCGAGGCCGAGAAGCGGACCTTCCTCGAGGCAGGTGCAGGCCGCCGTCAACGCGATCAACGGCCTGCCCCTCGGCCAGCGCGAGGCCGCGGTCGCGGCCTGGCGCTGGGGCGAGGCCGAGAAGCGGACCTTCCTCGAGGACATGGAGAAGGCGATCGAGGGCGCCTGGGAGCGTCGCTACCAGTTCCACTGCACGAAGCCGCACTGGACCGATCTCGGCGTCGACGTGAACGTGCGCGTGGAGGTTCACGAGGGCGCGCGAGCCAAGGGCGAGCACATGCAGGTGACCACCTACAAGATCGCGCCCGGCGCGGCGGCGGGCGGGATCGGCGTCGTCCGGCGCACCGGGTCGGGCCCCGACGACGTCGAGATGCGGCTCAACTCGATGGACGCCAAGCCGCGCACCGACATCCTGCTGAAGACGTCCCTCTCGTTCGACCCCGGCGGGGACAACCTCGATGCCGCGGGCAAGCGCGGCGCGCAGCAGATCGGCGGCTGGTGGGCCGGAGGCGGGCCGCCGATCTGCCCTGTCTGCACCCAGGAGGTCAAGGAGCTCGCGAGCAGCATGATCAACCTGCACGTCCAGGGGACCGGGCCCGACGCCGAGACCCAGGCGAGGACGCGCTTCGCGAACGTCGTGGCCGACCTCCGCGCCGGAGGCATGAGCGACGCCACCGACCGCTGCGTCTTCCACTACGACGGCGAGGGGGACGGCGTGAGGTTCGTGGTCGGCAACGGCGAGCCGCAGACCGTCGCTGCGCACGAGGCCGGCCACATGTTCGGCATGGACGACGAGTACCAGAAGTCCGGCAACCCGAAGGGCACGCCGAACGATCCGCTCGCGATCGGCGCCCCCGTCGACCCCGGGCTCGCGCAGGCCCAGGGCCTTCCGGGCGCGGTGCGGGAGCACAGCGACTCGATCATGTCGGTGGGGAACGCCGTGAAGCCCCAGCACTACGCCACCTTCCTCGCCGCGCTCAAGCTGGTGACGGGGATGGAGCAGTGGGAGTTCGGGCCGGCCCAGGGCGTGATCCCGCCGGGCGTGGACGGCCCCGTCCCGCGCTCGGGCCCGAAGGACCCGATGGAGCCGCAGACGGCCATTGCCTGACCTGCTCGTCCAGCAGCGGATCGACGCGCCGGAGGACGCGCGCTGGGCCCGGCGCGTCTTCAGCGACGGCCGGGTGGAGGAGTGCTCGGGCGTCACCGCCGAGTTCGTCGACGGCGCCTGGCGCTTCGGCACGCAGGAGCGCCGCTGGCGTCCGCTCACGTCGCTGGCGCCCGCGGCGGTGAAGGGGCTGCGCGACGTCATCCGCGACAGCGGCGTGATGGATCTGCCGGCCGAGGTCGAGCCCGCCGGGACGGTGATCGGGGGGACGGAGCAGACCTGGACGATCGCGGTCGACGGGCGGCGACGGCAGGTCCACCTCCTCGGCGTCCGTCCCGATCGCGTCCCGCCCCTGGCGGCGCTCGACGAGGCGCTCCAGCTCGCCGTGGCGGACGCCATCGGGCGCCGCGCCTGACCGGCGTCAGCCCCCGTCGGCGGCGGCCCCCCGCGCCTGGGCCGCGGCCTCGAGATCGAGCAGGACGTCCATCGCGCAGTCCATCGCCGGGTGGTCCACGGCGGGGTGGGCGCGGTTGACCAGGGATCCGGTCCGGTCCCCGATGCTCCACCGCCACGTGACCCGGGCCGGGTCGTGGAGGTCCGTCGGAGTCTCGATGTCCGCGGCGCTCGTCACCCCGCAGTCGTCGAGCGCCCGCTGCGCGCGGGCGATGTCCTCCGGGCTGAAGCTGCAGGGGACGTACCACTCCTCGCCGTCGAAGACCCGCACCCGGCCGTCGCGCTCGTAGACGCGCCAGGTGACGAGGCGCCGCGGCGGGTCCTCGTACCGGATCGAAAGGTACGCGGCGGAGAGGTCGGGCGCGGTCATTTCGGGATCGTCCACTGCTTCCCGGTGACCGACTCCAGGCCCTGGAGGAACGGCACGTAGTGGCCACGCTGGACCTTGCCACCGACGGACATCATGCTGCCGCTGTCGCCGGCGAGCAGGTCGTTGGCGTCGTCGGTGCCGAGCTCCGACTCCACGTCGCCGAAGTGGCCGGGCTTGTCGCCGGTGAGCCGGTGGACCTCCTTGTCCTCGTACTCGTCGTCCAGGCCGAACATGTGGCCGGCCTCGTGTGCAGCGACGTTCTGCGTGACCTTGCCGCCGCCCGTGCCTGACAGGTTGACGACCTCGACGTCCACCCGCTGGAACCGGGCCTCGTCCGTGGCGTCCTCCTCGCCGACGCCGCGGGCCTGGCCCTGGGGGGCCCAGCCCATCTTGCCCTCGACGTAGGCCTCGGCGTTCTTCGCCCGCTCCGTCGCGAGCTTCTTGTTCGCGCTCCGCGTGCCGGGCGTGCTGGCGCGCCCGCGGAAGACGGTGGGGAGGTCCTCGCCGAGGCCGTGCTGCTGCTTGCCGGGCTGCTGGAGGCCCTTCAGCTCGCCGACGATCGTGTCGAGCTGGCCGGTGAGGTCCGCCGTGAGGTCCGCGTGCCCCAGCTCGAATGGGCCCACCTGCCGCACGAACTGGGGCTTCGTGACCGTGTTCTCCTCGGTCTCCGACGGGTCGCGGATGTCGAGCGTTGAGGTGTCGCCCTGCACGAACGAGCGGAACCGGGGGGCGCCGCGCGGGATCTTCTGGGCCGTGACCTTGTTGTGGGCCTTGGATGCGTCGGCGGCCATCTCGACCACCACCCGGACGCCGGCCGACAGCTCCTCGAACCCCGGGGACGTGCACTGCATCCGGTACTGGACGCTCCAGGCGTCCTGGATGCTGCTGATCATGTCGCGGATGAACTTCGCCCGCTCGTCGTCGGTCCAGTTGAAGTCCGCGAGCTGGGCCCGGGTGAACCGGTGGGTGTTGTAGGGCGGCTGCCGGCGGAGCGTCCGGTCGAAGTTCTTGAAGGTGACGTGGAGGCGCAGCGTCACGGTGATGTTGCCGGAGATCGGCCGCTGGTCCTTCGGCGTGCCGCCCGTCGGGTTGTAGCTGAGGTCGAAGCGCGACCCGCCGAGCGTGTAGTTAACCCCGAGGAACCGGTCGAGGTCGGGGTTCGCGGGGGCGGGCGCGGGGGCGGGGGCGGGGGCGGCGTCCGGAGGGGCGGGCTGGCGCTGGATCATCCCCTGCACGGCGCGGTTGCCGKCCGCGCGCTGCAGCGCCAGGAAGTCCGCGGGCCCCATCTGCTCGGGGCGCTCGAGCGCGCCCCCCGCAGGCGCCTCCGGCTGCGGCCCGACGAGCGCGCCGCGACCGGCCTCGGCCTCCCGCCGGCCCGCGGTCGCGGGGGGAGCCGCCGAGGTCGCGCGCTCGGACACCGGGCCCACTCTATGTCGATTCAGGGCCCCCGGCTACGCACGGGCGCCGCCGCTACGCTGGTCGGGTGACCCAGTTCGCGGCGTTCCTGCTCCTGGCCGGCGTGGTCGTGGTGATCCCCGGGCCGGCGACGACGCTGGTGATGAAGAACGCGGTCGTCCGCGGTTTCGGCTCCGCGGTCGTCACCGCCGGCGGGGTCCTCGTGGCCGACCTGCTCTGGATGCTCGCCTCGGTCGCGGGGGTCACCGCCATCCTCGTGGCCTCGGAGCCCGCCTTCGCGGCCATCCGGATCGCGGGGGCCGTCTACCTCACCTGGCTGGGGCTGCGGCTCCTGCTGGGGCGCGGCGAGGTGTTCGGCGACCCCGGCCGCCCCGCGGCCCGGCGCCCCGCGCCCACGCGGAGGGCGTTCGGCGAGGGCGTCCTCTGCGACCTGAGCAACCCGAAGACGCTGATCGTGTTCACCAGCGTCATCCCGCAGTTCGCGCCCACCGACGCGGGCCCCGCCGGGCTGGCGGCGTACGGCGTCACGTTCGCGCTGCTCGGGCTCGTCTCGCTGGTGGCGTACGCCGCCGTCTTCGCCCAGGTGCGGCGGGCGGCCGGCCACGAGCGCGTGCGGCGCCTGCTCCTGCGGTGCGCCGGCGTCGCGCTCATCGCCTTCGGGCTCCGGGTGGCCACCGAGCCCGCGCCCTGAGACCGGTGGACCCGCCACGACGGGGCGGGATACGGTCGCGGGAAGATGATGGGGCGATCGCGACGGGGTGCGCCGGTGCTGGTCGCGTTCGGCGCGGCCGCGGCCCTGCTGCTCGGCGCATGCGGGGGCGGTGAGGATGCGACGTCATCCGAGGGCGAGGCGATCGTGGACCGCGTCAAGGCCGCCTACGCCGACGTGCCCGCGGTCGTCGTCGAGACGTCGGGCCACCTCGAGGACGGGACGCCGGTCGAGGGCCGCCAGGTCATCCTGCTCGAGGACGGGGTCGCCGGCGCCGGCACCGCGCTGATCACCGGTCCCTCCGGCGGCGGCGCGGAGATCGTCTGGGATGCGGACGGGACCACGTTCACGCGCCTGGTGGGGGCGGACTGCTGGATGGAGGACGAGTCCTACGGGGCCGCGGGGAACGAGGTCTTCGACCCCCGTCTCGAGCCGGGCTCGCAGCCGCGGCGGGCCGGAGGGCGGATCTTCGTCGTGGGGACCGAGAACGCGGGGTCGCCGGTCTGGGAGTGGGAGATCGACGCGTCCACATACCGGCTCGTCCGTCAGCGGCTGGCGAGCCCGACGGACCCGCTGGCGGCCGAGGAAGGTCGCTTCCGCGTGCCGCGTCGCACCCCGGTCCTGCCCGCTCCGACGCCCGTCTGCTGACGGCCGCGGGGGCGCGAACCGCTCCCTCCACATCCAAATTACGCCACAGGGGGGGGCTTGCCGCAAGCCCGGGGGGGTGCGCAATGATGCCCGGCCGCAACGTCGAGCGACCGGTGGAGGTGGCCATGACCGAGCATGCGGTGGTGATCGCGGGAGGGGGTCCGACGGGGCTGATGCTCGCGGCGGAGCTGACGTTGGCGGGGGTCGACGTCGCCGTCGTGGAGCGGCGCGCGGACCAGTCGCTGGAGAGCAAGCGCGGGGGCGGCCTGCACGCCCGCACGATCGAGGTGCTCGACCAGCGCGGGATCGCCGGGCGCTTCATCTCGCAGGGGCAGGTGGCCCAGGTCGCGGGGTTCGCGATGATCCCGCTCGACATCAGCGACTTCCCCAGCCGGCACCCGTACGGGCTCGCGCTGTGGCAGGACGCCATCGAGCGCATCCTGGCGGAGTGGGTCGACGAGCTCGGGGTCCGCATCCTGCGGAGCCGCGACGTCACCGGGTTCGTCCAGGACGACGACGGCGTCGACGTGTCCGTGTCCGACGGCACGTCGCTCCGGGCCCGGTACCTGGTCGGGTGCGACGGCGGGCGCAGCCTCGTCCGCAAGATCGCCGGCATCGACTTCGCGGGGTGGGACGCCTCGACCAGCCACCTCGTCGCCGAGGTCGAGATGGCGGAGGAGCCGGAGGTCGGGGTCCGGCGCGACGCGCGGGGGATCCACGGGATGAACCGCCTGGAGGACGGGGGCCTCGTGCGCCTCGTCGTCACCGACGGGCGCGTCGGCGCGGGGGAGCCGACCCTCAGCGACCTGAGCCGGGCGCTCACCGACGCCTACGGCACGGACTTCGGCCTGCAGGGCGCCGCGTGGATCTCCCGGTTCAGCGACGTCACCCGGCAGGCGGCGTCCTACCGGGACCGGCGCGTGCTGCTGGCCGGCGACGCGGCGCACGTGCACGCGCCCGCGGGCGGGCAGGGGCTCAACACCGGCGTGCAGGACGCCGTGAACCTGGGCTGGAAGCTCGCCCAGGTGGTCGACGGGACGTCGCCGGAGAGCCTTCTCGACACGTACCACGACGAGCGGCACCCGGTGGGGGCCCGCGTCCTGCGCACCACGATGGCGATGGTCGCCCTCCAGCGCGGCGAGGAGCGCCTCGACGCCCTGCGCGACACCCTGGCCGACCTGCTGGGCATGGACGAGCCCCGCAGGCGGATCGCCGCGATGGTCTCCGGCCTGGACATCCGCTACGACCTCGGCGAGGGCCACCCGCTGCTCGGGCGCCGCATGCCCGACCTCGACCTGGCGACCGCCGACGGCCCCCAGCGGGTGTTCACCCTGCTGCACGACGCACGGCCGGTGCTCCTGAACCTCGGCGAGGCCGGCGCCCTCGACGCCCCGGTGGGCGACCGGGTCCGCCTGGTCGACGGCCGCCACGACGGCGACTGGGAGCTCCCGGTGCTCGGCGCCGTGACCGCGCCGGACGCCGTGCTGATCCGGCCGGACGGGCACGTCGCCTGGGTGGGGGAGGGCACGGACGCCGGCCTCTCCGGCGCGCTGACCACCTGGTTCGGGGCCCCCGTCGCGGCCTAGCCCGCGCGCCTGGCACATTTTCGGTCCGAAACGGTGCGATTCCGCGCGTGACGCGTCATCCCGCACGTGTCGCGCCATTCGCGGCCGCGTTCGTCGCGGGGATGCTCCTGCTGGGGCTCCTCGCGGCGGGGCGCGCCGACGCGCGCACGGCGGCGCCCACCGAGCGCCGGGCGATGATCGCCGCCGTCTACGACATCGTCCGGTACTTCCCGGAGCCGCAGGAGTGCCGGAACGCCTGGATCACGCGCGTCTCGGCGGACCGGCCGCGCACCGGGGTGGTGTGGGACAACGTGGGCCTGCGCAGGAAACGGCACTGCGTGGTGACCGGCAGCTACTTCATCCTGCGCCGCGCCACGCCCACGGCGCCCGACCGGCGGGTCGTCTTCGAGGGCACGAAGCGCCCGCCACCGTGCCGCCTGGTCACCGCCCGCATGGCCCGGGAGCTCGGGCTCGGTCGAAGCTGCAGGTCGTGACCGCGTAACGCCCGGGGCCGCCGGTGGACCGGACCACACCGACCTCGGAGGCGACGGCATGGAGACGACCACGGCGACGACGGCGCGCGGACGCGTGCGCGTGGAGACCGGGCGCAAGCGGGTGCGCGCGTACCTCGGCGGGGAGGTGGTGGCCGACACCACCGCGCCCCTGCTGGTGTGGGAGCGGCCCTACTACCCGACGTACTACATCCCCCTCGCCGACGTGCGGGCCGAGCTCGCACCGGCGGCCGGCGACGCGGTCGTCCGCTCGCCCAGCCGGGGCGACGGGCGCCGCCTGACCGTCCGGGCCGGGGGCGTCGTCGCCGAGGGCGCGGCCGTCCGGCACGAGCGCTCGCCCCTGTCCGAGCTGCGCGACGCGGTCCGGCTCGACTGGGACGCGATGGACGCGTGGTTCGAGGAGGACGAGGAGGTCTTCACGCACCCCCGGGACCCCTACACCCGCGTGGACATCCTCCCGAGCTCCCGCCACGTGCGCGTCGAGGTCGACGGCGTCACGGTCGCCGAGTCGGCCAGCCCTCGGCTGCTGTTCGAGACCGGGCTGCCGGTGCGGCACTACCTGCCGAAGCCGCACGTCCGCATGGACCTGCTGACGCCCACGACGCTGGTGAGCCACTGCCCGTACAAGGGCCGGGCGGAGTACTGGTCGGTGCGGGCGGGCGGGGCGACGCACGAGGACCTGGTGTGGTCGTACCGGGCGCCCCTGCCGGAGAGCCAGCGCATCGCTGGGCTCGTCTGCTTCTTCGAGGAGCGGGTGGACCTGTACGTCGACGGCGTGCTCCAGGAGCGGCCCGCCACGCGGTTCGGCGGGCCCGCGGCGCGGTGGGCGTAACGAACGGGCGCCCCGCGGGACCCATTGGCGTGTCACGTCTCGTCGCGTTCCTGCTCGACCAGGGGCCGCCGCGCTGGTGGACGCTGGTGCTGCGGCTCGTGGCCGCCGCCGTCTTCATCCCCACCGGCCTCGGCAAGTTCGTGAACCACGACGCCTACGTGGAGCGGTTCGAGCGCTGGGGGTTCGGCGCCGCGGCGGGGGAGGTGGCGATCCTCGTCGGGATCGTCGAGGTCGTCTGCGGGCTGATGCTGCTGCTCGGGGTCGCGCCGCGGGCGGCCGCGCTGGCGCTGATCGGCAACATGATCGGCGCGCTCGCCACCGCGGGCCGGATCGACGGGGGCCAGGACATCTGGCTGCCGCTCGTGATGATCGCCGTCCTCGCCGCGATCGTCGCCGAGGGCGCGGGCCGGTGGGCGGTCCGGATCGAGCCGCTCCCCACTCGATGAGGGGGCTTTCAGGCGCGTCGGGGCCGGGGTTAGGCTCGACGGGTGCCCCCGCCGCCACCCCTGGACGCGGTGCCGGTCGCCACCTCCGTCTATGAGGACGACCGCCTGCTGGTCGACGCCCTCCGGCGCGGCCAGGAGGACGCGTTCGCCTGGCTGGTGCGGCGCCACCACGAGGCGCTGCTGCGGTACGCGCGGGTGTTCGTGCGCGACCGGGCCGTGGCGGAGGAGGTCGTCCAGGAGACGTGGCTCGGCGTGATCCGGGGCATCGGCGGATTCGAGGCGCGCTCGTCCGTGAAGACCTGGCTGTTCCACATCCTCGCCAACCGCGCACGCACCCGGGGGGAGCGCGAGTCGCGGTCGGTGCCGTTCTCCGCGCTCGTCGCGCGCGAGATCGAGGAGGACGACCCGGTGGTCGAGGCGGACCGGTTCCTGCCGGCCGACGCGCCGCGGTGGGCCGGGCACTGGGCCGTCGCGCCACAGCCGTGGAACGCCCCCGAGGCGCGGATGATCGCCGCCGAGACCCGCGCCGCCATCGACGCCGCCATCGCCGGCCTGCCGCCCGTGCAGCGGGAGGTGATCACCCTCCGCGACGTGGTCGGGATGGACGCGGACGAGGTCTGCCGGCTGATGTCGCTGACCGACGGCAACCAGCGCGTCCTGCTGCACCGCGCGCGCAGCCGGGTGCGGAAGGCGCTCGACGACCACCTCACCGGGGAGGGCTCGTGAACGACGAGGCCGATCGCTTCGGGTGGCTCACCTGCTCGGAGATCGTCGAGCTGATCACCGACTACCTGGAGGGCGGGCTCGCGGAGCCCGAGCGCGACCGCTTCGAGGAGCACATCTCCAGCTGCGCCCCGTGCCGGCAGTACCTCAGCCAGATGCGCACCACCGTCGAGGCCGCCGGCCGCCTCACCGAGGAGGAGGTCCCCGAGCCGACGATGGACGCCCTGCTGGAGGCGTTCCGCGACTGGAACCGGGCCTGACGGTGCTGGGGTACGGCTTCACCGCCACCGACGGGCGCGACCTCTTCGACGGGGTCGTCTGGCCGCCGCCCGCCGACGGCGGGCCCGGCCCCTGGACGAGCGGGCCGGCGGCGTCCCCGCTGCGCGGGCGGGTGCGGGCCCACCGCGCGGCCGACCTGCCGTACGCCATCGACGACCTGCTGTGGGTGGTCGAGCTCGACGGCGGCGTCCGCGAGGAGCGGCGCCTGGTCAGCGCGGAGCGCGGGCGGCTCCTGCGGCGGATCGGCGGCTGGGACCACGCCTGCGCCGCCGGGTTCACCGGCGACTGCGATGCGCGGGCCGCCGCGCGCGTGGCGGCGATGCCGGCCGGGGAGGACCGCACGCTCGCCGACTGCTACCTCGCCGACTTGCGGCGCTACGTGGACGAGTCGTACAGCCCGGCCAGCGCGGCGGGCACGGCCGCCTACATCGGCGCCCGGATCGCCGGCATCGCCGCCGGGCGGGACGGGTACGCGGCGGGCGCCGGCGAGGAGCGCGCGGCGCAGGCCGGGTGGCTCGCGCAGCGCCTCCGCCTGACCGCGACGCCGGACGGATGACCGCCGCGCCCGCGGGGCGGCTGCGCTGGACGGACGGATTCGTCTTCGCGCTGACGATGCCGGCCGCGCTCATCGCGACGCTCGGCTACTCGGTCGGCGCCCTCGGCGGGTGGGCGGCCGTCACCCTGTGGGGCGTCTCGATGGTCATCGCCGTCGGGGCGAACTGGATCTACTCGGAGATGGCGGCGATGTTCCCGCACCTCTCCGGCGGCATCTCGCTCTACGCCCACGAGGCGTGGCGGGGGCGCCTGGAGGTCGCCGGGCCGATCGCGAGCTTCGGGTACTGGTTCGCGTGGACCGGCAGCATCGCCGTCTACGGGGAGATCATCGGCTCGCTCGTCCAGGCCGAGTGGTTCTCCGGCCAGGACTGGACCGTCCACGTCGGGTTCGTCGACATCACGTTCGCGCGGGTCGTCGCCGCCGGGCTCGTGGTCGCCATCTGGGCGGCGAACGCCGCGGGGCTCCGGCCGACGCTGATCGTCGCCTACGCCACCGCCGCGGCGCTGGCCGTCCCGCTCGTGGTGTTCGCCGTCGTGCCGTACTTCACCGGCGACTGGGATGCATCCCGGCTCACGTGGGGGCTCGGCGCCGAGGGGCAGGAATGGGGCGGCTGGCGCCTCGCGATCGTCTGGCTCTACGTGATGCTGTGGACGTCGCTCGGCGTGGAGACGTGCGCCACCTTTGCCCCCGAGTACCGCGACCCGGTGCGCGACACCACCCGCGCGCTGCGGGCGGCGGCCCTCTTCTGCCTCGCCGTCTTCGTCCTGCTCCCGCTCGGGGTGACGGGGGTGGTGGGCGAGCAGGCGGCGGCCGCCGACCCGATCGGCATCTACCAGCTGGGGTTCGAGATCCTCACCGGCGGGGCCGGCGGGGTGATGATCGCCCTGGTCATCGGCAGCCTGATCCTGGTCATGACGAGCTCGTTCGCCGACGGCTCGCGCGCGCTGAGCGGCGTCGCCCGCCAGGGGCTGACGATCCGGCAGCTCGGCCAGATGTCCCCGGACGGGGTGCCGCGCCGGGCCCTGCTCGTCGACCTGGTCACCAACCTCTGCCTGATCTTCCTGCTCGGCGACCTGCTCGCGATCGTCGCCGCCGGCAACATCGGCTACCTCCTGGCGCACATCCTCGCCCTCAGCGGATTCGTGCTGCTGCGCCGCGACCGGCCGGGCGCGGAGCGCCCGATCCGCCTGCACCGCGCCTTCGTGCCGCTCGCCGTGGGGTTGGTGGTGCTGCTGGCCGTGGTGCTGGTGATCGGGGCGGCCAGCTTCGACCTGACCGGCTACGGCGACGTCCGCGAGCTGGCCGTCGCCCTGTGCGTCCTGTCCTTGTCGGTGGTCCTGTTCGCCGTGCGCCGCGTCCTCCAGGACGGCGGCCGGCTGCGGCTGCGCTCGCCCGACGCGGCGGTGAGCTCCTCGAGCGCCCGGACGTAGATCTCCGAGAACGTCGGGAACGGCTGGATCGTCTCGCGCAGCACCGCCAGCGGCACGCAGGCGCGGATCGCCAGGGTCGCCTGCCCCAGCCACTCGCCGGCTTCGGGGCCGGCGGCGTGCGCGCCGGTCAGCACCTCGCCGTCCGAGATGAGCGTCAGGTGGCCGGGCCGCTCCAGGGGCCGCTCGTAGGTGAACGCGCGCGGGACCTCCTCCATCGAGGCCGTCCCCGTGAGCGGCCCCTCAACGGCGCCCACCGCCGCGGCCTGCGGGTCGGTGAACACCACGCGCGGCACCGCCGAGTAGTCGGCGCGGACGTCGTCTCCCAGCATGTCCGCGGCGGCGACGCGCCCCTGGTACTTGCCGACGTGGGTGAACATCAGGATCCCCGTGACGTCGCCGACGGCCCAGACCCCGTCCGTGACGCGCATCCGGTCGTCGACCGGCACGCCGCCGCGGCCGGGCTCCACGCCCACGGCCTCCAGTCCGACGCCCTGCGTGCGCGGGGTCCGGCCCGTCGCGACGAGCAGGCGGTCGCCGCGGATCTCCTCGCCGTCGGCGAGGACCAGGACGTGATCGCCGCCCTCCATCCGGGCGGACGTCGCGCGGGCGCCGAGGCGGAGCGCCACGCCGTCGGCCTCCAGCGCCGCGGCGACCGCCGCGCCGAGCGGCGCCGCCTCGCGGGCCAGCAGGCGGTCGGCGCCCTCCACCAGCGTCACCGCGCCCCCGAACCGGGCGACGGCCTGGGCCATCTCCATGCCCACGGCGCCGCCGCCGAGCACGATGAGGTGCCGCGGCACCGCCGTCATCGACGCGATCTCGCGGTTGGTCCACACGCCCGGCAGCCCGCGCAGGCCGGGGACCGGCGGGATGAACGGCGACGACCCGGTCGCCAGCACGATGCGGTCGGCGGCGACGGCGCGGCCGTCGACCGCGACCACCCCGGGCGCCGCGATCCGGCCGGTGCCGCGCAGCAGGGTGATGCCCTTCCCGACGAGCCACCCGGCCTGCCCGGTGTCGTCCCACCCGGCGGTGATCCAGTCGCGGAATGCGAGCGCCTGGCCGACGTCCAGCACGCCGGTGACCGCCTCCCGCGCGCCCGGCACACGCCGCGCCGCCGCGAGCGCCTCCCCGGGCCGCAGCAGCGTCTTCGTGGGCATGCACGCCCAGTAGGAGCACTCCCCGGCGACCAGCTCGCGCTCGACGACCGCCACCCGCATCCCGCCGTCGGCGAGGGCGCCGGCGCAGACCTCGCCGCCCGGCCCCGCACCGATCACGACCGCGTCGTACCGCTCCATCGCCACCCTCCTCGCTCGTCGCGGGCAGGAGCCCCGTCCCGGGCGGCCCGCGGTCGTTACGCGCCCGGGCGCTGTAACGCCCTGCAGCCCGCGCCGACTGCGGGAGGGAACGCACGAACAGGAGGCGCCCCCCGGTGGGCCAGAGCGAGATGACCTGCCGCGAGGTGGTCGACCTGATCAACGACTACCTCGAGCAGACGCTGGCGGTGGGGGAGCGGGTGCGATTCGAGCGCCACCTCGACGACTGCCCGCACTGCGTGACGTACCTCCAGCAGCTGCGGGCGACGGTCGCCGCCACGGGGCGGCTCGGCGAGGGAGACCTGGACGAGGGCACCCGCGACGGGCTGCTCCAGGCGTTCCGGGACTGGCACCGGACGCCGCACCCTTAGGCGGCCGCGGCCTCCCAGGCGACGACCGCCGCGCCGGCGCCGGCCGCCGCGACGGGGGGCTCGGACGTGGCGCCCGGTCCCGCGAGCCGCTCCGGCGCGCGCCACCCTCCGGCTCCGGCCACGCGGGCGACGACCGCGCCGTCGTGGGTGCGCCACGCCACCACCGAGCCGCCAGCCCCCACGGCCGGCGCCGGATACACCGACGGCCCCGTCGCGTCCGACAGCTCCGAGGGTGGCGCAGGCGCCCCCGACCACGGCGTCCACGCGCCCCGCACGGCCATGTCCGCGCGGTGCCACGCGACCAGGGCGCCGCCGGGGCCGGCGGCGACGCGGGGGGCGTAGGCCGGCTCGCCGGGCGCCGACACGGCGACCGGCGCCGCCCAGCCCCCGCCGGGCGGGCGGCGCGCCACGCGGACCGTCGCGTCGGCCGCCGTCCAGGCGAGCGCCGCCCAGCCGTCGGCGGACACGGCCAGCCGCAGCCCGCTCGCGCCCTCCCAGCCGGCCGACAGCGGCCGGCCCGCCGTCCATGCCCCGCCCGGCGGCCGCTCGGCCACGCGCACCTCGCCCGCGGGCCCGCTCCACGCGGCCAGCGCCGTGCCGCCCGGCCCCATCGCCACCTGGGGCGCGAACCCCGCGCCGAGCGGCTCCGGCACGCTCCAAGGGTCCGGCCCGCCGCTCACGGCGGCGACGACGTCGCCGCCGGCGCCCCAGGCCACGACCGCGGCGCCGTGGGGACCGCCGGCGGCGACCGCGCAGAGGGTCGCCGGCCCGGCCGACAGGCGGCCCCCCGGCAGGGCGACCACCTCGCCCGCCGGGCCCGTCCACGCGACGACCGCACGCGACGGGGCGAGGGCGATCGCGAGGTCGAGGGGCGGGCCACCCGCGTCGACGCGGCCGAGCTCGCGCGGGTCGTCGCCGAGCCGGCGCAGGACGATCTCCGGGCCCTCGCACCACGCGCCCACGACGTCGCCGCCGGGCGTCACCGCGAGCCGGGGGAGCCGGCCCGCGGCGACGCCGACGACGCGGCTCACGGGGTGGTCATCCCGCGGGCGCGGTCGATGTCCGCCGCCGCGCGGATCAACCCGATGTGGCTGAACGCCTGGGGGAAGTTGCCGAGCTGCTCCCCGGTGGCGGTGTCGATCTCCTCCGCCAGCAGGCCGAGGTCGTTCGCGTAGGCGGTGAGGCGCTCGTAGAGGGCCTCGGCCCGGTCGACCTGGCCCGCCATCGCCAGGCACGACACCAGCCAGAAGGAGCACAGGACGAACGTGCCCTCCTCGCCGGAGAGGCCGTCGGCGTTGAGCCCCTCGCGGTTGCGGTACCGGAGGACCAGGCCGTCCTCGGTGAGGTCCTCGGCGATCGCCTCGATCGTCGAGCGCATCCGCGGGTCGGTGGCCGGCAGGAAGCCGAGGATCGGCATCAGCAGCGCGGCGGCGTCGAGCTCGTCGGAGTCGAGGGCCTGTGCGTACGCCTGGCGGCGGTCGCTCCACCCGCGCTCGAGGATCGCCTCGCGGATCGCGTCGCGCTCGCGGGCCCAGCGCTCGGGCCGCGCGTACGGGCCGAGCTGGGGGGCCAGGTCGACGGCGCGCGCCAGGGCGACCCAGCACAGCACCTTCGACGACAGGTGGTGCTGCTCGGCGCCGCGCATCTCCCACATGCCGGCGTCGCGCTCGGTCCAGCGGCGGGCGGCGGCGCCGGCGAGGTCCGCGACGAAGCGCTGGATCTCCGGGTGCAGGTCCCCGAGCTTGTGCTGGGAGAGGTGGATGCAGTCCAGGAGCTCGCCGTAGACGTCGAGCTGCTCCTGCGTCCACGCCCCGTTCCCCACCCGGACCGGCGCGGAGCCGCGCCAGCCGGCGAGGTGGGGGAGGGTCCGCTCGCTGAGGTCGTGCTCCCCGCCGATGCCGTACATGATCTGGAGGGGGGCGTCGCCCATGACGCGGCCCCCGGCGGCGCTGGTCATGAACGAGACGAAGTCCTCCGCCTCGTCGGAGCACGCGCCGATGTGGAGCGCCTCGACGGTGAGGCTGGCGTCCCGGATCCACGCGTACCGGTAGTCCCAGTTGCGCTCGCCGCCGACGGTCTCCGGCAGGGAGGTGGTCGGGGCCGCCACGATCGCGCCGCTCGGCCGGTAGGTCAGCCCCTTCAGCACCCGCGCGCTGAACCGGACCTGGTCGCGGTGCATCCCGTCGTAGACGTCGTGCTCGTCCTCCCACGAGCGCCACGCGGCGGCGGTGTCGGCGATGCGCGCCGCGACGTCCCCGGGCGCGACCGCCTCGGGGGCGCCGCCCTCGACGGACGACCACCCCATCGTGACGCCCACCCGCTCGCCCGCGCCGACGGTGAAGGCGGCACGCAGCACGGCGTCGTCCCCCAGCTCGGTCGGGACCCCGGCCCGGACGGCCACAAGGTTGGGCCCCCCGAAGGTGCGGAAGCCGTCCTCGGTCGCCCGCATGAGGGGCCGGACCAGCCCGTACTCCGGGCGCGGCGCGACCTCCATGGCCATCTGGACGGTCCCCTCCAGGCCCTCCACCAGGCGCAGCAGCGCGTGCGGCGCGCCGAGGCCGAGCTCGTGGCCGCGCTGGCCCTCGGCGACGGCGAGCGCGTCGGTGACCCGGACCGTCCCGGTCGCGGTGCGGTGGGTGGTCTCCAGGACGAGTGAGCCGTCCAGGTAGCGGCGCGTGGTGGCCGCCTCCGCCGCCGGGCCGAGGCTCCAGTGGCCGGCGGCCGGGTCGAGGATGCGGGCGAACAGCGCCGGGCTGTCGAACCGCGGCAGGCACAGCCACTCGACCGTGCCGGCGCGGTCGACCAGCGCGGCCGAGTTGCAGTCGGAGAGCAGCGCGTACTCGGCGATGGGCGTGCCCGCCCGGGCGGGCACGCGGCCGGCGGGCGCGGGGGAGGTGGTGGTCATCGCGCACCCCCCGCGACCTCGACGTACACCTTGATCGCGTCCTCGCCGCCGGTCAGGAGCCGGAGCATCTCCTCGTAGTGCTCCAGGCCGCGGACGGGATGGGTGAGCAGCCGCCCCAGCCAGCCGGGGTACAGCGCCTCCGCCTTGATCATGTCGTCCACGCCCCGCACGAAATCGTCGCGGGACGCGTTGACCGTGCCGACCATCACCTTGTTCCCGAGCACGAAGCCCTGGTTGATCATGTCCGTCGGCTCCTCGGCGGTGCGGTTCCCGCCGGTGACGCTCGCGAGCACCAGCACGCCGTTCTTGGCGAGGATCTGCGCGGCCTCGAAGACGATCGGGCTGAAGCCGGTCGCGTCGAGGATCAGGTCGAACGGGCCGCGCTCGCCGCAGGCCTCCGCCAGGGTGGTGTCCATGGTCGAGACGTAGACGCCGCCGATCTCCTCGATCAGGTCGCTGTTGAGGTACGGCGGGCGCCGCAGGGACGCGCACGTGACCTCGAGCCCCCGCAGCCGCATCGCGAGGGCGGTCAGCAGGCCGATGGTCCCCGAGCCGAGGACCAGGGCCCGCCGCGGCTCCCACACCTTGAGGCGCCGCTGGATCTCGTACGCCTGGTTGATCCCCTTCTCGCCGACGGTCATCGGCTCCAGCAGGACGCCGACGCGCTCCAGCGCGTCGGGGAGCGGCACGACGTAGTCCGCGTCCTCGACGTACATCTCGGTGAGGTAGCCGTGGCGCAGGTTGATCCCGCGCTCGAAGTAGACGTCGTCGGTGGTCATGTCCTGGAGCCCAATGCGGTCGTAGACGCTCATGCCGGGCCGGCGCACCGTCGCCACGACGAGCCCGCCGGGCCGGATCACGCTCGGCACGTCCGGGCCCACCTCCACGAGGCGGCCGAAGTTCTCGTGGCCGGTGATGAGGTAGTCGTCGCCGGGCGGCGCCTCGCCGTACTCCGCGGCGTTGATCTCCTTGTCGGTCCCGTCGACGCCGACGCGGATCACCTCGACGAGGACGCCTCGACCCCCGTCGATGTCGGTGACGCGCGGCGGTTCGACGTCGCGCAGATGCATCGAGTTCGGCGTCCCCGGACGCACGGCGATGGCCTTCATCGTGTCCCTCCTCGCGGACGTGGTGAGCGGAGCGTCCCGGCGGCGTACGCGGCGTTACGCCGGTCGCGCAGGAACGCGAGCGCCGCGGCCCGCTGGTCCGGCGCGGTGAGCAGCGCCGAGAGCGGGAGCGCGGCGCCGGGGAACCCGTCGGCGTCCCAGACCGCGCCGCGCTCGACGGGGCCGGGCGGCAGCACGTAGAGGTACGGCCCGGCCGACGTGTGGTCGCCGGGCGAGGCGCCGAACGTGGCGCGACCGGGCCCGGCCGGCGCGTCGAACGCGGCGTCGAAGTGCTCCGGCCAGAGCTGGATCCCGCCCGCGTCGTCGCCCGCGTCGGCCCGGAGCGCGCCCAGCACGTCCCAGGCGAAGCGATACCAGTCGCCGAGCAGGCGGGCGGCTGCCGGGTCCCAGGGCAGCGCCGCGCCCGGATCGCCGGGCGGCGGGACGTCGAAGCCCTCGGCCGAGGCGACGTCGGGCGGCCCCCCGAGCGCGAGCGCCGCGGCGTGCGCGAGGGTCGTGACCGGGGTCTCCCGCCGGTCGCCGCCCCGCTCGCGGACGATGCGATCCGCCTCCAGGCGGATCACCTCGCCCTCGCCGAACGCCGGCGTGACCAGCACGCCCGACGGCGCCGCCCGCAGGCCGATTCGCCCGGTGGCGCGCCGGCGGGCCGGCGAGATCACGTACACGGCCAGGCGGTGCGCCGTCAGGCGCGTGTCCGCGAACGTCGCGGGCGGATGGGTGAGGCGTTGAGCGTTCATGGGGCAACCCGTCCGGCGGGGCCCTCCGGCGTTACGCGTAACGCCCGCGGCCGGCCCGGGACGACGCCGGCGACGACCGTGGAGGTGCGACGTGATCCAGAGGTGGTGGCCATCGCGATACGGCGCCGACGACCAGGCGGGGGCGCTGAACGAGATCACCCCCGCCGGAGTGGCGTCGGCGGCCGGCCTGGTCCAGGAGGGGCGCGTGTACGACCTGAGCCACGTGCTCGACGAGCGGGTGCCGGCCTTCCCGGGGCGCAGCTTCCGGCAGTACCTGACCACGTCGGCGCACCAGCTCAACCGGCGGTCGTCGGCCGCCGGCGACGACGGCCTGGGCCACAACGGCGTGAACTGGATCGTCGAGCAGGTGACCGCGACGTCGCAGCTCGGCACGCACATCGACGGGCTGAACCACCTCCAGATCGGCGACCGCACATACAACGGCCACCGGCTGGACGACCTGGTGGAGGAGTACGGCACCAACCGCCTCGGCATCGAGACGATGCCGCAGGTCCTGACCCGTGGCCTGCTGGTCGACGCGGCCGCCGTCCGGGGCGTCGAGCGGCTGGAGCCGGGCGACGTCGTGACCCCCGCCGACGCCGAGGCGGCGCTGGAGCAGGCCGGTCTGCACGTGCGCCCGGGCGACGCCGTCCTGGTGCACACCGGCTGGGGGCGCGCGTTCGCGGTCGACAACGACCGCTACCTGTCGGGCGAGCCGGGCCCCGGCCTCGCCCTGGCCGAGTGGCTCGTGGCGCAGCGCGTCGCGGTGACCGGCTGCGACACGTGGAGCTACGGGCCGGTGCCCGCGGAGGACCCCGACGAGCCGTTCGTGGTGCCGCAGACGCTGAACGTGAGGCACGGCGTGGTCGTGCTGGAGAACCTGAACCTCGCGCGGCTGGCGGAGGACGGCGTGGCCGAGTTCATGCTCGTCGTCTCCCACCCGCGGCTGCGCGGGGCCACCGGGGCGTGGGTCGCCCCGCTGGCCGTCGTCTGAGGAGGGACGATGCCCGAGCGCTACGACGTGATCGTGATCGGCTCCGGCGCGGGGGGCGGCACGCTCACCCACGCCCTGGCCCCGACCGGCGCGCGCGTGCTGCTGCTGGAGCGCGGCGGGTGGATGCCGCGCGAGCCGGAGAACTGGCAGCCGAAGTCGATCTGGGCCGATCTGCGCTACCGCAACGCCGGCCACTGGCTCGACGAGGCGACCGGCAAGGAGTTCAACCCGAAGCAGCACTACTACGTCGGCGGCAACACGAAGGTGTACGGCGCGGTGCTGTTCCGCTTCCGCGAGCGCGACTTCGGCGAGATCCGCCACGTGGACGGCGTGTCGCCGGCCTGGCCGATCTCCTACGGGGACCTGGCGCCCTGGTACGACCGGGCCGAGCGCCTCTACTCCGTCCACGGCGAACGCGGCACCGACCCGTGGGAGCCGCCGGCCGCCGGGCCGTACCCCCACCCGCCGATCAGCCACGAGCCGCGCATCGAGCAGCTCATGCACGACCTGGCCGGCGCCGGGCTGCGCCCGTTCCCGCTGCCGATGGGGATCATGATCGACGAGGCGCGGCCGGAGCGGAGCCCCTGCATCCGCTGCGCCACCTGCGACGGCTTCCCCTGCCTGGTGAAGGCGAAGGCCGACGCCCAGGTCGTGTGCGTCGAGCCCGCGCTCCGGTATCCCAACGTCACGCTGCGGACGCACGCGCGGGTGGTGCGCCTGGAGACGTCGCCGGACGGCCGGGAGGTAACGCGCGTGGTCGTCGATCGCGACGGCGAGCGCGAGGAGTACGCCGCCGACGTCGTCGTGCTCGCCGCCGGCGCCATCAACTCCGCCGCCCTGCTCCTGGCGTCGGCGGGCGACCGCCACCCCGGCGGCCTCGGCAACGGCTCGGGCGTGGTGGGCCGCAACCTGATGCTCCACAACAACTCGTCGCTGATCGCGATCTCGCGGGAGCCGAACCCGACGCGCTTCCAGAAGACGCTCGGGATCAACGACTACCTGTTCGACGACCCGGACTGGGACTTCCCCCTGGGCGCGATGCAGATGCTGGGCCGCAGCGACGAGGTCACGATCGGCTTCGACGTCCCGGACGCCGAGGACCCGGCCGAGCTGGCACGCCACACGCTCGACTTCTGGCTGACCACCGAGGATCTGCCGCTGTCCGGGAACCGGGTGACGCTGGGCGCCGACGGCGGGATCCGCCTGCGGTACACGCCCACCAACCTGGAGGCGCACCGGCGCCTCGGCCAGCGCTTCCGCGACCTGCTCGACACCATGGGGTGCGAGCAGCAGGTCCACGAGCGTCCGAGCTACGTCGGCGGGCGCCTCGGGATCTCCGGCGTCGCGCACCAGAACGGGACGATCCGCTTCGGTGACGACCCGGCGACGTCCGCGCTGGACGTCGACTGCCGGATGCACGAGGTCGACAACCTCTACGTGGCGGACAGCAGCTTCTTCGTCTCGAGCACGGCGGTGAACCCGACGCTCACGATCATCGCCAACGCCCTCCGGGTGGCCGACCACATCGCGGGTCGCCTGGGCGTCAGCGAACGCGCGGCGGTGCCGGCGGCCGCGTAGCCGGGCGGCCTTGTAACGCGCGGGGTACTGAAGCGACGATGATGCACGGCGCCCCGCGTGGGGTGCCGCCATCCGACCTGAAGGGGGACCGGACATGGCATTCGAATGGAAGTGCGACGACTGCGACGAGACCTATCGCGAGGACACGGCAGCCGGGCTGATCAAGCGCGCCGCCGCGCACCACCACGAGCATCACGGCGGGCCCGCGGAGATCACGCCCGAGCTCGAGGCGGCGCTCCGGGCCAATATGGTCGAGGCCTGAGGTCTCCCAGCCCGGCGGGCCCGCACCCGTGGGCCCGCCCGGCCGGCCCGGCCCCCGCGGCGGGGAATGAACGTCGCGATCAGATCGGATGATCACCGCGGCCGGCGCTCGGCCTGAGCGAACGCGCCCAGCCGGGTTCATCGAAGGGTGAGACGGGATGCGTTCCGCGACGGCGTGGGCCGTCGAAGCGGGGCTGCGGCCAATTGAACCCGCGCAGGCTCAATCGCACGTGGCCAGCGGGTCCCCGCCAGGTGAACGCCGGGGTCTGCGCCAAGTGAACGCGCGCCGGGCTGGTCGAAGCGACCGAGCCAACACGCCCCGGTCCGTTCATTGAAGGGTGAGACGGATGCGCTCCACGACGGAGTGGGCCGTCGCATCAGGCGGCAGTCAATTGGACCCGCGCGTGCTCAATTGCACCTGGCCGGCCGGGGTGGCCGCCCGGGCGGACCCGTCGGGCGACGGGTCCGCCGGCACGGTCAGCGCGCCGCGAGCCACTCCTCGCGGACCTCGTCCACCGTCGGGTCGAAGTCCGGCTTGATGCGCTGGAACAACCCCTGGAGGTCCTCCCACAGCTGATAGGGGGAGGGCCGGCCCCAGAACCAGTAGCCGACGTAGGCCTTCTCGATCACCAGGCCGGGGGCCAGCACGAGCGTATGCGGCACCGTCGCGGCGTGGTGGGGGTCGGTGTACTCGGCGATGTCGAGCGCGCGCTGCACCTCGAGGTCGCCGTCGGAGAGATACGGCCAGAAGGCGCCGGTCGCGATGCGCAGCTTGTTCGTGTCGTGCAGGTCGTTCGGCAGCACCGTCACGAGCTGCGTGAACGCGACGGGGCACCACTCCGAGAAGCGGACCATCTCCCGCTGGTGCTGGCGCTCCCGCGGGCAGTGCTCCCCGCGGCCGAGCATCAGCACCATCGCGTCGTCGCCCTGGAGCTCCGACAGGCGGTGGACGACGCCCGCGTCGTCGGGCAGCGCGAAGTCCGGGAGCGTCGCCCCCGGGGTCAGGTTCCTGCTCATCGTGTCCTCCTCGGACGCCCGGGACGGATGCCGGGGATCCACATCCGCATCCGGTAGATGCCGGTCATGGCGGTGACGTAGAGGGTGCGGCCGTCCGCGTCGCCCCACGCGAGGTTGTGCGGCGCCTCGGGCAGGTGCAGCGTCCCGAGGTGGTCGCCGTCGGGCGACAGGATCCACACGCCGCCCGGTCCGCAGACGTAGAGGTTGCCGGCGACGTCCACCTTGATCCCGTCGATCGCGTCCTCGCCGTCGGCGCCGGTCATGTCGAACAGCAGCTCGCCGGGGCCCGCGTCGCCGCGGTCGTCGATCGGGTGGCGCACCACATGCTTGCGGTCCGGGTCCCAGTTCCCGACGTAGAGGAACCGCTCGTCGGGGGAGAACGCGAGGCCGTTGGGCCCCTCCAGCTCGGCGGTCACCAGGCCGACCTCGCCGTCCCGGACGCGGAACACGCCGGAGAACGGCAGCTCCCTCCCCGGGTCGTCGAACACGCCCGGGAGGCCGAACGGCGGATCCGTGAAGAACAGCATCCCGTCCGAGCGGTACACGAGGTCGTTCGGGCTGTTCAGCCGCCGGCCCTCGAAGCGGTCGGCGAGCACCGTCGTGTTCCCGTGGGGCTCGACCCGGAGCACGCGCCGCTCGCCGTGCTGGCAGATGGTGAGCCGCCCCTGCGGGTCGAACGTGAGGCCGTTCGAGCCGGGCTGGTGGTACCGGCCGATGTCGAGCCCCGCGTAGCCGCTCTTGGGCCGGAACACCTCCACGGTCCCCGCGGGCCACCAGCGGTAGATCGCATTGGTGTTCGGCGACGAGAACAGCAGCGCGCCCTCGGGTGCCCAGACCGGTCCCTCCGTGAACTCGAAGCCCCCGGCGACCTGCTCCAGGCGGGCGTCGTCTGGGACGACGGCGCCGAGCCCGCCGCCCGTGCGGGTCACCTCGAACGGGGCCTCCCACGCCGTCCGCGCCCCGTCCGCCGCGTAGACGTCGAGCGTGGCGGAGCGCATCCAGATGTAGTTCCGCGGGGAGGCGGAGATCGGGCCGTTGATCCCGAAGACGGCGACCACGAACCGCTGGCCCGGGCGCGCGTCGTCGGTCAGCACCACGCGGTTCGGTGCGTTGAACCCGCCCACGACGGGCCCGCCGGCGCGCCCGAGGGCGAGGGGCAGGCGGCCGTCCACCCAGACCTCGGCGTAGTCGTCGACCACCGTCTCGAAGACGATCGTGGCGCCCCTGGGGTCGATGTCGCCGATCCGGTCGGGGACGGTCACCGCGATGCGGTACCACCCGAACGAGACCCGCCCGCCGCCGAGGCGCAGCGTCGTCTCCTCCGGCGCCAGCACCCGCCAGGCGCGGTCGTCGAAGTCCGGCGCCTCCGCGTGCGGCACGACGTCGTAGGTGTGGCTCCGCGGCCCCGTGGGCCCGAGGTCGGCGCCGACGCGGACGAAGCCGATCTCGGCGACGCGCGCGTCGGCGTGGCGCCACTCGCCGCGCACGAGCGCGGCGCCGGCGACCGTCTGCAGGTCGATGACGGCGTCCGGCCGCCCGGGCAGCAGCTCCGACGGGCCCGGCGGCCCCGGCGGGCGCACGGCGGTGCCGATCGCGGGGGTGGTCCCCGTGGCCACCCGTCAGCCCTCGACCTTCACGACGAGGTACAGGAACGGGTCGGAGGCGGCCGTGAACTCGTGCGGGACGCCCGCCGGGATCACCAGCACGTCGCCGGGGCCGACGTCGTGGGCGTCGCCGCCCTCGCCGCCGGTCAGCACCGTGGCGGTGCCCTGGACGACGTGCATCACGTCGGTGACCCGCTCGTGCAGCTCCTCCGCGCCGGGGCCGGTGCGCCGCCCGGCGTCGATGGCGTAGCCGCGCGCCCGGGCGAGGAGGCCGCCGGTGGTGAACCGGTCGCGGATCTCCGAGGCCCGGAACATCGTCGCCTGCGCGGGCGACGCGTCGGCCGCGGTCTCCGCCGCGGCCGCGCCGACGGCGGCGAGCGCGCTGTCCTCGTCGGCCGACGAGGCGCCGCTGACGCCGATCGCGCCGATCACGTGGCCGTCGTGCACGATCGGGATCCCGCCCTGGAGGGGCACCGCCCGCGCCAGGTTCAGGGCCGACGGCCGCCCGTTGGAGGCCTGGTCCTCGAAGTCCCGGCTCGGGCGGCGGTAGATCGCCGCCGTCCGGGCCTTGTCGGTCGCGACGCCCACGCTGGCGGGCTGCGCGCCGTCGGGGCGCCACAGGTACACGAGCTCCCCCGCGGCGTCGACGACGGCGGCCACCGGGGCCACCCCGCGCGCCGTCGCCTCGGCGCCCGCAGCCTCCGCCGCGAGCCGGGCGCCCTCGTAGGTGAGGGCGGGGACCTCGACCGTGGTGAACGCCGCGGCCGCGCCGGCGAGCGACACGGCCTCGTCCTGGGCGGGCGTCTCGCCGCTGGTGCCGATCGCGCCGACGACCTCGCCGTCCACGGTCAGCGGGATCCCGCCCGTCAGCGCCGCCGCGCCGTGGAGGGCGAGCGCCCCGAGGCGGCCGGCGGACACCTGCTCCTCGATCTCGCGGCTGGGGCGCACGAAGATCGCGGCGGTGCGGGCCTTGTCGATCCCCACCTCCACGCTCGCGGTCTGGGCGCCCTCGGTGCGGCGCAGCTCGAGCAGGTCCCCCGCCGCGTCCACGACGGCGATCACGACGCGGCGACCCGCCTCCTCGGCGGCCCGCTCGGCGGCGGCGGTGACGGTGGCGGCGCCCGGGACGTCGAGCATCCGCCGGGTCCTGGTGACGGTGGGCATGGCGATCACGCTCCCTGGGTGGTGAGGCGGGCGGCCCAGACGGCCGTGTCCGCGGTGATGAGCAGCAGGTCCCGGCCGGGCCCGCCGAAGGTGAGGTTCACGGCGCCCGGCAGGCGGATCTCGCCGAGCACGGCGCCGTCCGGCGCGCGCACCTCGACGCCGCCGGCGAACGACGAGAAGAGGCGCCCCGCGGCGTCGACGGCCATCCCGTCGGGCACGCCGGCGGCGGGGACGCCGAACCGGCGCCGCCCGGAGAGGTCTCCCTCCTCGCCGACGTCCCACGCCTCGATCCAGTGCGGGCGGGCGGGGTCGAACCCGCCGGCGACGCCGCCGTCGGCGCCGCTGTCGCCCACGTAGAGCGTGGCGCCGTCGGGCGAGAGCACCAGGCCGTTGGGCTTGTCGAAGCCGTCGGCGACGGCCGCTGTGACGCCGGTCGCCGGGTCGTGGCGGTACACGCGGTCCGCGAGCGCCGGGGCGGGGCGGAACCCCTGCAGGTGGCCGTACGCCGGGTCGGTGAACCAGATCGCGCCGTCGGCGGCGACGATCACGTCGTTCGGCGAGTTGAGCGGCGCGCCCGCAACGTCCTCCACGAGGGGCTCGACCGCGCCGGTGGGCCGGTCGACGGCGCTGATCCTGGCGGGGCGGTCCAGGGAGCCCTGTTCGCACACGACGAGGCGCCCCCCGCCGTCCATGGCCATGCCGTTCGGGTTGGCCACGTCGGCGGCGAGGGTCGCCGCGGCGGACGCCGGCAGCGGGAAGCGCCCGCCGTCCAGGTCGATCCGCCGGATCCCCGCCGGGGCCGTGACGTAGAGGGCCGCCTCGTCGGCGGCGTGGACCGGACCCTCGTGGGCGTCCGTCGCGATGACGAGCTCCAGCCGCGGGTCCGGCCCGGTCACCTCCGCGAAGCGCGGATCGTGTGCATGGAAGCAGCCCTCCATGGGCGCCCCTGTCCGGGCACCCGCACGCCCGTTACACACCCCGTAACGGACCCGGGGGGCCGGGGACAGCCAGTCACCGAACGCCTGCGCGAAAGGGAGGACGTCGTGGATCTGTCGTTCAGCGGTCTGGTCGTGGTGGCCGCCGTCGCCCTGGCGGCGCCGATCGTGATCGGCCTGGTTCCCGGCCTGCGACTGCCGTCGCCCGTCCTCGAGATCGTCGCGGGGATCGTCATCGGGCCCGCCGTGCTGGGCTGGGTCGAGATGGACGACGTCATCCAGGTCTTCTCGCTCTTCGGCCTGGCGTTCCTGCTGTTCCTGGCCGGCTTGGAGATCGACTTCGACCGGCTCCGCGGGCGGCCCCTGCGCCTCGCGTCAACCGGGTTCGTGGTCTCGTTCGCGCTCGCGCTCGCCGTCGGCGCGGGGCTCTCTGCGGCCGGGCAGGTGGAGAACGGGCTGATCGTCGCGATCATCCTGTCGGCCACGTCGCTCGGCGTGGTCGTCCCGGTGCTGAAGGACGCCGGCGAGGCGGGCACGCCGTTCGGGCAGCTGCTGATCGCGGCGGCCTCGATTGCGGACTTCGCGAGCATCATCCTGCTGACGCTCTTCTTCTCGCGCGAGGCGACCGGCACCGGCACCAAGCTGCTCCTGCTGGCGGGCTTCGTGATCGCGGCGGCCGTCGCGATCGCCGGCCTCGCGGGGCTCGAGCACTGGCGGCGCCTGTCGGCGACGCTCATGCGCCTTCAGGACACCACGGCCCAGGTCCGCGTGCGCGGCGCCTTCCTGCTGCTCGCCGGGTTCGTCGCCCTGGCGGAGCAGCTCGGCCTGGAGGTGATCCTGGGGGCGTTCACCGCCGGGGTGATCCTGTCGCTCGTCGACCGGGACGCGCTGATGACGCACCCCCACTTCCGGACCAAGCTCGAAGGGACCGGCTTCGGGTTCTTCGTTCCCGTCTTCTTCGTCGGCGTGGGGCTCACGTTCGACCTGGACGCGCTGTTCGCGAGCGCCTCGACGGTGTTGCACCTGCCGCTGTTCCTCGCGGCGCTCCTGGTGGTGCGGGGGCTGCCGGCGTTCCTCTACCGCGGTCTGATCGGCACCCGCCGCACCGTGGCGGCGGGGCTGCTCCAGGCGACGTCGCTGCCGTTCATCGTCGCCGCGTCGATGATCGGCGTGGAGCTCGGGGTGATCGGCGAGGCCACCAGCGCCGCGCTCATCGGCGCGGGGCTCCTGTCGGTGGTGGTGTTCCCCCTCCTGGCCGCGACGGTCATCGGCGCCGGCGGCGAGGAGGAGGGGCCGGCGCGGCGCCCCGCGGGGAGCGGGGCACCGCGCGTGACCGCCGGCTGATCGGCGCGGGGCCGGTCAGCGGGCGGCGCGGGCGCCGATCGCCCGCTCGAGGAGCGGGGTGATCGCCTCGCCGTGCGCGTTGGCGGCGGCGCGCGCGATGACCGCCTCGTAGGTCTCCTCGTCGAACGTGCCCTTGCACGTCTCGCAGTGGTACACGAGGAGCGCCATCGCCTCGTCGCGGATCCGCGCCATGCGGACGGCCGCCTCGAGCTCCGGCGTGATCGCCTGGCCGTGGGTGTTGGCCGCGGCGCGCTTCAGGACCGCCTCGACGGTCGACTCGTCGAACTGACCGGTGCAGGTCGCGCACTGGTACTGGAGCATCCGCACGGCCATGTCGTGGATCTCCGCCGCGGCGAGTGCCGCGTGGAGCTCGGGCGTGACGACGGCGGGACCGCCGAGCTGCTCGCTGATGGGTGGCATCGGGTCCTCCTGGGGTTGGGCCTGTCGGCCCCGATGTCCCCGGGCGCCCCCCGGCGTTACGGCGCGTTCAGCGCGAGGGCGCGGTGAACACCCAGTCGGTGTCCGCCGCGATCGCGTGGCAGCTCCAGCACACCGCACCGGTGAGCGGTTCGCCGAAGCGGTCGCCCGGCGCCCCGCGGGTGTACTCCGCGAAGCGCCAGTCGCCGTGCGCGGGGTCGGCGCCGGCGACCTTGCGCATCACGGCCACGAGGGTCGGGCGCGACGGGTCCTCGCCCGCGGCCTTCACCACGAGGGTGCCGTCCGGGAACGGCGGGGCGGCCCGCTGCCCCCGGGGCACGCGCACGTACACGTTCTTCACGCCCCGGTGGGCGTCGACGCCGACGCGCCGCGCCTGCGGCGAGTCGGGCGGGATCGGCGCGCGGTTGAGCCGCTCCCACGCCATGAAGCCCGCCGTCTCGGCGGGCAGCCCGGGGAGCGCCGTGGGCCGCGGCCGCGGGGCGGGCCCGGCCGGCGCCGGCGCCGTGGACGGCGGCGCGGTGCGCTGCGGCGCCGTCGTGGCCGCCGGCCCGGCGTCCCGGTCGCCGCCCTCCGAGCAGGCGGCGACCAGGGCCACGGCGGCGGCGATGGGGAGCAGGGCGGTCCGCATCGGCGTCATGGCGCGTCGTCCCGGGACGGCCGTCCGCGTTTCACTCAGAACGCCACCAGCATGAACTCGGGGTCCACGCCGAGCATCACCTGGCCGACGGCCTCGAGCCGGCTCTCGCAGACGAACCCATGGTGGCGGACCGTGTTGATGTCGCGGAAGTGCCGCTCGATGGGGCTGCGTTCGTACACGGCGCCCGAGCCCGCGAGGCCGTAGACGAGGTCGACCGCCTCGACGGCGCTCATCACCGCGTGCGCCCCCGCGAGCAGGTCGCCGGCGCGGTCGCCCATCGTCGGCGTGCCGCCGGCGGACACCCGCCGCCACGACTCGTCCAGCGTGGCGTACAGGGCGGTCCGCGCCGTCCGCACGAGGGCCTCGGCGCGCGCGAGCCGGGCGTGCGCCACCGGCCGGTCGCGCAGGACCCGGGTGCTGCCGAGCGACATCTTCGCCGGGGCGAGCGCCGCCAGCGCGTCGATCGCCTCGCGGGCGATCGCGAGTGCGATCGGCGCGAGCAGGGCGGACATGATCGCCACGACCGGCATCCGGTAGAGCGGCCCGCCGTAGTGCGACCCCGGCGCGAACGCCGGGGCGAACGCGAACGTCCGGCGCTCCGGCACGAACACGTCGTCCAGCACGACGTCGTTGCTGTCCGTCGCCCGCATCCCGAGCGGGTCCCAGGTGTCGAGGATCCGGGCCTCCCCGGCGCGGACGGTCGCCCCGAACGGGACCTCGCCCACGAGCGCGGTCACGAAGAGCCAGCGGGCGTCGTGCACGTTGCTGGCGAGGGGCCGCTGCCCGCTCACCCGGAGCCCGCCGTCGCCGGGCGTGGCGGGGAGCGGCGGATGGAAGGCGGCCGCCTGGAGCTGGTCCGGGTCGTCGCCGAACACCTCGTCGGCCCCGTCGTCGGGGAGGCGGGCGCCGAACCAGTCGCCGATGTTGCCGGCCTGCATCGCCCAGCCGGCGGCGGCGTCATGGCGGGAGACCGCCTCGACGGTCCGGGCGAAGGTCACGGGGTCGGCCTCGAGGCCTCCGAGGGAGCGCGGCAGCAGCATCCGGAACAGCCCTGCGCCGCGCATCGCCTCCAGCACGGCCGGGGTGAGCCGTCGCCGTTGCTCGCCCTCCGGGGCGTGCCGCCGCAGGACGGGGCCGATCTCCTCGACCGCCCCCGCCAGGTCGGTCGTGCTCAGGTGGGTGGTCGTCACGGGGTCCTCCTCGGTGCGTCGTGCGTCGGTGCGTGCAGGGGAGTGCCGTGGGGACGCCGCGAGTTACGCGGGGCGGGTGCCCGTCGCGGCGCGGTGTGGGAGGATCGCCGCGATGGACGACGCCCGTCTCGTCGCGGCGCTCCGGGCGGGGGACGAGGCCGCCTTCACGGACGTCGTCGCGCGCTGGTCGCCCGGGCTGCTGCGCCTCGCCCGGCTGCACGTGCCGTCGCAGGAGGTCGCCGAGGAGGTCCTGCAGGAGACCTGGCTGGCGGTTCTCCGAGGCATCGACGGGTTCGAGGGTCGCGCGAGCCTCCGGTCATGGGTGATCGGCATCCTCCTCAACCAGGCGCGGCAGCACGGGCGCCGCGAGCGGCGGTCCCTCCCGTTCGCCGCGCTGCGGCGCGTGCGCGACGAGGGACGCGACGAGCCCGCGGTGGCGGTGGGCGCCTTCCAGGGGTGGAACGGTCGCCGGCCGGGCTGGTGGGTCGTCGCCCCGGCGCGCCCCGAGGCGCCCGGGGAGCGCCTGGAGGCGGACGCCCTCCGGCGCGTCTTCACCGCCGCCATCGCCGACCTGCCGCCGCGGCAGCGCGAGGTGCTGACGATGCGCGACGTCCTGGGCCTCCCCGCGGGGGAGGTTTGTACCGTGCTGGGGGTGAGCGAGGGCAACCAGCGCGTGCTGCTCCACCGGGCGCGGTCGCGTGTCCGCCGCCGCGTCGAGGGGCATCTCACCGGGCAGGTCGAGACGTGAGCCCCGCCGAGATGACATGCCAGCAGATGGTCGAGCTGGTCACCGACTACCTGGAGGAGCGCCTGCCCGGCGCCGAGCGCGACCGGTTCGAAGCGCACCTGGCCATCTGCGAGGGCTGCCAGGCGTACGTCGAGCAGATGCGCGCCCTCGTCGCCGAGCTGGGCACCCTCCCCGAGCTCGCGCTGTCGCCGGCGCTCGAGGAGGACCTGCTCGACGCGTTCCGCGACTGGCGGAGCGGCCGCTCCGCGCCCTAGCCGGCGGCGGGCGCGCGGCGCTACGCGGAGGCCGGCGGCGGGACGATGCAGCTGATCGACCCGTCGCTGAGGGCGTGGTCGAGGATCTGCCGGAGGCCTGCCGTGATCAGTGGCGCATGGGCCTCCAGCTTCCGGAAGCGGGGGACGATGCTCGTCGTGATCCACCACCAGCGGTCGTCGTAGCGGGTCATCCTCGGCCACGTGCGGGCGCGCACGGCGTGGGGCGCCCCCCGGCCCAGCGCGGAGAGGTAGAAGGACGTGAAGTACGCCGCCTCCTGCCGCGCTCCGCGCACCTCGAAGCTCAGTGCGGACCCGAGGGAGAACAGCCTCGCGAAGCCGCACGACAGGCGGTCGAAGTTGGGCTGCACGAGGGCGCGCTGCTCATGCTCGAGCAGCTGGATGTTGCCCTCCCAGATCAGGTCGTCGGCCGCCAGGAGGTCCGCGGGCGACGCCGACGCGTCCTCCAGGATCCGGCGTCCGCGATCGATGGTCTCGAAGCCCGCGAGGACGGCGGCGTAGTGCGCGTCGGGGCCCAGCAGGACCCGGACGCGCCCGATCCCGTCTCCGGCGGCGCCGTACGCGAGGTGGACCCAGAAGATGTCGTCGAAGATGCCGTTGTTGATCATGCGAATCGTGTCCACGTCGGCGATCAGCAGCTTGCGCCGGCCAAGGGAACGCGGGACGTCGACGAAGCCGGTGCGGTCCGCGTCCAGGCGGAACGGGAACAACGCCAGCCGGACGTGGTGCGACGCGAACGCCGCCATCCCCGCCCACTTGAAGTACGACGGCAGGCGCGAGTACATCTCCGCGTAGCGCGCGGAGATCTCCAGGTTGCGGAGGAACACGCACTCCTGCTCGGAGAGGAAGCTCTGGGCCAGCGCCTTCCACCCGGCGACCGTCACGGGCGTGCCGCGCTGCGCATCCCGGGGCGGGTTCATCGCCGCCGGGCCCCCTCGAGCGTCGTCCGGGCGGCGCCGATGAGGAGGCGGCCGGGCACGAGCGCGAGATCGGAGAGGCGGTTGACGACGCCACCTCCCGGCACCGCCTCCTCGAGCTCGTCCGTGATCTCGTCGACCCGGTCGATGAGGTGCTCGCCGGCGCCGACCACTCCCGCGACGACGGGCACGACCGCGGAGGCGACTCCGGCCGCGGCCTGATCCCCGACCGCCCCGGCGAGGCGGGCGAGCGATTCCGTCATATCGCGGCGCGCCTCGTCGCGCGCCTGCTCGCAGACGCTCGTCGGCCTCACTCCGGGCAGCCACGCACGACGCCAGCCGGCGACCCGTCCGGAGGCCGCCAGCACGGCGAGCAGGAGGCCCCCGACGACGCACCACGTCGTCGCGAGCGCGAGCGGAGCGCCCCAGGCCGGGAGCGGGCCGGAGAGCGCGACCACCGCCCCCCAGTTCGCGAGCGCGAAGGCGGTGAGGAACGCGATGGCCGCCCCGAGGGCGACGGCCAGGCCCTGCGCCCGCCGCCGCACCCGCGGCGTGTGGCGGGCGGCCACGAGTTGCGCCTCACGCAGCGCGAGGAGACCGGCCGCGCGCCCGGCCTCCTCGACCAGGGCGGCGACCGGCGCCCCGGTGCGCTCAGCGCCGCGCCGACCGTTTCCGGCCGATGTCATCGGCGAAGCCCCTCGCCTCCTCGGCGACGTGGCGTCCCAGGAAGCGCCCCAGCAGGCTCAGGCCGGCCAGCAGGCCGAGGCCCGCAGGCAGGTCCACCTCGACGACGCACGTGAGCTCCGAGGCGGTGGCCGACCGCGGCGTCACCGCGACCGTCCAGCGGACCGCCGCGGTGACGGGGACGAGGTGGAGCAGGTACACCCGGCTCGCGGGCGAGTACATCTCGACGGACCCCCGGTCCGCCTGGACGCAGCGGTAGTGCTGGACGATCAGGTTGCCGCCGATCGACTCGACGTTGACCATCCCCCAGCCCAGCGCATCCGACGAGACCCCGGCGCCGCGGTGGCCCGCCGCGCAGGCCTGGTAGTCGGCGTCGGAGAGGGCGAAGAGCCAGGCCTCGACGTCGACCGCATCGCTCGGGACGTCCAGCGCCGCACGGGCGGTCCGGGCGATCCCCACGGCTAGCTCAGGATCGGCTCGGCGACCGCCTCCTCGAGCCCGGCCTCCGCCTGGATGGCGAGCGCGCGGGCGACCTCCTGCGAGTCCTCGAAGACGTCGAGCGCGGCGATCTTGCCCCACCTGAGCGTGATCACGTGGATGGCGTGCTGGAAGTAGGGGCCACCGTCCAGCAGGGTCGCGGTCCCGTCCCACTGGACGAACACCATCGTCCGCCACGGCGGGCCCTTCACCCAGATGTCGTTGATCTCCAGGTGGAGGTTGGGCAGGACGCGCGCGAGCCGCTCGAACCACCGCCGCAGGGTCTCCCGGTCGTGCCGCTCCCCGCCGATCGCGTGGACCCCGCCGAAGCGGTGGTGGACCATGGGGGCGATCGAGGCCATCAGCTCGTCCCAGCGGCGGCTGTTCACGTCGTCGAACGCCTGCCGGATCCGCTTCTTGACGATCGCGCCGTAGATCATTGGATCTCCCTCCTGTTCGGGGCGCGGCACGACGCTAGCCCCGCGCCGGGGGGCGCTCGCGTACGTCGGATGACGGTCCCGGCTACAGGTCGCCGGACGGCTCGAGCGCATCGCGCACCTGGGCGCGCGACGTGATGCCGAGCTTGGGGAAGATCCGGTACAGGTGCGTGCTCACCGTGCGGTGGGAGAGGTAGAGCCGCTCGCCGATCTCGCGGTTCGACAGGCCCTCCGCCGCCAGCTGCGCGATCTGGAGCTCCTGCGGGCTCAGCTGGGTCCAGGCCTCGGGCACGCGCCGCCGCGCCCGCTCGCCGGAGGCGCGCAGCTCGCGGCGGGCGCGCTCGGCGGACGCGCGCAGGCCGAGGGCGTCGAAGACCCGGGCGGCCTCGCGGAGCGGCGCCCGCGACTCCGCGCCCCGCCGGCGGCGGCGCAGCCACCCCCCGTAGGCGAGCTGCGCGCGGGCCGTGACGAACGGCCAGCGCCCGGCGCCCGCCCGGAGCGCCGCCTCGTAGCGCTCCTCGGCGCCGGGCTCGTCGCCCAGGAGGGCGGCCGCGTACGACACCTGCACCTCCAGCTGCGGCGCGCCTATGTCCGCCGCGGTCCCCTCCCACTCCTCCAGGAGGTCGCGCACCAGGGCGAGGTCCCCCTCGCCGCGGACGGCGGCGTCCACCAGGTCGGCGAGGGCCCAGCCGCGCGCGTACGGCTGATAGCAGGGGTCCCGGGGGTCGAACATCCGCAGGAGCGCGGCGTACGCCTCGGCCGGGCGCCCGGCCGCCAGCCCGGCCCGGCCCCGGGCGAACGCCGCCAGCCCCAGCTGGGGGTTGGGGCCCATCGGCAGGAGCGCCGCCTCGGCGCCGGCGATCAGCGCGTCGGCCGTCGCCTCCTCGCCCGCCTCGGCCGCGGCGATGGCATGGGCGAGCTGCGCCGCGAGCACGTACCGCAGCTGGCGCGTCTCGCCGGCGAGCCCCTCCGCCTCCGCCGCCGCGGTGAGCGCGATCCGGATCGCGCCGCAGTTGACGGCGGCCCAGGCCTCGAACGCGAGGCACTGGGCGAGCCGCGCCAGGCGGCCGTCGGCGCGGAAGCCGGCGACGGCTGCGCCGAGGAAGGGGAGGGCGAGGTCGTCGGCCCACACGGCGGAGGCGGCCCGGCCGACGGCCATCGAGGCGTCGGGGCCGGCCACGTGATCCGGGGACATCCCACCGATGCGGCCGATGACCTCCGGGCCCCGGTGCAGCGGGTCGACGAGGGCCAGCGCGGCCACGCGGTACGGGTCGTCGGCGGGGACGGCGAGCCGCTCGACGAACGCCGACACGTGCCGACGCGTCCCGTCGTCCAGCTGGTCCCAGTAGGAGCGCACCGACACCGTTCCGAGCGCCTCGAGGGCCCTCCGGTCGTCGCCGCGGGCCGCGAGCTCCTCCGCGACCCTCGCGAAGCGGCGGATCGTGGACGCCGGCGACCAGGCCCTGGTGAGCGTCTCGAGCTCGAACGCCGCCCGCGCCGCCTCGTCGGCGGGGAGCCGGCCGTGCTGCAGCGCCGCCTCCAGCAGCCGCACCGCGTCCTCCGAGCGGCCCAGCTGGTAGGCGAGGTCGCCCGCCCGGGCCAGCCGCGACGCCCGGCGCCCGGGGTCCGCCGTCAGCGCGGCGGCCCGCTCGAGCGCGGCGAAGGCGACGTCGAGGCCGCCGCGCAGGCGGGCCCGGTCGGCCGCGGCGTCGAGCTCCGCGGCGACCGCCTCGTGCGGGACGCGGGCGGCGGCCGCCCGGTGCCACACGGCGCGGTCGGGGTCGGCGGCGAGCGTCCGGGCGAGGGCGGCGTGGGCTCGCCGGCGCCCCTCGCCGCTCGCCGCCTGATGGACGGCCGAGCGGACCAGCGGGTGCCGGAACCGGAACCCCCCGTCGGCGAGCGTCCCCAGTCCCGCGTCGACGGCCTCCGCCCAGTCGCCGGCGCCGGCGGGCGCGTCCAGGAGCGCCTCGGCCGCGCGGCCGAGCTCGGTGACGTCCCCGTCGTCCAGGGCCGCGAGCAGGAGCAGGGTCCGCGCGCCGGCGCCGAGCGCGGTGAGCCTCGTGGCGAACGCCGCCTCGAGCCGCGCCGTGAGCGGCAGCGGCCACGGTGTCGCGGCGGGGTCGAGGTCGGCCGCTGCGGCGGGGAGCTCGATCAGCGCGAGCGGGTTGCCCGCCGCCTCCGCGAGGACCCGCACCTTCAGCTCGGCCGGCAGGGCGGCCCCGGTCCGTTCGAGGAGCGCGCGCGACGCGTCGTCGTCGAGCCCGCCCAGGATGAGCTCGGGGAGCCCCGCCTCGTCGAGGTCGCTCGGCACCCCCGAACGGGCGGCGAGGAGCAGGACCACCGGGTCCATCTCGAGCCGCCGGGCGACGAACGCCAGCACCTCCGCCGAAGACCGGTCGAGCCACTGCGCGTCGTCGACCACGAGCAGCAGGGGGGCCTCCGTGTCGCGCTCGGTGATCACGCCGAGGGTGGCCAGACCCACCAGGAACACGTCCGGCGGGTCGCCCGCGGCGACGCCGAACGCGACGTCGAGGGCCCGCCGCTGCGGATCCGGCAGGCGGTGCCGGGCGTCGAGGAACGGGAGGAGCAGGCGGTGAAGGCCGCCGAAGGCGAACCGCGCCTCGGCCTGCGTCGCCGTCGCCGTCACGACCGCGGCGCCACGTTCGCGCGCCAGGCCGGCCGCCGCGTGGAGCAGCGCCGACTTGCCGATGCCCGGCTCGCCCCGGACGACCAGGGCGCTCCCACGCCGCCCGATCCCGTCGACCAGCCCCTCCAGGCGGGCCAGCTCCCGGTCCCGCCCGACGAGCGTCCCCCGGGCGGGGCCCTCGACCGTCGGATCCGCGCCGGCAGCAGCCAAGTCCACCCCTTCAGGCGGCGATTCTCCGGGCAGGGGGCGCGTCCGGGCAAGCCCGCGCCGCTCGCCCGGCCCGGCGGTCCTCCGCCGTCAGGCGCAGCAGGCGCAGCCCTCGCCGCGCCACGCCTCGGCGCCCTCCTTCACCGCGACCGCGGCGATCAGCAGGCCGATGACCGGGTCGAGCCACCACGCGCCGAACGCGGCGTTGGCGAGCAGGCCGACGAGGAGGGCGGCGGCGAGGTAGGCGCACAGCAGGTTCTGCCGGCCCTCCCCCTTGGTCGCCGGCGACCCGAGCCGGTCGGCGAGCCGGCTCTTCGCGATGCCGAGGTAGGGCATCACCACCAGGCTCGACGCGGTCAGCGCGATCCCCAGCCAGCTCACCTCCGCGTGATGGCCGGCGACCAGCGCGCGCACGGACTCCACCGCGACGTAGGGCGCCAGGATGAAGAACTGCACCGCCACCAGCTTCTGGGCCCGGGCCTCGGCGGCCTCGCTCACGATCCGGTGCCCCGTGAACCGCCACACGATGATCGCGCTCGCGAATCCCTCGATCGCCGAGTCGATGCCGAAGCCGATCAGGGCGATCGACCCCGCGAGGACGCCCGCCAGGATCGCGATCGCCCCCTCCGCCGCCATGTAGGCCAGGCTCACCCACGACAGCAGCCGCACCCGGGCGGCGAGGCGGTGACGCTCCTCGAGGCTGATCGGCCGCGGGCCGGTCCGGAGCGGGATCCGCTGGGTCGTCACCGTCGCTCCGTGAGGACGGGCGGCAGGACCGTCTCCAGCAGCGCCGCGCCCGCCTCGGTCAGCGAGTAGAGCACCATCTTCCCGTCGCGGCGGGATGTCACGAGCCCCGCCGCCCGCAGCGCCCGGGCGTGGTGGGAGACCAGGCCGTCGGAGCGCTCCGTCACCCACGAGAGGTCGCAGACGCAGAGCTCGCCGCCGTCGCGGAGCGCCGCCGCGATGGTGAGGCGCGTCGGGTCGGCCAGGGCCTTCGCCCGGGCCGCGGCCGCCTCGGCCACCGCGTCCCCCAGCCGCGAGCGTCGCAGCGCCTCCGCGCGCGGAAGGTCGAGGCAGAGCAGGTCGCAGACGTCCGGCACCGCCGACACTCTAACGAACGTTGGAACGTCGCTTGATCTCCGTACCGTGGTACGGGCTTAGAGTGGTGCCATGACGACGACCGACCTCACATCCATCGCCGCGTGCAGCCTCGACGCGGGCGCCGCGGCGCGGCGGGCGGCGGACTTCCGCGCCCTGCTCGGACCGCGCCTGCGGCGGCTCCGCCGCGACGGCGCGTCGGCCGTCCTGGACCTCGAGATGGGCGTCCGTGCCGAGCGGGAGCTCGCCGGCCTGCTCGAGCTCGAGCGGGAGTGCTGCCCCCTCTGGCGGTTCGCCCTCACGCGCCGCTCGCCGCGGCGGGTGCGGCTGGAGGTGGCGGCCGAGCCGCCGTTCGGCGACGCCCTCGACGCGTTCCTCTCCCTCGCCGGCCCGCACGAGTCCGGGGAGCCCGTCCTCCGCGCCGGCGAGGCCGCCCGGCGGGCGGGGGTGGGCGTGGAGACGCTGCGCTACTACGAGCGGCGGGGCCTGCTGCCGCGGCCGCAGCGGCGCCCCTCCGGCCAGCGCGAGTACACGCTCGACGCCGTCCGCCGGCTGCTCGCCATCAAGACCGCCCAGCGGCTCGGCTTCACCCTGGCCGAGACGAAGGAGATCCTCGGCGTCACGCGCGGGTCGGCGCCGCGCGATCCCGCGGCGCTGCGCGTCCAGGCCGAGGCGAAGCTCGCGGAGGTGGAGGACCGGATCCGCGGCCTGGAGCTCATGCGGGTGGAGCTGCGCGCGGTGATCGCCGCCGAGTGCGAGGCGCTCATCGATTGCGGGTGCGGGGACTGCCCCATCGACGGGCCTGCGCACGCCACGCCGGAGCGGCTGCTCCAGGTGACGCAGTGACCCGCCGGCTCGGGACGGGCCTGCTGTTCGTGGGGGCGTGCAGCGCCTGCTGGGTCGCCCCGCTCCTGATCGCCCTGCTCGGCGCCGGGTGGGCGGGCGCCCTCGGCGCCGAGTGGATCTGGATGGCGGCCGTCGCGTGCGCCGCCGCCGCCGGGCTCCTGGCCGTGGGCCTGGTCCGCCGCCGCCGCCGGGCGGCGTCCCGCGGCTGCGCCCGGGGCTGCAACCCGGCGGCGCCGGCGTGATCGTCCACCCGGCCCGCTTGCTGGCGGCGTTCGCGCTGGGGGCGATCGGCACGGCGCTGCTGATCGGGATCCCCACCGACGTGATCCACAACGACCTGTTCAGCCGGATGACGCCGGTGCGGTCCTACGACGTGCCGGTGCTCGTCGCCGTGTCCCTCCTCTCGGGGCTGCTCGTCGCGAGCCACCTCGGCGTGAGCGGGGGCGCGTGCCCCGTGGGGCGGACCGGCACGACCGGCACGATGGGGGCGGCGGTCGGGTGGCGCGCCATCGGCTGCCCCGTCTGCAACAAGCTGGTGGTCCTGGCGATCGGGTCGTCGGGCGCGCTCAGCTGGTTCGCCCCGGCGCAGCCGTGGCTGGCGGCCCTGTCGGTGGCCCTCCTGGCCGCCGCGCTCGCCTGGCGCTGGCGCGTGCTCACCCCGCAGCTGCGGACCGCGCCGTGAGCGGCACCGCCCCCGAGCTGCGGCTGCGCACCGTCCTCCACCCACGGGGGCCGGCGGCGGCGGTGGTGCTCGACGACGACCAGGTGCGGGCGCTCGGGGGCGGCCGGAAGACGTTCCCGGTGCTGCTGACGGTCAACGGGCACACGTTCCCGGCGCGGCTCGCGCGGATGGGCGGCGAAAACCTGATCGGGCTGAACCGCGCGGTGCGGGCGGCGTGCGGGGTGGAGCCGGGCGACGAGGCCGACGTCGTGGTGGCGCTGGACGACGCCCCGCGCGAGGTCGAGGTCCCCGGGGCGCTCGCCACCGCGCTCGACGGGGATGCCGCGGCCCGGGCCACGTACGACGCCCTGTCGTACACCCACCGCAAGGAGTTCGCGCGGTGGGTCGCCGAGGCGAAGCGGGACGAGACCCGCGACCGGCGGGTCGCCCAGACGCTCGAGATGCTCCGGGAGGGCCGGACCCGCTGAACGCCCGGAGGGCCGCCGCCGGGTTAGGTGGCGGCCACCTCGACGAGCCGCGCGGCCTCATCGACGGTCATGACATCCGTGTTGAGCACGATGTCGTACTGCGTCGGGAGCTCCTGCTCGACGCCGTAGAACCGCTTGAGGTAGTCGGCGCGGGCCTCGTCCTCGGTCCGGATCTGGCGCTCGCCGTCGGCCACGGGCGCGTCGTTCGCCTGCGCGACGCGCGTCGCGCGCGTCCCCGGCGACGCCGTCACCAGCACCCGCAGCACGTCGCCGCCCGCCAGCGCGTACGACGCCGCGTGGGCCACGATCACGACCGACCCGCGGTCGGCGATCCGGCGGAGGACGGCCTGGATGAGGGCCCGGAGCTCCGGGTCGCCCGGCACGATGCGGGACCGCTCGCCGGAGGGCATGCGCTCGCCGCCCCCGCCGCCCCACCCGCCGAGCAGGCGGGCCACGAACGGCTTGCGGCGCTCCGCGTCCGCGACCAGCGCGGGGTCGAGCTCGGCCCACTCGGCGGCCTCCGAGATGACCTCGTTGTCGACGTACTCGAACCCGAGGCGCTCGGCGACGGCACGGCCGACGTCCGCGCCGCCGGCGCCCGTGGCGTGCGAGATACAGACGACCTGACGAGACACGAGCCCTCCCTGGAACGCGGTTCGCGCGATCCTATGCGCGGGCGCGTATCGCGTCGAGGACGAGCTCTAGGTGACGGTCGCGCATACCCGGTGCGAGCGGCTCGAACGCGCTGACGGCCATCACGAAGCCGATCATCATCACGCCGACGTCGCCCGGGACGACGTCGCCCCGCAGGTCGCCCTGCTCCTGGGCGCGCGCGATCAGGGCGTTCCATGCCGTGTTCCAGCGCTCCGAGCCGGGATAGCCGCGCGCGATGAGCCGCCGCGCCAGGTCGCCGAAGGCCGGGCGTGCCGCCGCGCGGTCGCCGAGGGCGGCCAGGAACCAGGCGAGCCCATCCCAGGCCCGCTCCCGCTCGCCGGCCTGCACCAGCAGGCCGTTCCACTCATCGTTGACGCGCGCCTGCACCTCGGCGACCAGGGACTCGCGGTCGGGGAAGTGGCGGTAGAGCGTCGCGATCGAGACGCCGGCGTCGGCGGCGATGAGCTCCGCGGGGATGGTCAGGCCCCCCGTGGCGAGCGCCTCCTCCGCGGCCCGCAGCAGGGCCTCGCGGTTCCGCGCCACGTCTTTCCTCACCCGGGACGGAGCGGGGTCGGCCATCGGATTCCGACGTTATCGCGTTGATGCGGCCCACATGTGTGAGCATCCCGCAGGATGGCGACCCTCGGCACCGCCGCGCTCGGGGCGACCGAACTCGAGATCACCCGGGTCGGCCTCGGCGCGTGGGCGATGGGCGGCGGCGGCTGGGACTGGGCGTGGGGCCGCCAGGACGACGCCGAGTCGGTCGCCGCGATCGAGCGGGCGCTCGAGCTCGGCGTCAACTGGATCGACACGGCCGCGCAGTACGGCTTCGGCCACTCAGAGGAGGTCGTGGGGCGCGCGATCGCCGGCGTCACGCCGCGGCCCTACGTGTTCACCAAGTGCGGCCAGCCGGAGGGGCCGGGGCGGACGACGCTCCACAGCCTGCGCCGCGACTCCATCCGCCGCGAGCTGGAGGGCAGCCTGGCCCGGCTCGGGGTCGACGCCATCGACCTCTACCAGCTCCACTTCCCGATCCCCGACGACGAGGTGGAGGAGGGGTGGGGCGCCCTCGCCGAGGCCCGGGCCGAAGGGCTCGTGCGGCACATCGGCGTCTCCAACTTCGACGTCGCCCAGCTGCGGCGGGCGCAGGCGATCGCCCCCGTCGAGACGCTCCAGCCCCAGTACTCGCTGGTCGCCCGCGAGGTGGAGGAGGCGATCCTGCCCTACGCGGAGGGGGAGGGGATCGGGGTGGTGGTCTACTCGCCGATGGGGTCGGGGATGCTCACCGGGCGGATGACCCGGGAGCGGATCGCCGGGCTCCCGGAGGACGACTGGCGCCGCCACGACCCCCGCTTCCAGGAGCCGCAGCTCACCGCGCACCTGGCCCTGGTCGCGCGCCTCGAGCGGGTCGCCGCCCGCCACGGCGTCACCGCCGCCGCCGTCGCCATCGCGTGGACCCTGCGCAACCCGGCCGTCGACGGCGCCATCGTCGGGGTGCGGAGCCCCGGCCAGGTGGCCCCCGTGGTCGCGGCCGCGGACCTCGTCCTGGACGACGACGACATGGCGCTCATCGCCGGGTGAGCGCCTGGGCGGCCGCGGGGTGGGGGGCGTTCTCGGCGGCCGCGCTGCTGATCGGGCAGGCGCTCGCCCGCCCCCTCGCGACCCGCCGCACCACGACGGGGCTGCTCATGGGCTTCGGTGCGGGGACGCTCCTCGCCGCCGTCGCCTACGAGCTGATCCCGGAGTCGAGCTTCGACGAGCCGCTGCGGGTGGGGCTGGGCTTCTCGCTGGGGGCCCTCACGTACTTCGGCCTGGACTGGCTCGTCGACCACCGGGGCGGCAGCGGGCGCCAGGACATCGCGGGCGGCGGCGGGAGCGGGGGCTCCTCGGGCGCGGCGATGTTCATCGGCGCGCTCCTGGACGGCATCCCCGAGGCCTTCGTCCTGGGCGCCGGCCTGGCGCTCGGCGGCGGCGTGAGCCTGGCGTTCGTTGTCGCCGTCTTCGCGTCGAACGTGCCGGAGGGCGTCGCCGGCACGGCCAACCTGCGGGCCGCGGGCGTGCCGGAGCGGCGCATCACCGGGATGTGGACGGCGCTCACCCTCGTCTGCGCCGTCGCCGCCACGATCGGGTTCGTGGTGTCCGACGACCTGCCCGACGGCGGCCTCGCGGCGCAGGCGTTCGCCGCCGGGGCGATGGTCACGATGCTGGCCGACTCGATGATGCCGGAGGCGTTCGAGCACGGCGGCCGCGCCGTGGGCCTGCTGACGGTCGTCGGCTACCTCGTGGCAGCCGTGCTGACGCTCGCCGGATGATCCGCAGCGTGTATCCGTAATTTCACACCGGCCGGCGGTGACGCGGGGTCCGCCCGGTGATTGGATGGCCGCCCGGACCACCGGACCAGGGACCGGAGAATTTGGACGGCGCCGACGTACATCGGACGAGGGTGCTCCTCGTCGATGACCACACGATCATGCGCACCGCCCTCAGGTTGGTCCTGGGGCGTGCGGAGGACGTCGAGGTGGTGGGCGAGGCCGGGTCGGCGGAGGACGCGCTGGCCGCCCTCCGGGGCCTCGCGCCGGACGTGGTGATCATGGACGTCCGCATGCCCGGGCTCGGGGGCATCGACGGCACGCTGGCGGTGAAGGAGCTGGCTCCCGGCACGGGGGTGCTGGTGCTGTCGATGCTCGCCGACGAGGCGACCGTACGGCGGGCGATGGCCGCCGGGGCGGACGGGTACGTCCCGAAGACGGCGACCGACGACGAGCTGCTCGCGGCGCTCCGGGCGGTGGCCGCCGGCGAGCGCGCCGTGCACGCCTCGCTCGGCGACGCCCTGGAGCGGCCGGCGCCGCCGGACCCGCTGGACACCCTGAGCCCCAACGAGCTGGAGGTCGCCCGGCTCGTGGCGCTCGGCTACACGACGGCCGAGATCGGCGCGCAGCTCGGCACGAGCCTGCGCGCCGTCGAGCACGCGCGGGCCGTCGCGCTGGGCAAGCTCGGCGCGCACACCCGCGCCGAGCTCGTCGCCGCCTTCCGCGAGGCCGGGCGCTTCGGCCGCGGCGCCCTGACGGTCAGCCCGTCCCCAGCCCCTGTTCGATCGCCGTCCGGATGAGCTCCTGGCCCTCCGGCGGCAGCACCTCGTAGTCGAGGTCGGCGCCGCTGCCGACGAGCTCGTCGACCCGCTCGGTGAGCACGCCGGCCGAGGCCTCGTCGGCCAGCACCACCAGCGCCGCCTCGCGGCCCTCCAGCAGGTCGCCGAGGCGCGCCAGCATCGCGTTGTCCACACCGTGGTCGCGCCACTTCGCCGCGATCGCGCCCACGCCCGCGCCGGCGGCCGCCGCCAGGACGATCCCGGGCGCCGCGATGATGCCCACCGCCAGCCCCACCAGCCCGCCGCGCATCGCGCCGGTGCCGGCGCCCGCGTCGCGGGTCTGGTGGATCTGCACGGAGCCGTCGGCCTCGCGGTAGACGAGGGCGGCGTCCTCCACCTGGAGGCGCCCCTCGTCCTCCGCGACCCGGAGGCGGTCGAGGGCCTCCATGCCCACCGACCGCGACGGCACCGACACGATCACCAGCCGCATGCCCTCCTGGCGACCCCTGGACATGGGATCAGCGGCCCATCAGGTCCATCTTCGCCTCCTGCCACCGCGCGGTGAGCGCGAACAGGACGACGACGTCCAGCGACAGCGCGATGAGGCTCCAGAGCGGGTACGCCGGGAACCAGGCGAGCTGGATGATCGAGTTGAGCAGGACGACGGCGAACGCGAACCACCGCCCCCAGCTCTTGAGGGTGAAGAGGGCGGCCGCGCCGAGCATCAGCACGACGCCCCAGATGATCAGGGTCCAGCCCCACGCGGTGTAGTCGGTGGTGACGAGAAGGCCGGATTCCGCGACGAGGTACACCTCGTCCTTCGCGAGGGCGGCGATGCCCTGGATGATGTCGAGCGCGCCGATCGTGAACATCACCGCGGCGGCGAAGACCACCCACCCGCCCCAGGCGGACGAGTAGTCGGACGGACTGCCTTGCGTGCTCATGTCGAAGACCTCCGATGGCCGGCCGCGCGGGCACGCGCGGCGTCGAGTGCCGTGGCGCGACCGTAGACCGGCCCATCGGACGCCCCTCCGCCGGGTGGGGGGTCACCCGGGTGAAACCCGGCTGTCGCCCCGGGCGGCGGCCATGAGCAGTGAGGATCGGCACGTGCGGCGACGGGAGAAGAGGAAGGCGGGCCGGCGCCCCGGGATCCCGACCGGGGTGTTCGAGCGCCAGATGGGCAACATGCTCATCCACATCCAGGAGAGCCCGTTCAAGGGCGCCTGGCGCGCGACGGCCATCATCACCGTCTCGGTCACGGTCGCGAGCGGCCTGTTGATGCGGCTGACCGACCCCGACGAGTTCACGTCGATCTGGGACGGGCTGTGGTGGTCGGCGCAGACGGTCACGACCGTCGGCTACGGCGACCTCCTGCCGACGTCCGCGGCGGGACGCATCCTCGCCGTCCTGACGATGATGATCGGCGTCACGTTCCTGACCGTCACGAGCGCCGCCATCGCGAGCGCGTTCGTCGAGTCCGCCCGGCGGCGCCGCGTGGCCGAGGGCAAGAGCGACACCTCGGTGCTGGGCCTGACCGAGGAGGTGAAGCGGCTGTCCGAGGAGGTGGGGCGGCTGCGGAAGGACCTCGAGCGCGCCGGCGTGACCCCGGAGCGCCCGCCGGAGCCGGGGCCCTAGGCCGGGCTCGCCGGTGCCGGGGGCGGTGCGTCGTCCGCGCCCCCGTCCTCAGCGAGAACCTGACGCCGCAGCGCCTCCGCACCCACCAGGGCGGCGACGAGGAGCGCGAGCGTCCCGACGAACCCCCGCACCGAGCCGAGCGGGCTCCAGACGAGCAGCAGGAGGAAGACGACGACGACGCCGCCGTAGACGTAGGCCGGGCGCTGGCGCAGCGCCGGGGCGATGAGGTTCCGGAGCCAGGTGCCGAGGCGCGTGGTGCCGGCGACGAGCGCCCACAGCAGGCCCAGCAGGCCGATGGCCACGAGCGCGATGCCGAGGTCGCGCATGATCGTCGTCGAGAGCACCCAGACCTGGCGCGCCGCCGGCTGGCCCTCGGGCGACGCGATCGCATCGACCACGGCGTTGCCCGCCACGCGGCGCACGGCGAGCAGGATCAGGCCGACCACAAGGAGGCCCCAGGCCGCCACCCGCACCACCTCGCGGCGGGATCCGGCGGCCAGCCAGATCGCGAGGGCCAGGAGCGCGACCACGATGATGCTCGCGAAGACCGAGATCCACTTGATGAGCTTGACGTAGTTCTGGGCCGTCTCCAGGTCGGCGGAGTGGGCGATCGTGATCGAGGCCTCCTCGTCGACGCGCTGGGTGCCCGTGATGCCGAGCTGCTCCCGCAGCTGGGACACGATCTGGCCGACGTTGAGGACCACGTCGCCGTTGGCGGTGGTCACCGCGCCGCCCTCGTTGCCCTCGAGGATCGCGACGACCTTGCTGTGGGCCACCCGGTTGGCCTCCTCCCACAGCGTCTGCACCCGCGGGCGCTCCAGCAGGTCCTCGGCCGCGCTGACGGCCGCCGGGCGCAGCGCCCCGGCGATGGTCGGCGCGAGACCCTGGAGCTGGTCGGGCAGGCGCTGCTGGAGGCGGTTCTCGACGTCGCCCTTGGTGTACGCCGCATCCACCAGCCGGAGGGCCAGCGCGTGGCGGACCTGCTCGTTCTGCAGCATCTCGGTGCTCTGGTCGACCCAGTTGTCGGTGTCGAGCAGCTGGCGGTTGACCCAGACGCTCATCGCCACGACCAGCGTCAGGAGGCAGGCGAGGGCCACCAGCCCGTACGCGATCCCGCGCCGGTGCGCCTGGATCCACCCCTTCACGCGGCTCCCGGTGGAGGCCGTGTCGGCTGCGGTGCTCACGGCCGCAGCATCCACCCGGCGCACGGGGCGGGGCGGGGCGCGGAAGGCGCATCACCCGGGTGAGCGGTGGGGCGCCCTCATCCTCGCGCCGCGGCCCGCATACGGTCGGGGCGTCCACGATCCGCGAGGAGGACGCGCGATGCCATCGACCCTGACGGTCTGGAAGTACCACACGCCCGATGGCGCCGAGGAGGCGCTGGGGGTGCTGGAGCAGCTCAAGAAGGAGCAGCTGATCGAGATCCACGACGCGGCGGTCGTGAGCTGGCCGCCCGACAAGAAGAAGCCGAAGACGAGGGAGCTGAACAACCTGACCGGCGCGGGCGCGCTGGGCGGCGCGTTCTGGGGCCTTCTGTTCGGCCTGATCTTCTTCGTGCCGCTGCTCGGCCTGGCGATCGGCGCCGCGATGGGCGGCCTGGCCGGCTCGCTGACCGACGTCGGCATCGACGACAACTTCATCAAGAAGGTGCGCGACGAGGTCACGCCCGGCACGTCCGCCCTGTTCCTGATGACGTCCGGCGCGGTGATGGACCGGGTCCTCGACCGGTTCGAGGGCCGCGAGCGCCCGGAGCTCATCCAGACCAACCTGTCCGAGACGGACGAGGCCGCCCTGCGGAACGCCTTCTCCGAGCACGCCTGACGTCGCGCCCGTCCCGCGGGGGCCCTCCCCGCGGGTCGTGGGCGGCGGCCTCCCGCGGTTCCGCGGGATTTCCACAATTTTGGGTGCGGGTTTCCCGCAACGGGGATCCGTGTCCCGGCACTATCCGCCGTCCGGGCGGCGGGATTCAATGGCCAGCGTGGGCGTGAACGCGGACCAGCGCCCGGCCGCCCCCGCTCGGAGCGCGCGCCGGAGGACGACGGCGGGGACGCGAAGCACGGTCCTGCGCTCCAAGATCGAGGCCCCCAAGCCGGGTCCCGACCGGGTGCGCCGGCCGCGGCTGGTCGCGCGGCTCGACGCCGCGAGCGGGCTGCCGCTGACGGTGGTCTCGGCCCCGCCCGGGTTCGGCAAGACGACCCTGCTGTCCCAGTGGGTGGCGCAGCGCCCGCCCGGGGCGACGGCGTGGGTGTCCCTGGACGAGGACGACAACGACCCCGTCCGCCTCTGGAGCCACGTGTGCGCCGCCCTCGGCGTGGAGGGGCCGCTCCCCGAGGACCCGCCCGACCGCCCGGCCGCGTCGGTGGTGCTGGTGGCCGCCGCGCTCAACGATGCCGACGCGCGCGGCGGGGAGCGCGTGCTGGTGCTGGACGACTACCACCTGATCACCAACCCGGCCTGCCACGAGCGCGTCCGCTTCCTGGTGGAGCACCTGCCGGCGCCGCTCCACGTGGTCATCGCCAGCCGCCGGGACCCGCCGCTGCCCCTGGCGCGCATGCGGGCGTCGGGCACGCTCGGCGAGGTGCGGGCGCGCGACCTGCGGATGGTCCGCGAGGAGTCGCGCCAGCTCATCGACCTGAACGGCGTGTCGCTCTCGGCCGACCACGTCCGCCGCCTGCACGAGAAGACGGAGGGCTGGGCGGCCGGGCTCTACCTGGCGGTGCTCTCGATCCGCGGCCGAGAGGACGTCGGGGCGTTCATGGACGCGTTCAGCGGCTCGAACCGCCACATCGTCGACTACCTGACGTCGGAGGTGCTCGCCGCCGAGTCGCCCGAGACGACCGACTTCCTGCTGCGGACCTCCGTCCTGGACCGGATGTCGGGCCCGCTCTGCGACGCGGTGCTGGAGACGACCGGCTCCACCACCCGGCTGCGCGAGCTGGAACGGCGCAACGTCCTGGTGTGGGCGATCGACGACGACCTGCTGTGGTTCCGCTACCACCCCCTGCTGCGCGACGTGCTCAGCTTCATGCTGGCCGAGCAGCGGCCGGACGAGGCGGCGCCGCTGCACCTGCGCGCGGCCCGCTGGTGGGAGGGCGCCGGCGACCCGGAGCGGGCGGTGGAGCACACGCTGGCGGCGCGGGACGCTCGGCGCGCGGCCCGCCTCGTGGGCGCGCACTGGCTGGAGTTGGCGGGCACCCGCGGCGCCGCGCCGGTCATCGACCGCTGGCTGGAGCGCCTGCCGCAGGCCGTCGTGCTGGCCGACCCGGGGCTGTGCCTGACCCGGGCCGTGCTGGAGGAGGCGCGCGGGGCCCCGCGGCGCGTGGTGGAGCGATGGCTGGAGGCCGCCGAGCGCAACCCGGACCTCCCGGCCGACGCGACGCCGCTGCCCTTCGGGACCAATTCGGTGCTCCTGGAGTCGGCGCTCGTCCGGGCCGCCTCCGACGGGCAGGACGTGGGCCGCCGCCTGAGCAGCGCCACCCGCGCGGCCCGGCTCGCCCGCGACGTGGGCCCGTTCGCGCGCGCCATGGCCGGCACCCACCTCGCGTACGCCGAGTGGCAGGCCGGCCGCCACGCGGACGCCCTCGCGACCGCCCACGGGGCGATGGCGGAGGACGGCGCCCGCGCGCTGCCGCTGCTCACCGCGATCCTCCACGCCATCTGCTCCCTGTCGCTGGCGGCGATCGGCGACGACGCCGCCGCCGACGAGGAGGCGCGGGCGGCGTTCGCGCGCATGAACGCCCACGGGCACCGCGACACCGCCCAGGCCACCGTGGTGTGGCTGGCGCACGGGACCGCGTGCGCGCGCCGCGGCGCCCTGGAGCCGGCGGAGGAGGCGCTCCGGCACGCCGTGGCGCTGGCGGACGCGCCGAACCTGGCATTGGACCGGGCGCACGCGCTGCTGGCGCTCGCCGCGGTGCTGAAGGCGCGCTCGGACGTCGGCTCGGCGGCGATCGCCGTGGCCCAGGCGCGGCGCATCGTGAGCGGCACCGTCGACCCCGGACCGCTGCGCCGGCTGGCCGCGGCGTCGCGCGCCCGCGGCGAGGCCGTGCTGGCCGAGCCGATCAGCGACGGGGAGATGCGCATCCTGCGCCTGTTGCCGTCGGACCTGACCCTGCGGCAGATCGGTGAGCGGCTGTTCCTCTCCGTGAACACCGTGAAGTCGCACACGCGGCTCCTTTACCGGAAGCTCGACGCGAGCTCCCGCGAGGAGGCCGTCGCGCGCGCGCAGGAGCTGCGCCTGATCTGACCCCCGCCGGGGGGTGCGCGACGGCGGTTTCACGCCGGTGAAGTCGCCCGGGTGAACGGCCCCGGCGGCCGGACACCCGGCCCCCGCCGGTGGGAGGCTGCGGACCCCCACGAGAGGTGAGGTGGTGGCGCACTACCGGGTCGAGGTCGCGGGGCACGTCGGTTCCCGCTTCACGGACACGTTCGACGTCGTGCTGGTCGAGATGCGGCACGGGCGGACGATCCTGACCCTGGACCTGCAGGACCAGGCGGCCCTGCACGGCCTGCTCGAGATGCTGGAGAGCGGGGGGATCGAGCTGGTGGCGGTCAACCGGGCGGACGCCGTCGACGCGCCCGGGGCCTCACCCGGGTGAGGGCGGGCTGACCCCGGCGGAGCCGCCGGGGGCCAGCACGCGCACCTCCACGCCCGGCGCCAGCCGCGCCGCCGCCCGCGCCAGGTCCTCGCCCGGCGCGCGGAGGTACCGGACCGAGCGCGGCACCCCCAGGACTGTCTCTTATACACATCTAGATGTGTATAAGAGACAGGACCGGGACCGCCATCCGCGGGCGCATGACGGCCAGGGCGCGCGCGGCCCGCTCGGCGTCCAGGTGGCCGGGCCCGAGCGTGGGGCCCCACCCGCCCACGGGGACCAGGGCCGCGTCCAGGCCGGCCTCCGCGATGTCGGCCATGCCGGGGAACAGGTCGGTGTCGCCGGCGAACCACACCCTGACCGGGCCCTCCACCACGTAGCCGAGCGCCGTGACGTGCACGGCGCGCCGCACCCGGATGCCGCGCGACACGGCGCCGCCGTCGTGCTCGGCGCGCGTCGCCCGGATCGTCATCCCGCCCACCGTCGCGGTCGCACCGGGCTCCATCTCGACGACCTCCCGCCGCCCCGCGCGCCGCAGGATCGGCGTCGCGCCGGCGGGCGCCAGCACCGGCACGTCCGGGTCGATCCGGCGCAGGGTGGGCACGTCCAGGTGGTCGCGGTGCAGGTGGGAGATCAGGACGGCCGAGAGCCCCTCCGTGATCCCGTCCGGCACCGGCGCCAGGCGCCGCAGGTGCGCGATCCGCCGGGACAGCACCGGGTCGGTCAGCACCGCGTCGCCACCCATCGCGATCCGGACCGTGGCGTGGCCCGCCCAGGTCAGGCGTCCGGGCGCCATCGCGGCTCCCCTGGCGTGTCGCCGGGGTCGTCCGGCTCCGCGTCCGCGCGCTTGCCGGCCAGCTCCGCGTTGAGCACCGCCGCCCCCACCACGAGCCGGGCGACGATGTACAGCCACACCAGGATCACGAGCGCCGTGCCGATCGCGCCGTACGTGGACTGGGCCCGCTCCGCGCGCCCCACCAGGTACCAGACCGTGAACAGGTGGAGGCCCTCGACGCCCACCGACACGAGCAGCGCCCCCGGGATCATCTGCGTCCAGTGGCCGCGCCGGTGGGGCAGCCGCGCCTGGACGAACATCCACGCCACGAAGTAGAGGACGCCCACCAGCAGCGTCGCGAAGATCCCGCTGCCCTCGTCGGCCTCGCGCAGCCGGGCCGCCACCATCGTCACGACGATGAGCGCCAGCACGATCCCGGTGAAGCCGAGGGTCGCGCGCACCGGGCTGCTCGCCTTCTCGCGGGGGAGCCCCCAGGCCCACGCATGGCTGATGCGGATCGCCTTCTCCGCGCCCACGCCGGCCCACAGCGTGCCGAACAGCCCGACGATGATGGCGATCCACCAGCCCTTCTCCTGGGCGCCGTCCGCGACGGCCTCCGCCAGTGCGCCGTGGAGCCCGAAGTCGCCGTTGACCTGCGCCGGCGTGCCGTCGTCGATGCTGGTGATGGCGCCCAGCAGCCCCACCACCAAGAGCGCGAAGGGCAGCAGCCACAGGAACAGGCGATAGGCGAGGGCACCGGCCAGGAGGCCGCCGAGGCGCTCGGCGTCCGCGTCGATGAGCTCGAAGAGGCGCCGGACGACCGGGAAGCGCACGCGCGCGTCCTCGATCTTCTCGCGCGCGGCGGCGGAGGCCACCTCGGCGCGCTGCCGCGCGCTCGCGACGCGCCCTCCGGCCTCCTCGTGCCCCTCGGGGGGCGGCTCCGGGCCGGTGGCGCCCACGTCAGCCGCCGGGGCCGTCCCGGGCGCCGGCGTCGCCGTCCCCGGGGTCCTCCGCCTCGGCGGCCTCAGCGGCGGCATCCTCGGCGCGGCGCGCGGCGGCGACGTCGGCCGCGATGTGGGTCGCCGCCGAGGTGAGCGGCGCCGCCAGGACCAATCCGACCATCCCGAACAGCGACCCGGCGGCGATCGTCACGATCAGGACCACCAGGGGGTTGAGCTTCAGCGTGGCGCCGAACGCGATCGGCTGGACCACCTGCTGGAGCGCGCCGTTGGCGAGGATCACCACCACGAGCATGATCACCGCGGTCTCGGTGCCCTGGTCCGCGAGGGCCAGCAGCACGGCGAAGAACCCCGAGACGAATGCGCCGATGAACGGGATGTAGGCGGTCACGAACGTCACCACCGCGATCGTCCCGGCCAGGGGCACGTCCAGGATCAACGCGGCCACGCCGACCACCGTCGCGTTGAACCCCGCGACGATCGTGACGCCCAGGAAGTACTTCTGGAGCGAGGTGATCACGCGGCCGGTGACGATCGTGGCGATCGCCTGGGGGATGCCGAGGTGGCGGTCGACGAACCGGCGGAACACCGGGCCGTCCTTCAGCAGGAAGAACGTCGAGAAGATCAGGAAGGACAGGAAGAAGGCGAGCGACGTCAGCCCCGAAATCCCCTGGGCGAGGCCCTGCAGGAGCGTGGAGCCGATGTCCGGGACGGCCTGCTCCACGTCGTTCGTCGTGGACTCCGCCCCGGAGGCTCCGACGCCTGCGTCCTGCGCCCACCCCTGGATCTTGTCGGCCGCCTGGTGCAGCGACGCCGAGATCTGGTCGCCCTGCGCGACGATGCCGCCGATCACGAGCAGCGCGAGCAGCACGCCGAGCACCAGCAGCCCCAGCAGCACCAGCCCGGCGCCGGCGGCGCGCGGGACGCGGTGGCGGCGGCCGAGCCACGACACCGCGGGGCTCGCAACGGCCGCCAGGACGCCGGCGACCATGACCGGCTCGACGATCGTGGCGGTGATCCCGAGGATCCACACCATCCCGACGAGCACCAGCGCGAGGCCCACCAGGAGCCACGCCGACCGGCCCAGGTCGCGCAGCCACCGCGGCGACGCGAACATCGCCACGACCTCGCCGGCCTCGAGTTCCAGGGGCCGGACCTCCGGCTCGGGATCCCCGCCGCCGTCCCGCTTCCCGCGCGGCCACAGCCGCCGTTCGCTCATCGCCGCGTCACCGTGCCGGTCATGGGGCGACGCTAGGGGGCCGCCCGGCGCGCCGGACGACGCGCCCGGCGGTCACCCGGGTGAAGCCGCCGCGGCACGGCGGCGCCGGGCGCGGCCCCGACGTACCGTCGCGACGTGGACGCCGCCACGCTCCGCATCGACCCCGCGCCCCTGCGCACGCACCCGATCCGGCTCCTGTTCCGGCTGCTGATCTCCGCGCTCGCGCTGTTCCTGGCGGCCTGGATCGTGCCCGGGGTCGAGGTGAACGGGTTCTGGGGCGCCCTGATCGCCGCGCTGCTCATCGCGGTGATCAACGCGGTGGTGCCGCCGCTGCTGGCGGCCCTCCCGATCCCGTGGACGCTGGTGATCACGCTGCTGCTCCTGTCTCTTATACACATCTAGATGTGTATAAGAGACAGGTTCCTGGCGGCCTGGATCGTGCCCGGGGTCGAGGTGAACGGGTTCTGGGGCGCCCTGATCGCCGCGCTGCTCATCGCGGTGATCAACGCGGTGGTGCCGCCGCTGCTGGCGGCCCTCCCGATCCCGTGGACGCTGGTGATCACGCTGCTGCTCACGCTGATCCTGGACGCCCTGATGATCCAGGCGGCGGGCGCGGTGGCGCCCGACGCGATCAAGGTGGGCGACTTCGGGGACGCGCTGCTCGCGGCGCTGGTGATGTCGGCGATCGCCGTGGTCCTGGAGGTGTTCCTCGGCATCGACGACGACGACACCTACACGCTCCGCGTGACGCGCCGCATCGCCGAGCGCGCGGGGGACACCGAGCACACGGACGTCCCCGGCATCGTCTACCTGGAGATCGACGGACTGGCCCTGCCGGTGCTCCAGCGCGCGATGCGCGACGGCAGCGCCCCGACGATGGCCAAGTGGCTCGCGTCGGACACCCACCGGCTCGCCGCGTGGGAGACGGACCTGTCGTCCCAGACCGGCGCGTCGCAGGCGGGGATCCTGTTCGGGTCCAACGACGACATCCCCGCGTTCCGGTGGGTGGAGAAGGAGACCGGGCGGGTGATGACCTGCTCGGCCCCGGCGGACTGCGCGGAGATCGAGCGGCGCGTCTCGACCGGGAAGGGGCTCCTGTCCGACGGCGGCGCCAGCCGCGGCAGCCTGCTGTCGGGCGACGCGGACCACGTGATCCTGACCGTGAGCCGCATGGACGCCGAGAAGGGCGCCAACCCGGGGTACCGGGCGTTCTTCTCGAACGGGTTCAACGTGACGCGGGTGCTCGTCCTGTTCGTGTGGGAGGTGATCATCGAGATCAGCGCGGCGCTGCGCGCGCGGCGCCGCGACGTGCGCCCACGGGGCCACCGCGGCGGCACCTATCCGTTCCTGCGCGCCGCGATGTGCGTCGCCGTGCGCGACCTCATCACCTACGGGGTGCTCTCCGACGTGATGCGGGGCCGCCCGGCCGTCTACGCGACGTACGCGGCCTACGACGAGGTGGCCCACCACTCCGGCCTGGAGCGCGCCGACACCCTCGAGGCCCTCCGCAAGCTCGACAAGCAGTTCGCCCGCATCGAGCGCGCCCTGCCGCACGCCCCGCGCCCCTACGAGTTGGTCGTCCTCTCGGACCATGGCCAGACCCAGGGCGCCACCTTCAAGCAGCGCAACGGCCTCACCCTGGAGGACCTGGTGGAGGGTGCGCTCGAGGACGGCGCCGTGGCGCGCGTGGCGGCGGGCGACGAGAACGAGACCGCCGTCAGCACGGCGCTCGACGAGGCGACCGGCGGCACGATCGGCGACGCCCCCGACGCGGGGGGCGACGCGCCCGACCGCGCCGTCGTGGTCATGGGCTCGGGCAACCTCGGGCTCGTCTACCTGATGTCGGAGCCGCGCCGACTCACGATGGAGGAGATCGACGGGGCGCACCCCAGGCTGCTGCCCGCGCTCCGCGAGCACCCGCACGTGGGCTGGGTGATGGTCCGCTCCGAGGCCGACGGCCCGGTGGCCCTCGGGGCCCGCGGCCGCCACCTGCTGGCGACCGGCGCGGTGGAGGGGGAGGACCCGCTCGCACCCTTCGGGCCCAACGCCGCGGCGCACCTGCTGCGGAACGACGGCTTCGCGCACTGCCCCGACATCTATGTCGGGAGCTTCTACGACCCGGAGCTCGACGAGGGCTGCGCGTTCGAGGAGCTCATCTCGTTCCACGGGGGGATCGGCGGCGCCCAGACGCGCGGCTTCATCCTCCACCCGGTCCAGCTGGCGATGCCGGCGGAGCCCGTCGTGGGCGCCGCGGCCGTGCACCGCATCCTGCTGGGCTGGCGCCACGGACTGCAGGGGGAGCCCGCGCCGGCCGGCGCGGCGCTGACCGCATGAAGGGAGAGGTCACATGAGCGCAGCGCAGGAACGCCTCATCGGGGACAAGCTCGCGGAGGTCATCGGCCTCCTGAGCGAGGTCGATTCGGTCGAGCTGAAGGTCACGGTGCCGGACTCGGTGCGCCGGTCTGCGGTGAGCGCGCTGGAGCTGGACCCGCTGGAGGGGCAGCTCCGACAGGTCTGGTTCTTCGACACCCCCGAGCTGGCGCTCGAGCGCGCCGGCGTGGTGGTGCGGGCGCGCCGGACGCAGGGCAAGCCCGACGACTCGGTCGTGAAGCTGCGGCCGGTGGTCCCGTCGGAGCTGCCCGCGGAGCTGCGCTCCTCGCCGCAGTTCAAGACCGAGATCGACATGCTGCCGGGCGGCTTCGTCTGCTCCGGGTCGCTCCGCACCGACCACAAGGGGTCGCGCGTGCGTGAGGCCCTCGCGGGCCAGCGGCCCATGAAGGACCTGTGGAGCAAGGAGCAGCGGCGCTTCTACAAGGAGCACGCGCCCGCGGGCATCGCGCTGGAGGACCTGTCGCCGCTCGGGCCGGTCAACGTGTTCAAGCTCAAGTGGACGCCGACGGCCTACGACCGGAAGCTCGTCGCGGAGCTGTGGCTCTACCCGGACGCCAGCAACATCCTGGAGCTGTCGACCAAGTGCCTTCCGCACGAGGCCCTGACGGTGGGGCTCAGCGCCCGCGCGTTCCTGGAGTCGCGCGGTCTGGACCTCACCGGCGAGCAGCAGACCAAGACCCGGACGGCCCTGGAGCTGTTCGCCAACGAGCTCGCGGCCTAGTGCCACCGGCCGACGCGGAGCGGGGGCGGCTCGCCGAGGACCGGGCCGCCTGGCTCCGCTGGGGCCCCTATGTCAGCGAGCGCGCCTGGGGGACGGTGCGCGAGGACTACAGCCCGGGCGGGACGGCCTGGGAGTACCTGCCGCACGACCACGCCCGGTCGCGGGCGTACCGCTGGAGCGAGGACGGCCTGGGCGGGATCTGCGACCTGTCGCAGCGCATGTGCCTCGCGTGGGCGTTGTGGAACGGGCGCGACCCGATCCTGAAGGAGCGGGTCTTCGGGCTCACGGGCAACGAGGGCAACCACGGCGAGGACGCCAAGGAGTACTGGTGGTACCTCGACTCCACCCCCACGCACTCGTGGATGCGGTGGCGCTACGTCTACCCCCAGGGACCGTTCCCCTACGCGGATCTCCTGGAGGAGAACCGCCGCCGCGGCCGCGAGGGCCTGGAGTACGAGCTGCTGGACACGGGGGCGTTCGACGAGGACCGCTACTGGGACGTCGAGGCGGCGTACGCGAAGGCGGCGCCCGACGACATCTGCATCCGGCTCCGCGTGCGCAACGCCGGCCCCGACGAGGCCGAGCTCCACGTGCTCCCGACGCTCTGGTTCCGCAACCGCTGGTCGTGGGCCGAGGGCGTCGAGCGGCCGCAGCTCCGGGCCGCCCAGGCCGCCCTGCGGTGCGAGGAGGAGCGCCTCGGCGCGATGGTGCTGCGCGGCGAGGGCGAGCCGGAGGCCCTCGTCTGCGACAACGACACCAACACCGCCCGCCTGTTCGGCGTCCCGGGGCCCGCGTACCCGAAGGACGGCATCAACGACCACGTGATCGCCGGCGCGCCCACGGTGAGCCCCGGCGGGACGGGCACGAAGGGGGCGCTCTGGTACCGGCTCCGCGTGGCGCCGGGCGAGACGCGGGAGCTGCGGCTGCGGCTGTCGCCGGACGGGGACGGCGCCGACCTGGCCGCCGGCTGGGAGGCGGCGATGGCCGCCCGCGAGGCCGAGGCCGACGCGTTCCACGCCGCCATCGCCCCCGCCGCGTCCGAGGACGAGGCCCGCGTGATGCGCCAGGCGTTCGCCGGGATGCTCTGGAGCAAGCAGTTCTTCAACTACGACGTCCGCCGCTGGCTGGAGGGCGACCCGACCCAGCCGCCGCCGCCCCCGGGGCGCGCCGCGGGCCGCAACCACGAGTGGCTGCACCTGCGCGCCCACGACGTGATCTCCATGCCGGACAAGTGGGAGTACCCGTGGTTCGCGGCCTGGGACCTCGCGTTCCACACGGTCGCGCTCGCGCACGTCGACGCCGAGTTCGCCAAGGAGCAGCTCGTCCTGATGTGCCGCGAGTGGTACATGCACCCGAACGGCGGCATCCCGGCGTACGAGTGGGCGTTCTCCGACGTCAACCCGCCGGTCCACGCCTGGGCGGCGCTGCGCGTGTTCCGGATCGACGGCTCGCGCGACCGCCTCTTCCTGGAGCGCATCTTCCAGAAGCTGCTCCTGAGCTTCGCGTGGTGGACCAACCGGAAGGACGAGGAGGGCGACTTCCTGTTCGCCGGCGGCTTCCTGGGGCTCGACAACATCGGCCCGTTCGACCGCTCGGCGCCGCTGCCCCCCGGCGTGCGCCTGGAGCAGGCCGACGGCACGGGGTGGATGGCGATCTTCGCCCTCGACATGCTCGAGATGGCCCTGGTCCTGGCGGCGGAGGACCCGGCCTACGAGGACATGGCCATCAAGTTCTTCGTGCACTTCAACCTGATCGCCCGCGCCCTCGCCACGCAGGGCCTGTGGGACGAGGAGGACGGCTTCCTCTATGACCGGCTGGCGCGCCCCGCAGACGGCGCGACGCTCCCCATCCGCGCGCGGTCCATGACCGGCCTGATCCCGCTCTGCGCCGTCGCCGTCGCGCACGGCGAGGTGCGCGCCCTGCCGCGCCTGTGGCCGATCTTCGAGTCGGTCGTCCGGCAGCGGCCCGAGCTGTTCCGCGCCGTCCGGGTGCGCCCGTCGGGGACCGGCGGCCTGGTGTCGGTGCTGGACGAGGACCGCCTGCGGCGCGTGTTGTCGCGGGTGCTCGACGAGGGCGAGTTCCTGTCGCCCTACGGGCTGCGGGCCCTCTCGGCCGCCTACCGGGACAACCCGTACGACCTGGTCTTCGACGGGCAGACGATCGGCACGCTGGCGTACGAGCCCGCCGAGTCGCGGAGCGGCATGTTCGGCGGCAACTCCAACTGGCGCGGACCGATCTGGTTCCCGGTCAACTACCTCGTGATCGAGGCCCTCGAGCGCTACGGCGACTTCTTCGGCGACGAGCTCACCGTCGAGTACCCCACCGGCTCGGGCCGCCAGGCGACGCTCGCGGACGTGGCCGACGATCTCCGTCGCCGCCTCGTCGACATCTTCCTGCTCGACGATGAGGGCCGCCGGCCGTGCTTCGGCGACGTCGCCCGCTTCCGCGACGACCCGGCGTGGCGCGATGCGCTGCTGTTCAATGAGTACTTCCACGGCGACCTCGGCTGCGGCCTGGGCGCGTCGCACCAGACCGGGTGGACGGGGCTCGTGGCCGACCTGATCGTGACGCGGGCGGGGGCGCGGGGGTGATCCCGGCGGTCGGCCGCCAGGTCCTGGGCGACCTCGCGGCGTCCGCCGCGCGCGAGTGGCTGGTGGCCGACGGGCTCGGCGGCTTCGCCATGGGGACGGCCGGCGGCCTGGAGGCCCGCCGCTACCACGGGCTGCTGTGCGTGTCGGCGGGCTCGCCCGGGCGCCGGATGATGGGGCTCGTCGCCCTCGACCCCGTGCTGGTGCGGGGTGACGCCCGCGTGCCGCTCGCCACCCACGAGTGGGCCGACGGGACCATCGCGCCGGCCGGCCACGTGCACCTGGAGTCGTTCACGGTGGTGGACGGCGTGCCGTGCTGGCGCTGGCGCGCCGGCGACATCGTGATCGAGCGGCGGGTCGCGATGGCCCACGGCCGCCCGGCGGTGGCGGTGGTGCACCGCCTCGTGCGCGCCGACGGGCCCGTGCGCCTGGAGCTGGAGCCGCTGTGCACGTGGCGGGACGCCCACGGCGAGCGCACCGGGCCGGCGCCGCCCGCCGTCGAGCACGTCGACGGCGGGTTCGTCTTCGAGGGCGCGTACCGCGTCGCCGGGCCCGGCTGGGCGCCGGGCGGCGCCTGGTACCTGGGGCTCCGCCACCGCGAGGAGGCGGCCCGCGGCCTCTCCGACCGCGAGGACCTGTGGAGCGCCGGGCGCTTCGCCGCCGAGCTGCGGCCGGGGGAGGAGGCCGCCGTGACCGCATGGGCGGGGGACCTCGGCGACGCCCCGCCATCCGGCGGGGAGATCGTGGCGGCGGCCGCCGCGCGGGCGCGATCGGTCGCCGCGGCGGCGCGCCCGGACGACGACGTCGACCGCCTGCTGGCCGTCGCCGCCGACGCGTTCGTGGTCGCCGGACCCACCGTCGTGGCGGGCTACCCCTGGTTCGGCGAGTGGTCGCGCGACGCGCTGACCTCCTACGCCGGCCTGTTCCTCGAGACCGGGCGCGCGGAGGAGGGACGGCGGCTGCTGGAGCGCTCCGCGTCGCTGCTGTCGGAGGGGATGCTGGCCAACACAACCGACAGCGGCAGCCCCGAGTACAACACGGTCGACGGGACGCTCTGGTTCGCCCACGCGCTCGGCCGCCACGTCGCGGCGACCGGCGACGACGACCTCGCGGCCCTCGCCGTGCCCGCCCTGCGGGCGGTGATCGACGCCCACGTCGCGGGCACCCGCTACGGGATCCGCGTCGACCCTGCCGACGGCCTGCTGACCCAGGGCGTCCCCGGCGTCGCCCTCACGTGGATGGACGCCCGCATCGACGGGGCGCCCGTCACGCCGCGGGCCGGCAAGCCGGTGGAGGTCAACGCGCTCTGGATCGAGGCGCTCGCCGTGACCGGGGAGCTCGCGGCGAGGGATGCCCGCCTGGCCGCTGCGGCCGCCGAGCTGGAGGACCGGGCGCGCGCGTCGTTCGCGGCGCGGTTCGTGCGCGACGGCGGCGTGCTGGACGTGGTCGACGGCCCGGCCGGCGACGACGCCGCGGTGCGGCCCAACGCCCTCATCGCGGGCGCCCTGCCGTACGGCCCGCTGCGGGACGCCGCGCCCATCCGCGTCGCCCGCGAGCGGCTGCTCACGTCGCTGGGCCTGCGCTCGCTGGCGCCCGGCGAGCCCGGCTACCGCGGGCGCCACCGCGGCGGGCCGGCGGAGCGCGACGCCGCGTACCACCAGGGCACGGTGTGGCCGTGGCTGGTGGGGCCGTTCGTCGAGGCCTCGCTCCGGGCCGGCGAGCCGGTGGAGGGGGTCCTGGACGGGCTGGAGGCCCACCTGTCGGACTGGGGCCTCGGCTCGGTGTCGGAGACCGCGGACGGCGATGCGCCGCACGCGGCGACGGGGTGCCCGTTCCAGGCGTGGTCCGTCGCCGAGGTGCTCCGTGCGCGCCGGCTGGCCCGCGGCCGTACGGCCGCGGGCCAGACCTGACCGGCGCCGCGTGCTCCTTAGGTCGCGAGCGCCTTCTTCTTGAGCTGGTCGAACTCGGCCTGGTCGATCGCGCCGCTGTCGAGCATCTCCTTGGCCTTGGCGATCTCGTCGGCGGGGGTGCCGGGTGCGGCGATCCCCTGCGCTTTCCTGATGGCGTCCGCCCGGTCCAGCTGCTCCTTCGCCGCGCGCTCGGCCATGTTGCGGCCGCGCACGCCGATGTACACGAGCAGGCCGATCAGGGGCAGGATCACGATGAAGACCAGCCACCCGGTCTTCGCCCAGCCGGACAGGTCATGACTCCGGAAGATGTCGATGACGACCTGGAAGAAGATGACGAGGACGGCGATCCAGCAGAAGAAGATGAAGCTCGTCCAGATCACATCCCAGACGCTCCAGTCCATGACGCTCCTTTCGTGCGGTACCGGTCGGCTCCATCGGAGCACCTGGTGTCGACGGCCACCGGCGCGGGGCGAACCCTCACCCGGGTGAACACGGAGGCGGGCCCGGCGGCGGCCCGCGCCCCGCCTACGGTGGCGCCACTCGATCGCGGAGGGCGCCACGGCCACCAGGGCTGGCAGGGACGGTGGGACCGGGGTGCTGCTGCTGCTGGCGCTCGCGCAGTTCCTGATGACGGTCGACGCCAGCGTGATGAACGTGTCGATCGGCGCCCTGGTCGACGACCTCGACACCACGGTGACGGCCATCCAGGGCGTGATCACCGCGTACACGCTGGTGATGGCCGCCGGGATGATCACGGGGGCCAAGATCGGCGACCTGATCGGCCGCAAGCGCGCCCTGCGCATCGGCCTGGTGATCTACGCCATCGGCTCGCTCGTGACGGCGCTCGCCCCCAACGTGGCGGTGCTGCTGCTGGGCTGGTCGATCCTCGAGGGCCTCGGGGCCGCGCTCATCATGCCCACGGTCGTCGCGCTCGTGGCCGGGAACTTCATCGGCGGGCGCCGCGCGTTCGCCTACGGCGTGATCGCGGCGTCGGCGGCCGTCGCGATCGCGGCGGGCCCGATCATCGGCGGGTTCGTGACGGCCGAGTTCAGCTGGCGGTGGGTGTTCGCCGCCGAGGTGCCGATCGCCGCCGCCATCCTGATCGGCAGCCGGGCGGTCGCCGACGCGCCCGCGGCCGAGCGGCCCACGCTCGACCTGGTGGGCGCCGCCATGTCGGCCGTCGGCCTGGGCCTGGTGGTGATCGGCGTCGTCCAGGCCGGGGCGTGGGGGTGGGTGCAGCCGAAGATCCCGGACGGCCCGGACGCCACCCCCGAGCTGTTCGGCGTGTCCGTGGCCGGCTGGATGATCGTGGGCGGCCTGCTGGTGCTGTGGCTGTTCGTGGGGTGGCTGCATCGCCGGCAGGCGCGGGGCCAGGAGCCGCTGTTCGACCCGGCGCTGCTCCGCACGCGCCAGGTGACGGGCGGGCTGTCGGTGCTGCTGCTCCAGTACCTGGTGATGATGGGGATGTTCTTCGCGATGCCCCTGTTCCTCACCATGGTGCTGGGGCTCGACTCGTTCGAGACGGGCCTGCGCATGCTGCCGCTGTCGCTCGCGCTCGTGGTCGCCGCCCCCGCGATCCCGAAGCTCCTGCCGCACATCGGTCCCCGCCGGGTCTGCCAGGCGGGCCTGCTGGCGATGCTGGTGGCCGTGCTGCTGCTGGCGGCGCGGTTCGAGGACGGCGCCGACGCGTCGGTCACGACCCTGCCGTTCATCCTGATGGGGCTCGGGATGGGCGCGCTGGCGTCGCAGCTGGGGAACGTCGTGGTCTCGGCGGTGCCGGAGGAGCGCAGCGCCGAGGTCGGCGGCCTCCAGTACACGGCCCAGAACCTTGGCTCGTCGCTCGGGACCGCCCTGGTCGGCGCGGTCGTGATCGCCGCCCTGTCGGCCCAGTTCCTTACGGGCGTCCAGGCCGCCGACGAGCTCTCGCCCGAGCTTCGTCAGGAGACGGCCGTGACGTTCAGCTCGGGCGTCGAGTTCGTCTCGGTCGAGGACGCGCGCGACGCGCTGAGCCGCACCGACCTCGCGCCGGCCGAGCAGGACGCGATCGCCGGCGCCTACGAGGACGCGCAGCTCGGCGCGCTGCGCAACGGCATGATCGTGCTGGCCCTCGTGGTCATCGGGACGCTCTTCCTGACCGGCCGCCTGCCGCGCGACCCCCTCGTCACGGCCGACGAGGAGGCCCCGGCGAGCGGTGACGCCCCGGCCGCGGCGAGTTCGGCCTAGTGAACCGCGGAGTCGCGGCCGAGTGAACGGCGGGGTCGCGGCCACGTGAACGGCCCGAACCCCTTCAGTCAAGAGGAGATCCGGACGAGCCCGGTGACGCTGGGCCAAGTGAACGCCGGCTTCGCGCCGGCGCCCGTCGCCCCTGTCAATTGAGCCCGCACGGTCTCAACTGAGTCAGGCGCGGCGGCCCGCCTGGACGGGTTCGCGGCAAAGTGAACGGCCTGAACCCCTTCATTGAAGGGGTGATCAGGAGGCGCCCGGTGACGCCGGGCCAAGTGAAACGCGGGGGTCGCGGCCAAGTGAACGTCGTGGGGCGGCGCCCGTCGCCCCTGCCAATTGAGCCCGCACGGTCTCAACTGAGTCAGGCGCGGCGGCCCGCCTGGACGGGTTCGCGGCAAAGTGAACGGCCTGAACCCCTTCATTGAAGGGGTGATCAGGAGGCGCCCGGTGACGCCGGGCCAAGTGAAACGCGGGGGTCGCGGCCAAGTGAACGTCGCGGGGCGGCGCCCGTCGCCCCTGCCAATTGAGCCCGCACGGTCTCAATTGAGTCAGGCGCGGCGGCAACCTGGACGGCGCCGCGGCAAAGTGAACGGCCTGAACCCCTTCATTGAAGGGGTGATCAGGAGGCGCCCGGGTGAGGCCGTGCCCAGTGAACGCGAGGTCGCGGCCAAGTGAACGTCGTGGGGCGGCGCCCATCGCCCTGCCAATTGAGCCCGCACGGTCTCAATTGAGTCAGGCGCGGCGGCCACCTGGACGGCGACGCCCCGGCGGCCGCGACCTAGTGCACTAGTCGGGCCGCACCACCAGCACCGGGCAGTGCGCGTGCTCGAGCACGACGCGCGACGTGCTGCCCAGGAACAGCCGCTCCATGCGCCCGTAGCGGTGGGCGCCGACCACGATCGCGGACGCCTTGCGGTCCTCTGCGACCCGCACCAGCGTCTCGCCGATGCCGCGCTCGTCGACCGCGACGAGGGGCTCCGCCTGGAAGCCCACCTCGCGGGCGATCTCGGCGCCGCGCGCCGCGCGCGTGCGGGCGCCCTCGATGAGCGCCTCGTCGGCCATCGCCGTCACGGCGTAGTCGATCGGCACCGCCTGGATGTCCATGCCCACCTGCGCCTGGAAGGCGATGCCCGCCTCGTGGACCGCCACCACGAGCACGGGGCCGGGGCGCAGGATGCCGGCGGCGGCGCGGATCGCCGCCTCGGAGACCTCCGACCCGTCGAACCCGATGACCACCGGACCGTCCATGCCGCCTCCTACTTCTCGGGGGGTTCCCTGCCGGCAAGCGTCGCACCGACGGCCGCCTGCGTCGCGGGCTCCGGCCTGGCCGGGACGCGCCACTTGCGCCGGAAGCGCCACACCAGCAGCGCGATGACGCCCATGATGATCGGGCCCGCGTAGGTCAGGCCGCGGAACAGGATGACACCGGCCACGATCTCCGACTGGTACTGGTTGTCGGTCACGATGAGGAACGCCCCCGTGTACAGCGCCTCCACCACGCCGACGCCGCCGGGGGTGATGTTCACGATCGTCAGCAGGCGGACCACGGTGTAGACGACCGCGATGGAGCCGATCGGGAGCTCATCGATGCCCAGGCCCACGGCCCGCATCGACACGGCCAGGATCAGCCCGTTGCCGATGTATACGGCCACGACGGCGGCCACGATGCGCCCGCCGTTGTGCGACCAGAGCTCGATGAGGCCGGTGCGGAAGCGGACCGCCGCCTCGGCGAAGTCGGTCTGCGTGGGCTTCCGGCGCGCGACGCCGGCCCCCCACCGCACGACGCGGCCGGCGAGCGCGCCCACCTTGTAGGCGAAGGCCTCCCTGCGCACCATCATCCAGACGATCACGATCGCCGCGACCGACAGCACGGCCGCCACGAGCCCGAGCACCAGGAGCTGCCACGAGGTGTCGCCGATCGCGATCGCGATCAGGACGCCCACGACCGGGCCGGCGATGACCATGAAGTTGGTGAGCGAGCTGGTGAACAGCCAACTCCGGGCGAACTCCTCGGTGTAGAAGCCCCACGAGCGGAGCATCCCGAGGCGCGTCGCCGTGCCCGACGGGCCCGGCACCGTGTTGGACACCGCCGCGGAGCCCTCCACCGCCACGAGCCCCCGCACGATCCCGAGGCCCGGCACCGTGAGCGCCCACTGCGTCGCGATCAGGCACTGCACCGCGAGCACCATGAAGATCAGCAGGACCCCGGCCTGCGCGGACACGCTCTGCAGCGCCTCGCCCACCGCCTCCAGGTCGCTCACGTTGCCCAGGATGATCCAGGCGATCAGGCCGATCAGCAGCAGCGTCAGGAGGCCCCGAACGATGATCTCGGACGGCTTCGTCCGAGGGGGGCCCGTCTCGGTGACCTGCTGCTCTTCGTCCTCGTGACGCGACACATCGGCTCCTGGGGCGGGGCCTTGCGAGTCCACACTTCCGGGACCCGGCCTCCGGGGCGGGGAGCGGGGGTCACCCGGGTGAACACCACCCCAGCACGAGGGCCGCGACGATGGTACCGATCACCGCGGCGGGCCCCAGCACCAGCAGATGGCGCCGCCCGGCAAGTCCCGCGCCCCGGCCGGTGCGCTCGATGGCCAGCAGGGTGGCCACCGACCCGTGGCGGGTGGCCACCGACCCCACCGCCAGCCCGGTGAGGCTCGCCGTGGCGGTGAGCGGGTGCGCGGACAGGAGTCCCGCCGCCA
>BFBZ01000001.1_pt573:0-100000 | contig 103690 bp, 60 predicted proteins | sample 1888401 | NCBI WGS metagenome assembly BFBZ01 (sample SAMD00112614, study PRJDB3348) | symbiont metagenome | host: Chara braunii
TCRTAKGTATACRAAYYWGTYRCGCCMRTGGRRCTSGTCGTSRAGAKCAGRTKTCCGYTSGSATCRKACTTRTARGYKGTKGYGYTYCCTTGRGSATCCGTGAYYGTKARSGGTTGGCCRAAKGSRTTGTAGGTRAWYTGSGTCACATTGCCCARMGGATCCGTYGCGGTCAGAAYRTTGCCGYTRSWGTCGTAGGTATAMGYRGWYGYGATRTYCACRCCATTGACGACCTGRGTCTGCGASGYGAGRTTSCCGTTCTGATAGGTTSCCTGGGCGGWGTTGCCCAGGGGGTCGGTRGCGCCGATGGGRTTGCCYTGRTTGTCGTAGGAGACGSTSGMKGARCCGCCACCCCCGGGCAGGGTWTTGGTAGCGGTGAGGCTGCTGATGCTGTCGGCGTTGGTGGAGGTGTTGCCCAGGGCGTCGGTGATGGTGGTGACGCGGCCGTCGGTGCCGTAGGCGACCTGGGCGACGGTGCGGCCCAGGGAGTCGATCACGTGGTCGATGCCGTGGGGGTGGCCCGTGGCGTAGAAAAACTGGGTTTGATTGCTCATCCGGTCGGTGACGGTGCTCAGGTCGCCGGAGGTGCCGTAGGTGTAGGTGACGGAGTGGCCGTTGGGGTCAGTGATCGCGGAGATTTGCCCGTTGGTGTTACGGCTGAAGCTGACCTGGCGGTAGACCTGCCCCTGCGGGCCGCTGCTGATGATCCCGGAGGAGGAGAAGTTCAGGGTGTTGCCGCTGCGGTCGCTCTCGGCGAGGAATTGCCCGGTGGCGGCGTTGAGGGTGAAGGTCAGGCCGGAGACGGTCGTCAGGGTGTAGGCGCCGTTGCCGCCGAAGACGGCGTCRGCGGGATTGTAGGGGTCGAGGTTGGCGTCGGAGGTGGCCACGTAGGTGCCGTCGCCGTTGGCGATCARGGCGACCTGGGGCACGCTCAGGGTGTCGGTGACGCCGGGGTCGGGGACGAAGTTGGGGTAGTATTGCTCGGTGGCGCCGAAATAGAGGGCAAAATTCGTGTCGATGGTGGGCACGAACGTGAAGCCCTCGGGAGCCATGCCGGGACGGGTCAAGGTGATGTGGGTACCGGCGATGAAGCCGGCGTAGACTCCTTGCCCTTCGACTCCGGTCTGGGGCAGGCTCACCTTGAGGTTGGCGTCGAGTTCGTCGAGCCGCCAGCCATAGCCGAAGTCGCTGGTGCGGGCGGCATCCAGGGTGTCATAGCTTCGCGTCACCGTGATCGGCAGGCCGGGGGATGGGAGCGAGAGGTCGTTGAASGAGAGCGTGAAGTTGCCCAGCTTGAGCTTGCCTTGSACGTTGATCGTGTGGGAGACCGTGGTCGACTGGCCGCTGCTGTTGCTGGAGACCAGCTTCAAGGTGTAGGGACCGTCGGGCAACATCGTCGGGTCGAAGGTGCCCAACGAGCCGTCAGGCTGAAGCGTGGTGCCGKTGGCGACGGTGATGAACGTGGAGCTGCCCAGTGGAGCGTAGGACAAGGTGTATGAGGTCATCCCCGAACCGCTGGGCATGATCTTGGTGGGGGCGGTGATGACGCTCTGGTCGGGCAAGGAGCTGAAGGTCTCGATCGGCGTGGTCGGCCCCGTGGGGGCGGAGACGACCAAGGTATTCGTATAGGTCTGGGAGTTGCCGGCCGGGTCGGTGGCGGTCCCCACGACGGTGTAACTACCGGCSGTGGGGAAGAGCATGCTGGCCGCRTTGTGGTCGTCGATGGCCAGCGCCGTGCCGTTGACGGTCAGCGTCAAGGTGGAGATGGCGACATTGTCGGTGGCGGAGAGGACGAAGTTGACCCGCGTCCCCAGCGGCACGGTCCAGCCGGGCGTGGCCGTGACGGTGGTGTTGGTCGGGGGCTGGGTGTCGGCTTGCACSGTCAGGTTCAAGTTCTGGGTGGCGGTGAGRCCGGCCGGGTCGGARACRRTSACSSYRAASGTGGAATARSYSGTYGTSGCCAGGTTSCCSGGYGCGGTSCCCGAGATCAGGCCGGTGGGGCTCACCGTCATCCAGGTGGGGTAATTCTGGAGGGAGTACGTGAGCGGGTCGCCGTCGGCGTCGCTGGCGGCGAGCTGATACACGTAYGTCTGGCCGGCGATGATCGTATTGGTGGGGACGGTGGAGGTGATGSTGGGGCCAGGGTCATTGGTGACCTTGAKKRTATACGTCTGCACGCCGATGGAGCCGGCCAGGTCGGTGGCATCGACGTTGATCGTGAAGTTGCCGGTCTGAGTGGATGTGGGAGTCCAGGTGATCAGGCCGGTGCTGGAGTTGATCGACATCCCGGTGGGGGGACTGACGAGYGAGTAGGTCAGCGCCTGGGCCCCGTTGGGGTTGGTGGCGACGGCGGTGTACTGGTACAAGAGGCCGACGTCCGCCGCCTGCTTGGGTGTGGACGTGAAGACGGGTGGGAGGTCGTTGACGACCAGGAGTGCGAACCCCTGGGTGGTATAAGCGCCGTAGGGATCCGCGACCTGAACGACGACGTTCTGGGTGCCGGTGGGCGTGGGGTTGGGCCACGTGATCARGCCGGTACTGGAGTTGATCGTCATCCCGGTGGGATACGTSGTGAGGCTGTAGGTGAGGGGGAACCCTTGGGGATCGCTCGCCACGACGGGGTACGCATAAGAGACGCCCAGCCGGGCCAAGGAGGGGGCTGAGGAGGTGATGGCCGGTGGGATATCGGAGCCATAGACCTGGACGCTGAAGGACTGGCTAACCATCGCTCCTTGACCGTCGTCAAGCTGCACGGTGACGTTCTGGGTGCCGACCTGGTCGGCGACCGGGATCCAGCTCAAGACGCCGCTGCCGGGATCGATGGCCATCCCCGTGGGGGCGGCCGTCAGGGTCCAGTGCAGCGGGTCGCCRTCAGGRTCGCTGCCGGCCAGGTCGTAGAGGAAGGGGAGTCCGACGATGCCGACCGTTGGTGCGGTCGAGCTGATGAYGGGAGGATGATCCACACTCCCTTGCGACGTGATCTTGACGGAGAAGCTTTGGGGCGTGCTCCCCCCGCGGCCGTCGGAGACGTGCAGGCTCACGGCGTTGGCRCCGAACTGGGCGGCGGTCGGGGTCCAGGWGATCAGGCCRGTGCTGGCATTGATCGTCATCCCGCTCGGATGCGTGTCGAGCACGTACGTGAGCGGGTCGCCGTCGGGGTCGGTGGCGATGACCTGGTACAGGTACATGCGACCGAGCTGGAGCGTGGTCCTCGGCGTGGAGGTGATCACCGGCGGATGCTCGGTYGCCGAGGCCACGACCAGGCTATACGCCTGAGTCGCCAGACCTCCGCGGCCGTCGCTGGCCTGGATCACGACGGAGACCGTCTGCAAGGTGGCCGGAGCCGCCCAGGAGATCAGGCCGGTGCTGGAGTTGATCGTCATCCCGCTCGGCTTGGTCACCAGGCTGTAGGCCACGGTGTCGCCGTTGGGGTCCACGGCATGAGCYGCGTACTGRTACGTCTGGCCGGCGGCCACCGTGGTCTTGGCGAGCGTGGTGAACGCCGGGGGGTAATTCTCATTACCCACGGTGATCGTGAACGACTGGAGTCCCGCGCCTCCTCGGCCATCCTCGACGCGGAGGATGACCGACTGCTTGCCGACCTCGTCGGCCGTGGGGGTCCAGACGACGACCCCGGTGTTGGGGTCGACGGCCATGCCGGCCGGCGCGACGCTCAGGCTGTACGTGAGCGGGTCRTGATCGATRTCCGTGGCGCTGGTGGCGTACTGATACCGGGTCCCCACGTTGCCCGTGGTGATCGCCGTGCTGGTGAAGCTGGGGGGATGATCRAGRCCGAGCGGRTCGTTCTGCTGGTTGACGAAATCGTTGCCGCCGGCGATCTGCCCGCTCGTCACGGTGACGTGGTAGACCTGCTGCGTGGGCAAAATCTCGGTCCAGCCCGTTTGCGGCACCTCGGCCACGGTGTACGTGCCGGAGGCCACGTTGCGGAAGACGTAGTTGCCGTTGGCATCGGTGGTGGTTGTGGGTTCGCCGGTGTCGAGCTGGCCGTTGTTGTTGGTGTCGAGGTAAACCGTCCAACCAGGAAGGGGCTGACGCGAGTCGGGAATCGTTCCCAGCGCCATCGGGGCGAACGTRACGTGTTCCCAGTGGCTGGTCTGGGCCGAGCCGGCGCCGAGGATGATGGGATCGGTGCGAAGCTGGTTGCCGTCCCAGGCCAGGCGGTAGAGGCCGGAGGTGGCTTGCGGAGTACCGCCGGTGTTGACCCCCARTGTTCCATCTTCGTTGATGTATTCCTGGACGAGCAGGATGTCGCCGACCATGCCGCTGAAGTTGGAGGCGGGGGCACCCAGAATGACGCTGCTTTCGGTGGCCCCATAGAAATTCTGACCAGCCGGGATCAGGTTGAGCGTTTCGAGGTTGCCAATGCCCAGGTTGTAATAGGTGGTGTGYCCCGCGGAATCAACGGACCAGATCCCCTGCTGATGCTCGGCGGTGGCGACGATCTTGCCGGCGAGCGGTCCGTAGCGATTGGGGTCGTTGGGGATGACGGTGGCCCCTTCGAGGAAGTTGCCCACGTCGGCGAAGTGGGTGGCGGTCCCCGAGGCACTGACTTCCCAGATCCCCCCGGTGGTGGTGACGGCGATCAGGTTGCCGCCGAAGAGTCCGGTGGTGTCGAAGACGAGGTCGCCGCGGAGCAAGCCGGCCTCGCCCGGGAGCGTAACCCAGGGGTTGATCACCGTCTGGCCGTTATTCGTGATCTTGACGATCTGCCCCGCCGAGCCGTTGCTGCTGAAGAGRTCGCCGGCCGTGAACCCGCCCGGATTGCCYGACGTCGCCGCRGCAATCTCCACCTCGTCAGTGAATCCCGAAACGCTCGAGAACGTGCTGGTCGTTCCGTCGCTCTGGACCTGGACGAAGTTGTTGGGCAARCCCGAGTCGTAGTTGACCGAGGCGATGAGGGAGTTGTTCAACTCATCATAGGCYAACCCCGAGGTTGCGTTGAGCTTGTTGGCCGCCACGGACAAAGTGACCTTGCCRGGGATGAGCGGCTGCCAGRGCAGGCTCGTCCGCGAAGCATCGGGGGCCGGTATGGCGCTGACCTTACCTCGGATCTCATTGAGTGCCGTCACGGCGATGGCGTAGGACTGGGTGTCGTACAACCCCCGGCCGTCATCGACCCGAACGGTCACGTTGTACGACTGGAGYGCCACTCCCGTGGTACTCCAGGTGATGATGCCGGTGTGCGGGTCGATGATCATCCCGGTGGGGAATGTGGTGAGCGAGTAGGTGAGTGGATCGTGGTCGGGATCGACGGCGGAGACGTCATAAAGATAGGTCTGTCCCGAAACGACGGAGGTGATCGGGGCGCTTGTAATCACGGGGGGATGATCCCCCGCGCCCGGATGGACGACCACGGTATAGGTCTGGGTAGCAATGCCGCCATGACCGTCGTCGGCCTTGAGGGTTACCTGTTGAGAGCCAAGCTGAGCGACCGTAGGCACCCATTGCACGAGACCCGAGGCCGGGTCGCCGATGGTCAAGCCCGAGGGACCCGAGGTGACAGAATAGGTCAAGGCATCGCCGTCCGGATCCTTGGCGATCGCCTGGTACGTGTACGCGTTGCCGGCATAGGCATCGACGATCGGGGTCGAGACGAACACCGGAGGCTGGTTGGGGGGCGAGGCGACGACTTGAAGCGTGAACTGCTGTGTGGTGACACCACCCTGGCCGTCGCTGACGTTCAAGACTACGCTGTGGCCTCCCACATCGCTCGCCGTCGGCGTCCAGGTCATTTTGCCGGAGACCGGATCGAGTGCCATCCCACTCGGCATGACCACGGGAGTGAATGTGAGGGGGTCGCGCTCCGCGTCGGTTGCGGTGACGGTATAGGTGTAAGTCTTGGCAACGGAGGCTGTCAAACCGGGTGCCGAGGTGATCGTCGGCCGTTGGTCCAGAGGAAAATAATCGTTCCTGACGACATGCCCGTTCACATAAACGGGCAACTCCGACCCTTGACCCCAAGTGCTGTTAATGTAGCCGGCGGGAGTCATCTCCACGACGGTGTAGTTCGGGCTCAAAGGGATACTCGTTGTATTGAACTCGAAGTAACCGTCGGGTCCAGTTGTGGTATAGAGACTGGGAAATTGAAGGGGATTGGTGATGTGACTGAAAAGAATGACGGTAACGCCCGCTATTCCTCGATCGTACTCGCCGCTCTGAGGCATCGAGATATGCACTGAATTACTGGCTGACGGAGGAATAAGATGCCTGTCATTATCGTAAACATATCCTGATATTATATTTCCACCAAAGCGAATCGGCTGCGAGATGTCCGTAGGAACGGCGGCCGTGAGTGTGCTGGACGTGCTGGAACCGTCGTCGGTCACGGTGACCGTGAAGGTATTGGAGCCCGTGACTAATTTGCTGGAGCTGACGTTGATCAAGCCACCCACGACCGAGGCTGGCGATGTCGAGCCGTCGCCCCAAGTCACCGTGACGGAGAGGTCGGGGTCTTGATAGCTCGTGGAGACGTCTGGCACGCCGGTGGAGATCATCACGTTCGGCACGCTGCCCCCCCTGACTCCAAGAACGCTCAGGGAGAACGTGGGCTCGGCGACCGCGATCGTATCGGTGACGCTCGCGGTGTGACCATCGTCGGCAACGGAGACCTTGGCTGTATACGTGCCGTCCTCGACGTAAAGATGGTGACCAATGATGTTGGAGCCGGAGATCGTGCCGGAAGTTGCTTGTCCGTCGCCCCAGTTGATAGTCACCGTGGTGTCGAGATCGTTGGCCAAGAGCACGGAATTAGCCACGTTCGCGACGATCCAGTTGATATCTTGCCCCTCGTAACTGTTGATGGTCCCAGCGCCGAGCAGGGAAAGCGTGGGTTCGGTCACGACGACTGAGTCGGAGGCCGTGGCAATGACCTGTCCGTCGTCGCGGAGGGTGACCGTGACGGGGAAAGTCCCGTCCTCAGGATAGGTGTAAGCGCCGGTGATGGTCGTCCCGGAGACGGCGCCGGAGGTCGTGACACCATTCCCCCAGTTGATGGTTGCGACGAGGTCCGGATCCGCGGCGGGTACAGAACTCCCCGCGCCCGTGATGTTGGCAAGAGTGCCACTGAAAGACTGGCCTTCGGTGATGTTGATCCCGCTGACGTTTGTTAGCCCAAGCGTCGGCTCAGTCACGACCGCCTTGCCGGTCATGCCGGCCGAGCTGCCATCTTCATCATGAACAATGATTGCGATCGGATATGTTGCGTCCTCGCCGTAGGTATGCGAACCAGAGACCGTAAATAGTCCGCCTCCGGCTGCCGCAATGACGCCGGGGATCGTCACACCGTCGCCCCAGTCGATGGTCGCCGTATACTCCGTGGTGTCGGCCAATCCCGTGCCGTCCTGGAATGTGGCCAGGACACCACTGGTCTGTTGACCCTCGAGAAGACTAAGGTTGGGGGTCGATCCGTAAGGGGTGATCGGAGCGTCGACGACAACCGCCGTGCTGGCCCCCGTCCAGGGCCCCCCGGTTCCACGGTAGGGGGTGACCGAAAGGGTGATCGTATAGGTTCCCGGCTCGGCATAGGCGTGGTTGGAAGTGATCGGCGTGTTGCTGAAGACGCCTCCGGTGGCAGTAATTCGTTGTCCGCTGGTGCCGGTGCCATCACCCCAGTTAATCACCACGGCCGCGGCACCGGTGGAAATCGTCCCCGTGATCGTACCGACGGTACCCGAGAAGCCCACCACTTCGGTTGAATTGATGGTGACCCCGGTTACCGTGACCGCATCTGCGGCAGTGATCAGGCCGGAGCCGCCACTGGAGCCCGCGCCTGAGCCAATCGGCGAGATGGGTGAACCAGACCCTGGGGTCAAAAGGTTTTCCCACGGTGAGCGCACTCCTCCCGCATTGGCCCACGACGGCTCTGCCGGCGCGGAAGGAACGAGTGGAAATCGGCGTCTGTGATGGTGAGCTCGAGCCCAACGTTCTGCCGCACGATGTTCCGCGCGTTTCTCGCGCTGAAGCAGCCAATCCGTGGCGGAGACGGAGGTACGGGGCATCGCCAAGAAGATCGAAGACCCCGGCGCGGAATGACGCGCCCCATGCCCTGTCGAGGCATGCCGACCGGCTTGGGCGTGAATGATCGAGGAGTACTGCAATTCCATCGAACGGGCGGTTCGTTCCCAGATCCCCTCGAAATGCTGCCACGCTTCCCATCGTTTGAGCTCGCTTCGATCCTGCGCCGCAGGCATCGCGGTCCGAGAGTTGAGCGGCACGGACGCCGAGAGCATGATGCGAGGCTCGGGCATCTCGAAATTCGGTGAAAACTTGCGAAGAACCCGGAGTTGGCTCACGGTTCGAGAGAGAATCCGTCGGGGGGGCATGAGCACGATCTCTCAAAAATAGGGTGTCTTTTCTGCGATGTTGTGTATTGAATTCGTGGGCACGGAGTCCCAGCGCGGGTCGGTTCAAGAAGAACCGTCGCGACTTCAGCGCGGACGAAGAACGGGCGGAAACGGAAAACGAATCCGCACACGCTCAACACACGCTCTTGAAAATGATTATCTTTTCAAAGACTGGAATCTTAATGCGATGGCATTGCCTAAGCGCCGCCCATAGATCGACGACTCCGATGAGCTCTTGATGCACATTGCATGTGATCGGCTTACCAACGTAATGGCTAGGTTAAAATGATTTCCACTAAATTTCTCTTTAATTTCCCGAGGAATCGACCCAAAACATGGCGGTCAATTCAGTCAAACTGCGAAACCATCATGATTTACATCAAAACACCGTAGTCGAAATTTTTGATCAAATTTATTAACAGAGCGAAGATGTACCCCTCATCGGCCTTCTTGCAGGGGCAACTTTTCCCTTTAAGCGTGAGGCCAGATCGATCCTCTCCCCCTTGATAACAGCTTCGGAGATCTCGGCGCCACTCTTATCCTGCCGAGAAACGAGAGGCCCGTCCGAAGTGAACGATCAACCACTCGGCGGAGGTCGTCTCCCCTTGCAAGTCCGGCGCTTTCGTAACGGTTCTGTTGGCCCGGAAGCAACTTGACGCTCCACGGCAGAGCCCTCTAAGATCACCCGAAATTGGAGAAAGGCTCTGCACTCTGCGACCGGAGAGACGGCATGCCGGTGAAATGGAGCCGAGGCTCGTGGAGGCTCTTCGTGGTAGCGGCGCTGCTCCTGGGAGCGGTTCTGCTGGCGACATGGGTTGGCTTCAGACGTTCACCATCATCCCTAGGGATCATGGCCTACGCGCGGGCGGATTGGGAAACGGCAGCCGAGCAAGCGCGAAGTCGGCTCAAAGTCGAACCCAATGACCGCGAGGCCCTACGGCTGCTCGCGCGAGCCTCAAGCCGGCGAGGCCGAGACAATACGGCGGAAGGGATCTATCGCCGTCTTGGAGCTTCGGCCATGGAGCCGGAAGATCTTTTTCTGCTCGGGCGAGCGTTGCTCCGGCAAGGCCGCATTGAGCCGGGGCTCGCGGCCTTGGGGGCTGCGCGAGACGCCGATCCTGACCATGCCGAGACACTCAATGAACTCACCCGCTACTGGAGCGAGAGTGGCTCTCTGGTTGAGGCTGAGAAAGCCGCTTCGCGGCTGGCGGCACAGCCGGGGTGGGAAGTTCAAGGAGGGGTCTGGCTGGGGCACTTGCGATCCCAATTGTTCGACTCCGCAGGCGCTGCGAGCGCCTTGGCGGAGGCCCTCAAGCAAGATCCTCATTTGAGCCAGGCAAAGATGTCAGCAGCCGAGGCACGGAGGCTTCTAACGCGCTGCTTACTTGAAAGCGGCCGAGCCGTTGAAGCTCAGGCGCAACTTCTTACCGATGGGAATACACCTGTCGATCCTGAAACGTCGTGGCTCTTGAGCCGGGCTCTCTTGCAAGACGGCAAAGCCCGCGAGGCGGAGACCGCACTGAAATCGGCACAAGGGTTCCGACGAGATGATCCGATGCATCCCGAACCGAGCCCGTTCGTCGGCTCCAAAGCCTGTGCCGAGTGCCATCCACGACAGTTCACGTCACAGCAACAAAGCGGGCACGCGCGAACGCTTACGCACACCTCGCAGATCACGAGTCTCCCCTGGCCCACCCAGGCGATCACCGATCCCGCCCATCACGAAGTCAGCCACCACTTCAGCCGGATTCATGGAACGGTCGAGGTTGCAACCAAAACCGAACGTCAAACTTTCCATGCCTTGGTTGCCTACGCACTCGGGTCAAATCACCAGGGGCAGACCTTTCTCGGAAAAGAGGAACAGGGGCAATACCGCGAGCTCCGGCTCTCGCGCTACCCGGGTGAGCCTCACTGGGATCGAACCATCGAACATCCTTTGAATCCCCCCGATGAGGCGGGTTACCTGGGACGTCCGATCTCGGCTGAGTCTCTCCGGCGCTGCCTGCACTGTCACGCCACGAACTTCCGGGCCGTGCAGGAACCCGCCGGCCGCTCTGAAGCGAACGATCGAGGCATCGGCTGCGAGCGCTGTCACGGCCCGGGAGGCAATCATCTCCGCGCGATGGCTGACAAGTTTTCCGAGCCGGCCATTGCGCGTCCCAAGTTGGCCTCGGCCGCTCGCGTGGTGGAGCTCTGCGCGGAATGCCACAAAGCGCCGGCTTCCGCCAACCCCAATGATCCCGGCTTCATCAGGTTCCAGGCCCCCAACTTCGTCAAGAGCCGCTGTTACACCGAGAGTGGCAAGAGTTTCAGTTGTGTAACCTGCCACAATCCGCACCAGAACGCCGAGCGAAAGCCCGCCCACTACGAATCAACCTGCCTGTCTTGCCATCGCGCCACCCAAGATCCCACCGCGAAGAACGAGCACATCACCGCTTCTTCTTGCCCTGTTAACTCCACCAAGGATTGCTTGCGCTGTCATATGCCGCGCGTCAGCAACGCTGTGCCTCGTTCGGTCTTCACCGACCACTTCATTCGCAAGAACGCCGGCAGTCGCAACCCTTGATCAATCACCTTTCGCAGTTCATCATGCGATGATCTTCGACTTTTCCCGAGATCCGACGACGAAATCAAGTTGAAGTCCTCTGAAGGCCGATCCACTTCCACTGAAAATCTTAGGTCAATTTTCTTGACAGAAGAATTCCTCTCCGCTAGGCTTCACCTAACTTAATAAGTAAGGTGAAAGTCACTTCGCAGCCTGGAAATCTCGGAGAAGCCGTTCGGCTTCCGTCTTTCGAGGAGGTGAGAATTGTCTGAGGTTGTCCCGAGCCCGCGGGAGCTCGATATCCTCAAGACGCTTTGGGAGCTTGGCTCCGGGAGCGTGCGCGAGGTGCACGAGCATATGTGCCCCGAGGGGGAACTGGCGTTCAATACCGTGCAGACGCTCCTGCGAATCATGGAAGAGAAGGGGTTGGTACGCCATCGCGCGGAGGGGCGAACGTTCATTTATGAGCCTGCCTACAGCCGGGATCGCGTAACCTCCCGGTTGCTTCATAAAGTTTTCGACGGCGCCCTCGACCAAGTGGTGAGCAGCTTGCTGCAAGCCAAGGACGCCACGGAAGAAGAACTCAAGGGACTCGAGCGGTTGATCGCCGATGCCCGCAAGCGCAAAGGGGCGGAAAGCAGGCAACCCAAAAGAGGAGAGTAAGAGGCATGGCATGGCACCTTTTCGCCTGGCGTTGGCTTATGCAAGCCTCAGCCGGCAGCCTCATCGTCTTACTGGTGGGCAGCCTGGCGGCCCAAGCATGTCGGCAACCCGTTCAGCGCGTTCGCCTGATCATTCTTGCGCTTTTTAGTAGCTTGATGGTTCCCTGGCTCGGCGCACTGCCGGTTACTCCCCGGTGGTCTGCCCGCTGGCTCGCGCCGCCCACACTCAATCTTTCAGCCACCACAGCCACGGCCGCCCATACATCAGTTCTCCCTGTTGTTTTCACGCAAGCCAGCGGGCAGCCCCCCCTGCTCCGTCCCGGACAGGACGCACTCCTCCTCAAGCACGAAGCGCCCGATCACGCCTCGACTCTCCATCCTACCAAGAGAACTTTCCCGAAAGTCTGGCTGCCCCAAAGCCTTGCGTTTCTCCCCTGGCAGCTTGTGGTACTCGGTATCTACAGTGTGATTTCTCTCGGTTTCATCGCATGGTGGTTCGTCGGGCAATACCGCTTGTGGCAGATCAACCGATCCGCCCGGCCGGTCCCAGAGTCCATTCGGAAACGCTTCCTTGAAGTCAGTGGACAGCAAGGTGTGAATGTCGCGCTCATGATGAGCGATCGGATCACACTTCCCTTCACGTTCACATGGAAGCGGCCGGTGATTCTTTTACCTGTGGACTTTTGCTTGAGCGAAGATTCGAGCGCTCTGCAATACGCTCTCGCACACGAGTGGTCACACGTCGAGCGGCGAGATTCTTGGGCCTGGAATCTCGCGAGTGTGGCCGGGTTCGTGATGTTCTATCAACCCTTGTTCTGGTGGCTCCGGCGGCAACTTCGACTTTGCCAGGACTTCCTGGCCGACGACCAGGCCGCGTCGCGGGGATCCGCCGAGGATTACGCCGCCTACCTGGTGCGGCTTGCTCGCGAGTGCGGAGCCATATCAACTTTGCCGGCTTTGGGGATCGGAGATCGACGCTCAAATCTTTATCGGAGGGTCGTGATGCTCGTCCAAAATCAGGAGCCTCTCCAGCGGCACTGCCCGGCAGGCTGGAGTCTCACTACGGCGTGCGTGACGGTTTTGACGCTGCTGGTCGCCGCGGGACTTCGGCTCGACGCCGCCACAGCAGATGCTCCGGACACCCAAGGCGACAAAAAGGTTGCGAGCTCGGCACCCAAAACTCCAGCGGTCGAAGGGGAAACGTTGCACTACGCTGGCAAGGTCAAAAACAAAGATACAGGTAAACCCATCGAAGGAGTCTTGGTCACAGTCCGGCGCGCCGTCTTCAACGCGAACGGAGGCCGTCCTACCCTCCAAGAAACCAAACATACCACGGATGCTAACGGGTCTTACTCGTTCACGATTCCACCTGAGCAAGTCGCAGAGAAGCGGCTCTACATCGAACTCGATGTGGAACATCCTGACTACGCCACCCAGGCCAATTTCGGCTACAGCCTGGGAATGATTCTCAAGAACGAAAAACTAGGAGAGCGGCCGTTCTTCGAGAACGTCGAGATGCGCCCCGCCGAGGCTGTCACCGGACGGGTCGAGACGCCGGAGGGAAAGCCGGCGGAGGGGGTGGATCTCCTGGCCTATTCCCGGTCGAGCAAACCGAAGGTCGGCGAGAACTTCGAATACGGTTCGTTCGCCAAGGCCAAAACCGACAAGAATGGAAGCTTCCGCCTGCCGATCACCACACCAGGGATCGGTGTCTTCTGGATCTTGCCCAAGCATCATGCGCCCGAGATGCATGAGATCAAGGCTGATAAGCGTGGTGACTACGGCACGTTCGTCGTCAAAAACGGGATCACCGTCAGCGGTCAGGCACTCGACGACCAGGGAAAACCATTGGCCGGCTTGTTCATCGAGATCGGGCGCGACCGGGGGAGTTCTCCCGATACCGAGATCTTGGGACAGTTGATCGTGTCCGACGCACTCGAGCGCCGGACCGAGACCGACAGCGAGGGACGATTTACCTTTGATCCGCTCCCTCCAGGCACCTTTATCGCTAGGCCTGTCGACTACCAGCATGTTGACGGCAAAGGGTTGGTCCGCAGGTCACTACCCGGTGTCTTTTCTCCCCTGAAGGTCATCTTGAAGGAGGGGAATACACCTGAGCCTCTTGAGATCCGAGCGGCCCCCTTCGTAATGATCGAGGGAGGCTGGGTCGACAGCAAAGGAAAACCCCGAAGTGGCTGGGCCCTCATGATCAGTGGCCGGTTTGACGGGCAGTTCTGGCATACCCAGGGTCTCGTCGCGAGCGACGGCAAATTCTCCGTCAAGGTCCCACATGGTCTTGAGCAAGCGAACATTCAGCTTATTATTAATGAACACGCCTCAATTCGTCATCGTGTCGGCAAAACCGGCGAGCTTAGCACGAGCCGTGACCTCCGTTTCGATACGCTCGATCACGACATCAAGGACCTGGAAATTATCCGGTATGACGCTCCCATCGTGATTTCCAAGGTCACGACCAAAGACGGCCAACCAATCGGCGACGTGATCATGACCGGCGACTTTCTCGAAGAGAACAACGGACCAGGCATGAGAATGTCCCTCAAAGATGGCCTGCAATCCGACGTTCATTTCAACAAGCAAGAAGATGGGCGATACCGTACCACCCAGCTTACTCCTGATCGCGAGGTCAAGATCACCGCCCACGCGAAGAATTTCAAACCCGAGAGCAAAGCGTTCAAACTGGCCGAAGGCAAGACCGAGGAAGTGACCTTCGTGCTCGAACCCGAATGAAACGGATACGAAAGCGCGCGAGGCTTCCTGAAATAAGGAAGCCTCGCGCCGATGGATCTCGAAACGGAGCCTGAGAGGAAGTCAAATGGCGTGGCACTCTCATTTCTGGAACTGGCTTCTGCAAGCAGCGGCGGGTGAATTCATGATTCTCGCCGTTGGGAGCCTGGCTGCCCTGGCATGTCGCCAACCTGTGCGACGGGCCCAGTTGGTCTTCTTCACCATGCTCGGCGCTCTGATCGGCCCCGGCCTCAGTCTGCTGTCGATTGCCCCCCAATGGTCCCCTTCCATGCTCGCGGCGAAATTCCCGTCGCGAGCCGAGTCTCCGAAGGCCGTGCTCGGCCCAAAAGAAGCCGAAGCCGGCTTGCCCTCATATCCAACACCCATCAATCCGAGCATAGTGAAGGATACACTTTCGATCGGTCGAAATGCGCGTAATTTGATCAAAAAATCTTATCATAATACGACCACAATCCCCTGGTCTTTGCTCGTTGTTGCCGGATATCTCGTCGTCGCGGCTGTGATGTGCCTGTGGTGGTTGCTTGGCCAGGCGATGCTCTTGCGTCTCAAACAAAAAGCTGATGCGGCGCCTTTGCGGGTTCTCCATCGTTTTTTCAACGTGAGCGGTATCCGAAGCGCTCGTGTTCAACTGCTGGTGAGCGACCAGATCGCACTTCCGTTCACGTTCACCTGGTTCCGCCCCGTCATTCTGCTTCCGTCCACACTTTGCGACTCCAGCGACGAGGCTCTCGACTACATCCTGGCTCACGAGTGGTCGCACATCGAGCGGCGTGATGCCTGGACCTGGAACCTCGCAGTCTGCGCGGGGTTCCTGCTGTTCCATCAGCCGCTCTTCTGGTGGCTCCGACGCCAGCTTCGCCTCTGCCAGGACTACCTGGCCGACGACCGGGCCGCGGCGTATGGATCACCCGAGAACTATGCCGACTATCTCGTGCGGCTCGCCAGGCGAAATCGTGTGTTTTCACCGGCACTCCTACCGGCGCTGGGGATCGGCGACCGGCGCTCCAATCTTTGGCGGAGGATCGTCATGCTCGTCAAGGACCGTGAACCGCTCGAGCGGCGCTGTCGGCTAGGCTGGAGCCTCGCCGTTGTGGCGCTGACCGCCGCTGTCATCGTGGTAGCCTCTGGGCTCCGCTTGGAGGCTCAGGACGCCTCCTCCGCGACGCAACCCAAGGAATCGGCCAAGCCTCCAGAAACATCCTCGGCTACTTCCGCGAAGTCCGAAGGAGCCATCGTCTACAACTGCCGGCTCACCGACAAAGCGACAGGCAAGCCGATTGCCGGGGCTGATGTTCGCGTCGAGATCTCCCTTTTGCCCGACCCCAAAACCGGCGAGCAACGGATCCTGGAAGAGTCCCGGCAAACCACCGACGCACAAGGAGGCTATCACGTCACGATTCGGCCGGAGCAAGCAGCTCAACGCTCGCTCTACGTTGTTTTGGAAGCTCAGCATCCGGGCCACGTCCGTTATTTCGCGGGCTATAGCTTCGGCATGATTCAAAAGAACGAGAAACTCGGAGGCCGCCCTTTCTTCGAGAACCTCCAACTTCGACCCGGCGAGCCGATCGAAGGTCGACTGCTCACGTCCGAGGGCTCACCCGCGGCTGACGTCAAGGTCATGGTCTTCGCAGCCCCACCCCGTCCCGCCAAGGGCCCGAGAGAGTTCGGCTCGTTTTCCGAGACCTGGACCGACGCTCAAGGACGATTTCGGCTCGACGTCACCACGCCGGCAACGGTCGTCTACTGGCTACTTCCTCAGCACCACATTTCATCAACGCATATTCTGAAAAACGACAAACGTGGCGATCTTGGCACCTTCACCTTGGTCAAAGGGATTCACTTTCGAGGCAAAGTCCTCGACGCCCAAGGCAAGCCGGTCGCCAATGCTTACATTGGCGCGGAACGGGAACGCGACGCGGGAGACGACGACACGCTGGATCAACTTTCCGTGGCCGACCAAATCCGCCGCACAACACTGACGCAGGCCGACGGAACGTTCGTCATTGGCCCGTTCCCTCCCGGTGTCTACAGCGTCATCCCGGAAGAAGAGTCGTGGGATCCTCCTACACGCCGAGGGGCAGAGAACTCAAAGCGGCGACCGCTCTCTTCGGTATTTCTGAGTCAAAAGATCACGCTGAAAGAAGGTGAAACTCCGGATCCCCTCGAAATTCGAGCTGTTCCCCACGTCGTTGTCGAGGCCCAGATCTACGACAGCCAGGGAAAACCGCGCAGCGGGCACGAACAGTTCTTGAATGGGAGAATCGACGGAGACTTCTGGAGCACTCGCACCCGACCGACTTCCGAAGGCAAATACGTCATCCTTGCGCCCCATGGCTTGGAGGACGCCACTATGAGCAAATCCACGAATGAGCACACAGTACTTCGACACCGTGTTTCCAAGGATCAGCCTCTCAGCAACAAGAATCAGATCGAATTGGGGACGCTCGATCACGATATTAAAGATCTCGAGATTCGTCGCTACGTCTCCCCAATTCTGGTGGTAAAAGTCGCGACCAAAGATGGGACAAAGCCGTTGCATGCGTCTGTCTCGCTGCGATACACGGTCCGCGAGAAGGATCAGCCCCAGCGAATTCTCGCAGAAGGTGTTCGATCCGACTGTGGCTTCGAGGAGCAAGAAGATGGACGCTTTCGCTCCGAGTCGGTCTTCCCCGACGAGGAAGTCCGACTCACCGCAACCGCCGAGGGTTTTGCACCGAAGTCGGCGACGTTCACATTGCCCGAGGGAACAACGAAGGACGTGGAGTTGATTCTCGAGAAACCGTAACTCACGGGCCGTTCACGCGTACAAAAACCCCGAACTCCATGGCGTCTGTCGGACACTCCTTAAGCCAGACGCCTCATAAAGAAGTGTATTGAGTAGCACCAGCCCCCCCCAGAAGTAGTCCCATAAATAATGTAACTCTTAGTTCCGATATTCTTGCACCCAAGGTCTGAGAAACGTCTCGAGAAACCGAGAAATAAGCGTCTCGCTCCGATCGCTAAATAACACACTTCCGTGGTGCGGAGGGCTTGCTCATCCGCACCACGGAAGTGCTCTGGGCACACACAACATAAACGCGAACCGACATTTCTTCTCATCGATCCGAAAGAAGATGGGCAGGCGATGCCTCTCTTGTAGGAACCTCACGAGAACGGTTTATGAGTACTTGCCGAAGGAGATCTTGCCGATGCGTTGCGATGACCGCGCTGGCGATCGCGCTACTCTCGGCGCGGAGTTGGGCCGGGTCTCCGGAAGCCAAGGTACCTAGCGGCGCTCATCCGGCAGAGGTTGACTTCGATCGGCACGTCGCCAGCCTTTTTGGCCGTCTCGGATGTAACGCCGGGGCATGCCACGGGTCGTTTCAGGGACGGGGCGGTCTCAACCTCAGTCTCTTTGGCCACGACTCGGCGCATGATTACCAGGCCCTTACCCGCGATGCGTTTGGGCGGCGCATCAACGTCGTGAACCCCGACAAGAGCCTCCTGCTGCTCAAAGCCACCGGCCGAGTCCCGCATGAAGGCGGGCAGCGGTTCGAAGCCGGTTCGTGGGAATATCAGGTGATCCGCGCCTGGATCGCTCAAGGGGCGAAGCGTGATCCTTCCGGAGCCTCCGTGGAAAGGCTCGTCGTGGAGCCGAGCGAGCTCACGCTCAGCGGGCCCGGAGGAATAGGGCGGCTCACGGTCATCGCCCATTTCTCGGAGGGAACCCAGTCCGACGTCACGCGTTTCTGCGACATTCGCGCCAAGGACGACGCCGTGGCCGAGGTTTCTCCCCAAGGGGAAATTCGCGGCCTCCGGCCGGGGGATACGGCGATCATTGCCTCCTATCGCGGAAGCCTGGCCTCGGCCCGGGTTTTCTTGCCCACGGGGCGCTCCGTGGCTATTCCGGAAGTGCCTGAGTCTGACTTCATCGACCGCGAAATCTTCGCCAAGCTTCAGGCCCTGGGGATCGCCCCCTCCAAGCCCGCATCCGATACCGAGTTCCTCCGCCGCATCACGCTCGACACCATTGGCACCCTGCCCACGCCCGACGAAGTTCGCACGTTCCTCGACGACCGATCTCCCGAGAAGCGGTCGGCGAAGATTGACAAACTGCTCGCACATCCCATGCACGCCGCGCTCTGGGCGACGCGATTTCTGGACATCACGGGGTGTGATATCGACGCCATGGAAGGTCCCCCGGAACTTCAAAACCGCCGGGCTCGGATGTGGCACGACTGGTTCCGCAGACGGATCGACGTCAACACGCGCTACGACGCCATTGCGCGCGGAGTCCTTTGCGCGACCAGCCGAGACGGCGACGACGTTCGCCACTGGCTCGAAACCGAAGCGCGCCGGCTACTCGCGGCCAAGGCCGGAACCGAGACCGACTACGCCTCGAAGCCCTCTCTCGACCTCTTCTGGCGCAGGTTCGCGAACAACGAGTTCTTTCCCATCGAACAGATGGCCGAGCGAACGGCCACGGCGTTTCTGGGGGTGCGGATCGAGTGCGCGCAATGCCACAAACATCCTTTTGACCGATGGACCCAGGCTGACTATCGATCTTATGCCAATATTTTCGCGAAAGTCGCCTTCGGTCTCTCGCCGGAGGGGCTGTCCGCCACCGCCAAGCTTTTGGAAGAGCGTCGCGCGGCCGATCCCAAACTGGGGTTGGCACCGATCCCCCGGCTCCGCGAGGTTTATGCGGCGGCTCGCCCCTCACGGCGGCTGGCCGATAAACGGCCGCTTCCACCCCGGGCGCTCGGAGGACCGGCGCTTGACGATCGTCAGGATCCTCGTGAGCCGCTCTTCAACTGGATGGCCCAGGCCGAGAATCCTTACTTCGCCCCCAGCTTCGTCAACCGGGTCTGGGCCGTCTACTTTGGGAGCGGCCTGGTCGACCCGGTCGACGGTTTCTCGGTGGCGAACCCTCCCTCGAACGGCCGCTTGCTCAAAGCCCTGGCAGCCGACTTCGTGGGGCATGGTTACGACATCCGCCGGCTCGAGCGACAGATCCTCAGTTCGCGGGCCTACCAACGCTCGTCGGAGCCAACACCCGACAATCTCGATGACCGAGGCAATTTCTCGCGGGCCTTGCCCAGGATGCTCATGGCGGAAGTCCTGGTCGATACTCTCAACGCAGCGCTTGGTGTCGCGGCAGACTTTGGCGCAGACGCACCCCCTGGCGCGCGAGCGATCGAGATCGCCAGCAACCATGTTAACAACCAGGAACTGGCTCGCGTCTTCCGCATTTTCGGCCGCCCTCGTCGCGCCACGACTTGTGACTGCGAACGCCCCAGCGCCCCCGCTGTGCCGCAGACGCTCTTTCTCATGACCGATCCGGGGCTGCTCGAGAAGATCCACGGCGGTCGGCTACGCAAGCTGATCGAGTCCAACGCATCCGACGCCGCGGCCGTCGACGAAGTCTTCCTGGCGTCCCTCTCCCGTTTCCCATCCGACGATGAGCGAGCCGCGGCGTTCGATCACCTGAAGCGCAAGCCCGACCGCAAAGCCGCGTTGACCGACTTGCTCTGGGCTTTAATCAATACCCGTGAATTTATTTTGAATCACTGATTGCCGGGCCCATCACTGGAGGTCGTCCGCGATGTTTCGACCCTCTGTCGGCCACGACGGTTTCCCTCGCCGAGACTTTTTGAGAATCGGCGGCGCGGGAATGTTTGGAATGGGGCTGTCTGACTTGCTGCGCGCCTCGGCAGCCGCCGAGGGGGGCTCGCGCACCGGTGCAAGGCCAGCGACGGGTGTGATCCAGATCTGGCTCTCGGGAGGTCCCGCTACCATCGACATGTGGGATCCGAAGCCTGACGCCCCCGAGGAGATCCGGGGAGAGTTCAAGCCGATTGCCACCGCCGCTCCCGGCGTTACGATCGCTGAGCACATGCCGGCTCTCGCCAAGGTCATGGACCGTTGCACCTTGGTGCGCTCGCTCAGCCACACGATCTCGGCCCACGGGCCCGGGACAACCTACATGGCGACGGGCAACCGGCCGGGCCCTGTCGTCGAGTTTCCGGCTCTCGGATCGCTGGCCGCGCGGGTCTTGCCGGCTCGGCCGGGTATCCCCCCCTACGTGACGTTCGCCGCGCTGGATGAGGGGATTTCGAGCACAAATTCCGGCTACCTCGGTGCCGCTTATGGCCCCTTCGAGATCGAAGGAGACCCGCGCCAAGGAACCTTGCAGGCTCACGGCATTTCGCTCCCCTCAGGTTTCTCACTTCACGACCTGAATGATCGCGAAGCCTTGCGGGCCCGGTTTGATCGCAGTGCGAAGGGGCTTGACTCCACCCCCTTGATGACAGGGTTGGACGGCTTCCATCAGCAGGCGCTCGAGATCCTCCACTCCGACCGCGTTCGCATGGCTCTCGACCTCTCGCGCGAGCGCGAGGCCACCCGATCTGACTACGGCAAGACCCCCCTGGGTCAAGGCGCGCTGGCGGCCCGGCGCTTGATCGAAGCCGGTGCCCGGTTTGTCAGTTTGAGTCTCGGCGGCTGGGACACGCACGGCGACAACTTTCGCGTGCTTCGCGATCGCCTGCTCCCCCCGCTCGATCAAGCCCTGGGAGCCCTCATCCGCGACCTGGAAAGTCGAGGGCTGCTGGATGAAACCATGATCATCTGCGCAGGGGAATTCGGCCGGACGCCGCTGATCAACTCGGGAGCCGGACGCGATCACTGGTCGCGGGCCATGGCCGTGCTACTGGCCGGCGGCGGGTTCCCCGGCGGCATGGCCTTCGGTGCCACCGACCCTCGCGGCATGGCTCCGGCTCGCGATGCCTGCTCTCCTGATGACCTCGCCGCCACCATCTTTCAGCGCCTTGGCGTTTCCCCCCGCCACGAAGTCCGCTCTCAGAACGGACGCCCCATCGCTCTCTTCCGCGAAGGGAAATGCCTCATGCCTCTACTGACATGATCTTATGAAGATTTTCTCAATATCCACTCGAAACGGCCCGCGCTCAATCAATCTCATGGCGTGGGCTGCGCTCATCGAGATCGGTCTAATGATCGGAGCCTGGCTTGTGCAAGATCACCATGTCGTGTCCGGCCAGGAGTTGCTGTAGCGTGGAAGGGTGAGAGCTACAGGTATAGCCCCGGCTGGTGTAATAGAGAATCCCCTCGTGGCTATCGATGCTGGCCACGGCGTCGGCATCGCTGATCCACGATTCTCCGTGGTAGGGAACCAGGCGGCCCCAGTGGAGCGGATTGTCGCGCTTTTGGGTGATTCTTCGAAAGACGCGCCAGGGGAGTTTCGTCAGCAGTTTGTAAGGCTTCGACTTGATCAACGGAAGCAAGGCTTTCGTGATCTTCTGCCGGACATTAAGGGAACTGTAAGGCAATACCGGGATCAGCTCGGTCGTATAACGGGTGCAATGCCAGGCCGGACTGAGAACCAGGAGTCCCCCGGGTTGGAGCACGCGATCGAGCTCGGCGAACGCCTGATCGACGTCGGGTACGTGTTCCAAGGTGCTGAAGCTAAAAACGCATTCCATGCTCGCGCCGTCGAACGGCAGCCGCCGCGCATCGGCGCAGACGCGAACCGCCGTCTCGAACCCGATGGCGAAGAGCGACTCAAGCGAGTACTCGAGACCGATGTAATCGGGGACCGTCTCCGCGAAGAGCCCCGTTCCACAGCCGACTTCCAGGCAAGGGCCCTTGAGCTCGTACTGCCTTGCGAGCTCGACCATGCTCTCGCGCTCGGACCGCAGATACTCTTTCTGCAGCTCCTCGGTCCGGCTTCGCTCCTCGTACATCTCCTCAAACCACCGGTCGGAGACCGGAAGTGATTCGGGCCTGAGTACCGGAACATCCTGGACCATTGCATAGGAGTAGCCGCACACGTTGCATGTCAGGCTCTCCTCCCTCAACGCCAAAGAGCCGTGACACGCTCCCCCCGATGACGTCTCTTGGACACATCGGTAGCGCTCCATTGCCAGACTCTTGATCATCACGACGGTGCTCCTTCACGCGGTGGGCGACTCCTGCATCCATCCTGTCTACCAAGATTACGCGTCGACTTCAAAGACAAAATTGGAGCTTGTTCATTCGGATACCCTAAACCCTTTTCCTTAGTGCACGATCGAATCAACCATCACCTTGCGAAGAACGCAGACCTGTCATTGAAAGTCCGAGCCGTCGAGCGATGTTGCAAGTTTCAACAACTTGTCGGAAATCCCTTTGCGGCAAGTTGAACCCAGAAATCAAGTGAAGTGGGTGTCGCTCGGTCGTTAAAGCTCAAAACCGAGGAAAAACAGGAAGGACAGGCGATCCGGCGAAACTAGAGAGACTACAGAAGCTTGAAGACACTCTTCATGAGAACCCATTGGGTTTTTCACATGCCCGATAACCTCATGGCCCAACAAGACGTTATTTTAATAAAATATTCTCATGTCACAATTTTTCATTCTTTTTCGCGATTCCATATCGAGACAACATGGCGCCGCTCAATCGAGATCCTTGTAAACATGCGCGTGATCATCGACACTGGAATGTCGAGGCAAGCACGGCGCTTTTGCGAGGCTATCTGAGAATGCACGTCAGGCGGAACGGCCGTGGCTGCCTCTCGTTTCCCGGCTCGCATTCGCGGGCAAATGATCAACCGAGATGGAAGGATTCCTGAGCTTTTCGAGGCATCTCCCGATCGATCATTACCGATCGTCTCGGGGATCATCAGGTCCCAACTACCTTTGATGAGGTGGATTGATGAGCCCTCTCGAACGAAGCGAACTCGCCGAGCTTTTGTCGTCTGAGTCTCAGGCTCCCTGCATTTCCATCTACCAACCCACGCACCGATGCCACCCGGACAATCAACAGGATCCGATCCGATTTCGGAACCTGATCAAGACCGTTGAAGACTCGCTACGGCAAAAGCACTCCCAGCACGAAATCAAGTCGCTGCTGGAGCCCTTTCATTCTCTGGCTGGCGAAGCCGACTTCTGGAACCACACGGCTGACGGTCTGGCCGTCCTTGGCGCTGCGAACTTCTTTCGCGTCTTCCAGTTCTCGAGGACGGTCGCCGAGCTGGGCATCGTCGCCGACACGTTTCATGTCAAACCCCTGATCCGCATTCTCCAGTCCGCCGACCGTTATCAAATTCTGGCGTTGAGCCGGAAGGCATTTCAGCTCTTTGAGGGGAACCGCGACGGACTCAACGAGGTTCAGCCCGCGCGAGGTGTTCCCCACACCATTGCGGAAGCGCTCGGCGAGGAACAGCACGAGGCCCAGAAAGGGGTTATTTCCAAGGGTACCGGGGGAAGCGTGCATTACGGCTCCGGCTCGCGGAAGGATGAGCTCGACGCCCAAACGGAGAAATTCTTCCGAGCCGTCGATCGGACCATTTTGGAGCACTATTCGCGGCCGTCGCACCTCCCCTTGATCCTGGCCGCCTTGACTGAAAACCAGGCCCCGTTTCGGCATGTCAGTCACAACACGTCTCTCGTGCCGGAGGGAATTGAGATCAACCCCGACGCCGTTTCTCTTGACGACCTCCGCGAGCGGGCCTGGCGAATCGCCGAACCTCACTACCTGGCCCGGTTGGCGAAGCTGACGGATGAGTACGGAGTCACAAGGCCCAAGGGGCTTGCAACCGACGACCTGGCCGACGCCGCGGACGCCGCCGTGGCCGGCCGCGTGTCAACCCTACTGATCGAAGCCGATCGTCAAATCCCAGGCCGGATCAACCCGGAGACGGGCCGAATCAGCTTCGACGACCTCGCCCATCCCGGCGTTGACGACCTCCTCGACGACCTCGCCGAGATTGTGCTGAAGAAAGGGGGAGACGTGGTGGTGGTCCCCACGGAACGCATGCCGACGAAGCTGGGAGCGGCGGCGCTCTACCGCTTTTAGAGCGGTAGAGGGCGCAAGGGTACGGGCGACCCTGGGGAATGCTCCACGCCGCAACGTCTTGAAGGATGGCACAGCAAGGCGTACTCGCTTGGCCTTGGCTCAGGGAAAAGCCCAGGCATAAGTGAGTGCGTCCGCCTGTGCCATCCTCGCGTTCGGGAAGAAGCCAATGGCGCGGAGAGAGCGACCTTTCAAACTCCCGCGGAGACCACGGCGCCGGCACGAACCTGGTTGCCCGCGAGAGGGCGAGCTTCCAGCCGCCGTCGGAACCGAAGGTGCCGCTGGCGTGTCAGCTCGACGAGAGGGCGCCACACCAAGGCGGTTAGCCGGTGCCGGATCAGGAAATGCCAGAGTCGGTTTGAACGTTTGTAAAGATAGGACATCGCCAAATAGGGGGGCACAGCTCGCCAATCCGCGGGTCTTCGGCGCCAGATCGAAGTGTGAGAAAAAAGTCGCTCATAACACCAGGCATAACCCTCAAACAACTCTTCCGGCGACATGTGGCGGGGGCGGAAAACGACGTGCGCCGTGTCGTACATCCGCCAATCTTTGTGGAGAAGCCTCCCCTCCTCTTCCAGACGCCGGAAGAGTGGTGTGCCCGGATAGGGCGTCATGATGTGGAAGGTGGCGCACTCCAACCGAACCTCTTCGATCCAGGAGACGGTGCGCTCGAAGACCTCCTTGCGGTCGTGATCGAAACCCAGCACGAAGCTGCCATTCACCTGGATCCCATGGTCGTGAAGCAGGCGAACCCGCCGCGCGTAATCCGAGGCACTCGGCGTCTTCTTCCCAGCCTCGTTCAAGTTGACGTCCGCTAACGACTCAAAACCGACGAAGACGCCGGTGCAACCGGCGAGCGCCATCGCTCGAATCAGCGAAGGATCATTCGTCACATCGATCGAAACCGCCGCGCTCCAAATCACGTCAAGCGGCCGGAGAGCCCGGCAGAGTTCGCGGAGATACTCGGGGCGCGATCCCAGGTTGTTATCGACAAAGACAGCGTACGGTTGCCCGTCCCGCCGAAATTCCTCGACAACCTGCTCCACGTCGCGGACAAGGTAGGGCATCCTGAGCCCATCGGTCGCGAGATAACAAAAGTCGCAGCGGTTGTGGCACCCGCGCGTGGCAATCAAGCTGGTGGTTGTCAAGAAACCCTGGCGAGGCAGCAGGTCGCGGCGAGGAGCCGGATCTTCACGATAAGGCCGGCGATAGCTTCCCTCATATCTTGTGCGTAGTTTGCCTTCCGAAAAATCTCGAAGGATTTCCGGCCAAATCTGAACCCCCTCGCCGATCGCCAAGACGTCCGCATGGGGTGCCGCTTCCTCGGGGCACGACAGAACGTGGAGTCCGCCGAGCACCACCGTAGCCCCTCGATCGCGATACCACTTCGCCAGGGCATAAGCCCGATCAGCAAAGGTCAGGTGAACCGTGATCCCCACCACGCTCGGAAAAGGAGCCGAAGGGGCCGCCCCCTGAAGCAGGTTCTCGTCCCAGTACGCCACCTCCCAATCGGGAGGGGTCGCGGCAGCCACACTCGTCAACGCCAACGAAGGGGTGAGCACATGCTTGCCGAAGCTGGCATGTGGATCCTTGGGATAAAAAGGGTTAATCAACAGGGCAAACTTCGGCTGAGGTGGTTCAACCCGAGCCGAAGGATCGAGTCTCGGCGCTGTCCGCATTGCGTCAGGCATCCAAAGCGTTTTCACGACTCCTTCCGCTCCTTTCCCTAAAAAAATGCGGAATGGAAACCAGCGGCTTTGCGACACAAAGTATCCAAGCTTTGCGACACAGAGCCATTCTGTCAAGACCGCATGAATATCCCTTGTACCAGGGACCAGACTTAACTTTACATTGGCGAGCGGCTCCCACGGCGCGCGGCACGGCATCGCTGCCTTATCCCTCCGGGGTTCGGCGGGTTCGAGCCCAAGCCTCCTCACAGGGGATCAAGTGCGGGGGATTTCCGGCAGGCGAACCGACTGTTCGGCTTCTCGGCCTGATGAAATAAGGACCAAGAAGCCGAAAACCGACGGGTGGGTTGATTCTTAGGTACGCGTCTTCTATGAGAGGGTTTCCAGGCGTCCGGCAATCGCAGAAGAACTCATCCCAAACCGGCTGGTAAACCTTGGGGGCTCCATCTCAGCCGGGAGACGCCATGACTCTCCGCCAGTTGATCCAGAACATGAGGTGGGCGGACCTCGATAGGTAAAGCGCGCCAACGGAGCTCGCAGCAGAGCTCGCGGCTCTTTACCGAGGCGTCATATGTAATTCCCAGGGAGAGGATACGAAACCCCGAGGCGACCAGCTTTTCTCGAATCTCGTCGGTGGAAGGACCGTCTGGGCCGCTCGTGAGGATCAGGGTTCCGTGCCGATCTTGGGGGATCTGGAGCTCGAGCCACTTCAGCCCCCAGAGCGTGACCAGGCCGAGAGCGAGCGACACCAATCCCAGCACGTGCTGACCGCCGCCAAAGCAGAGCCCGAGGATGGTGACGAACCAGAGCGTTGCCGCGGTGGTCACCCCAAGCACGATGTTGTCGCGCTTCAAGATCGCGCCACCACCAATGAAACCCATCCCGGAAAGGACCCCGAGGGGAAGACGCATCACGTCGAGCATCACGAACGAGTTAGGCGGTCTTCCCACAGTCCCCAGTAAGATGTTCGTCTGGATCATGGTGATCGAAGCCGCCAGGCAAACCAGGAGCGTCGTGCGTAAGCCGGCGGGGCGGCCATGCTCTCCTCGATTCACTCCCACCAGGGCCCCCGCGATGGCTGACAGAGCCAAGCGCAGCGCGATGTCGTACCATTCCAAAGTGATGGACATGTTCACCTCAAAAGTTGTTCCAACCGACGGGCAAGCGCCGACCTCGCACGTGCCTCGGCAATGGCGTTGCAGCTTTTTCTGACTCTAGCATGCACCAGAGCACGCCGGAAAACCAAGGTCATCCTGGGTGCAAGGCTTCCGCAAGGTCGAGGAGCGCCCCGACTGGGGGAGAAGACCTTCGCCCCACGAGGGCGACCTGGAACGGTCGCAGGCGAGGCTTCACCGGCAAGGGTTCGACCTGGCGTCCCGCGGCGCTCGCCTCGGCCACGAGCCTCGACACCACCCCAACGCCAAAGCCGAGAGCGACCATCCCCAGGATCGCTTCTCCCCCGGAAACACGCGTCACGATGTTGGGCCGCACCCGCTTGGCGCGGAACCAGGCCTCAACCCTGCGCCGGCCAACCCCGCGTTCAGGGGCGATAAAGGGGATCGTCTCCCAATCGATACGCCCTTTCTTCATCGCCGCCGCGCGAACAGGACCGTCGGCTTTGGGGACCATGAATTCGAGCTCGGTCGTGGTAAGGCGAACGCTTGCCAGACCTGCGGGCAGTCGGTCCGGCAGAACCACGATCGCCGCGTCAACTTCGCCAGCTTGAACCCGTTCGATTGCGCTTTCAACGTTCCCCGTCCGCAAGCGGATCGTGACCCCAGGGTGGACTCGCCGAAATTGCTCGAGAAGTGGAGGAAGGAGCACGCAGGCGGCGGTTACCGAGCCGTAGAGCGTGATCTCACCACGAAGCTCGATAACCGCCCGCCCAAATTCCGCCCGCAGCTCGCTCCAACGCGCGAGGGTTTCCTGCGCAAAAACTCGAAACGCGATCCCCTCCGGCGTGAGCCGCACGGTGCGCTGAGCCCGCTCGAACAGAGGGCGGCCGGCCTCCTGCTCGAGCCGCTGAATGGTGCGGCTGAGCGCCGAGGTGCTCAGGTGCGCCAGCGTGCTGGCACGCCCAAAATGGAGCGAGCCCGCCAGATGCAAGAACGCTTCGAGCTCGTTCAGGTCCACGGCCTCCCTCCTCGCCACTAGGCTATGTTGCATCCCACGCAACAGCGTAGTTCCCAGAAGTCATTGGACGCAACGGGCGATTCGCTTTACTCTTCCTCGAAGCAACCCAAGCGCGAACCGGCAACATCCCCGCAACCCCGTAGCGAGAGACACTCACGTGGCAAAGAGTTCGGAGTACACGCCGGGATACTCGGCGAATGTGGTTCAGTTCATGGCCAGACGCTCGGCGGAGACGCACGCGCATTTCTTCATGCCGATGCTCCGTCCCGGGTTCGCTCTCCTGGATTGCGGCTGCGGTCCAGGAAGCATCACGAGCGGCCTGGCCCGAGTCGTCGCGCCGGGGGAAGTGGTGGGTGTCGACGCGGATCCCAGACAGGTGGAGACTGCGCGTCGGCACAATGAAGGGATAACGAACCTGCGGTTTGAAGTGGCGGAGGGGCAGACGCTTCCGTTTCCTGGGGAGAGTTTCGACGCCGTCTTCGCCCACGCCGTGCTCGAGCATGTTGCCGACCCCGTCGCCACCGTCGGCGAGTTCTTTCGCGTCCTTCGTCCGGGGGGAGTGGTCGGGGTTCGCAGTCCTGATTGGGGGGGATTCGTGCTCGCCCCCCAAGACCCTGACGTGGATGAGGCTCTCGCCGCCTACCAACGTCTCCAGCATGCCAACGGCGGCGACACCCTGGTCGGCCGCAAGTTGGGGCAGGCACTCGCCTCCGTGGGATTCCTCGACGTGGTGATGGACGCGGAGTACGAGTGCTACGCAGATCGCGAAGTGATCGGCGAATTCCTCGCCTTGCGCTTGGAGGCTACCGACCTGGAGAAAAGCAAGGTGGACGCTCTGCGACGATGGTCGCGATTGCCCGGCGGACTCTTTGCTCAAACCTGGATCAGCGCGGTGGGCCGGAAGCCCGCTGGGTCTTCCTCCTCAGAATCAGAGTGAGGAGAACGACTCCTCGATGCTTTCTCCGTTGATCTTCGCCTGGATCTTTCCTTGAATCCCCCGGGAGTAAGGTCCAGGAGCCGAAGCGAAGCGGTTCGGATCTTTGGAGTCAGGGGTGAGCGTGACGGCCTTGGTGCTATCGTTGTCGCCCAGCTTGAAGACGACGTCAGCCGGAGCCGGACTCATCAACGTCTGGCCGTCCGGTTGATAAAAGTAGGCGACGATACTGGTCGGCCGGTTCTTTCCCTTGGATCCCTGAGCGGCGTTGGGATTCTCGGTCTTGATGGCGACGAAGCCGTGATTTCCCGGCAAACGCACCAACGCGCCCCCCGTGGGAGCCGGCTTGACTGTCAAGTTCGAGGGCGTCTCACCACAACCGAGTATCGCACCGAGCACGAAGGACGCCAGAAGCCAAGAAAACCCACGCATCTCTGAGGCCACTCCAAAGAAAGGGGGGCCAGGGAACAATTCCCTGGCCCTTGGACAAAAGACGCTTGCTTGCAAACCGGTCTCAGTAGGAATCCGAGCTGATGACTTCGCCACCAGCGCGGGTACCGAGTGCCCACCAGGTGTTGCGGGAGATCGAGTCTTTGACGAACCTCACGCTACCGTCCGTGAACAAGGCATTGACGCCACCGGGGTGCATGCTGGTGGCGGGAAGGGAGTTGCTGCCGTTGTCGCTCTGGCTCGGGTTCCCCTGCCCTCGGCACACATTGAAAGGAAACTGGTGGTCGTTCGGGGTCTGGGCAACGTTGAAGGCCGCCCCTTCCGAGAACGAAGCCCAGCGATAGCCACGGTGGCTGGTGATGTTCGTCGAAGCCCCGTTGCTGAACTCGGCGGCGCAGGCCGCCAGGCTGTTCAGGATCCCCTGGGCGGTGGTGGCACTCGCCTGGAAGTCGTCGACTTCATACTTGGCGGCGGCGATCACGACACCGTTGCCTCGGTAATGGCTGCCGGGGGTCGAGCTGCCGATACCTCGGCCGTGGTTGCTCTCGTTTCCCTTGTTATCCCCCACCAAGGCCTCGGCGAAGAGCAGGGTCGACGAGGTGCCGTCGGTGTTGCTGCGAATGCCATAGCTCAACCAGACGGCGAACATGCCGGTGCTTCCGTTGCCGTCGGCGTTCTGCATGTTCCCATTGCCGTTGTTCGGGCCGCTGGGCCAGTCGCTCGTCGTGCCGTAGCAAGCGTGGTAGTTGTTGATGTTCTGCTGACCGACGTTGGGGTCGGAAGGGCACATGTATGCCTTCACAACGGTTCCCACCACCGTGGAGTTCTCAGGCGCGGGGGTTGCGTCGTGGATTTCTTCCGCCATCGAGAAGTTGATGGCGTTGTAAAGCGGAGTCTGCTCGACGAACGGAAGAGCCGTGGCCAGCGAGCTCCAACCGCGCCAGTCGGCATAGCCGGGGCAGCTCGACGAAGGATCGGAGTTGCAGTTCTTGGACGCACCCATCGGAAACACGTCATAGGTGCTGTGGTAGTTGTGCATCGCCAACCCGATCTGCTTCAGGTTGTTGGTGCATTGCATCCGGCGAGCGGCTTCGCGCGCGGCTTGAACAGCCGGAAGCAACAGGGCGATTAAGACGGCAATGATCGCGATGACGACAAGGAGTTCGATCAGCGTAAATCCGCGTCGAGTACGCAAACTCATGGAGAAACCTCGAACCTTGGGGGAAAAATATGATCTCGGTGCCAAACGCCCGGGAAGGCTGTTGTTGTCGATTCAACCCTCGCACCAAGATCGGCAAGGGCACTTGGTTGTGTCACCTTCAGCGGATGCGGCCGGGCATGCCGGTTCATGGCACATGAGCCACTTCCAATACCCCCGATCCTCTCAGCCCGAACGGAAGGGTTCCGAATGTTAGAAAGCTCCGATGAAAAACCGATGTTGATTCATCGTTATTTGCGTAAAACTGTGCGCAAGAACGATCCCTAGCGATTTTTCAGCATCCGAGTATGGCTGAATGCAATCGGTGATTTAGCGCAGTTCTCAAACGGGTTATACACCGATATATCGAGAGCTTCCCCCCCTATTGAGGAAATGCCTGCGGAGAAGAATCGAGGAGAACCGCGAATGTCTCCGAATTTCTTCGTTGTGCGAGATGCGAGGCGGCCATCTCCTTTTATGGAGCTGGACATTGAGGGTCGAGCGCTCGGCTTTCATCCAGAAAACACAAATGACCGGAACGGAACCGACATCATCGGTTCCGACCGGTCATTCGTCGTGGTTACAGACGTGATACTGGATTCAGATCATTTGACGTCGTCGAGCGGAATCGGCCCGAAGACGGGTGCGGCCATGTCCAGGGAGTCGGTGAGGTTGCAATACGGATTCAACCCGTAGCCGTACCAGAGGAAGGCACCGGCGGGGATGTCGCCGATCAGCTTGAGCTCGACGGTGTCGTTCGATTTTCCCACTCCGGCGTCGAAGATCAGGGGGATCTCCGTCCCATCCTCCTTGCGGATCGAGAAACCCGCGATATGGCGAGCTGGCCAGAGTCCCTGGAGAGACTGGTTGACAGAGGGGGGGTAGGTCGGTCCGTTGAGAGCAGCCGAGAGGCTGCCTCCGGGAATATTTCTGCCGCTCGACGATGCGGGCTCTGCCAGCGTGCGGTTGACCCCTTTGAACTTGAGGACGAGCGTGTGGTCGGCTCGCTTGTTCACGCGGTCGAGCGTGGGTGTGGTGGCACCAGTTTGGTTGAAAATCTCACGCAGGGCAATCCGGGCAAGCCGCGTACCCAGTCGTTTCAGACCGGGCGTACCCACGTGAATCAAGTCATCAAGTTCGAGATCCACCGAGGCGACGACCGCCGTATTGGCTACACGGTCAGGAATCAAGCGCTCGGCGTCTTGAACGGCGTTCCACGGTTTGGGGTCAGCTCCGTAGACGAAACGACCGATCTGCACAAAATAGAACGGAAGCTCGGGCTGACCAAGATCGCCACGAACGGCCGCAATGAAGTCGGCGAAGACCTTGGGATAGACCTTGGAGGCCTCGGGGTTCGCGTCCGATTCCCCCTGATACCAGAGGACGCCGCGGACCTTACCACCGGCGAGCTTGATCTGACGAAGCATCGAACCGTAAAGACTCTTTCCTTCTTCCCCTTTCTTGGCCGGATCCCACTGCGCCATGCTCGTACCGCCGTGGGCACAAACCACCAGGCCAATGGGAACACCGGTCATCGAGGACAGAACGGCGGCGAAGGGCAACCCCAGACCGGCTCCCTTGGTACGAGTCTTGTGCTGAGCCTCGGAGCGAGCCGCGCGGTCGGCGGGATCTCCGGAGTGCACCGAGTCGGGAGAGTCCACCAGCCAGTGCAACGGCTCTTCGGCGGTCACCCATTTGCCGTCCATCCCGAGTGCGAAGACACGATCGGAAGCGGGGGTCACATCGGTCAGATTTCCCACCCCTTCCATGTTCGATTGTCCGGCCAAGACCCAGAGGTCTCCCACATAGATCGGGCCGATCAGTATCGAGCGCACGGAGCCTCTCGACCCATCCGCACCCTTTTCTCCTTGAAAGTTGACATGAAGGGTGTAAGGCCCCCCCGTAGGCACATGAGTGATCTTCCCCTCACGGTAGACCCCCGCATGGCTGCCGAGATTTTCCCCCAGCACCAGCCCGGCGCCAATGAGCGTTTCCGAGGTCCCTTCCGTATCCACAATGATCGGGATATCGGCAAATCCTTCATCGTTGCGCTGATAGACCCGCTTGGCGACCGGTTCCTTGACGGAGGCGGATTTCTTCTCCGGTTCTTGGTGTTTGGCCCCTTCGACCTTGGTGGTCGCCCCGCCTGCTTGAAGCGCGAGATCTTTGCGATTCTCACCAACACCCCCCTGCCCTCGCGCCGGCGACATGAAGGTCAGAGTTAGACCCAGGGCTGCAAATGCCCAGGTCCCGGATATCCATTGCGCCTTCAAAATTTTCATGAGTGATCATCCTCAAGAGATTTATCGTGACGACGTTTGCACGCTCGCAGACTTAACGGATTTCTCGTCCCACCACCACGATGTGCTGGCCGCGAGGAACGGGGGCCACCCAGGCCTGAGCCAGCACCACGCCATCGACACCGGCGGCTGCCGGCCACGGCTCCATGTCGATGTGGTCGAAGTCATGCAAAAGACCGACCACATCGCCGCGGCGAACAGGTGTGCCGCACTCCAGGAGCGGCTCGTAGTGGCCATCGAATGGGGCCACGACAAAGCAATCGCGGTCGACCATTTCGAGCTTGCGCTGGGTGCCTTCGCGGTGATAAGCGATTGGCTCGATCGTACCGTTCAACTGGCCGTGATGAATGCTCGCGGCGAGCACGCCCTGACGGCCATAGCGAACCCCTTCGAGGTTCACGGAACGCCCCCAGCCCAACTCGGTGCCCACCGTGATTTTACCAAGCCGCTCGGCCTCACTGGGCAGAAGTCCGGGGGTGAGGTTCTGGTAGACCATCAAGCAAGGGGTGCCAAACCATCGCGCCGTCTCCTCGATCTTCTGGGCAAGAACGGGATCATCCACCGGATGATAGTTCGCGCAAATGGCGAACCTCGCGACATCGCCACCGGAATGAAGATCGAGCACGACGTGCACTCGGGGCCAGATCTCCGTGCGCACGAAGGCCGCGATGCGGTGCGTGATCCCTGCGAGCGCCGGCGTAACCCCGGCCCCTTCCACAAACGCTCGGTTCAGGTTGACCCCATCATCGGGGCGGCTCTCGCGCGTACCGGCTCGAAAGGCCGACGGGTTGAGGACGGGGATGAAGATGATCCGCCCTTTAACATCCTCCAGCCGGATCTCACGCATCAGCCGCTTCAAAACCACAGGACCTTCATATTCGTTACCGTGGTTCGAGCCGAAGGCCACCAATCCCTCGCCGGATCGCGCCTCGGGGCCTACCCAAACGGTGAGCGGGATCAGGTGATCTCCCCAGATACTGTCGTGCTCGAGTGCCACCCAGTAATCACGCCGGCCCGGTGAATCGAGATCGATCTGATGAGGACGAGCCACAATTCGGTTCATGTTTCTGTGTCTTCCCATTCCTCAAGATGAGCGTTACGCCTCGCGGACCCGTTGACTCGGAGGTGACCCCGGAACTGGGCGGATTGTAGATCATTCGGACGGCGTCCGAAAGAGACGCGATTCCCAGGAGGGGACGGCAATACTCTTGTTCCTTGACTTCCGTTCGGCGACATTGCCAGAGGAGGCTCTACAAAGAGCATTTCTTCCCGCCACGATGCCCTTGACCCCGGGGATTGGCGGTAGACAAATCCCTGGGAAAATCGTCCCCTTCGGAGGCCTGGTTTGCGATGAATTCCCAGCGCATTCTGGTACTCGGTGGTGGGTTCGCCGGGCTCTGGAGCGCGGTGGGGGCGGTCCGCAAGCGGGAGGAACTCGGCCTGGGACCCAATGACGTGGAAGTGACGCTCGTCAATCGCGACGCCTTTCACAGTATCCGCGTGCGCAACTACGAATCCGACCTGAGCCAGGTTCGCGTCCCGCTCGACGATGTCCTCGCTCCCATTGGAGTGCCCCGCGTTGAAGCCGAAGTGGCCGGTATCGACGTCATCAACAAGACCGTTGGCGTCCGCATGGGCGAGACCGAGGAAACACAGATCCTTCCTTACGACCGGCTCGTCTTCGCATTGGGAAGTCAGGTGATTCGCCCGAACATTCCCGGTCTGACTCCGCATGGCCATGACGTGGATACCTTCAGCGGAGCGATTCGTCTCGAGGCGCATTTGCGGGGTCTCTCCGCGCGCCCTGAAGCGCCGGGACAATACACGGTCATCGTCGTCGGCGCCGGACTGACCGGCGTTGAGGTGGCCGCGGAGATGCCGGCGAGGCTGCAAGCCCTCCTCGAAGAATCGGGGATCGTACGCCCCATTCGGGTGATCCTCGTCGATCATCATCCTCAGATCGGCTCGGACATGGGGGACGGCGCCCGCGCTGTGATTACCGAGGCTCTCGAAAACCTCGGCGTCGAGATCCGTACGGGAGTCTCGGTGGCTTCCATCAACGAGACAGGGATGGCGTTGGACTCCGGTGAAGTGATTCCCGCGGCCACCGTCATCTGGTGTGCGGGGATGCGTGCCAACCCACTAACGCGCAGCCTGCCGGGCGAACACGATCATTTCGGCCGGGTGCCGGTCGACCCGTACATGAAGCTTCGAGGAGCCTCCGACATTTTCGCCGCGGGGGACGCCGCGCTGGCGATGATGGACGAGACGCACGGCTCGGTGATGTCCTGCCAGCATAGCCGGCCGATGGGTCGATTCGCGGGACACAACGTGGTCTGCGACCTCCTTGGCTTGCCGATGATGCCGCTTCGCATCGAGTCGTACGTCACGATCCTCGACCTCGGCCCCTGGGGTGCCGTCCACACGCAGGGCTGGGATCGCGTCGTGATCGCGAAGGGGGAGAAAGCCAAGCGAACCAAGGAAACGATCAATCGCCAACGAATCTACCCACCCCTCACCAGGATCAAGCAAGACATCCTTGACGCCGCGGCCCCCGTTGTTCAGCTCCCCCCGCGCTAAGCCCCGTCATCAGTCGTCGAAACTTCGGATCCGCCCCCCTTCGTCTTCGTCGTAGATAGAGTGCCCTGCCTCGAGGTCATTGGCAAATTGCTCGAACCAGGTTCGGAAGCCAGGAGCAACCAGGGTGTGTTCAGACATATCATACCACATCAGAATGATTTGCTCCTTCTCCCCGCCGTCACCAGGGTCAAAGTCAAGCCAGTGATGATCGCCCGACCCGCCAGTCGTTCTTCACCCCATTCGTCCGGCTCGCTCCGTTGGTTCAAGAACTCTCGTCCGTCGAGCAGGTCTTTCCAGACCTTCCACTCCGATCGGATTCTCTCCAAGGAGAGGAATTGCCAGGCGTCGATCAAGCACGGGCCATCCGGAGCCTGCCCGTCATGGATCAAATACGACGCGCGGACATCTTCCGGAAACACCACGTCAAGGAACGCTTCCGCCTCTTGGCCAGGCATGGTTGTATCGAACGCCATCGCTAAAGTGGGATCCGCCGCTTGAGAGCATCGACGAGTTCCCGATGTTCATTAATGAACCAATCTTCCAGTTGCGAAAGATAACGAATCTGCACATCTTGTGGCAAATGAAAGAAGCCAGAGAGGAGCTGATGGCGGCAGTGCGGGCTCTGACAGTGGCAAGTCCACGCGGTATCACCATCTCCGTTGACGCAGTAGTCGTAGCCGATCTCCTCCCCCGGTTGGATGTCCCGTAACGCCACGACGTATCGATCATTGGCAATCGTCCGGACATAGACGTTGGGGTCGCAACGGTGATTGATGAAGCGCTCGGGGACCTTCATCAGTACAACCCGACCTCCAGCCAGGTAGTCGCAATGCCGCTCTTCTTCTCCCTGTTCCGGGTCCAAGGGATCTTCCTCGCTGACGACTCGAGAGTCATCAATCTTGAGAACGAGCTCGCCGGCCAGAAGCCGGGCCACCGCGAAAACCCCCAGGCCATGAATCGCTGACTCGGCAACGCGAACATTCGACATTCCCAGCTCCAGGCAGGCCATGAAAATTCGCTTTTAAATAAGATTGTCGACTTTTGCGATGACACGGCGCATCCGAAGGCTTTCGTCAGGATGCCCCCGCTTCACCGTCTCGTATTGCTCAGGATGAATTCGCCCCTCAAGAATCGGCCAGCCTACGACAGAAGCAGGCTTACGTCCAGGTTCGGCAGATGAGCCTTGGCCGAGATCGGCGGCCTTGATATCCTCGACCAGCGAGGTTGGGTCTCTCACGCCTAAACCAGGCTGGTCTTCAATCCCTCCTTGGACGTCTTCGCTCTCGGGCCGGCGCGGGATTCGTGGTTTACCGAGGCTCCCGGCTCAGGGCGATCGAAAGGATAGACAAATCGATGAAAGCATCTTGCCGTATTGCGCCGGCTCTTCTGGCCGTGCTTGCCGCATCGATCGGCAATGCCTCGGCGCAGGAGGTGAAATGGCACGACGCGACCTCGTTCGAAGTTGAGGGCAAGGGCTGGGCCGAGGCGGCTGGCCCCTTCGACCGGCTGCCGGATTCGGCCAAGTCCAAGATCAATTCGACGGCCTGGCAATTGAGCAAGGAAAGCGCCGGCCTTTGCATTCGCTTCGTCACGAATGCCGACGCCGTGAATATTCGCTGGTCGCTCACCAATGGCGCGCTCGAGATGCCCCACATGCCCGCGACTGGGGTTAGTGGTGTGGATCTCTACGTCCGATCCGACAACGGCTCCTGGCGGTTCGTCGGGAATGGCCGGCCGGGGAAGAAAGAGGGCAACATCACCCGGGCCGAATTCTCGAAGGGCCCAAAAATCCCGAGAGAGTGCCTTCTCTACCTACCTCTGTACAACGGTACGAAGTCGCTGGAAATCGGTGTTCCCCCCGGCGCACTCCTCGAAAAACCAAAGCCCCGGCCCGAAGGACTACGCAAGCCGATCGTCATCTACGGCACGTCAATTGTTCAGGGGGGCTGTGCGTCACGGCCGGGAATGGCCTGGCCGGCAATCCTGGGCCGGCTACTCGACCGTCCCGTGATCAACCTGGGCTTCTCCGGCTCGGGCACGATGGAACCGTCCGTCGCGGAACCGCTCGCCGAACTGGACCCGGCGGCCTACGTGATCGACTGTATCTGGAATATGAGCGAAGATCCCGACTTGTACATGGATCACGTCTCCCGGCTTGTCCATACGATCCGCAAAACGCGTCCGTCCACACCCATCATCTTTGTGGGGCAGTCGCTGATCCGGCCTGAGGCCCATCCCACGAAGGCCACTCTCGGGCAAGAGGCGGCCGTGCGAAGTCTCCAGAAAGAGGGTGTCCAGGGCCTTTTCACAATTCCCGGCGCCGGCCTCGTCGGCGACGATGGCGAAGGAACCGTCGACGGTGTCCACCCCAATGACCTCGGCATGGACCGGCAGGCTCACGCCATGCTCCCCTTCGTCAAGAACGCCTTGACCGAGACCAAAGCCAAGACCTCCGATCATGGTCCTGCCACTCCAGGCGAAGGGGCCGGTGCCGAGAAGAAAACACAAGGGTCGACCGAACCCCTCGTGATTTCCAAAGGTAAAGAAGCGCACCGGTACCAGGCTTTTCCTGACGCATGCCGGCTGGCGAACGGCGATATCCTCGCGGTCTTCTATGCCGGCTACACGCACGTCTCGGTCCCCACCAACGACATTCCGCTTGGCGGACGCCTTTGCATGGTGCGATCCTCTGATGAAGGCCGAACCTGGACCGAGCCGGCGGTTCTCTACGATGACAAAGACGACAATCGCGACCCCCACATTTCTCAGCTCGACGACGGCACGCTCATTTGTACCTTCTTTTCTGTGGCTGATCAGAGTGCCAAAGGAGCCAGCAAAGGGGTCGGCACTCAGGTCGTCACGAGCCACGATAACGGCAAGACGTGGGACACCAAGGCTCGGACGCTTTTCCCGGAGTGGTTCTGTTCCGCCCCGGTTCGCCAGCTTCCCAATGGCACGTGCCTGCTGGGACTCTATCGCGAAGACCCCGAAACGCACCTCAACGTCGGCGGCACCGCGCGTTCGACCGATCGTGGCCTGACCTGGGAGACGCCCGTTGCCATCAAGGCGCCTGGGGTCTCGCTCAACGCCGAGACCGACGTCATCCGCCTTACGGATGGACGGCTCTATGCCGCGCTCCGTTCCACCAAGAATGATATGTACGAGGCGATTAGCAGCGATGAGGCCAAGTCCTGGTCCGAGGCCAAGAAAGCGGGGTTTCCCGCCCATTGTCCCCATTTGAACCGGCTCAGCACCGGTGAGATCCTTCTAGGTCATCGCCTTCCACACACGTCGATCCACGTCAGCCGCGATGACACGAAGAGCTGGCAAGGGCCCTACGAGATCGATTCTTGCATCGGCGCATATCCTGCCACCATCGAGCTCAAAGACCACAGCATCCTCATCATCTACTACACCGAAGGCAACGGCAGCGTCATCCGCGCCCGCCGATTTCACCTCAAGGCCGACGGCATCGAATTTCTCCCCTGCGGAGAAAAATGAAGGACCCGTGCCCCGGTAAATCTCAACGGGTGAACATTTCAGCTTTTCCGTAGGGTGGGCAAGACCCAGCGATCTTCTTACGGCACAACGCTTTCGGCGGGCCGTGCCCACCCTACAAGAGAGAACGCTCTACCCGGCGATTTCGCTGTGACAAAGCACAAGAGCGATTTGCAACCGGGTATCATACAAACATCTCTTGAGACAAGGTTTCATAGAGAAGCGTTATTGGGGGGGGCGCCGAATCAGCTCCGCTCGATCTCTCCCGCCGCACGGTCGAGCGCCGAGGTGATGATGCCGAGGGCTTCGGCTGAGAGCGTTCCCTTGGCCAGTCGAACCTGGAGCGCGGCCCGCAAGTTGTTCATGGCGCGGTGCAGCTCGGGGGCGGGCCTTCCTCCAAAGCGAGAGTTTGCCTCCTCAAGCCGACCGCGCGCCGCGCGGATGTCGGCTGCGTGGGCATCTACCTCGGCCTTTCCCTCGTCGGTCAGGCTATAGAGCTTCTTGGGCCCCTGCGCCTCGCTGACGATCAGGCCGGTCTCTTCCAGGAGCGTGAGTGTCGGGTAGATAACCCCCGGACTCGGCGTGTAGTGGCCGCTCAAGGCATCGGCGATCGCCTTGATGATCTCATACCCATGCCTTGGTTGAGCGGCGATGAGATCCAGGGTCAGCCAGCGGAGATCCCCCTGCTCGAGCGGGCGGCCGCCAGGTTGGCCCGGCCCACGTCCGCGACCCCCCTCCCAGCCGAACCACCAGGCGTCCCGGCCATGCGTGTGGGGGGGAACAACCCGCCGACCACGATCGTCTCCCTGCATCTCATCTCCTCCGTCCTCGAATTCGTCGAAGTCCAATTCGTCGCCAGTATATCGGCCGGGACCGTACGAGGGATCGAGACCTCCCCGGTAATGCCCCCCGTGGTGAAACCCTTGGTCAGGGCCGTGCCATCCCCGCCAGCATCGGGCACCGCGCCGGCCATGAGGGTCCCCTCGGCGGCCGTGGGGGTGTCCTCGGCGGCCAGCGACAACTCTTGGATCGCCACCTTCGCCCGATTCGGTGAGGTAATTCGTTTCGAACATGCTCCCATCCCCTTCATTAAACGCGAGCCTCGGCTCGCGAGCCAGACTCCGAGCCTCTCGGGGAAATCCTTGATTTATCCCCGAAAGCTCTTGCAAGACAATGTGTTACGTCGACCGCAAGCCACCGGCCACCAGAACGACGTAACTCCCTTAGTAACATCATTTTGCGGCAGAATTCCGCCGTCCCCTTCGAACTGCCTCCACGACCTTACGGCCTTTAGAACCGGCCGAAACCACAAGCCCGCGCCCATGCCTTGATGGGCATCTGGCTCTTTTTTTCCCTCCCGACGAGAGCTTACTTCGACAGTACTTCGTCGCTTCTTCGATATATCTTTTTTAGCATTCGGGCCGCCGATGTCAAGTTCGACATATCGAAGTTTTCGGAGCCGGCGTAGGTGGATGGGGCCGGTATTCAAAGCCGAGTTATCGGGAGACAGAGTTTGACGTGAGAATTTTGAGCGCTCTGGACGGGCATTGGACGCCCCTCATGCCTGGCCGCGGTGGGAGCCAGACCTTGAAGAGTCATTTGCTAGAGTCGAATCCATAGAAATTATCTTCTTAATTTAAGAGTTGATTATTAAGCAATTTTTGCGTCCTTAAAATACAGAGAATCTTATTTTTGATATTTGCTTAGTATACTTATTACTTAAGTCTGTGACAATCTCTCATCAGACTCGCCATCAAAATCACCGGCGGCCCCCCCGATGATCGATTCGCGTGAAGGGAGAGTTCACGCGAGTATCATGGGAAGCCGCCGGTTTGCGACGCGTCGCAAGTTACGGAGTGCCTATCCGAGGTCTCACTGGGTAATCGTACCGTCCACGTCGTTGTCCTGAGTGGAGGCGTGGTTTCCGGTGATTGACGTGAAGTCGATCACCGCGGTGCCGAACGTGAAGATACCGCCACCAGCGCCGACGGTGCCTGGATTCAGCGTGCCGATCGTGCTTACGAGCACCGTGCCGTTCGTTCCACCTGGGCTACCTCCGGGGCCGGCGCTCGCCGTCCCGTGGTTGCCGGGCTGGCCTGGGGACGAGCCAAAGGCCTGGTTGGATGTGATGAGGTTCGTGACCTTGGACTGGCTCGATCCCTTTTTCGCCCCTAGCCTCGGGTTGATCGTGAGGGTTCCTCCGTTGTAGATCCCCCCTCCAACGCCAAAGCTGCTGAAGCCGCCGTTACCGCCGTTCCCACTCTTCGTCGTGCCCCCCGCCCCTCCGGTAGCCCCGTTGCCGCCGGCACCGCCCGAGGCATTTCCACCATTCCCCCCCTTATTGCCGAAACCGGAATGGACCACGTTGGAGGTGAAATTGATGGTGATGCCAGTGAATGAAGCCGTACCGAGGTTCGCGAGTCCGCCGCCATCGCCATCAGCTGCACTCCCCCCTTGGCCGCCATTGCCGCCGAAGGCCGATCCTCCCGGTCCCCCCTTGGCATTCGCGCCGCCGCCACCACCATTACCGCCGTTGGCGCCCCCTCCATCCCCACCAACGCCGCCGCTGCCACCGACGGCCTGGTTCTCGAGGAACGCGCTAGCCAAGGGGTTCCTAGAATTCTTCATGGATTTATAGACGACCGTACCGCCGACGTCGTTAAACATCCCACCACCGAAGGCCTCGCCACCCAGGCCTCCGAAGCCGGCGTTGCCACCGACGGCCTCACCTCCCGCACCGCCGTTGCCCCCCACTTTGCCGCCGCCGTTCCCTCCCTGGAAACTCGATGCCCCGCCGCCGTTACCGCCAAAGCCCCCTTCGTCTCCCAGAGCGTTATTCTGCGAGATGGTTAGGCCGGTCGTGTTCGTAAACGATGCGCCACCGCCGTTGAAGACACCGCCCCCTTTGGCCGTTCCCCCCTGACCACCATTACCCCCCTGGCCTGCGAAGGATAGGCCCCCGGCCCCTCCGACATGGTTAAGAATGCCATTCCCTCCCCGAGCACCAATGGCCCCGCCACCGTTGCCGCCAAGGCCCCCCTGGCCGCCCAGGGTGATATTGGAAGAAATGGTTGATGGACTTCCAGAGAAGCTCGCTATGCCGAGGTTGAAGAGCCCTCCCCCTTCGGCGAGACCTCCAACGCCGCCGTTGCCCCCTCTGCCGCCAAAGCCCCCTCCTCCGTTGCCGGCGCCTCCACTGTCATTTCCACCGTTGCCGCCGCTACCCAGCAGACCGATACCGCCAAGGCCCCCCTGGCCGCCATCGGCAAGATTCTGGGTGATGACCGTACCCGAGATGGAAAGCTTCGCCCCCGCGGCGTTAAAAATACCGCCGCCGAGTCCTTGACCACCGTTACCTCCCTGGCCTCCGTTGCCGCCGGAGCCGGAGTTGCCATTCGCACCGGGGGCACCACCGGCCGCCTCCCCGGCGCCACCGCTACCGCCGTTGCCTCCAATCCCTCCGACCGCGTGATTCAAGCTGATGACGCTGTTGGAAATGGTGAGCGACCCCGCGGCGTTAAAGATTCCACCGCCGTCGCCGTCGCTGCCGTTGGTCCCATTGCCCCCATTGGTCCCCGTCGAATTGCTGAGGCTGCCGCCGGCGCCACTGAACCCGGGAATGCCGACTGCATTGTTGTTCATAACCTGGACCGAGGAGAGCGTCACCTGCCCCCCCAGATTCAAGAGCCCGGCGCCGTTCACCGCACGGCCGTTTTCGATAGTCACGTTGGAAATCGAGACCTTGCCGCTGAGCACTTCGATCACACGATCAAGGTTGTTCCCGTTGATGATCGTGCTTCCCGACCCGGCTCCCTTGATCGTGATGTTTCCCTTGAGATCAAGGTCGCCAGACGCATCAGCATCTTCGTTGGCGCCCGGAATCGTGAGCGTGAACGTACCGGCCGGAAGCCTGATGGTGTTGGAACCGCCGTGGGCATCGGCCGCCATGATGGCCGAGCGAAGAGAGATGTGCCCCGTGGCATCTTTGCCGGTCTTGAGGTTGACGGCCACCGTGTCGAGAGTGGTGTTCACATTGAACGTCGAGAGTTGCAGCCGTTGCTCGAGTGCTTCCAGGCCTGGACACGTTCGCGCGGATTTACGCTTCATGTTGTTCGTTCGTTCGTCACGTCGACGAAGCATAGCTAACCCCTTTGTCCCAGATGTCCTTGTGATGCCAGAAATGGCGGACCACGGCCGTCGGTCGCACGTCCTCTGAACACGCGGAAACGTCACCACTTCCGACCGGCCTGCACACGGATCTGACCTGTCTTCCCTGTGCGTCCACCCTCTTGATCAGGAACCGCAGGCCAAGCGGACATCGACCCACGAAGAAAAATGAGTTCCCTCACACCGGGTCCGTCCCAGGGCACGATCGATGAGCTGCCAAAATTCCCAAGATGTGAGAAGTCATGGAGACGTAAACGCGGGTCGGATAATGCCAGCCTCGCGCAGAGTCGCCCCGAACCGGGGTGATCCGCCGGCTTATTCAATGGAGGAACGAGGAACACCTTCGATGGCCTCGGCGGTCATCCCAGGACTGATGCCGCGCTCATCAAAGTCGAAGCTGGTCGAAGCTCGCCGGCACTATCCGCCGAGTCGTGGCTTCTCTTGAGCCCAGGAGGTTGGCATGGGAACGCGGGAAGGAGAAACGAAGGGAAGTCGCAACGGCGCCTCGGATGGCCCAGGATGCCAGAAGCCGAGGCGCGCCGGACGTTCGAAAACGAGAAGAAGCAAGAGTTCGCCGAACAGGATGAACGCATCAAACGTTGAGCTTGGCCGCAAGGGCGCCGAGCCAGCGTTTCCGAGGCCGGCAGTCTTCTCTCAGTCCCCGCCGACCGTGAGCACCAACCGCTTCGTTCCCTGGCCGGAGATGGCCATCTCCAGGATGCGGCCGTCGTCAGAGGTTGTCATCGTATCCACACCAGTCAAGGTCAGAGACGCACTCCCACGCGTGAGAGTCAATGGACCGGAACCAGCCTGCCCTTTGACCGCGACATGCGGGGCGAGCGCAACGCGGAACCGAAGCTCCCCCTTGCTCTGATTCGTGACCTCCCACTCCATTTCCTTCTCACCGAATCGCAGCAGCACCGTGACCTCATTGTCTCCACACGAGACCAGGCCGGGACCCAGGTCGCGGATGTCCGCCAGGTTACGAAAGCCGAACCAGCCGGGGACGCCCGTTCCGCCGGCTCCCCCAAGCTCATTTGACAAGAATTGTTTCCCACCAATACCAAGGCTCGTCACCGACCCCGCCCCGTCGATCGTCGCTTCGTAGGCCTTCATTCGGATGTGGCGCGTGACCGGCTGCTTGTGCAAGTCCGCATCCGGCGCAGAGAGATCGTCGGTGCGGAACGGGGCCGCCGGGAGCCCTAGGCGGTTGGCAAGCGTCGCTTCGGGCACCCCGGCCCAGGCATAGCGGACGGTCTTTGGGGCGGGCACCCCTTCGCTCCGCAGAACGACCGCTTCTCCCTCAATGGTCGCATCAGCGTATCGATACTTGCCATCTGCTCCCGCGATCGCGAAGCCGCGAATGGGCCCGCCTCCTCGGGACACGAGTTCGCCTCCGGCCGTATCGAACGTGACCCGCAGGGCATTCCCCTCGGCCTTCGCCTCCCGGAACACGGGGCCGTTGGCGATGATCGGCCGGTTGTAAACGTTGCGGAGGGCCAGGAAAGCCGCCCGCCGGCCGAGCTCGGCCTTCTGGCGTGGGTGCAGGTCGAATCCGTCGGTGGTGTTGATTCCGACAGCCAGAGACGTGTGCGGGGTGGCTCGAACGGCTGCCGCCTGAGCGTCTCGGATCCACGCCCACGACATCCCATCCGCGCCCGCCGCCCAGTCCGGCAGCTGGATCACGATAAAGGGTAGATGGGGCGTCTCGAAGCGCTCTCGCCAGGAGGCGATGAGAGCGCCGAGCAGCCTGGGATAGGATTCGGGACGACCGGCGTTGCCCTCTCCCTGGTACCAGACGACCCCTCGGATCGGCGCGCGTCCCAGTGGGGCGATCATGGCATTGTAGAAACCGGACGGCGCGACGCCGAAGAGGGAAGCCCGCAGATCCTTCGGGTCGAAGGCGGAGAGCGCTTCCTTCGGTATCCAGGCCTCGCACATTGAGCCGCCGAACGAGCTATCGATCACTCCAATGGGAACCCCGTCGAGCGCCCGGTCGGATAGCAGCCCCGAGGCAAAATAGAACCCGACGGCCGAGAACTCCCGCGAGACTGCCGGCGAGGCCTCGCGCCAGTGGATGTCCCCCTTCGTCTCCGGGTTGGCGCTGGCCTTCCTTCCCACCGAACAGAAGCGGAGCCGACGGGGCGTGCCCACGGCATCTGCCGCGGCGAGTCCGCCGTCGCTTTCCTTGAGGGTCATCTGCATGTTCGATTGACCGGAGCAGAGCCAGACGTCGCCGATGAGGACGTCAGCCGCTTCAACCGACACGTCCCCCACCGAGGCTCGCAAAGCGTGGGGACCGCCAGCCGGCATCGGGTCGAGGGTGGCCTCCCATTGGCCGGCCGGCCCAGCCTTCGTCTCGACGCGTCGCGAGCCGAGCCGCACTTCGATGACCAAGCCGGGCCCCGCTTCCCCCCACACGCGAATGGGCCTATCTCGCTGGACGACCATGTGGTCGCCGAACGGCGCCCCGAGCTTCAGCCCTATCTTCTCCGGCTTGTTTTCCGCTGGGGGATGCTGTGGGGCCCTCGCGCGGAAACGCTTCAACCAACCACCAATCAGGGCGCTCTTGAGGTCGCTGGTCTTCTCGTATTCCTCAATGGTCTTGCCCCAGTAGAAGCTGACCCAACCGTCGACGAGAGGATTGGCCCGATCCATGAAGGCCTCGGTCTCCTCGAAGCCAGCTGAAAGGGGGAAGATTTCCTCGACTACCAGAGGCTTACCCACCTTGTAGGCCTTGAGCGCTTCGAGATCGTCGTCGAGCTTGCTCGCTTTGGGGTAGAGGTGAATACTCACGAAGTCGAGCGGCTTGCCGACCTCCGGCGAGTGAAACAGCGGCCGGGCTCCCTTGAAGATCTGAGCCCAGGGGATCTCCCCCACGGTGATCATCGGCCGATCGTCCACCGACCGGATGGCGGCGGTCAGTTTCGCAACCCAGGCCCCGGCAACCTCTTTGTCGGTTCGCCCTTTCAGGTCGGTCGTGATCCGCTGAACGAAATGCTTGCCCGCCAGTCCTTCGCCGGGCAGCCAGTCCTTCTTGTCGTCGCCACCGTCAAGGATCGGCTCGTTCATCAGGTCGTAGCAGAAGATGATCGCGCTGCTCTCCTTGCACGCCCCCGCAACGGCCTTCCAGAACCGAGCCTGAACCTCCCATCGGGCGGCCTCGTCGAGAGCCCGATACCACGCCGGAACGTCCTTCTTGTGGTAACAGCCCAGCCCCGTCACGTCGAGGTAAAGGCCCGTCTCCTCAGCGAGCTTCACGAGCTGGGCCAGACGGGCGAGGTTCTCGCCGTTGGGCTGATCGACGTTGTCCATGAACCGGGCGACTTGCAAATGGATACGGATGACTTTGGCCCCCAGGGCCTTCATCTCACGGAAGTCATCGACAACCGTAGCCCACTCGTCGGCCCAGTAGTCTTCCAGCAGCCGGCCGGCGTCGTCATGGTCGTAGTTGACGCCCCACACCAAGACGCGCTCGTTGGATCCCTCGCGGACGAAGTGCGACCTGTCCTGACTCAGTTGGATACGCGCCAGCTTGGGGGCCTGCGCGCCGCTGGAAGCCTGAGCCCTTGCAAGCCGGCCGGCCGCCGGCCCGACATTGGCAACAAGGGCAAGACCAAGGACGACGGCGAGAGCGCGGAGCTGCATCTGATCGTGCCTCATGCGGGGATTCATCCAAGTCAGTCGGCCGTGGTGCGGACAGGAAGGGAAACGGCCGAAGCCGTTATTGTTATCGCATCTCCGGCCTCAGGTGCAACTCAAAGGGGCTGTCCACCCGCCAGGCTTATGAGCGTTCCTATGCCCAACGGCAGACGGAAATTCGTGGAAATTCCACTCATTGCAACTCGCGACCCGACAAGAAAGCGGTTCAGGCGACGCCATTCGCGATCCGATGGCGAGTCCAAGCGGTTCACCAGTCCGTCCTCTATCGTGGCTCCAGACCTACGCCTCGGTCAGCGCGAATGTCCCCGAGGCAGGTATGGAACGCGTGCTGATGGGAGTCGAGCACACCGGCGTACCACGAGAACCACTAGCATGGGACGGATCTCGGGTGAGAAGATGTCGTCAAGGGCCGACTCCGCTTCGGCGTCGGGCAATGTGGTAACCGCCATCGTCCCGATTGGGCCAGCCCCGTCTACGATGTGGCCGTCAGGGGGTGATGCTATGTCGGCCCTCGCGAAGCGTAAGTTGTACCTGGCAGCGGCGGCCCTGATCCTCGGGGCGATTGCCGCCCAATTGTTCGCCAAGCACTACGCCGGCCGCGGCATGATGGCAATGGCACAAGCCGCGGGCATGTCAGCGGAGCGATCGCGACTGCATGAGGCTGCGGTCCGGTATGTCCGTCACTCCGGCTTCTGGGAACTCGTCAGCTTCGGCTGCGCGGCCCTTGCGGCCGGCTTCTGGACGGCCTCCCGCGGGCGACGCGAACCCGGCCCCCAAAGCGTGCCACTGGTCTTGTTTTTCTTCTACGGATTGCTGCTACTCCTCGTTGTCTGACTGGTGGGCCGAAGGTCCACGGACAAGAATTTTGCCTCGCGCCACCGGTAAACGCTCGAAAGTGCATCAGTCGCATCGGGCCAAAAGCAACAGAGAGAGAGCGAATTTTGACAGTCAAAAATATAGAGACAACATTATTCAATTCAACCTTACCATTTGCAGGTTGCCCATCTGCAGAACCGCGACCGCGCCCTTGTTATTAGACTTCTCTGAAGATCCATAACTCTGCGGAGCGGACCAGACGCCCTAAGGGCTTCACATCTTAATCTTCCAGGCCGACGCCGACGTCGGCCTGCTTGCAGCCAAGCCTCATTGACATGCTCATTCGCTTTCAGCGAATATCCTTCCTCTAACCTGGGCAATTCCTTTGGCAACCTTCCTCAAAAGGTCACGAGCACGTTTCCATGGCCTTTGTCTACTAATTTGGTCGAAATTATGACGAATCGCTCTTGACTTTGGTTCTCGCTCAAGAAATCATCTCTCGTCGTCTCATCGACTGCATAACAAAATGGATCGCTGTCTCTCGGGCGACTTCTTCTTTGGATCGAAGAAGGAAAATGATGATAAAAAACACGTGTTGAATCTGATCTTTTTATCCGATCTCCTCCGTCGTAACTGACTTGATGCTCGCGCAGGCCGTACCCTAGGCGCCGAGCCTCGTTGTGCGGGAAGCAGCGGCGGCCAGCCAATTGAAATCCCAGAAATCTCCCATTTTTTACAAGCCACACCGCGGCCCTTCGTCGCACAGCCATCCGGAGGCCTGTCGACAGATCAGGATATCTCCGGTCGGTAAGCCTTGGCATCCCCCCAGCGAATTGTCTCCATGCGCCGGCTCCCTTGATCCTTCAACAAACCGGTAGACGAGGACACTGATATGCTTGCCAGTATCGTGGTGATGACTCTGCTCGGCCAGGCCCCCACCCCTGCGAACGACGCCGCGGTAGAACCGCTTCCGACCTCGGTCGGCCCACGTCAAGGTTCGCTGGTGATCGTCGGCGGAGGCCAGAGCGGTCCCGACATCACTGGGCGGTTCGTGACGCTTGCGGGGGGCAAGGAGGCGGATGTCGTGGTGATCCCAACGGCTTCTGAAAGAGATCCCGTCGACGTGAAGCAGGTTGCTGAACGGTTCTCGAAGTCGTTCGGATTCAAGAACGTGAGCGTGATCCACACTCGTGATCGATCCGAGGCCGACTCCGAGGGTTTCGTGGCCCCTTTGAAGAAGGCCAAGGCCGTCTGGTTCGAGGGAGGTCGGCAGTGGCGGATCGTCGACTCCTACCTGGGGACTCGCACCCAGCGCGAGATCGAGGCAGTCCTCGAGCGCGGGGGGGTGATCGGCGGATCGTCAGCCGGAGCCACCATCCAGGGTTCTTATCTGGTGCGAGGCGCACGCGACGGCAACGACATCCTGATGGCCAAAGGCTATGAACAAGGCTTCGGCTACCTTCGGGGGGTAGCGATTGATCAGCACATTCTCCCCCGTCGACGCGTCGATGACCTCGTTCAGGTCATCGGCACCCATCCCGAATTGCTCGGCCTCGGGATCGACGAGTCGACGGCCATCGTGGTCGAGAGAGACCATTTCGAAGTGATCGGCCGCGGTGTCGTGGGGATCTATGACGGCAAGGACCACGACGGCAAGCGCTATTACCTCCTCGCTCCGGGGGAGCAGTTTGACCTCAAGGAACGACACAGGCTCTCATCACCAGGGGTGAACTACTCCCCACGTCCCAATACTCCCCCGGCATCCCCCGGCCGGACGGCCTCACCGGCTGCTGCTCCTACCGCCGAACAAGCGACGCCGCGATAATCGCGGCGATGACGAGCGCCGACGCCGGCCGGTGATTCAACCAGGAACAGGCCGGATGCCGCGTAGAGAAGTTTTCATTCGGCCGGCGCATAGAGCCTTGAGGTGTCAACTCTTTCCCCGCAATCAAGGTGGTGCGGTCAAGTGGACTCACCGGACCGTGGGCCTGTGCACGAGCCACTGACAAGCGAGTACGCTTGTCAGTGCCGCCCAGCAATGCTTCACAAGCCAAAAAGTCTCCCAAGGCTCCCGGTCGCAATGCGGGCGAAGGCTGCTTTAAGTGAAAAATCGAACATCTATCTTGGACGAATGGAGAGCGTTATTCCCTCGGCCCTGGAGGACATAGGATCTCCAGGGCCGGCGCACTTCGTTCGTCAAAGTCGGGCTCTCGCAAGGTGCCCGGCGGGAACACTCGACTTCGCACCAGGTGAGGAGTTCATCCATGAGAGTTCTTGCGTCGGTTGCCCTCTCGCTCCTGTGCCTCGGAAGGTTGATCCTTCCGCCCCACGCAACGGCCCAGGCGCAAGCGCCGGCGACGACCCGGTCCCTTCCAACTCCCAAGGATTATTTTGGGTTCAACATCGGAGATGACTACAGTCTGGCCAACTATCAGCAGATGGTGGGCTATTGGGACACGTTGGAGCACACGTCGGACCGGCTCAAGGTAGTCGACATTGGCCCGACCGAGGAGGGTCGCAGACAGTTCGTCGCCGTGGTGACGTCTCCGAGCAACCTGCGTGAGCTCGAGCGGTACCGGAACATTTCGCGCCGGCTTGCTTTTGCGGATGGGGTGGACCACACCCAGGCCCGAAAGCTGGCGGCGGAGGGAAAGGCCGTCGTCTGGATCGACGCCGGTATCCACTCGAGCGAGACGCTCTGTCCCCAGGCGATGATTGAAACCGTCTATCAGCTCGTCTCCAGGGACGACGAGGAGACGCGCCGCATTCTCGACGATGTGATTATCCTGTTCGTTCACGCGAATCCCGACGGGCACGACCTCGTCGCGGACTGGTACATGCGTGAGAAGGATCCCAAAAAGCGCAGCCTGGTAGGGCTACCGCGGCTCTACCAGAAATACATAGGCCACGACAACAACCGCGACTTCTACGCCAACACCCAGGCCGAGACCAAGAACCTGAACCGCCTGATGTACCGGGACTGGCTCCCCCAGGTCATGTACGACCATCACCAGACCGGACCGGCGGGGACGGTCCTGTTCTGCTCGCCATTCCGTGACCCGTTCAACTATTTTTTTGATCCCTTGGTCGTCAACGGCATCGATGCCGTTGGTGCGGCCATCGTCCAGCGCTTCTTGACCGAGGACAAGCCGGGCGTCACCGTCCGTTCTGGAGGCCCCTACTCAACCTGGTTCAACGGCGGCATCCGCACAAGCACATCATTCCATAATATTATTGGCGTGATGAGCGAAACCATCGGCAGTCCGACACCGACTCGGATCCCGCTCGTGACGGCGAAGCTTTTGCCAAAGGGGGACTACCTCGCCCCGATCGAACCGCAGGAGTGGCACTTTCGCCAGTCGGTCGACTACTCTGCGACGGCGAACAAGGCATTACTTGATTATGCGTCGCGGCATCGCGAACAGCTTCTCTTCAACATCTGGCTGATGGGCCACAACGCGATCGAACGCGGCAGCCGAGACCATTGGACGATCACCCCCAAACGGATCGAGGCCGCGGGGGGAGGACGACCCGCGACAGCCCAGGGTAACGGTCGCGCGGGCAGAGGAGGCGGTGGGAGCGGCGGCCGGGCAGGGAATAACGGCGGAGCAGCCGAGTTTGCACGTCTCTTCCGCGACCCGGCTCATCGAGACCCGAGGGGGTTCATTGTCCCGGCAGACCAGCCAGACTTCCTCACGGCGACGAAGTTCATCAACACCCTGCTCGGAACCGGCGTTTGGGTCCATCGCGCCACCGACGACTTCTCAGTCGCGGGGAAGCGATATCCTCGGGGTTCCTATGTTGTGAAGACCGCGCAAGCCTTCCGCGCCCAGGTGCTCGACCTGTTCGAGCCGCAAGACCACCCCAATGACTTTGCGTATCCCGGCGGGCCCCCCGTGCGTCCGTACGACTCGGCGGGCTACACTCCGGCCTTTCAGATGGCCGTGAGGTTTGACCGGATTCTCGATGGCTTCGAGGCCCCTCTGGAGGAGATCAAGGAGGAACGCATCGCGCCGCCCCCCGCTCAGGTCGCGAACGCGGAGAACGCCACCGGCTTCTTCCTCAGCCCCCTGCTCAATGACTCGTTCCGCGCCGTCAACCGGATTCAGAAGGCCGGTGAAGAGGTGCGACGCCTGCAACGGCCCGCCGAGGTTGGCGGCATTTCTTACCCAGCGGGGACGTTTTATGTTCCCCGCAAGACGACCACGCTGGCTTTGCTCGAGAAGATCGCCGCGGAAGTTGGAACCCCCTTCCGAGGCAGTCCCGACGCGCCTGGCGCGGAAGCTGTCGTGCTGAGGCCGGCTCGCATCGGCCTCTGGGACCGGCAAGGCGGATCGATTCCATCAGGCTGGACCCGCTGGCTGCTGGAACAATTCGAGTTCCCGTTCCAGCTCGTCTACGCATCGGAACTGGATAAAGGGAACCTTCGCGAAAAATTTGATGCGATCATCCTCGTCGATGGTGCGTACGCGGTCCGCACCAATCCCGACGGTGGAGGTCCGGGGACCGACCGACCCGAAGCGGGTGGAGACGCAGGCGCGAACAATGGGCCGGGCAACGGCTCCGACCGTGACCAACGTGGCGGTCTCACGGCAGCAGGCACCGTGCCACAACTGAAGAAGTTTCTCGAAGACGGGGGCACGGTTCTCACCATTGGAAGCTCGACGAGGCTCGGTCGTGAGCTTGGGCTGCACGTGACAAACCACCTGGCGGAACTCGACGAAAATGGCCGGGAGCGACCGTTTCCGCCGGAAAAGTACTTCGTCCCCTCCTCAGTCCTTCGGATTCACGTCGACAAGGCGGATCCGCTGGCCTGGGGCCTCGAGGACGAGGTGGACGTGATGTTCTCGTCGAGCCCAACGTTCCGGCTAGCGGACAGCGAAGCGTCAGAGCGCGTCCGCCGGGTGGGATGGTTCGACACGAAGACCCCCCTACGCAGCGGGTGGGCATGGGGCCAGGAGAAGCTCGAAGGGGGCGTCGCGATCATCGACGCGAGGATTGGCAAAGGTCGGCTCGCGCTGTTTGGGCCGCAAGTGCTGTTCCGGGGCCAATCTCACGGGACATTCAAGTTCGTTTTCAACGGAATCGAGCAGTCGGTCGTGGCCGATTGACAGCGCAGCAAGCACCCGCCCTGCCAGGGGCCAAGCTGTCGCCGGGAATGACTCGCCAAGGAAAATGGCAGACCGTGGTGGACCGCAAGGAAGCGGCCACCCCTTTTCATTGGGCTTTTCACCTGCGATCCCTGGGCGGCTTTTGTTCGCATTGCGCCCGTGAGCCTTGGGAAACCTCGGAGTTTGCGAAGTATCCCAAGGGTGATACTGACAAATGTAATCGTTTGCCAGAGACCTGTGCACAAACCCACAGACAAGTGAGTACATTTGACCGTGCCACCCTGATTGCCGAGGAAAACTCGACTCAATCAAGGCTTGGTGCGTTAGCCAGCCAACACGTTCCGACCAGCAATCCGTCTTTCGTCCGCCCCTCCCGTCCTTGAATCGCGACGAGCCAGGAATTCCACAGGAGGAGTCGGCCGGACAGTTTGAAGATCAAGTAGGAATGATGCGATCTGTTTGCAATCTCTTGAAGAGATCGAGGAATGAATCCAGGGTAGGCTGAAAGTCGAGGAAGCCGGCGCGACGGCTCTTGGTCATGTCGGTCACGCACTCGAACTCACGGCCGAGATCGGCGTCGGTGTGCCACCAGGAAACCAGGTGGTTGATGTCACTTTCCGCGAGTTGATGCTTCTCAGCGATCTTCGCCCAGATGGGTCCGGCCTCAGCCATGTGCTGTTCGAGCAACGTGGCGTGACCAGGGTACTCCGCGGCGGTGAGGCCGAAGAACTCGGCGAGCTTGGGCCAGAGCCATTGCCAACGGAAGATATCACCATTGACGACGTTGAACGCCTCATTGCGTCCAGCCTCGGACGTGGAAGCCCATTCCAGGTGCCTCGCCAGGAGCCGAGCATCGGTCACGTCGGCAAGGCGCTCCCACTGTGCAAGGGAGCCGGGAAAGACGAACGGAAGGCCGGTCTCGCGGCAGATCGAGGCATAAACCGCAAGACTCACTCCCATGTTCATGGCATTGCCCAAGGCGTAGCCGATAATCGTGCTCGGCCGGTGCACGCTCCAGGAAAACCCCTGCCGCCGCGAGGCCTCATACATCTCGTCTTCCTGGACGTAGTAGAAATTCTCCACGGGCAGACGGGGCATCTCTTCACGAAATGGCGTCTGCGGCTTGTGCTTCGCGTAGGCCTCGAAGGGCCCCAGGTAGTGCTTCAATCCCGTGATGAGGGCGACGTGCTCGAGGCTGCCGGTCGTCGAAAGCGCGTCCAGGAGGTTGCGCACCATCGCGCCATTGACTTTGCAATTCTCCGCCTCCGTTGCCTGCCTGAGCCAGGCCCCGATGAAAACGTGTGTAGGATTGATCTCTTCAAAAGCGCTCTTGAGCGTTTCGGGTTTGAGCAAATCAGCCGCGACGGGTTTCACTCCGGCCAGGTCGGTCGGAGGCTTGCGCGCCACCCCGAAAACGTCCCAACCCCGGGATGCGAGGTGGACCGAAAGATTGTTGCCGACGATGCCGCTCGCACCAATGACCAAAGCCGTTCGCTTCATGAGAGCCCCCCTTCCTTTCCTAACGGGAAATTTATGGGCTTGGCTCCTTGAAGTCTAGTAGGCACGCTGACGTGCCCTAGTCACCGAAAGGTGTCTATTCAGCCCAGATCATTTGCGGTCGTTCTCAATAAGAAATGCTCCGAGTTGGATGCCAAAATTATTCCGTGTGAACAGACTGCCATGGCGGTGCGAGCAATTTGACCGCTGTCTTCAAGGCGATGCTGGCCCGGAGCCTGCGCGAGATGAAGCAAGACAGTCCGGTCAATCGCAAGGGCCTGGTTGAGCGCCCGCGAGACTGATGCAATACCGAAGAAGGGCTACTCCCAAAGAGCAAACGTGAATTGCAAGGCACAAGGCCCTGAAAACGGAAGATGAGTGACATCACAAAACAAAACGTGAGACTTGATGGTGCTTCGGTTTTTTTCAATGGCCCTCGATTCTACGCATCTAAACGGGTATTATAACTCGCTTCGATTGGTTCCATCGCCTCTCCGACCAAGAGAAGAACGGTTATGTCCTCCACGAATAGACCCCGTGTTTCTCTTACCAACAAACAAATTCAAGCTGGGATAGGGTTAGAACTTCTTACCCTCTGCCAAACTGTCACCGAGGATGGAACTCTCTCGAATGACGAGGTGCTTCAGATTTTCGCTTGGCTCAATGCGAACCGATCCTCCGACCTTCCAGCCATCACCTTTTTGGTGTCCACGGTCGAGAGGATTGTCGCAGACAAACGGGTGACTAGAGAGGAGCGTCGGGAACTCTATCAGGCGATCGAAACCATCCTTCCGCCCGAACTGAGGCGCCGAGCTGCGACTAATAGGAAGGCAATCGACGCTAAAAGAAAGCAAGAGCAACGCGCTGAGCAGGATGCAAAGAAGCTGCTGCTACGCGAGGAACGCGAACGTAATCGACCGCTTTGTTCCGCCGACTTCATGGTTGCCGGTGTTCATTACGAGGGAAGGGCTGATATAGTCCGCCGTCACGTCAATGAAGGTGATGCGGTCTACCTAGTTCGGGAACCCCATAACGCGTACAGCCGTAATGCGACATCCGTTCGTCTCTTGAACGGAATGACGATCGGCTACGTGCCGGAGGACGATGCCTGTAGCGTTGCTCCTCTTCTTGATCGCCACCATCCTTACCACTCGCATGTTAAGAAAATCCTCACAGGCGGCGCGGTATCGATCCCTGTAATTGTTGCCCGTATCTATCGTAACGACGTGAACCTTGAGGGGTTGATCCGTCCGAATCAAAGTCTCCCATTGCCGGGCCAGAGTGGTGGCGAGCGCAATTCTCCGACTTTTGCTGTGCCGAGCTCACCTCCTGGAGTTCCAGTTCCCGTCGTCGCTAACACGAAGAAGTGGTGGCAATTCTGGAGATAGAACACAAGTGAGCTCCCCCTAATTCCCGGTCATTTCATCAGGCGAGGGAAGTAACAGAGGCAGGGTTCAACGCAGCAGGCCATTTATGCGTAATCCGTTTCAAAACCGTGTCAGCAGCACGATGGAAAGGTCTCGTTGATGTCCATTGAAGTAACCTGCACATGCGGGCGATTATTTAAGGCAAAGGATGAGCATGCCGGTCTTAAGGCAAAATGCCTCGCTTGTGGTGGCATCGTCACGATACCAAAGCCGTCTTCCGTACCTCCTTCCTTACCATCTGAAGTTAGTCTCGACATGCTTTCCGAAGGGAACGAAGAAGACCGTGTGGGTGTGCATAGGGAGGCAACACTGACGGACGTGTGGAAGGCCCTCAACAAAATCGAAGCTCATCTCCAATCTCTTTCCCCAGAAGCCTCAGCAGATAGCAGCAGGCGTCGTGAATACAAAGTGATCACGCAGAAAGACAAATGGTTCTCGGGCAAGTTCGACCCAGAGCGGGTCGAGGGAGCCTTGAACTCCTATGCACAGCAGGGCTGGGTTTTGAAAGGCGTCGCGACAGCGAGTGTTCCCGGTTTTGGGGGACAACGCGATGAAATCGTTATCATTATGGAGAGATGAAATTGTACACTACAATATTTAATGGCATCAAATTTGTCGAAGGAGCTCCGCCTGGAGCGAAAATCATCAAACCCATCCGCGTGGAAATTGGGGGATTTTTAACCTCCGCCCAATTGAAGAATTTGGACGATGTCAAGCAACTCATGGCTCAACAGGCGCGGAAGGCAAGAGGCAATGCAATCATCGAATTTAAGTATGGACAAAAATCGGTTGGCTTCTGGGCGTCGCTGATCGACCGAGACGACGTTCATTGGTACGGAGAGGGTAAGATCGCTCTTATCTCATAGATTGCGAATCTGTGCGACTTATCAAGGCCCAACCAGCTTGGGGTCAGCTCCGACAGGGATGGTGCCCTGGACGGCGAAGTCGGCGGGGCGGGGTGATTCGGAGAGGGTGGTGGGGTCGGTCTGGAACTTGATGGGGGGCGGGATCGAGGCGGACTCGGCGCCGATTTTCGTCCAGGAGGTAAGGTCGGTGGGGGCACCGGCGAGGTCGGCGGGCGGGGCGCCGATGGAAGAAACGGCCCAGGCCTTGCCGCGAATATCGTACTGGTTGCCTTCGCCCGACCAGAGCAGAGACTGGTTGTCGAGCGGCACATCCTTGGGTGTGGGCTCCCAGGCCATGAGGGCATTTGCCGAGACGGCGCAGTTCTTAACGACAACTTTGTAGGGGGCCTGCGGCGAGAATTCGACCAGGTCGATCATCCCTTCCCCCTGGAACGTGCAATGGTCCAGGAGCAAGGTCCGAGGGTTCTTGCTCGTTCCACCTCCGAGCATTTTGCGCACGCGCAAGGCCCAGCCGATCGACGAGTCATCCATCTTGCCTCGCACGATGATGCTTTGCTTGATGGACGAGGATGAGCCGCCGATGACGGCCATGTCGATGGTTCGATCAAAACCTTGGAACCAGCAACCGCTCACCGCGACTCTTCCCCCATCGACCAGGAGGGCGCGCGAGCCCTTGACGGCTCCCGTCGCGCTCAGGGCGCATTGTTCGAGCTGGATGTTTCCACCGACTTCGAACACGGGAGGCGCTTCTTTGGTTTGGGGACCGTAGTGGGCCACGATCGTCACCCCGGCCATCACGATCGACGTTTCCGCAGAGGTGGTGAGGAACGCCTCCGGCCCCTTCATATCGACTTCCAAAACGGGGTGGACTCCCTCGGCCGCACGGATATACAACCGCCCCCCGGAGATCCTCAACGCCGCGTTGTCTCCCGAAAAGCGGATCGGCTCGCTGTTGTTGAGCAGAACGTGCCCCTTACTGCCGATCGCCCGTTGCATCGCACTCTTGAAGCTGGGTTCGACGGTCACGGTCCCATCAGGAGTTTTGACGGCGAATGACTGCCCCTTGGGGACTTCCACCGGCTTGGGAACCACCTTCGGCGTAACGGCCGCGATCTCGGGTTCGGAGGCCTTGGGAGCCGGCTCAGGAGCCTTCTCCGGGGTTTTCTCCGTGGAAGCGTTCGAGGTCACGGCCGGTGCCGGCTTAGCTTTGGCCTTATCGGCTGGGGAGCCCCCCGAGGAGCTAAAGAAGCCGGTCGCAAACAGTCCGCCTCCCAGGGCGAGCAGGACCAAGGCGGCGGCTCCTCCTAAGACCAGGCGGCGATCCAGCCCTTGGCGAACCGCTTTGGGAGCCGCGGGAGTTTCTTCAGGAGCCGGCGCCGGTGCTGAGGCAACGGGTGCCTTGGGAGCTGGCTTCGGCTTGGAAGTCGTCTCGGCGAGGGAAGGAGCCGGGCCGAAGTTGAGCCCCAAGCCCAGACCGGCCGAGTCGTCGGCCGGTGAGGGAGATCCCCCGATCTTGGAGAAGTCAAATGGCGCCTCGGAAGCAGCCGGCGCGGAGGCGGCAGGAGCGGGAGACACCGGTTTGGCTTTCGCCGCGGGAGCCGGCGCTACGGCGGGAGCGGGTTGTGGAGCAGGCTTTGTCTTGGCAGGTTCCGCAGCGGGCTTCGGCTTGGCTTTCGGGGGCTCTTGCGCAGCCGAAGGGGCCGCGTCGAAGTTGAGCCCCAGGTTGAAGCCCGCGGATTCGCTGGGCGAAGACGACGTGCCGCCGATCTTGGAAAAGTCGGGCATGTCGTCAGCTGGCGGAGCGGGAGTTGGAGCCGCAGGAGGCTTTGTCTTGGCCACGGGGGCCGGAGCCACCGGAGGAGCCGGCGCGGGGACGGCGGCGGGAGGCTTGGGTTTCGGTGCTTCCGCCACGGCCTTCGGTTTGGACTTCGGCGGACTCTCCGGCTGCGTGGCGGCCAGCCCCAGGTCGAGCCCCAGATTGAGGCCTGAAGGCTCAGAGCTTGAAGCGGTCTGGGCGCCGATCTTGGAAAAGTCGGGAAAGTCCTCGGTGGGAGGCAACGGCGCGGCAGGAGCCGCGGGTTTGACCTTGGCCACGGGAGCTACCGAAGCAGCGGTCGGAGCTTCCGCCACGGGTTTGGCCTTGGGCTCCGGCGCTTTCGCCCTGGCTTGCGGAACCGCGGCAGCCGGTGAAGCGTCTCCCGCGCCAAAATCGAGGCCCAGATTCACACCCGACGTCTCTTGTCTCGAAGAGGGTGTCTCACCACCAATCTTCAAGAAGTCGGGAAGTTCTTCAGGAACAGGAGCCACGGCAGGCGCCGGTTTGGGCATCGCGGCAGGCGCCGGCGCGGGAGTCGTAACAGGAGGCGCGGCTGCGGCAGGCTTCGCTGGGGCCTCCGGAGCCTTCGCGGGCTTCGGCTTGGCCGGAGGAGGCGCCGGTACGGGCGAAGAAACAGGGGCTTCCCCAAAATCGAGCCCCAGGTTCACACCCTGCGCCTCTTGAGATGAGGGAGCTTCTCCCCCAATCTTCAAGAAGTCGGGAAGTTCTTCAGGAACAGGAGCCGGGGCAACGGCCTTGGGCTTCGCCACGGGAGCCGGAGGAGGCGCTGTCGCGGGGGGAGCCACTGCAGCAGGCTTGGCCGGCGTTTCGGGAGGCTTCGCGGGCTTCGGCTTGGCTGGCGGCGTAGCCGGTGCAGGTGAGGATGGACCTTCCCCAAAATCGAGCCCCAGGTTCACACCCAGCGCATCCTGATGCGATGGTGTTTCGCCGCCGATCTTCAAGAAGTCGGGAAGCTCTTCCGGTGCGGGAGCGGGCGCGGGAGCACGTTTGGACTTCGCCACGGGAGCCGGCGCCGGCGGATCGGCGGCAACGGGCTTGCTCGGCGCTTCCGCAGGTTTCGACCTGGTCTGAGGGGGCGCCGGAGTTGGCGAAGGGGCACTCGAACCGAAGTCCAGGCCCAGATTTACGCCTTGTGTCTCCCGGCCGGAAGGACTTTCACCACCGATCTTCAAGAAGTCGGGAAACTCCTCGGTGACCGGCAACGCGGGAGCTGGCACGGGCTTCGCGGCGGGAGTCGGGGCCGGGGATGCAGCCGCCGTTGGCTTTTCCACGGGCTCCGGCGGCTTCGGTTTGGCCGGAGCCGGCTTCTCGGCTCGCGTCGAGGGGGACCCAAAGTCGAGCGTCAAACCGAGCGCGGAAAAATCTTCGCCGGCCGGCTCATTGGCCCCGATTTTCGAGAAATCGAGCGTCTCTTCCAGGGCGGGCGCCGGCCCTGCTGGAGCCGATGAGACCGCGGGGGCTGGCGACGACTTGATGTGCGTGGGGATTTCGACCGTCGGAGAGGAGTCCGGAGAGCGTTCTCCCCTGGGACGAGCCGAGGGGGCCTGCGCGGATCGAGACGGTTCGGCGTCGAGATTCAGCCCCAAAGCGGCGAAGTCATTCGCGGGGTTCGCCGGGGGAGCCTCCGCAATCGCGGCCAGTTCCGGGGGCAAGCTGGGAACGGGGGGAACCACCGGCGTCGGCTCGTCCCCCGACCCGATGGGGGAAATGGGGACGGCCGCAAGCGGGGGCTGCGAAGGAGCAATCCGCGTTCGCGTGACGGTCTGAACATCGCGCGGGAAGTGGGGTTGAGTCGGGATCGAGGGCGTTTCACGATAGGCCGTCGCCTGGTCGTCTACAAACGCCTCGAGCGCTTGCGCGACTTCGAGCGGGTTCGAGTACCGCTGCTCGGGCTGCTTGGCCATCATCTTGCGGACCACGTCGCCCAGCGACTCGGGAACTCCCGGAGCCAGCGACTCGAGCGCTTCGGGCTCGACCGCCTGGTGGCCAAAGAGCTTCTCGGGAAGGCTGGGGCTCGGGAACGGCACCTGCCCGCAAAGGATGTGGTAGAGCGTACAACCCAGCGAGTAGATGTCGCTACGCGTGTCGACCGAGTGCGAGTGCCTGGCCTGCTCGGGAGAAACGTAGTCGAAGGTACCGACGGTGGCGCCGTCGCGAGTGACTTGCCCTTCTTCGGCCAGGTCGATCGCCAGCCCCAGATCGGTCAGCTTGGCCGTGCCATCGCGCGTTACCAGGATGTTGTAGGGGTTGACGTCGCGGTGGATCAGCCCTTTCTGCTGAGCGTGTTCGAGCCCCAGGGCCACCTGGCGGGTCAGCCGAGCCGCCGTACTGGGGGGCATCGGCCCACTCTCCGCGATCACGGCGCCGAGGTTCTTTCCCTCGATGAACTCCATCACCAGGTAACACTTACCCGCCGATTCCCCTTCGTCATAGATCCGGACGAGGTTCTCGTGCTGAAGCTGCGCACCGACCCGTGCCTCGCGCTGGAACCGGGCGATCGCGCGGGGGTTATTCACACGTTCAGGCGAGAGAATCTTGACGGCGACCCGGCGGTTGAGCCGAGAGTCCTTGGCCAGGTAGACCCGCCCCATCCCCCCCTGCCCGATCATCTCGAGCAAGATATAGCGGTCGATCTTGAATCCCGTCGACCGCCCCGCCAGGAGCTGTTGTGCCTGCCAAAGTGTGAGCAGATTCGCCTGGACGGCCTGCCGCGCCAGCCGACGATCGAGTTGGTCGGCTACCCGTTTCTCCTGGGGCAATGCCTCCCAGCAAGCTTGCAGCCCCTCGCGGTCAATCAAACCGCTCTGGAGCGCTGCCTGCCAAAACCGCGAAGTCTGGGGATCCACCATAAGACTTCCTGGGGCTCAACGCGTCGGGTTTGTCGGATGCAATCGAAATCACAGAGGCTCAGGGATCAGAAATGCCAGATCCAGGGTCACTCTAACACGCGTGACGATGACCCAACAACCCCCTCAACTCATTGAGAGAACACCACGTTAGGAAAATGCAGATTCCATCGTCGGCGCGGTCGACAGCACCCATGAAGCTCTTCGGACTTAAGTGGAAGAAGAGCGACAAGTTTGGATGTCTACGAGTCCCGATTTTTCCGATCACGTTTCTCCGCGCCTTCAACTTCGGGAGAAAACCTCAGCACATATACGACTACGGCTACGTGAAAACCAGAGCAAAACACCCGCGAACGTTCAACCGCTCCCAATTTTGACAGACAGGCGTCGCGAAACCGTCGCCGTGGAGACAACAAGGCACACGGAGGCCCCCCTGGATCTTGGAACCGGCATGGTCTAGCATGGGGATCTCAGTCGTTTGTCGATCTTGCGATGAGTAATCACCTCTCCGGGATGGGAGGGACTCTCATCCGACACCGCAAGACTTGCGGCGCGTGGACGATTTGCCCTCGGCATGGAGGATCGAATGACGCGGCCATCCCAATTCCTGTGGGTTCCCCTCATCGCGGTGTTTCTACTCGCCGAGCTTCATCCCTCGCTGTCGTCGGCCGTTGAGTTTGATCGCGTCGTCATCGACAGCAACTTCGCCGGTGCTCACCAGGTCGAGGTAGCCGACGTCAATGGCGACGCCCGGCCCGATATCGTCGTCATTGGCGAAGGAACCTGTGCCTGGTACGAAAACCCGTCCTGGCGGAAACGAATTGTGACCGGGCCCAGTCAGACCCCCGGCATCATCAGCAGTGCGACGGCGGATCTCGACGGTGACGGCAAGGCCGAGATCGCGATCGCCTACGACTTTGTCATGAACGACCCGACCCGGGGAAAGCTTCTGCTGGCGGGTCAGGGTAAAGGCCTCGACGATCCCTGGAGCGTGGCGCATGTGGCCGACGTCGGGAGCATCCACAGGATCCGTTGGTACTATCAACTCATCACCGCGCCTCATTCGCTAGGCTTCCGGCCGGTTCTCCCCGGGCGGAATGCTCCAGCCAGGGGTGAGACGCTTGGCGCGATCAGCCTCCTGGTTGCTCCCCTTTTCGGGCCGTCAGCCAGACCGCCGGCCTTCGATCAAGAGCCAGCCCATCTGGTCACCGTGAGTTTCCACCGCCCTGAGAAACAGGAGCTTCGTCCTCCCATCGCTGCATCAGGCGGCATCACAGGGGGCCTCGGCGGTAGCGCGCTCTCGTCGGATCGGCTGGCCCCCCTGATTCTCGGGAAATGGAATCGATCGGAATCAACGATCGCGGACGCCTCCGGCCTTCACGCCATCGACGTGGTCGACGTGAACGGCGAGAACAACCTCGACATCCTCGCGGCGAGCCATCATGGGGTGACCCGCCATTTCATCACGGCCATTGCGGGGGCTCCGATCTATCGAACCGAGCATCTCGTGCCGGGGGCTCAAGGTGACGCACCGAGGAAAGGAGCAAGCGACGTCCATATTGGGCGGCTCAAGGGTGGTCGACGGTTCCTTGCCACAGTCGAGCCGTGGCAGAGCCCTCAGGTTGCGGTCTACTTCGCGGAATCCTGGAGTTTCCACGTCAAATTGGGCCCCAGAAACGTCCTCGACTCGAGTTTGAAGGAAGGACACGGCCTCTGGGTCGCCGATATCGACGGCGACGGCGACGACGAGATTTTCGTCGGCAATGGCGGCACGGCCATGAGCATTTTGATGTTCGACTTCGACGGGAAAGCCTGGAACCGAAGCGTGGTCGATTCCTCGATCGCAGTCCAGGACCTCCGCGGCGGCGACATCGACGGCGACCACATCCCCGATGTGGTTGCCGTCGGAGCTCAGACTCACAACGTCATCTGGTACAAAGCCCGTGCGGGCTCACCTTCGCGGTGATCGATGCTTTCGTGGACCGAGAGCGGGATCTTGATAGACACCAAGATCCCCTCGAGGCATGCCTTTCTCGCCCGCCCCTTCCAAGGCAGGTCCTCAGGCCACCTGAGCGGGGGCGACGGGCAGGTCGATCGTGACGCGTAGGCCGGGAAGCGCGTTACAGGCGGAGACTTGCCCGTGGTGGAGTTCGAGAGAACGCCGGGCGATCGAGAGGCCCAGGCCAACGCCGCCGTTGCTCCGGCTGCGATCGGTCCCCACGCGGAAAAAAGGGTCGAAGATCGATTCGAGCGCGTCCTCGGGAACGCCGGGGCCATAGTCTCGGATGCTGATGCTTGCCGTCTTTTCCTGGCGATGGAACTCGACCTCGATCAGGGTTTCGTCGGGAGCGTGGCGAATGGCGTTGCGCAGCACGTTCTCGAGGGCGCGACGAAGGAGCTCCTGATCGCCGGTCAAGACGGCGGCGTCATGAATGCGAAGGACCAGGCGGCATCCCTTGGCTTCAGCTTCCACGGAGCAGTCATCCACGAGCGATCGCAAAAGCTCGTCCAGGCGTACTTCCTCTTCTCGACGCGAAGAAGGGTCCCCTTCGGCGCAGGTCAAGTCGAGCAGTTCGTCGACCAGGCACGAGAGACGTTCGAAGTCTTTCTTGACGCGGCCGAAGGCGGCATCACGGTCGTCGCTCATGCGGGCGAGCTCAAGGTTGAAGCCAAGGCGGGCCAAGGGCGACCGCAACTCGTGGGAAACGTCCTGGAGCAAACGGCGCTCGGCGGTCAAAAGTGTTTGGATCTGGCCGGCCATCTCGTCAAAGGCACGGGAGAGCTCACCGATCTCGTCTTGCCGTGTTGAGCCGGCCCGCGCCGAGAGGTCTCCTTGGCCAAAGCGACCCACCACCAGGCGCAGACTGCGCAGGGGAGCCGCAAGGTGGATGGCCAGGATATAACCGAGCAGGGCAATCACCAGCACCACGGCCGCGTAGTAAGGCAAAATACCGCGAGGATCGAACCGGCGATCAGGAAGAATGACCAGGAGATGATAACGGCCATTGCGCAAGCTATGACCGAAGATCATTCGGCCATTGCTGGGGCGAGGCGGCTTTGGAAAGACATTGGCTTCTTTCAGTAGGGCCGAGCGGTCCGTGCTGTCGACCATGTCGCGGCCCTGGGCATCGGTCAGATAATGCTCGGCTCCGTAGTAGAGGTTGAGCCGCTCCAGAAACTTCGCGAGGTTCTTGGTCCCCCCCTCTTCGTAGGCACGAAGGACCTCGTCATCAATCAGGGCGATCGTGCGATGGAAGAAATCCCACGGCCCGGGATGATGCCGGTCCACATAGAACGAGACCGCGCCAAACGCGACCAGGGAAATGGCGACGGTCACCAACGACCAGAGCAAGATCTTGGCATAGATCGATCTCATGTCATGATTCCCCGGCCGCTTCGGGGCTGACACGGAAGAGATAGCCCGCCCCGCGGATCGTCAGAATCAAGGCGCCATGCGACCCAAGCTTCTTGCGGAGGTTGCAGACGTGCATATCGATGGCCCGATCGGTCGGCGATGCACGACGGCGGTAAAGAGCGGCCGTGAGCTCGTCTCGGGTGACGATCCGCCCCGCGGCGCGGATCAAGAGCTCGAGGATGTCGAACTCAATCGAGGTCACCGCCGCCGGAACGCCGTCGCAGCGAGCCTCGCGCGCCGAGGGGACCAGCCTGATCCCATTGACTTCAAACACTTCAAGCGACCGGGGCACCTGCGACGTGCGACGAAGGACCGCGCGGATGCGAGCCAAAAGCTCCTCGGGGCCGAACGGCTTGGGGAGATAGTCGTCCGCCCCGGCATCGAGCCCGGCAACACGGTCAACCTGGCGAGTGCGCGCCGTCAGCATGATGATCGGCACCTGGCTCTGCCGCCGCACGAGCCGCAGCAGCTCGAAGCCATCGAGCCCGGGCATCATCACATCAAGCAAGATGAGGTCATGTTCACCACTCAAGGCTCGTGCCAGGCCTCGACGCCCTTCGTGCACCGTCTCAAGCGTAATCTGGCGACGGGCGAAATACTCACGCATGGCCATACAGAGTTCGTCGTCATCGTCGACCAGCAAGATCGAAGGAGATGACAGCGCGGTGGTTGTTGACTCGCCAGGATTCGTGACATTTTCCATGGCTGCGCACCCCAAGGGAACGCGGGAGTTGGGTCGTTCCCCCTTTTCTTTGAGCTTACCGGCCGCCGGGCAGAGTGCCAACGGCGGCCCGTTGAGGATCAGCTTTCCTGAAGAACCACGTTCGCGGCCGGCTTTCGCGCGCTCGACGGACCGAACAGGCGAACGAGAGGTGTGGGACGCACGATGAGCTCGTAGAGCACCAGCGCCGCCCCCGTGCTCAACGTGGAAACGACCACGGCGAGAGCCCACCAAGGGAGCTGCAACGGTTTCACCAGGGCCAGGCCCAAAAGCACCAGGGGCTGGTGAATCAGGTAGACCCAAAGCGCCGTGTCGGCAAGATACCGCCAAACCCGGCTCGGCTGGTCGAGATATCGGAGAAAGACGCCGAGGAATGCGAAGCTGGCCGAAGCGGACGCCAGGCAGTAAAGCGCGTAAGCCCCTGTTCGGATCAATCCGTAATAAGGAGCGTCCGTCTGCCCGTTGTACGCGCCACTGAGCGCGGTCGCGGCTGCGAAGGCGACCAGGCCAAGCAGCAGGTCCGGGAGCCAGGCCCGCGACAGGCTGGGCAAAACCTCGCGCTCACGGTGCAACAGCCACCCCGCCAGGAAGTAGACGAAGTAGAACACCATGTCCGGATCAAAGTGGAGCAAGATGTCCGGGAACCCCCGGAAAATCGTCGGCGCCAGGCCGAGGAACCAGCCGAAGGGGCTCGACGTCAACAGCAAAGCCGGAGTGGCCGCCGCGGCAAGCAACACGGGGGCTATTCCCGAGCGAAAGACGCGCTGAATGAACCGATCGGCGGCCTCGGGTGTAGGGCGAAGCAGGAAGAAGGAGAATCCCTTCGTCACCCAGGGAGCCACCGTGGCGAAGATCAAGAGGTACCAAAGGAACCAAAGATGATGGAGCTGGAAGTATCGCGAGAGCGGTCCAAAGAGCCGGTCGGCCAAGGCATTCCCCTGCCCTCCGAATGGCCCAGGCATGGGCCCACCCGGCCGGAAGCCCCCGGGACCTCCCCCTGGTCCGCGACCCGACGGACCGTTGAATCGTTTGGTGACTTCCTGCCATTCCGCATCGCTGAGCTCGCCGTCGTCGTTCTTATCGAAGCTTCTGAGCGGCGTCGGCATGAACCCTCGAGGAGGGCGAGGCATGCCCTCGACACTCGGAGGACCTCCCCGCGGCCCGCCGGCCCCAGGGGGCCCCATCGGGCCAGGACCGCCCCTTCCCTGTTGCGAGGTCACATCACGCGCGATGATGTAGAGTGGACAAAACGTGAACATTCCCACAAGCAGGGGAATACCGATTCTCCACCAGCGGCGCACCAGGTAGCCCCGAATGCCGTACTTGGCCAGCATCATCCGGGCGAAGAAGCCCGAGATCAGAAAGAAGAGAGGCATCCGGAAGCAGTGGAGCCAGTCTCCCAGCAGCCGCGACGGGTCCATGCCTCCCATTGGTCCCGGAGGGCCTCCCCCCATGAACATCCGAAACATCAACGTGTGATAAACAACCCCCAGGAGCATGGCCATCGCGCGGACGCAGTCGAGGGCGTAGTAGCGAGGTGACACCGAGAACGTCGCTGGTCCCGATGCCTTACCTCCCTCTCCATGGACTTCAGTGGTTGATTCCGTTGACAAGCTCCGCCTCCTTTCGCGGACCGGTCACATGCGGACGAGCAGCGATCACAACGCTCCGGGTCGGCGGCGTGATGACGGGAGAGATATTCAGAACCTCGTCCAGGACATAGAGCGGACGCCCCTTGGCCTCTTCGTAAATCCGCGCCACGTAATCCCCGACGAGACCGACGGCCGTGAGCGTGGCTCCCGAGAAGAGAACCTGGAGACAGACGAGGGAACTCCAGCCGCGAACGGTGGTCTGGAGGACGACCGTTTCGTACAGAACGTAGACCGAGTAAACCACCCCGATGGCCGTCAGCAGGAGTCCGGCCCCCAGGCTCAATTTCAGCGGCAAGGCTGAGAAAGACGAGATCGCCGTCCAGGCGAAGCGCATCATCTTCCAGGTCGGATACTTCGTAACCCCGGCCACGCGGGCGGGGCGGCGGAACGGAACGATCGCCTCCTTCAGGCCGAGCCAGGCAACCAGGCCGCGGAGGAACCGATGCTGCTCACGGAAGCCCCGGAGCGCGGCCACCGCCGAGCGGCTGAACAGGCGGAAATCCCCCACCTGGGCGGGGAGCCGCTCGTCGACCGCTCGCTGCATCAAACGATAAAATAGTGAAGCTGTGCCTCGCTTGAAGAGCCCTTCCCCTTCACGGCCGACGCGCTGGGCCGAGACCACTTCATAGCCTTGCTCGTACAAGGAGACCATCTCGGGCAAAAGCTCGGGAGGATCCTGGAGGTCGGCATCCATGACCACCACGGCGTCTCCCGATGCGAAGTCGAGGCCGGCCGTGATGGCCGCCTGATGCCCGAAGTTCCGGCTGAAACCGAGCACCTTGATTCGAGCGTCCGCCGCGGCCGCCCTGGCCAGAAACGACGCCGAGCCGTCTCGACTGCCGTCGTCCACGAAGACAATCTCGTAGTCGCACTCCATCGCGCTAAGGACCGGCCGGAGTGCGTCGAGGAGACACGGCAGCGCCTCCTCTTCGTTGTAGACCGGAATCACCAGGGAAAGCAGCATCGGTCCAACTCCTCGAGAACCGTGGCGGATCGGGCGATCGGGAAATCGGGCGACATCAAAGAGCCGGCGACGTCGTTAGCCCAAGCTCGGGCCGGCAGTCGTAGATCTGCGTCATCCGGCGCATCCGGCGGAACATCGCCGGCGGCCCCGCGGAGTCGTCTTCCTTGTCTTTGGCCTCCTTCTTCGCCTCTTCCTTCTCCTCGGGGTCCGGGAGCTTCCAAAGCTGAGAGTCCACCACCTTGCTATGCTCGCGCACCCATTCGATGATCTCGCCATTGCCCATTCCCGGAGGACCACCGCCGGGGCCGCCAGGAGGACCACCGCCGGGAGGACCACCCGCGCCATCGGGGGGACCGCCAGGGCCGCCGCCGGGCCCACCAGGACCGCCGGGAGGGCCGCCGCCACCGGGGCCAGGACCAAACAAGACGAACCGCAGACGCCCCTCCTTGACGCGAGCGATGAATTGATCCTTGGTAAGCGCTTTGTCTGCCCCCATGAACCCGCCGATCGCCACGGCCGGAGCCCCGGTCTCGGCGATGAGTGATGAGATCTCCATGCTCCCCATCGCGGCGACCAGGATTTCTTCTCCGTGGTGGTTCGCCGTTAGGAAGTCATAGAGCTTCTTGGTCGCTTTCGGATCGCCTCCGAAAGGACCGCCGGGGCCTCCGGGACCGCCTGGCCCTCCGAACGGGAACGGCGAGCGAGGACCGTCGCTACGGCTGCCAAGAAGCGCCGGGCCGGCCGTCGGTATCATGGAGTTCCCTTTGACCAGGACGTTGGTCACTGACCACGCCGTGGGGCAAATCAGAAGGGTCGTCAATCCCACCCCCGCGGCGAGCTCCGCCCAGGACAGGGATCCCCACCGCGAGGCGAGCCGGCGCGCCGCCAACAGGCCGACCACACCGGCCAGCACACCAACCGCCAGGATCGGTAAGAGCCAGCGGCGCCAGTCGGGGTAGTGGCTTACGATCGCGCCCTGGACGAGTGCCGTCAGAACGAGCGTGGCGGGCAGCAAGACGGAGCGCCATCCTCCGCGACGCGATTCGCTCCACAGCGCGAAGGTTCCGGCGGCAGCCATCGCGGCCACTGCGGGCCCCATGACAGTGGTGTAGTACTCGTGAAAAATGCCTTGCGCAAAACTGAAGACGACCAGGTGAGTGGCGAACCAGCCACTCCAGATCCAGAGCGCCAGAAGCTCACCATTGATAGGCAGGCTCCGCCGCTGACGAAGTGCCGCGACGAGCGTTCCGATGATCGCAAGCGGAAAGAACCACGTGATCAAGCCGGAAATCTCGCGGTTGGTGAATCGCAAGAAGCCAGGCGTTCCACCAAACCCGGGAGGCCCTCCTCGGAATCGCCCACCGGGACCACCCGGGCCACCCGGACCGGGAGGAAAACCGGGACCGGGACCACCTCCTGGAGGAAATGGCGGTCCGCCGGCAACCTCATCGGACTTTTCCCCTCCCTTTTTGGGTTCCGCGGCCTTCTTGGCAAGCGGCTCCTGGGCATCGGCCTTGGCTTTCGCCTGTGACGTATCCACAGCCTCCTTCGCGGCGGCCTTGGTCTCATCCTTCCGCGAATCTTGGAGCCGGGGAGGGTTTCCATCACGGCCAAAGCCCCCCGGCCCCGGAGGTCCGAAGCCCCCCATGCCGACCACGCGAGCGATGCCGTTGTAGCCCAGCGCCAGGCCGAGGGCCGAGTTGTTCATCGAGCCGCCGATGTAGGGCCGACGTGACTTCGGCGTCAGCTCCACGGCGAGCGGCCACGACAGCGAGGCCGCCACAAGCATTCCCGTCGCCATCGACAAATGGAGGAACTTGGTGCGCCAGCTCAGGGGAGACGCCAGTAGATACGCCGTGTAGAACGTGGGCAAGACGACGAACGCCGCGAGCATCTTGATGTTGAAGCCGATCCCCACGAGCGCCGTCGCCAGCAAGAGGGGTCGCAGGCGCCCCGTCTCAGACGCGATGCTCAAAGCCCAGGTCGCCAGCAGCAAGACGAGCACCAGGGCCGTATCAGGCAGATTGTCCCGATCGATGGCCACACAGATCGGTGTGACGGCCAGAATGAGAGCCGCCAGCAGCCCGGCTCCCACGCCGAAGACACGGCGCACCAGGACATAGAGCAAGACGACCGAAATGACCCCCATGATCGCCTGGGGCATCAATAGGCTGATCCCGCCGTATCCGAAGAGCTTGGCGCTCATCGCCTGGATCCAGAGGGCGACGGGGGGCTTGTCGACCGTCACGATCCCGATGGGGTCGAGCGAACCGAAAAAGAAATTGCTCCAGCTCGCCAGCATGCTGCGAACCGTGGCGGCATAGTAGAGGTTGCCAAGCCCGTTCAGGTCGAGCCGCCAAACCCGTAGCCAGACCGCAAGGCCGACGATAGCCAGGAGTGAGATCCCTTCATACCGCCATTCCTTCTTCGGAACCGGCTGGGCCTCGACCGCTATGGCGGCGGCCTCTGAGGAATCGACGTCGAGCATCGGACGCTTGCCTCCCCACCAAACCTTGCAACATCACCCAGGCTCGTCCGTCGAGTCCAGGCGTAGATCGGTTCACGACGCTCCGCGCGGAAGAGCCGGCCCTTCGAGGAAGGTTGAGCCGGCTCCAAGACCCGTTGTGCGACGCGACTTCGGCAATCCTTCCAGCACCGTCAGTGGGATTGTAAAGTCTGCGAACTACCCCAACGTAAAGGAGTGTCAATCACCCCATCCGTCGGAGCATTCCCTAGCGGAGCCGAATCGAGGAAGGATGTGAATTCAAGATGTGAATCTAAGCTGCATAGAAGCCCGCGTTCTAGGGACGATCTCCCCACACCTCGCTCAAGACCTGAAAGATCTGCGGGTCGTGCTTCTCTAGTTCTGCCCGGACGAACGGGTAGAAGTCATTGGCGCCGAAATAGGCCTCGCTTGCTTCCGCGAAGTACTCCTGGTCATTCGAGAGGGCGTAGGCCCGCTCCATCCTTCCGTTGCCGCGGAGCACCGACTCATACCGCTTCGAAGCCACCGCCTTGTGGAAGGCTTCTTTAATGCCTGCGTGGTCATATCCCAGCACCTGATCATGGTAGGCATGGCTCAGCTCGTGCAGCAGCATGGCCGGTTGATCGAGCGACCATTTCAGGAAGTGGCCGGCGTTGCCAATCTCAACCCCTTTCGCCTTATCTGGGTTGTAGCCATGTTCGCTCAACCATTCTTTACTGGGATGATACTCAGCGCAGGGGGCGTGGCCGTCGTCGACGCCCAGCCAGATCGGAACTTTCCGAACGGCTTCCAGGGCGCGCGGGGGAAGACGGCGCTCGATCTCATAGAGCTTGGTCTCCAAAAGCCGAAGCGCCTTGTCGCCGAGGTCCTTTTGATCGGCCAACAATGTCTTGTTCACATAAACTGTCCAACCCTCGACCGATGTCTTCGTGTAACGATCGGTCGCCACATAGACGTTCTTTGGCTTCAATTCCGAGGGAGCCCGCCGCGGAGGATTGCCGTCCTGGCCGGGGACCGCCGTGGAAACCGCGAAGATCAGGACCGAGAAGACCAAGGTGTTAGCAGTGCAACGCATATTCTTCGAAATTCTCCGGTCTGAAGCCGCAGGACGCGCGGTGAAGCCAGATCCAAGATCTTAGCCAACCGGCCGTTCCCTGTCTCCGACGGAGCCTCGTCGAGCTGACGATCAGGCCGTGATCAATGTCGAAGAAGTTCTTTTTTAAACCTCGACAATCATGCGATCGAGAACCAAGGCCCAAGGCATGTTGCCGTCAATCCGAGAGATCATCGGCATCAGGGTATTCCTAAAACAGCTTGAGCGCGTTCATGCGCAACTCGGCTCTCTTTGATAACCGCAATCAGTATATTGTTAGACAACAGAATCTGTTCAAATATATTTTGGAAGAAAAATTGTCGGAGCTAAAGGAATGAGCCTTGTGGGGGGCGTCTCGTAAATTTACAATGTTGTCGGTTTCCTTATGGGGAACGCCCTGAGGTTGGGATTCAGCCGGTTTTCTGCGGATCTCCGGTTTTCCGGAGGCTTCCCTTCCGTCTCGATCAGGGCCAAGTCAGATCGTCCATTTTGTTTCTGCAATTTCGGCCTGGGACCGCTAAGGGGTAAAACAGGATTCGCTCCGTTCGCGAATTCTTGACGTGGCCACTACACGATGACGTAGGCAGTGGCACAAACGCCGCGTAACCCGTAGACACCTCGGTTTTCGTTACCTCAAACCTTTGCGTTCCTCGTCAAAGCGGGCCCTTGAAGCGAGCTTCAAGGTGCCGTCGTCGCGTTGGCTCGCAATGTCGTTTGGTTTACTTGAGCTGAGCATCATCTCGAAGGGCTGAGCCTTCTCCTCGGAACGTTAGCAGGCCGCGTGATGGCTCTCTTTACGGAAAGACAACGCGTGCAGACACTTTCCATGAATGAGAGAAGAGAACGCGACGCACTTCAAACGGCAGCAGTGAAATGGCCGAATTAAGTCGATTTCGTCGTATTTTAAGAAGAGTCAGCAACTTGACGGGGATTAAGGCGTCCTTCGGAACAATCGGGAAAGATGAGCTAGGCTTCTCTATGGAGATGCTGCTGCCTGCGTCCCGAGGCTCGTGGTCGTCTCTGAGAGGGGTCGGAACTGTCCGGTTTCGCGCGGAGAATCTCGAGTCGACCGATGACTCGGTGCTCCGCAAGAGGGTGAATCGACGTCAGGCCGTGCATCTCATGGTCGATAGACGCAGGGTGGTCACGGAGGTTCTTAGAACAGCCGCTTCGGGCCCCTGCCCGCAATCTCAGTTCCTCGTCTTGGCATCGGAGGCTTCTTGATGATGCCCTGCCCGATCTCTCTGCTCGTTGTCGACGATGAGGAATTCAACCGGGACATGCTTTCCCGGCATCTCGAGCTCAATGGATACCGTGTCACCGCCGCCCAGAGCGGGCAAGAGGCTCTGGCTCTTATCGAACAGAGCCGCTTCGACCTGATCTTGCTGGACGTCATGATGCCGGAGATGAGCGGGCTGGATGTCCTCCAACGGCTCCGCCGCACCATGGCGCCGATCGACCTGCCGGTCATCATGGTCACCGCGAAAAGCGAAAGCGAGGATATCGTCGAGGCCTTCCGGCTCGGTGCCAATGACTATTTGACCAAGCCCGTTGACATGCCGGTGGCACTGGCCAGGGTCGCCACCCAGGCCTGTTTAAGGTCGACGCTCGTCGCGCTTCGTGAAAGCGAAGTTCGCTATTCGCTGACCGCCCGGGGCACCAACGACGGATTATGGGATTGGAACCTAAACACTAACGAAATTTATTTCTCCACCCGCTGGAAGTCGATGCTCGCGTACGAAGAGAGCGAGATCAGCACCCACCCCGACGAGTGGCTGAAGCGAGTTCACCCCGAGGATCGCACCAAGCTTGAGACCGCGCTGAAGGCCCACTGCCAGGGAGAGACGAGCCACTTCGAACAAGAGTATCGCATCCTCCACCGAGACGGGACCTACCGCTGGGTCTTGAGCCGGGGGATGGCGGTCTATGACGCAGAAGGCCGGGCCTCGCGGATCGCCGGCTCGCAAACGGACATCACGGAAGGCAAGGTGGCCGACCCTCTGACCGGCCTGCCCAACCGGATCCTCTTCACCGACCGGCTGGAAGGAGCCATCGCACACTTCCACCAGGATCCGAACTTCAAGTACGCGGTGCTCTTCCTCGACCTCGATCGTTTCAAGGTGATCAATGACAGCCTCGGCCACCTGATCGGCGACCAATTGCTGATCCGGGTCGCCCAGCGCCTGCTGGATTGCATGAAAGATCCGAACGGTTCGGGAAAGTATCCCTATCCGCATGCCGTGGCGCGCCTGGGGGGGGATGAATTCGCCATCCTGCTGGAAGGCATCGCGACTCCTGATGACGCCGTCCGCATCGCCGATCGGGTTCAGAAGGCCCTGAGCGTACCGCTCCGCCTGGATGGACACGAAGTCTTCACGAACGCGAGCATCGGCATCACGATGGGGGGCCCCGACGTCCATCGGCCCGAGGATCTGCTGCGCGACGCGGATACCGCCATGTACAGCGCCAAGGCCCGCGGCAAAGGGCGCTCCGAGATCTTCGACGTCGCCATGCGCATCCAGGCGACCTCCCGGTTACGCACCGAGGCGGAACTCCGGCAGGCTCTCGAGCAACAAGAGTTTCGCGTGTTCTACCAGCCCATCCAGGCCCTGGAGACCGGCCGCCTGATCGGTTTCGAGGCTCTGATTCGCTGGATGCACCCACGGCAAGGGCTGCTCAACCCGTCGGAATTCATCCCGATCGCCGAAGAGATCGGCCTGATGAAGACGATCAGTTGGTGGACCCTGCGCGAGGCTTGCCGCCAGATGAGCTACTGGAACAGGGTCTATCGGACGGACCCGCCGTTGACCGTCAGCGTCAACCTGTCTCCCAAGCAATTCCTCCAGCCCGACCTCTTCTCCCACATCGAGCAGGCGCTTCTCGAGACGGGCATGAAGCCGAGTTGCCTGAAGCTGGAAATCACCGAGAACATGCTGATCGATAACCCGGATGCCACCCTGGTCGTGCTCGACAAGCTGCGCCAAATGGGGATCCAGATCAGCATCGACGACTTCGGCACCGGCTACTCTTCGCTGAATTCGCTTCAGCGGTTCCCGATCGACACGTTGAAGATCGACCGTTCCTTCGTCAGCCGCATGAGTGCGGCCGAGAAGAACTACGAGATCGTCCACGTGATCGTCTCATTGGCCCGGACACTGGGTATGAGCATCATCGCCGAGGGGATCGAAACGACCGAGCAACGCGGCCTGCTTCGAACGCTTGGCTGTGAATTCGGCCAGGGCTTCCTCTTCTCGGAGCCCGTCGAGCCCAAGAAGATAGAAGCAATGCTCATCGGGCAATACAGCAGCGAGCGCCTCCCGGGCGGACCGCGCAACGGACTCTCTTCTCCATTGCTGTCTTCTTGATCGGGGAAGAGGTTCCGTGCCACACGGCCTCGCGGCCTTGATGCTTTGCTAGAAAAACATGACCGAGCCATTCTCTCGCGTTATGCTGTGACGCCTCTTCGGTTGCGGCGATCCGCGTAGCTCGAGCACCAAAGGGCGAGGGGGGCGATGTCTGAAGCCTCGATTCCCTATGGGCGTAGAACGCAAAAGCCGCCGGCCGTGCCGAGGGTGCACATCCTTTGGATCACCGCCGGACTGGGTTGCGACGGAGACTCGGTCGCCATCACGGCGGCAACTCAGCCGAGCATCGAGGAGTTGCTGCTAGGGGCGATCCCGAACTTGCCCGAGGTCCGCCTCTACCATCCCCTGCTATCCTACGAAAATGGGGATGAGCTGCTGGAGTACTGGTATCGCGCCGAGGAGGGGAAGCTCGACCCTTTCTTGCTGGTGATGGAAGGCTCGATCCCCAACGAGCACAACAAGGACGAAGGGTACTGGGCGGCCGTGGGGACCGACCGGCGGACGGGCCAACCGATCACGACCTGCGAGTGGATCGACCGCCTGGCACCCCAGGCCTGGGCCGTGCTGACGGCGGGCACGTGTGCGGCCTACGGCGGCATCCACGCGATCGCGGGCAACCCGACAGACTGCACGGGCCTGCCGGATTACCTGGGATGGTCGTGGCGGTCGCGCGCCGGGGTGCCCATCGTCTGCGTGCCCGGCTGCCCGGTTCAACCTGACAACTTCATGGAAATACTCCTCTACCTGGTCAGGCAGGCCGCCGGGCTCGCCCCCATGATTCCGCTGGATGACCTCTTGCGACCGACCTGGCTCTTCGAGCAGACCGTGCATGAAGGCTGCGACCGAGCCGGCTATTACGAGCAGGCTGACTTCGCCACGACCCACGGGGAGAAGTCATGCATCGTGAAGTTGGGCTGCTGGGGACCGGTCGTCCAATGCAACGTCGCAAAGCGAGGCTGGATGGCCGGCATCGGGGGTTGCCCGAACGTCGGTGGGACATGCATCGGTTGCACGATGCCCGGCTTCCCCGACAAATTCATGCCCTTCTCAGAGATGCCCCCGGGCGCTCAGCTCTCCACGACGGCCGTGGTCATGTATGGCAAGGCCGTGCGGGCCCTGCGGCAGTTCACCCAGGCCTCGATGAATCGCGAGCCCGACGGGCGCCAAAAGAATGGCTCGCGCAAGCCCGAGCACGGATCGACTCCGTAAACGGACGAAGATCCCCAAAACCCACCCACACCCACCTTCGATCTCCCTGAGGACGAGGACGCTATGACCGAGGCAGCGGGGGATGGCGCAACCGGTTCAGGGCCTCATTTGGTCGAGAAGTCGTGGGACCCGATCACCCGGATCGTCGGGAACCTCGGAATTCACACCAAGATCGACTTCCAGGAACGGAGAGTCGTCGAGTGCCATAGCACCTCGTCGATCTTTCGCGGCTACAGCCTCTTCTTGAAGGGGAAAGATCCGCGCGACGCCCATTTCATCACCAGCCGGATCTGCGGCATCTGCGGCGACAACCATGCGACCTGCGCCTGCTACGCCCAGAACATGGCCTTTGGAGTCGTTCCCCCCGCACTCGCCGAATGGATCATCAACCTCGGCGAGGCCGCCGAGTATATGTTTGACCACAACCTATTTCAGGACAACCTGGTCGGCGTCGACTTCTGCGAGCAGATGGTCGCCGAGACCAACCCCGGCGTCCTGGCAAAAGCCGAGCGAACCCCCGCGCCGCACGCCGGTGTGCACGGCTACCGCACCATTGCCGACATCATGAAGGCGCTCAACCCCTTCACGGGCGTCTTCTACCGCGAAGCGCTCCAGATGAGCCGCCTGACGCGCGAGATGTTCTGCCTGATGGAAGGGCGGCACGTCCACCCGTCGACCCTCTACCCCGGCGGTGTGGGAACGGTGCCGAGCATCCAGCTTTTCAACGACTACCATATCCGCCTGATGAAGTACGTCGAGTTCATGAAACGCGTCGTCCCGCTTCATGACGACCTCTTCGACTTCTTCTACGAGGCCCTCCCTGGTTATGAAGAGGTGGGAAGGCGCCGGGTGCTCCTGGGCTGCTGGGGGTCCTTCAACGACCCGGAAGTCTGCGACTACACCTACGCTCGGATGCCTGAGTGGGGCCGGGCAATGTATGTCACGCCAGGCGTTGTGGTCGACGGTGAGCTCGTCACGACGGACCTCGTGGATATCAACCTCGGAATTCGCATCCTCCTGGGGAGTTCCTTCTACGACGATTGGCAGAAGTCCGAAACCTTCGTCCGTCAGGATCCGCTAGGCAACCCGGTCGACCAACGGCACCCCTGGAACCAGACGACCATTCCAAAGCCCCAGAAACGTGACTTCGCCGGCCGCTACACCTGGGTGATGTCTCCCCGCTGGCACGATCGCCGGACCGACACTCTGTTGCCGATCGACACGGGCGGAGGCCCACTGGCGCGGCTCTGGGTCACGGCTCTGGCTGGTCTCGTGGACATCGGATACATCAAGGCCACGGGCCAAAGCGTAAAGATCTATTTGCCGAAAACGATGACGATGCCCGACGTCGAGTTTGAATGGACGGTTCCCCGCTGGAGCAATACGCTCGAACGCAACCGTGCGCGCACCTACTTTCAAGCTTACGCGGCGGCCGCTTCGCTTTACTTCATCGAGCGGGCCATGGCCGAGGTCCACGCCGGCCGAACGCAAACCTGGAGTGAGTTCAAGGTGCCCGACGCCGCCATCGGATGCGGCTTCCACGAGGCCGTCCGGGGTTGCCTCTCACACCACGTTGTCATTCGAGACGGCAAGATCCATAATTATCATCCCTACCCCCCCACTTGCTGGAACTCGAGCCCGCGCGACTCCTCCGGCGTGGCGGGACCGTACGAGGATGCTGTCCAGGGATCGCCGATCTTCGAGGAGAACGGCCCCGACAGCTTCAAGGGAATCGACATCATGCGCACCGTGCGTAGCTTCGACCCTTGCCTCCCTTGCGGCGTCCACATGTACCTCGGAGAAGGCAAGACGCTCATGGTCCGGCACTCGCCGATGTTCGGTGTTCAACCGGTCGCCAAGGGAAACATTTAAGAAATGCAAAATATCAACCTTACGAAGAGGGAAGCCTTGGCCCGCGTTTGAGAAGACGGCCGCTCAGGACAGGCTTTCGGAGACAGAAGGGCGAGGGACGATCCATGGTCACCGAGTCGCCGATGGAAAACGACCGGAAAGGGAGCCCCCCGACCGTTGCGCCCGTGACGAACATGTCTCAGGAAGAGGCCGAGAACGCGCTCCGACAACTCGAGGCTGCGTCGTCCTTTGGGCATGGTCTTCACGGTCAACTGACGGCGGCTTCATTCCCCTATCCAGGCAATGACGACGGCCAGGACTCAAAACTCTTCCAGGCGGAGACGCGCTACCGGGCGCTCGTCGAGCGGCTTCCGGCCGTGATCTTCATGGCAAGCCTGGAAGGGGGCATCAACGAGCTCTATGTCAGCCCCCAGATTGAGGTCTTGCTAGGCTTCACCCAAAGAGAGTGGATCGAAGATCCGATCCTCTGGTACCGCCAACTCCATCCCGACGACCGAGACCGCTGGCAAGACGCGTTCGCCCGCACGTGTGCCCAGGGAAGCCACTTCTCCTCGGAGTATCGCTTTCTGGCTCGAGACGGGCATATCGTCTGGATTCGTGGCGAAGCCCAGGTCATTCGCGACAGCCGCGGCTATCCGCTCTTCCTTCAAGGCATCGCCTTCGACATCACGGCCCGAAAGCTCGCGGAAGAAGCGCTGATCCTGGCGCACGAGCGGGCGATCGAGGCAAGCCAGATCAAAAGCGCGTTCATCGCCAACATGAGTCACGAACTTCGAACCCCTCTCAATGCGATTATTGGTTACTGCGAACTCCTCCAAAAACTGTCGCTTCAGAATATTCCGCACGATCCCGTACCCGACCTGAAGAAGATCCAGAAAGCCGGCAAACAGCTCCTGGCTCTCATCAACAACATCCTTGACGTCTCCAAAATCGAGGCCGGCAAGACACAGCTCACTCGCAGGCGGATTTCCGTCGCGGAGCTGATCCGCGACATTGAGGCGACGGTCCAGCCTCTCGCGGCGGCCAACGATAATCTCCTGGAGATCCAGGTCAACAATCCTGGGATCATCGACACCGACGATGCGCGGTTGCGCCAGTGCTTGTTGAACCTCATGAGCAACGCCTGCAAGTTCACCAAGAATGGAAGAATTCGCCTCGACGTTTCGCGAGAGACGGTACAGGACCGTGAACAAGCAACCTTCCGCGTTAGCGACACCGGCATCGGCATTTCCGCCGAGCAGATCCGTTTGCTGTTTCAGCCTTTTACGCAGGCGGATGCCTCGATCGCCCGGAAATACGGCGGGACGGGACTGGGTCTGGCGATCACCAAGAAACTCGCCGAATTGATGGGAGGAGACGTCACCGTCGAGAGCCAGTTAGGCCAGGGATCGACCTTCACTCTCTGGGTTCCAACCGTCCTGGCCTCGTAACTGAGCGGCCAAATCAAGATCACGAAATATCACGAGCGAAATCCGCGAGATCTTTCTCCGCGGACGTTCTGCGTCGGCAATTCCGGGCCGGCTCGCTTGAATGGCTATGTGGCGGAAGGAATCAATCGCGAGAGAAGCGAGGAGATGAAGGGCGAAGCGAGGGAGGAGAAAGGGGAGGCGAGAAGGTTGCCGAAGACGTACAGCGTTCGACCGGGGAGCGAAGCCGAAATGGGCCGCGGCTCCCCGGGTCGAATGCCGCAAGAGCCACGTGCTGGAGGCGACCGGGGAGGGAATGTGCGACAAACTTGACGGAACCGCCCCAGGCTACGCTTCGAGTGTCGCCGGAAGCCCGGAGCAATCCGGACTTGCCGGCCGGAACGGCTGAGCCGTCCCGACGACGCGTCGCTTGGGGCCCAACCCGCCATGGCCTCGACATGCGACCCAACCCCACGCCACGAAGCTGGAGACAGCGTGAACGAAGAGCGAGATGACAGACTCGGCGAAGCTTCCGGCTCAAGCCGGTCTTCATCCACTTCCTCAAAAGTGTGCGCCTCTTCATCGAAAGCAGGGGCATCTTCGAAGGCCTCGGATGCGATATCCTGATCCCTCGTCGCCACGTCCTGCTCATCGATTTCCGGGGCTTCCACCTCGTCGTAAGCGGTGAAGTCGTCCACCGTGTCGGCCGCGTCCTCAACGTCCTCAACCGTTCCCTCTCCTGGGTTGGAGTCCAGCCACATTCCGTGGTTGGCGTCTTCGGCGCTGCGGTCATCATGGTGCGACTCAAAGGTGGGAGGCAGATCGACGTCCGATGTACCCTCAACCTCCTCCTCCATCGTTGACGGAGGCAAAACCTCGTCAACCAGGGAAGCGGGCGGCTCGTCCCAACTTGGCTGTTCGAATGCTTCCGCTTCGGTTTCGTCGAAGACCGGTGGCTCGGCGATCGTTTCCGAGAGGTTCTCCTCAAGCTCGCCGGCGACCTCAGAGAGATCTTCAACGGGCTCGCTGATTTCCTCGGGGAGACTTTCGACGAGCTCCGCGGAAGCTTTCTCGAAGCTTTCCACCGGCGCTCCGCCGTCCTCAAAGAGGCCGGCGGGAGATTCGGTGAAACCTTCAGCGAAGTCTTCCGCGGGTGCCTCGATCACCTCAGGAATGAGGATCTCGGCAGGCACATGGGCTTCGACAAGAAGCGGAGCGTCCGAAGCCAGTTCAGACGGCAGCGCGGTATCGTCCGACAATGTCGGCGCGATGGGTACGCCTTCGGGCGTCGCAAGAGACGATTCCGTCGGTGACGGGCCATCAGCCCGAACGAACTTTCCAGGGCCCACCCGAATCCAGGTGGCTCCAGCGGGCGGTTCAACAACCACAGCCCCCTTCGCCTTCCGCCCTCGCCCCTTGCCACGCTTGGTTTTCACCGGAGCGGGCTCGGGAGCCGCCTCCTGACGGACATCAGAATCAGCGCTCAGCGGCGGGACCAGCAAGTCCGATTCGGCCGAAGATCGAAGATCGATCTCCACGTCATTCGGCTCGGGTCGCTCGGCGGTGGCGGATTCAACGGCAGGCTCGGTTCCTGGTTCGACCGACGCGGTTGCACGCCGATCTTGCCCTGGGTAAAGGAGCCAGGTCATCAGGATGAAGTAAGGGGGAACCAACCAGAGCGAGACCGAAGCCACCGCCAGGCTGGTCGAGACCATCAGGATCACCAGCGCCAGGATCCATCCCCACGCCATCGCGGAAGATTGAGCCTGTGCGTCGGGAACCGACGATGGGCACGAGGTTGTCGGGGAAGGATTGTCTGGCCGCACTCGGAGCCGCTCCGGTTGGGCTGGGCTACCACAAGGAAAGATCGGCGTCACCGCCAAATCGCCCAACGTGTCTTATCGGAACCTCCTCGTGCCTTCTGTGGTCTTCGACACCCCGTCCGCTCATCACCCGTAGGGAGAAACGACACCGTCGGACTAACCGCCAGGATGCGACTCAAACAACAGCGATAGAAACGAACACTTATGTGAACAGAGCCACAGTATGGCCGCCGCCGACAGGTTCTCACCCCGATTTTCAAGCCTCTCGATGGACCCGGTGACCCGCAAAGCCCTTGCATATTCCGCCAAAGAAACCCTTTCGCCAATCGGCAGACCTTCGCGCAACAAAACGCTTGTGTTTGACCGCGAGCGAGGAGTTTCACGCCGCCCAAAGCACGTTCGCTTTGCCCATCGCCTGAATCCATAATTCTTTCGTATTCTATCAACTCCATATACTAAGAGACCCAAGCACATTTCTTCCGTATTGACATCGCCCTCAACCTACGCAACAATCCGTACGTTACGTTGAGTAGACAGAGGTGGAGGCAGACGGATGGCGGGACGTAAGGTCTTGGCGATCACCGAGCGGCAGTTCGCGGTCTTGCGCGTGCTTTGGGAGCATGGCCCGCAGACCGTGCGAGGGTTGATGGAGCACCTCCCTCGCGGAGACCAGCAACCGTACACGACAACGCTCGGCCTGGTTCAGAGCATGGAAAAGGCCGGGCTCCTGGTGCATGAGAAGGAAGGGTTGAGCCATCGCTACCGCCCCACCGTGTCGCGACGGGAAGCCACGGGTAGCCTGCTTTCCGACTTCTTGACGCGATTCTTTCACGGGTCCGCCGAGCAGTTGATCTTGGGCCTGGTCGACGCCGAGCAGCTCGCGCCTGATGACCTTCGGGCCATCGAAGACCGGCTGGCGGCGAAGGAGGAACAAGACCCCGCAAGCGACAAACCTGGTAACGAACCACCCGCCAAAGCCAGACGTGGGAGGAAAAAGCCATGACGAACGTGGTGGATCACCTGGCGTTGCCCTGGTTGACGTTCCTGGCCGCCTGGTCCTTGCGCTGGGGAATCTTGATCGCGCTCCTGGCGATCGGATTGACGGCGCGTCCTTCTCGGAAGGTCTCGATCCGCCACGGTCTGTGCCTGGCGACGCTGGCCGCGGGGATCTTGCTCCCCTTGGCGCCTCGCTGGGGGAATCTTCGTCTCCCTTGGCTTGAGCCCACACCTCAAGCGATGATCCCCCCGGTCGAGGCGAGATCGAACCCATCCTTGGGATCAACCGTCGGTATCACCCCCAAAGATTTGCTTGCGACCAATTTGAGCTCGGCGGCGAACGGCCGCGTCGCGATGTTCCAACCCCCGCAACCCCCTTCGCAACCTCTGGGAGCCTGGAAACTCCTGGCCTTGAGCCTGACCTTGGTCTGGGCGACGGTGGTGTTCTTCCTGTCCGTGCGATGGCTCGGAGGCACTTTGCTCGTGGCAAAGTTGCGGCGAAGCGCCTTGGCAGTCGACGAGTCCTCGGCTCAGCTCCTTGGGGAATGCCGAGCTGTGCTCGATGTCACGCGCCAGGTGAATTTAGCCATGCATCCGGCGGTGGTCTCACCGGTGACACTCGGAGGGGGGTGCCCCTTGATCCTGGTCTCCCCCGACTGGGAGACCTGGCCGGAGTCACATCGACGCGCGTGCCTGCTGCACGAGCTTGCCCACGTGCGCAATCGCGACGACTGGACCAAGCTGGTTCAAGAGTGGGTGCGCATCCCTCTCTTTTTCCACCCTCTGGTGCGCTGGCTGTGCGTGCGGTTGGATCGCGAACGCGAGTTGCTCAGCGACGAGGCCGCCGTGGCTCTGGGCATCGATCCGATCGCTTACGCCCGCCTGCTCGTCGACCTCGCGCGTAGGCCCGGCCGGCTTTTGCCCGAGGTGATCTCGCGACGTCCTGGATGGCTTCCTTTCTTGGAGCAACGCACCCTCGCGGTCCGGATCGAGCGGCTGCTGGAGGATGATATGAGCACAACACTCTCTCCTCGCCGAGGCCTTCCCGTGTTCGTCCTGGGGAGCCTCGTCCTGGCGGCGGCCCTGGGAATCGGCGGCCTGGGTATTCGCACCGTCGCCTCGGACGCCAGGGGGCGTGAAACCACCTCGGAACCACCTGCCAGGAAGACCACGGCGGAGGCCCCTGCCCCCTCCCCCTCTACAGCCCTCCTCAAGGGGCGGGTTCTGGACCATGAGGGCACACCCGTGGCCGACGCCGTTGTTGTGGCCGGCTTCCTCGAAACGAACACGGCGAATCACAAGGTATTCCGGACCGATCAAGACGGCCGCTTTGCGTGGCCGGTTCCTCCCAGGCCAGGTTCGTTATTCGTGATCGCTCACAAAGAGGGCCTGGCGCCCGCCACATGGATAAGCGGGTACGTCCCCAAGATGGCGGATGAGCGTCCGGAACTGCGGCTTCCTCGCGCCGCGCCGTTTTCGGGCAAGCTCCTCGACCTGGAGGGCCAGCCTCTTGCGGGAGCAAAGGTTCGCGTCACCCTGATGGCATGGGGGAGCGTGGCGCGGCAAGACGGAAGCATGACCTCACTCAGCGTGGCGTTCTTCCCTCTACCCCCTGACGTCATCCGTGGAAGCCCCCTGCAACCGATCTTCGAGGCAACCACGGACCAAGGGGGAGAGTTCTCCTTGGCTGAAACGCCCGCCGATTACGGGTTTCAGTTTCGCGTCACCGCCCCCGGCCACGGCGAAATGCGAATCCGAGCGGAGACTCCAAGACAAACACCTCTTGCCGAGCATTTCGCCGAACAAGGTTTTGTCAGCTCTCCTCCCGATGAGACGATCCGCCTTGTCGCGTTTCCCTCGGCAAAAATCGTGGGCCGGGTCACGTCAAAGCTTCCCGATATCAAAGTAGGTGGACTGGACATCTCGCCGCGAGGAAGCCGTATTCCTGGAAAATACATTCCCAACAAAAATGCCGTTCCAGATCATGGAAGAACGGCAGACGACGGCCGATTTGTCATCGACGGCCTCTACGATGGTATGGTCAATCTTTCCGTCAATGGCCCAGGCTTTGGCGAGCTTTGGACCTATCGTGCTCCAACGAACCTCGTGTTGACCGCCGGTCGCACGTCGGAAGTCACGATCGAGCTGATTCCCAACATCAGGGTCGAGGGAAAAGTTGTCGATCGTGACACCGGCGCACCCATCGAGGGGGTTCCTATTGGTGTCCATGACCGTTCGCATCCGAGCACCAGCGCAGCCGTTCGGTCGGTGAAATCCGACGCTCAAGGCCGATTTCGAATCGGTGTCCCTCCCGGCGAAACGCATTTCTACGTCATGGGGACAGGCTCCCGATTTAATGCGTTGCCTAACAATCTTTCAAGTGCCACTGTCAACATCCCTGAGAATGTGACCAAATTCGACGACGTCACGATCAAGGTTGTCTCCGCCATTCCTCTGCATGGCCGAGTCGTTGACGCACAAGGTAAGCCCGTACCGCGTGCCATTCTCGTAGGAGTTTGCCAGGGCAACGGCTTTGAGTTTCCTGAGGGTATCACCCCGGCCGGAGTGGCCAACGATCGCGGTGAGTTCCAGCTCGCCGGCCAAAACCACTCCGCGCCTCCGGGACACAACGTCAGCCTTCTGGTCCGGCTCGCCAACAAACAGGAATTTCGCGTACCCGTCACCCCCAAGACAGATGGCGAGGTGACCGTTCAGCTCCCCCTGGAAGGTGAAGCTTTGCCTCGGCCTTGATCAATTTTGTGAGGCTCGTGGTCCCACTTTTGCAAAGCCTTCCTGATATCAAGGAGCTTTACCACGAGGTGCGATCATGCCCGAGCGCAAACGGACTGCACAAACGGAACCGACGGAGCCGGGTACCAAGCTCGCCGAGGAAAAGAAACCCGGATTCGACATCACGACCGGGCTGCGTCGAATCAGGAAGGCCGTGGAACGGTTCCCCAAGGCGGCCCTGTTCCAACTGGCCGCGGACGGGTTCGACTCCACCTTCGAGCAGCTCATTGCCTGCATCATCTCGATCCGAACCCTGGACGAAGTCACGGTTCCCACCGCCTTACGCCTTTTTGCGGAGGCGCGAACGCCTCAGGAAGTCGCCAGGCTGTCGCGCGAAGAGATCGATCAACGAATCGCAACCTGTACGTTTCATGAAGCCAAGGCAGGCCAGATCCACGACATCGCTCAACGGGTGGTGGCGGAGCACGATGGGCAACTCCCCTGCGACGAAGAGGTTCTCCTCTCTTTTCGAGGCGTGGGCCCAAAGTGCGCTCACCTCGTTCTGGGGGTCGCCTGCGGAGAGCCCGTCATCGCCGTCGACATCCACGTTCACCGCGTCGTGAATCGCTGGGGGTTCGTGCAAGCGGCCACCCCGGAAAAGACCATGGCCGCCCTTCAAAAAAGCCTCCCCAAAATCTACTGGATCGAGTTGAACCGGCTGCTTGTCCCCTTCGGCAAACACATCTGCACCGGCCGGTTGCCCAAATGCTCCACCTGCCCCGTCGCCAAGATGTGCCAGCGCGTTGGTGTAACAACGCACCGCTGAGCCTTCGCTTCTTCCCTGGATGGCCGCTCAAGAGCTTTTTCTCTCGCAAGCGGGGGACAGGAAAAGCTACAGTTATCTACGAGCGAATGACGGACGCGAACGAACTCACGAAGCAACATGAAGGGCGGCCCGTGACTCGGCTTCCTGGATTTATGCCCTGGGCCCTGGGCATCGCCTGGGGACTCTACTTGGCGCTCCTCGTCTTTGGAGTCCCCCGGGCTGAAGCGGTCTTCCTCGACTTTGGTGCTCCGCTGCCGAGGGCCACTGCGCTGATCATCCGGCTCTCTCGAGGGGCCGTCGCGCTTGCGCCGGTACTCCTGCTCTTCGTCGCCGCCGACTGGCTCATGCTGAGCGGGAAGTTCACAGTTCGGGTGTCTCAGCGTTGGCCTGTCGCGATGCTCGGCCTTCCATGGCTCCTCATGGCGTTGACGCTCGCGGGGTTGGTCCTGCCATTACTGACTGTTGAGATGAGGCTTACAGGGTAGCTTTCGCATTGCTGGTAAGCTGCCCCGCTCTCTGGAACCCTTAAAAGCCCTAACTCCACGACGCCCGCTGGGCACCTCTTAAGCCAGACGCATCGTAAAGAAGTGCCTTCGGTAGCACTGAAAGCCCCCACCAGTGGACCCAGGCTTGCGTCACGGGTGGAGAACCCATGCCATCCAACCGGCCCCTTTACAATGCCTTTTGCCCTTTCCCCTTCTCATCGCTTGAAGAGCGCAGCTTGACCAACAGCCGCTCGACCTCACGACGCTAGGGTCTCTTGGAGACCCGATGCCACGGCGAGGCACGCTCCGGCTTTGCTTCACCTTCTGCGCTTTTGCCGTGCGGAAAAAATTCTGTGTAAGGATCCGTCTCAGGTGCAGTAATCCTTAGCAAAGGACGCGAAGGATACTTCGACAATGAACGAGCCGTCGGGCACTCGACAGAGTCTTTTGATTCGCATCCGGGACACGGCGGACGCCGTGGCCTGGGGGCAGTTCGTTGACCTGTATGGTCCTTTGGTCTATCGATTTGCGAGAAGACGAGGGCTTCAGGATGCCGACGCCGCCGACCTGATGCAGGACGTCTTGGGATCGGTCGCACGGGTGGCTGGCCGGTATCGCTATGAGCCGGAGCGAGGGTCGTTCCGAGGTTGGCTCTTCACCGTGGCTCGAAACAAGCTGCACACATTCCAATCGCGTCGGAAGCGAGGGATTGGCAGCAACGCCGTCGGCGGCTCTGAAGGCCTGGCGGAGCAGGTTAGCCCCGGAGAGGACGAAGCGGCGGTCTGGGATCGCGAGTACGAGTGGCAGGTCTTTTCCTGGGCCGCGGAGCAAGTGCGGGGAGAGTTCGCGGATTCGACCTGGCGGGCCTTTTGGATGACCGCCGTCGAAGGGCGCGGAGCGCGCGAAGTTTCCCAGGCCAGCGAGTTGTCCGTGGGGGCCGTTTACGTGGCCAAGAGCCGAGTCCTGGCCCGAATCCGAGAACAGATTCAAGATGCCTCGTTTGATGGCCTGTTTGATATCCGAGGAGTGTCGCGATGACTTCCCCGCCAGGCTGCCCAGGGATCGATCGCCTCAAGGCCATGCTCAACGGAACCCTGCGCGAAGCCGAGCAGACGCTACTGGTCGGCCATCTGGATCATTGCGAATCATGCCAGCGCGCGGTGGAAGCGGTGGAAGAAGCCTGGACGATCGAAGGTGCCTGGCCAAGGCGAGCCCCCTCGGCTCCCGGGGAAAACCAGGGACTCGAGACCGAGTTCCTCCGGGCCATGGAATGGCTCAAGGGCCGCCCAAGTGAGGCTGAGGAACGGGACGAAGCGATGCTCGCGGAGGAACCTTCTCTCGACTTCCTGGGACCTCCCTCCAAGCCCGGACACCTGGGAACGCTGGGGCCCTATGCGGTGCTTGGCGTCATTGGCCGAGGGGGGATGGGAATGGTCCTCAAGGCCTTTGACCCTTCACTCCATCGCCTGGTGGCCATCAAGGTTTTGGCCCCGCAACTGGCCACGAGCGCCGCGGCGCGCAAGCGATTCGCCCGAGAAGCCCGCGCCGCGGCGGCCGTCAGCCATGAGCACGTCGTGGCAATTCATGCCGTTGATGAGGTCGGCGGCTCTCCTTACCTCGTGATGGAATATGTCGCCGGTTGCTCGCTCCAGGAGCGGCTCGATCAGACTGGGTCCCTGGAACTCAAGGAAATCCTTCGCATCGGCATGCAGGCGGCCGCGGGACTCGCCGCCGCGCACACGCAAGGTCTTATTCATCGTGATATCAAGCCCTCGAACATCCTGCTCGAGAACCACATCGAGCGGGTCAAGATCACCGACTTCGGGCTCGCTCGCACAGTCGACGACGCCAGCCTGACGCAAAGCGGGGTTCTCGCGGGAACGCCTCAGTACATGGCCCCCGAGCAGGCCCACGGCGAGGTCCTCGACCAGCGGACGGACCTGTTTAGCCTCGGCAGCGTCCTCTACGCCATGGGGGCGGGACGCCCCCCCTTCCGCGCCTCGAGTGCCATGGCCGTACTTCGGCGGGTCTGCGAGGAGTCTCCCCGTCCCCTGCGCGAGGTCAATCCCGAGATCTCCGATGATCTGGCCGAGGTCATCACGAAGCTGCTCTCGAAAAATCCCGGCGATCGTTTCAGCTCCGCCGCGGAAGTCGCCCAGCATCTCGGCAAGCAACTTGCGGCGCTCCAGCAATCAACGCGCCGCGATGCTGAGACCGAGAAGCCGATGCCCGATGTGGCCGTGGCCAAACGCCTCCCGCGAAGGGCCATCGCTGCCTTGCTCTTGCTCGTCGCCGCATTCGGAATCACCGAGGCCACAGCGGTCACCAATGTCTCGTCGCTCGTCGCCACGATTCTTCGCGTTCGAACCCCGAGCGGGACCCTCGTACTCGAGGTTGACGATCCGAAGGTTCAGGTCAGCGTCGACGGTGATGAGATCGTCATCACCGGCGCGGGGGTTCATCAGCTCCGCTTGAAGCCGGGCCGGCATAGGATTCGCGCGACCAGGGATGGCGTCCCCGTCCACGAGGAGCTCGTCACGATTTCCAAAGGGGGCAAGCAGGTCGCCAAGGTGACCCTCGAAGCCTCAGTCTGGCCCGAAGACAAGCGCAAGGCTCAAACGCCCCAAGTCGCCTTGAAACCCAAAGGAGACGAGGATGATGACGAAGATGACGACGAAGAGAACATCCCGGCGCTCGATTCTCATGATAAGCGGGACGCCCTGAAGAAACGAAGCGGTGAGGAGCCAAAGCAGCACGAGGCCTTGGCCGCCGAGGCGAAGCAGGGAGATATTCCCTCCTGGATGATTTCGCCTCGAAAAGTCCATCCGAGCGTGACGCTTGACGGCAAGACCGGCCTGAAGGCCGCGGGGGTTGCATACGCCCCAAACGGTAAGCTCTTGGCCATGTCGAGCTTCGAGGCCATCAAGCTCTGGGACCTCGCCAAGCATGAAGAATTGGCGACTCTTCGCAACGATCAGGGAGACTCGAAATTCGGCGACTGGCAACAGGTCGTCTGGTCACTCGCATTCTCCCCCGACGGCAAGACACTGGCTGCGGCGAGCTTCGACGGCACGGTCTCACTCTGGGACGTCGAGGCCAGGGCCAAGCGAACCACCCTGACCGGCCACGTCGGTCCCGACCCCGAATGGCCCGATGCCCAGGTCTGGAAGGTCGCATTCTCCCCCGACGGCACTCTCTTGGCCTCCGCCAGTTGGGACGGCACCGCGCGACTCTGGGAGGTGGCCGCCGGCAAAGAGCGCAAGGTGTTCAAGCACCCCGGAAAAGTTCGCACCCTCGCGTTCTCTCCCGATGGCAAGACGCTCGTCACCGGCATGGGCTCGGAACCTGACCGCAACGTGCGGTTCTGGAATGTCGAGACCGGCCGAGAGACGGGAACCGCGATGGGAAATATCGGCGGGACGCTCTGCATGGCGGTTTCTCCCGACGGCAAGACGCTCGCGACCGGCGGGCAGGACGCTCGGGTGAAACTCTGGGATCCCGCCACGGGGTTGGAGCTGGCCACGCTCACCGGGCATTCGGAAGGGGTTGAAAGCCTGGCCTTTTCCCCCGACGGACGCTGGTTGACCTCGATCAGCGGAAACTATCGCTTGCCCGGCAAGTCGGGAGAGATTCGGATCTGGGACGTGGCCACGGCTCAGCCTCGGATGGCGTTCGACGACAATGACGGGCCTCTCCACGGGCTCGCCTACGCCCCGGACGGACGCTCGTTCGCGACAACCGGCCTCGCTGGAACCGTGAAGATCTGGGCACCTGACCTCAAGCAGCAGGCACAAGTTGCCCAGCAGAACACGCTACGGCCTCGAGGTACGCTCGCTCCCTTGGGTGGCCGAGGCGTCGCTTGCCTCGCGATCGCCGCCGACGGCAAAACGCTGGCGGCCGGCAGCTATCAGTATGTGTCGACGTTCGAGATCGAGAGCGAACGCCGGCTCCTGCCCCGCGACAACAGCCCGGGAGAACCTCACCACGCCGGCTGGGTAATGGCTCTCGCCTTCGCCGCCAACGGCAAGGAACTGGCCTCTTCGGGAACCGACGCGACGGTCGCGCGGATCGATCCTTCCGACGGACGAGTGCGGGAACGCCTGAGCCGTCCCTACACGACCACATATTCAATCGCCTATGTGCCCGGCGGCCAAGACTTGCTCGTCACGAGGCGCGACAACTTCGTCGACTCCTGGAGCCTCGACTCTCCGAAGCCGAAGCCTGTGCTCTCCCAGTATCGGCCCGGGAACCTGATCTTCGCCGGTAATGGCAAACTCCTGGCCACGTCCGGCGACGGCGACCCCAGCGGTACCGTTCGTCTGATCAGTTGGCCCTCCGGACAGGAAAGCCTGACGCTGACACCAGGGGGAAGCGCGGAAGTAACCTGCCTTGCTTTCTCTCCCGGGGGCAAAACGCTCGCAGTCGGGCTCACGGGGCGATTCGGCGACCCTCAAAACGATGGAAGCAAGGGACCGGCAAAGAAGGCGCTCGCCGCTGGTGAGCATGGCCTCTTGCTCTGGAGGCTCGCCAACGGCCACCTCCAAGATCACCTGGTTGTGCGTGCGGGCCGCATCAGCGGCGTGGCCTTTTCGCCCGACGGCCGTTGGCTGGCCGCTGTGGGGGGAGACCCCCGAACACCAGAATCCCCTGGCTTCGCCTGGCTTTGGAATTTATCCAAACTCTCTCACACCAAACCTGCTTATCTTCTCAAGGGACACGAAGGAGCCGTTCACGCGGTCGCCTTTACTCCTGACAGCAAGACATTGGTCACCGGAGGAGCTGATGCCACGGTCAAACTCTGGGACCTTCCCGAGGAGGCCAAAACCCACTGATTCCCAAAAGAAACATAACGGGATCATTTCTGAAGAAGTGATCGAACGTTCCTGTCAAAAAGGATGCCTCCAGGCCACGTCTAGCCTTAATTCTTACGATTGTTTAAGAGACTCGTCCCCCTTGGTGGCGGACGTCGCTCTAAACTAAAGGTGAGTTGCCAAGCCTACCAAGTTTCGGACATTTGTCGGAACCCTCTCCCACAAGAGGCGTCTAATCCCGTAGACTCAAATACTGAGTCCGAAGGGAGTCGTCGGGATTTTGCTCCAAGGAAAGCCTCGCGATAACGAAAGAGCTTCCAAACACCCTTGGGTGTCGCCTTTTGTGGGGCAGCGAGACAGACCGAATCAGGTGCTCCGAAAAAAAATGGGCTTTCGGCAAAAAACCTGGAAGGAAACAACGAGTTCAGGGCAGTACTGTCACGAATTCGTTAAAGGAGAGGGTGAGGGTTCCTGATGTCGATCCGAATTTCCAAGGGTGCGATGGATGGGCTCCATACCCTCTTCCACTTTGGCTCATCGAGCGGGTGGAGTGACGAGCAGTTGATCGCGCAGTTTCTCTCGGGAAGCGAGGGGAGCGAAGCGGCCTTCCGAACGGTACTTCAACGTCACGGTCCCATGGTGATGGGGGTCTGCCGCCGCATTTTGGGGGACGTGCATGCGGCGGAAGACGCCTTCCAGGCGACATTCTTGGTTTTCGTGAAGAAGGCTGGCACGCTCCGTGAGCGGGACCTGCTGACGAATTGGTTGTACGGGGTGGCCCTTCGGGTTGCCGGCAAAGCCAGGGTTCAGGCCGCACGGCGGCAGGCGGTCGAGAGCTCCGCGATGGGCTCGACGTCAGGGCATCGGGAGAATGCCCCGGAACACGCCGAGATCCGATCGGTGATCGACGAAGAGATTCGCCGTTTGCCGGAACGATTCCGAGTTCCCCTGGTTCTCTGCTACCTCGAAGGTTTGCATCACCACGAGATCGCGCAACGGCTGGGTTGCCCGATCGGGACTGTTGAGAGCCGGCTGTCCCGGGCTCGAGACCAGTTACGGTCTCGCCTGGCTCGCCGAGGCCTCGCACCCACGGGCGCGGTCATGATCGCCCTGCTGGCTCCTTCGGACGTCTCGGCGGCTTCCCCCGCCCTGATTGAAGGAACGATTCGGGCCGCCTCGAACTTCTGGGCCGGCAGCGGAATCGAAGTGGCGCCCTCCGTGGCAACGTTGGTCAAGCACGTACTTCGGCCGGCAGCTTCATCCTTCTCGCTGGGAGGCGTGTCGCTCTCGATGGCCTCCGCCTGTGGCGGGATCCTGGTTGCGGGACTCGGGTTCCTCTTCCAGCAGGCTGGGGGAACGCCTCTGCAGGCTCTCGCGGCTCCGCATTCACCGAAAGCCGCAAAGCCTCCGATAACGCCCCAGGAGAAAGCCGCTCGAGAGGTCGCCCTCAAGACGGACACGACCTCGATCCTGGACAAAGTCGCGAAGGTTGAGACGATCGCCACGGCTAACAACCAAAAGCCATCGGCCTCGATACTAAGGTCTCCCTCCGCGATCGCCACGCCTCTCTCCAATATCGTCGTCGACGGTCACCTGGAGGATTGGCCCTCGGATCTGCCCCAAATCCCGATTCGCACGATGCTCGTTGGAAACGGCGGCTACGACACAAAAACACGAAAGAATGGGAATGACCCAGAGGCCTCGTTCCGAGTCGGCTATGACCGCAAGACTCAACTGATTTACCTGGCGGTCACCGTGCCGGACAACGACCAGGTCGGCAAGGCGGGAGATCCCTGGCATACCGATGCCGTGGAGGTCTACGTGGACGGTGATCCCAACGATCAGCCGGCGACCCCCGCGGCCCGGAGTTGGGACAACAACACAAAAGACCCCTTGAAGATGCCCGTCCTTCAGTACGCGGGTATCCCAGGGACCGGAGGGACCTACGGTGATTCACACAACCGGAACCCCTCGCTGGTTTACGGCAACATCGCCAACACCGGAACGCAAATGAAATTCCAGCGCTCCGGTGAAGTCACCACCTACGAATGGGCCATCCAGGCTTTTGACCACTACCCTGACACTCCGACTCGACTCGCCCCGGGTAAGCGTCTCGGATTTGACCTCGCCATCGTGGATAAGGATCGTGATCGGGCTCTTCCAACTTGGATAAGTTGGGGACCCTCCCCAGTGTTCTTTAAGGGTGTCGAGCCCTCGAATCTCGGCGAACTCATTCTCGGCGACGGCCCCTGAGTCCCGAGCCTCCTTGATCAGTCGTTGCGACGCATCGAGCCCGCCCCAAGCTGTCCCCCCATTCCTGAATGGGGTCGAGCGCTCGGTGTTTGCAAAGCGTTTTTAGGGACCCCGAGCCGGAGCTAACCGGTCGTGCTCGGAGTTCGCAAACACAGTCCGTTCCCCAGTGCGCGACCTTCTCCCAGGCCGCCAAGGGGGATTTTGCGCCCTGAATCAACCCGCCATGCCGGCGGGATGGATCGACGTATGATCGTTTCTTGGACCTTGAGAAAGCGGGGAGTAGGATGGTGATTCGGGGGGCCTTGGTCGTGATCGCAAATCGGGTCGGTGCTCTTTTACTCGGAGGATTCTTCCTCTGGCAAGTCATCGAGCACGCGGGGCCCTTCAAGGGAGAAGCCATCGTTCACGTTTCCGAAAGGAACGTGGATGTGATGATCGACCAGTGGAATTACCGTGTCGGGACGAAGAAGAACGAAACACCGATCACCTGCGAACTGAGCCCAGGCTGGCACAGCCTGACCATGCGTCGCGAGGGCAAGATCCTCTACGAGGAACGGTTCTCCCTCCAACCGGGTGAAGAGGTCGTTTTGACCGCCTGGGACAAGACCAAGCCGCGTCCGGAACCCGTTCAGCTCCCGCGCCTCGGCCCGCTCCCGAACTGGCGGCCGCCGCTCGTTCGCCCGACGGCGCCTCCGCGCAACCTTCTTTCCGCGCAAGTCCGTCCTTACAGCCATCCCTGAAAGGGAAACGCCGTCGGTTCAGACGATCGAAACCCCGAGCAGCGGTAGCAGCCCTCTTTCTCACACAGACTTCAGGAGACGCTCGGCTCCTTGACGACGGAGTTCCTCGGCCACGCGACGGCCGAGCTCGTCGGGAGCATTCAGCGGACCACTCAAGGAGGCGGAGACACACTCACGACCCTCGGGATCATAAACCGAAGCCGTGAGAATCAGGAGGCCGGCCGAGGAATCATGGGCCCAAGCGGCCATCGGGATCATGCATCCCCCCTCGAGCTCGGCCAGAGCGCGGCGCTCGGCAACCACCGCACGGTGGGTCGCCGAATCATCCAAAGGGGCCAAAAGCGCTCGCGTCGCCATGTCGTCGGCGCGACATTCGATCCCCAAGGCCCCCTGCCCCACCGCGGGCAAAAAGGTGGGAGGGCCGAGCCGCTCGGTCACATGGTGATCGAGACCAAGCCGCCGCAGGCCGGCCTCGGCCAGCAGCACGGCGTCGAGCTTCGCATCCAGCGCCTGCCGAAGTCTCGTCTCGACGTTTCCGCGAATGCCCACCACCTGAAGATTCGGACGCATGTGCAATAGCTGAGCCTTGCGCCGGAGTGAACCGGTGCCGACCGTGGCACCGGCAGGCAACGCGCCCAAGGTCTTGTGAACCGGGGCGATCAAGGCATCCGCAACGTCCTCACGCGGCGGCACGGCGCCCAGTATCAAAGCTTCCGGGCCTTGGGTCGGCAGATCCTTGAGGCTATGGACGGCCACGTCGACCACCGAGTCGAGCAACGCGCGCTGGATCTCCTTGGTGAAGAGACCCAGACCGCCGATCGCGGCCAAGGGGGAGTTGCGGTCGCGGTCTCCTTGCGTCTTGATCTCGACCAGCTCGACCTCGAGATCGGGGTGGAGCGCCCGCAGGGAATTGGCAACCCAATCGGCCTGCCAGCGAGCGAGCTGGCTGCCTCGCGTTCCAATCCGGATCGAGCTTGGCAAGGTGGGGGGAACCAGTCCAGCCGTCGACGTCACGTTCAAACCTTCCCTTCCGCCCGAGCAATCACCACGACCACGACACGCGCGGCCCCTGCCCGTTTCAAGGCCCGGGCTGCGGCACCACAGGTTGCTCCCGTGGTCAGGATATCATCTGTCTCTTATACACATCTAGATGTGTATAAGAGACAGGACATCGACTTGGCGGGCACCGGCCCGTTTCAAGGCCCGGGCTGCGGCACCACAGGTTGCTCCCGTGGTCAGGATATCATCGACCAAAAGCACCGTACGCCCGGTGATGGCACGCGCCGCCCGTTTGCCGGTTCGGAACGCGTCATGCATCACCTGGGCCCGCTCTGTCCGACCCGCCTGCGCGAGCCGAGGTGTCGCCAGGATTCGTTTCAGCGGTTGCGCCCGCCGGAGTGAGAGCCTCTGGGCCAACCCTGCCGCAAGTGCATCGGCCTGGTTATACCCCCGCTCCCAGCGCCTTCGCCAGTGCAGTGGAATCGGAACAACCCACGCGTCGGAGGGCATCTGCCGCAGCTCTTCGCGAGCCTCGATCAAGAGGTCCACGAGCCAGGGAGCGAGCCAGGCATCACGCTCGTGCTTGAGCCGCAGACAGAGCGTGCCCACGGGCCCCTGGTAAGGCCCCAGGGCAATCGCCGCGTCAAACCCGAGTGGACGGCCCCGGCATTCCGAGCATCCCCCCTCCTGGTTCGCCCAGGGGCCCAGCGGCATCGCGCAGCGGGCACAGGCCTCGGTCGCCGCCCCCATCAATTCCGCACGACAGCTCTCGCAAAACGGCGAAGCAGAGGCCGAACCCCCGCAAAGGGGGCACTCCCAGGGAAAGACCAGGGCGTCGATCGCCTGACAGCTCTTGACCAGCCATCGCCTGAGAACGGCCACGTCGCGCACTGGTGATCAGACCCCTCGCTGCCCCGTCTTCAAATAGGGCTCCAACTGCTCGCGCAAATGGTTCCGAGCCCGCGCCAGCAGCGACTTCACGGCCGCTTCCGATCGCCCCATCACATCGGCGATCTCTGCGTAGCTCATATCTTCAAACTTATTCAGCAGAACGGCCATCTTCTGGTCTTCACCCAGGACATCGAGCGCTTCGCGAACCACCTCGGAAAGCTCGACCTGGCGCATCTGAGCCGACGGCGTTCCTTCGCGCGCGAGCACGCGCTCTTCCGGGGGACGCAGCTCTTGAGAATCGGTTCCTTCGGTGCCGGCGGCCACCGAGGGGTTTCGCCCTTTGCCTCGCAGATGGTTCAGCGCCAGGTTGTTGGCGATCGTGAACAGCCAGGTCGAGAACTTGGCTCGAGGGCGATATCCCTTGCGCGCCCGGTAGATTCGCAGGAAAACTTCCTGGGTCAGATCCTCGGCCTCTTCGACACGGCCGACCAGATGCCCCAAGATTCCGACGAGCCGGTGCTGGTAGCGTTCCACCAAGACCTCAAACGCTCCCTGGACGTCGTCACGAACTTGCAGCATCAGCCGGACGTCAGGGTCGCGGGCCTCTAATTGCTGTTCCAGGAGCTCGCTGCTCACAACTCGATCCCTCCCGACGGTCGCGAACGTTCGAGCTGAAAGTCTTCTGACCGCGGCTCTCCTTCAAAACCGCCGTCAGCGGGAGGGCGCTGGTACGCGCTCCTCGAGACGACGTCGAAGTTGACCGCATGCCGCGTCGATCTCGCGTCCCTTCGTCTTACGGACGCTGACGCTCACTCCGCCCGACCTCACGATCTCAACAAACCGCTGGATCGCCTCGGGCGTAGGACGCTCGAACGGCAAACTCTCGACTGGGTTGTACGGGATCAAGTTTACGTGCGCCTTTCGCGCCTGAAGCAAACTTGCCAGCGCCTTCGCATCTTCGAGCCGGTCGTTGATCCCGCGCAACAGCACGTACTCAAAGGTAACCTGCCGCCCACTCTTCTGGAAGTAGACGTCGGCCGCCTCCACCACCGCGGTTAGTCCCACCTTCTCATTGATCGGGACCAACTCGTTGCGCAGCGCCTCTGTTGGCGCGTGCAACGAAACTGCCAGATGATATTGCCGGTCCCGAGCCGCCAAGGCCAGCATCTTCTCCGGAAGACCGACCGTTGAGATCGTCACTCGGCGCTGTCCCAGCCCAAGACCGTCCGGGGAACAAATCCGATCGAGCCCTGCCAGCAGGTTTTCGAGATTGGCCAGGCTCTCTCCCATCCCCATCACGACGATGTTGGTGATCGTCTCTTCAACCGGTAAGAGATTGCGGAGTTGAAGCACCTGTTCAAGGATCTCTCCTCGGGTCAGGTTTCGTTCGACCCCCTTCAAACCGCTGGCACAAAAGACGCAGCCCATCCCGCAACCGACTTGCGTGCTGATGCAGACGGTGCGTCGTCCCTCTTCCGCCATCAAGACGCATTCGATGCGCCGCCCGTCGCCACAGCCAAGTAAAAGCTTATCCGTGCCGTCGGGCGAAACGTGATGATAGACGACCGACGTTCCAAAGACGGTCCACTCTTCATCCAATTGAAGGCGCAACGTCTTGGGTAAGTCCGACATCGTCTCGAACTGCTCGGCCCGCTGGCGGAAGATCCAGCGCAAGACTTGCCGCGCATGGAATTTCGGGTGGCCTCGCTCCACCATCCAGGCCGCGAGCTCTTCGCCAGTGGCTTCCAATATCGGTCGCTTCAACACAATCCCCGCATCCTCATAACGTCGGGCTGCACTCCCTACTGCCTATCCCAAAATTCTAGCAGCCTCATCGGACAAAAAAGAAGGAGGGTTCATCGGACGCCCGAAGAATCAGAGCGGATTCGCGACTGATCACGGCTAACTGCAATACAACCAGGGTAGCACGATCAAGTGTACTCACTTGATCGTGGGCAGTCCGCAAGCCACTGACAAGCGTGTACGTTTGTTAGTGCCATCCATCTGGAATCCCGGTTGCAAACAATCAAGAATACCCTTATTTCGTCCGTCGTGGCAATTTCGCCAACGATCAACGAAAAAAGCCGCCCAGATCCTTCATAGCGAAAGATCTGGGCGGCTTATGGAAGATTCCGGCGATCACCGACTTTCGCGCCAAAGGCACTATCATAGGCCTGACGGGCTTAACGGCCGTGTTCGGAATGGGAACGGGTGGGACCCCGTCAGTATGTTCGCCGGAAATTCACCCGGCCGGCGATGAGACCGAGCCGGGTGCGTTTTCGGTGTTTTGGTCACGTGGGGGGGGAGCAGATTCCGGAGCATGCGTTTGTGGACTGCCGAATCGTCTCAACGTGAGTGGATCTTCGCTTACGAGATCCTGTGTGAGATCGTTGACACACGGTTCGGTTGGTGATGATCACCGCGATGAGTTCAGAGCACCTTGGGATGACCCAAGGGGCAGCGAACGGATCGGGGTGGTCAAGCGGTTGGCTGTTAGGACCGGTCGGCTGCGGCGATCACTCGCCGTGCACTCCCGGCCTATCGACCTGGTCGTCTTCCAGGAGCCTTCGCACTAAGTGCTGGAAACCTCGTCTTGGAGGGGGCTTCGCGCTTAGATGCCTTCAGCGCTTATCCGTTCCCGACCTGGCTACCCGGCGATGCCCCGAGCGGGACAGCCGGCACACCAGAGGTCGGTCCTCCCCAATCCTCTCGTACTAGGGGAGACGCTCCGCAAGTTTCCTACGCCCACGGCAGATAGGGACCGACCTGTCTCACGACGGTCTGAACCCAGCTCGCGTACCGCTTTCATTGGCGAACAGCCAAACCCTTGGGACCTTCTCCAGCCCCAGGATGCGATGAGCCGACATCGAGGTGCCAAACCTCCCCGCCGCTAGGGACGCTCGGGGGAGATCAGCCTGTTATCCCCGGAGTACCTTTTATCTGTTGAGCGACGGCCTTTCCATCCAGCACCGCCGGATCACTAACGCCGACTTTCGTCCCTGCTCGACTGATGAGTCTCGCAGTCAGGCACCCTTATACGTTTGCGCTCGTGTTGCCCGATTGCCGACCGGGCCGAGGGTACCATTGCACTCCTCCGTTACTCTTTGGGAGGAGACCGCCCCAGTCAAACTGCCCGATGAACATGGTCCCGGTCCGGGCTACGGACCGGTGAGGATCAGGGTTATTTCAGGGTGGTATTTCACCGATGGCTCGCTGATGGCTAGCGCCACCAGGTCACAGCCTCCCACCTATGCTACACAGAAAGAACACTGACCCAATGTCAACCTGCAGTAAAGGTTCACGGGGTCTTTCCGTCTGACCGCGGGTACGTGGCATCTTCACCACGGCTACAGTTTCACCGGGTCCCTCGTGGAGACAGTGCTCCAGTCGTTACGCCATTCATGCAGGTCGGAACTTACCCGACAAGGAACTTCGCTACCTTAGGACCGTCATAGTTACGGCCGCCGTTTATCGGGGCTTCGGTCGGCAGCGTCGCTTGCGCTAACCGCCTTCCTCAACCTACCGACACCGAGCAGGCGTCAGACTCTATACGTCCTCTTGCGAGTTGGCAGAGTCCTGTGTTTTTGATAAACAGTCGCTAGAGCCGATTCTCTGCGGCTCCCCTTGCGGGGAGCACCCCTTGTACCGAAGGTACGGGGTCATTTTGCCGAGTTCCTTCACGAGGGTTCTCCCGAACGCCTTCGGATGCTCGCCTAGCACACCTGTGTCGGATTGCGGTACGGGCCGGCTGTGTCGTCCCTATGGGGCTTTTCGTGGCCAGGATGGCAACAGGCTTCCAGATCGAATGCTGTCGGCCTTGCGGCACGGGGGTATCTAGCGCCCCGACCTGTCTRATCCCGGCGTCCTCCATAGTTCAACCTTCACAGCGGGTGACGGAATATTAACCGTCTGTCCATCGGCTACGCCCTTGGGCCTCGCCTTAGGTCCCGACTGACCCTGGGCGGATTGACCTTCCCCAGGAAACCTTGTGCTTTCGGCGGATGGGCTTCCCACCCATCTTATCGTTACTCGTTCCGGCATTCGCACTTGCCCGCGCTCCACTGGTCGTTTCCATCCAGCTTCGCGGCG
>BFBZ01000134.1_pt1 | contig 103665 bp, 92 predicted proteins | sample 1888401 | NCBI WGS metagenome assembly BFBZ01 (sample SAMD00112614, study PRJDB3348) | symbiont metagenome | host: Chara braunii
AGAACTGCCAGCCCTTTCGCTGGACCGCGACCGCCGACTCGATCCTCGAGAAGCTGCATCGACTTTGTTCACGTATTACTGGGACAGAACACTAGTTGTCGTGCTTGGCGCTTCGAAGCCGGCCGGCCTTTCCTTGACCGTCTCGAATCGCCCTTTCCGAAGAATCAACAGTTCATGCCCGCGGCTTGGCGTGCGGGCGGTTGCCGCATCTATTGCGGCAGTCGCAATGGCCAGACCTTCACGGCCGCCCTCATGGGCTGCCCGGTGTCTGCGCCGATCCGAATCCCCGTGCTGCCTGGCAACGACGGGTAGCTGCGCACCGAGTAGGCCGCTGCGTCATTGATGAACACCTCGACCGTCGAGCCGTCGACGATCACCCGCAGGCGGCGCATGGCGCCGAACGATTCCGCGGCGTAGCCCCCCTTCAGGATCCGGGGGCCTTCACCATCGGCGGACAACGTCGAACGCGACTTGTCCACGATCACCTCGCCGCGCGCCTGATCAAAGATCAGCCGGGTGAACTCCCGGCCATCCGGCGAGGCGAGCACGTCGAGCTGGACAGGCGCCGCAGCTGATGGCGCGTCGGCGAGTTCGATCAGCAGCTCGTAGGCCCCATGGCCCACGTCGAGCGAGACCGCATCCCGACCAATCGCCACACCGGATCTGTCGACGACCGCGCCTGCGCGCAGCCGCGCCAGCTCGGGAGCCGGTCGTTGCCCCAAGGTGTGTTTGTCGCCGAGGAGGTACCAGGCCCGCGGCAGGCTGAAGGTGTGCGCCCAGCCGGCCTGCCTCTGCGCGAGCGGCGTGCGGCGCTCATCGATGATGCCGATGGCCCGCAAGCCGCCGTCATCGGCCCGGCTCACGGTCGGTGCAAGATGGCCCGGGACGAGGTCCAAGAGCTTGGGCGTCGGCGAGAACGGCTTGAACGTGCCGTCGGACCAGGCGCCGGTCCAGTAGACCGCACGCGTGCTCGGCTCGCCGTACTTGCTCACCTTGCCGCCGATCGGGTTGGCCAGCAGGATCCACACGTCGTCCGACAACCGCTCGAAGACCGGCATCTCCCAGATCTCCGAGCCGATGTCCAGCATCCGGTAGCTGGGATCCGTGAACCGGGGCCGCGGCTGCCAACGTCCGCCCTTGTCGCCGGGTTCGAGCACGTAGTGCAGCAGGCCACCGCCGGTCTCGAGGGCCGCGCCGATGATCATGTGCCAGGTGCCGCCTTCCTTCCATAGGAAGGGATCGCGCATGTCCCGGGCGCCCCGTGAATTCAGGATGGGGCCGGCCTTCGTCCAGTCGCGCAGCTGCGGGTCCTCGCTGACGGCCATCGCCACGCCCGGGTTGCTGGCCGCCAGGCGATCGCCATGGTTGACGCTCGTGTAGAAGGCGAAGGCCTTGCCGCCATCGGCAATGACATGCCCCGACCAGATCCCCTTCATGTCGAAGCCGAAGTCGTCGCTCTGCAACTCGGGCATCAGCGCGTCAGGCTGGTTCTCCCAGACGAGCAGGTCGCGGCTGGTCATGTGACCCCAGTGCATCAACGTCTTGAACGGGCCGTTGGGCGTGCGCTGGTAGAAGACGTGCCAGGCGTCGCCGATGCGGATCAGGCCGTGAGCTTCGTTGGTCCAGTTGGCGGGCGGCAGCGGATGCACGCGGGGGCGCAACGTGTCGTTGGCGAAGCGCGTGGCCGGAACCACCAGCGACGGCTCCGCGCTCGGCACCGATGACGGGCCGGACAGCAACTGGCGCTGCTCGGCGCTGAGTGCAGCGGGATACACGGCGACCTGGTCGAAGGCGCCGTTGAGCCGATTGATCGTGAAGTCCAGGATCTTGGTCTCGGTGGGCGCCGCGGCCAGTCGCAGCGGTGTCTGCGCCAACTCCAGGGCCATGCCGGGCGCGCCCTGTGCCGTTCCGATGAGGTCGTCACTCTGGTAGAGCGAGGCGATGCCGGTTGCGACGTCGACCGTGGCCACCAGGTGCACCCAGCGCCGCAGCGGGAACCTCGACTGGGCCGGGATGCGCAGGATGCCGGCAGAGGTTGCCACCTTGAATCCCCAGCGCCCATAGGCATCGATGAACAGATCGAAGCCCTTTCCGCCAGAGGCCTGCTGGATGAAGGACGACGGCACCATCTCCTTGACCGGTACTTCCAGGTCCGACGGATAGCTCTCCAGGGCGACCCACAGGGACAGCGTGAAGCCGCTGCTCGGGCTCAGGGAGAGCTTCCCCTCCGCGTAGCTGGAAAAGCCGTCGGTACGCCACGCGCCGCCGATGACGCCGGGTACCGCATCAGGTGCCGGGAACTGCGTCCTGATCTCCAGACCACCCGGCAGCTTTCCGGCCGAGAGCTGATCGAAGTCGGCGCGCACGACGGCATCGGGCAGTCGCGCCGCCGCGAAGACGGGGCTCGAGCCCGTCAGGCATGCCAGCACCGCAGCAGGGAGCAGGAAGCCGCGCCTCAGGCGATCGCGCAGCGACGCATGAGCCGGCCGAGAGCCATCTTCAGCGCGGGCCTTCAAGGCGTCGTCAGATGAGGTCACGTGCATCACCCATGGCAACGATAAACAAGGAGAAACCGCCGAACCGATTGACCATCGATAGACATTTTGGGCGGACAATTAGGCCAGATGCGCGAGCGGCCAAGCCCCGCGCCCCCGCGCTGCGGCAACCGATGCCAACCGCCTCGGCGCAGAACGCTATCCTCGACTTGATTTGACTATCGATAGTCATTTGGCGGGAGAAGAGGGCCCCTGTGGGCCTGAAAATGTCTATCGATGGTATTTCTTTGCCAGGGAATCGGCTTCAGTGTTTCCCCCAGGTCCGCAACAGGCAATGCGCACGATGGCCGATTTACATGTCTGAACCCGCCTTTCTCACGCGTCCCCGCGGGCTTGGCAGTCGACTTCTAGCGAGAACGATGAATCGCCCGAGGTCCAGTAGACAAGCGGCGCCACGGCACCGCCGGCGACACTTCGCCGGTCGAGTTCGAACGACGCCATTCCCAACGGCTCACGGGTGTCTATGAAACCCGGGGCGATTCACTGTGGGCTCGTCAGCCCGCCTCGTCGCCCTTGTTGCGTCGCTCCTGTTCTCTCGCTTTGATGCGCTTGCGCGTCTTGCCGGCCTCGGTCTTGAGCCAGTGCGCCAGCTTCTCGGCAAACGGATCGAGCCGGCTCTTGCTGGCCCGCTTGGCGTAGGTCGGCTCTTGGTCGCCGCTGCGCAGGTACTTCCTGATGGTGTTGCGAGACAGGCCGGTGCGTCGGGCTATCTCGCGGATGGACAACTGCTCTCGCAGGGCCTACCGCCTGATGACACTCAGTGTCGCCACGTCAATCACTCCAGTGCTCCTGCCGCAAATTGCGGCAGGCTAGGTTGATACGTGGGTCAGGTTTCGGAGGAAATCAACAAACAGGCAAAACCGGGGCGCGAACCGACCCTGGCAGCACCTCCAGGTCAGCCGCCCCCATGCATCAACGGAACGAGTAGCCGACGACGCCGTAGACGAAACGGCCCCGCGGGTCGCTCACCTGCGGGTCATAGCCGGTCTGGAAGGATGCCGGTGAGTTGGCGTAGGGCGGCTTGCGGTTGAGGATGTCCCTCACGCCCAAGGTCAGTTTCAGATCCTTGAATCCGGCGTACTGGATCATGCCGTCATAGGTCTCGAGATTGGAAGTCTGGTTGGGCTTGCCATTGGGGTACTGCGCGTTCTGGACGCTGCCGGGCGCGTCCGCATAACCCGTTTGCCAGTTCTGTGCCAGCGTGTAGCTCCAGGGGCCATTCGTCAGGTTGAGCATGAGATAGGTCTTCAGGCGCGGCGTGGTGCCGCCGTTCACGGTATTGGCCTGATCGACGCCGGGGGTCCAGGTGCCGTCCGGGTTCTGGGTGTCGAACTTCATGAAGTAGGTGCCGGTGTAGGACATCGTGAACCTGCCGATGCGGCTGGGCACGCCCAGCTTGAAGTCGAAGTCAAAGCCGGACAGCTTGGTACCACCGAGGTTCACATTGGTCTGGTCGATGTTGGCGATCGAGCCCGGCAGGCTGCCGGACGGCGGGTTGCGTGTGATCAGGTAGCCGTACTGCGTCGCCAGCGCCGGGGTGGACAGGATGAAGTTGGCCGGGACGCCGTTGTTGATCGTGTTGGTCAGGTCGATCTTGAAGGCATCGACCGCAATCGACACATTGCCGGTGGGCTCCGCGACGAAGCCCAGGGTGGCACTGGTCGACTTCTCGGGCTTCAGCGTCGCCGTGCCGCCGTTGGTGATGTTGAACTGGGTCTGGCAGTCGATCGGTGTGTTGCCGGTGGTCGGGCAGCGCAGCGGGTCGTTCAGGCCCGGCGTCGTCACGCCCGTCGTGACCGGCGTATAGAGGTCGGCCAGGCTGGGCGCGCGGAAGCCCCTGCCGATGGCGCCGCGGATCAGCAGCTGTTTCATGGGCTGGAAGCGCAGGCTGGCCTTGGGCGTGGTTGAACTGCCCACGCCCGCGTAATGGTCGTAGCGGACCGCCAGATCGGCTTCCAAGGTCTTCAGGATCGGGATGCTCAGCTCGCCGAATGCCGCTTCCACATTGCGCGACCTGTTGACGCTGGCGATGCTGCCGCCGTAGCCGGCCAGGTCGCCCGCCGCCAGCGGCGCACTGCTCTCGAAGTTGTACTTCTCCTTGCGCGCCTCGACGCCGAGCGCGAGGGCCAGCGCGCCGGCGGGCAGCTGCATCAGCTCGCGGGAACCGCGGGCCTGCACGCTGTCCAGCGTGGACTTGACCCTGTAGGCGTCGCCGGTGTAGTTGGTGGCCGCCACCTGCGAGTTCACCGCGTCGGTGTTGGTGCCCCAGAAGTTGAAGTTGCCGCTGTTCAGGATGGGCAGGATCTTGGACAGGATGGGAAAGCCGGTGATGTCGGTCTCGACCACCTTGCTCTCGCTGTGCAGGAAATTCGCGTCGAAGTCCCAGCCGGCGGCCGTTCCCTTGACGCCGAAGGTCAGTCGCGGCGCGGTGGCAGTGTCTTTGAGATTGCGCAGGCCGTTGGCCACGTCACGGTAGAGGATGGTCAGGTCGGGCGTGGTGCCGCCGGTGAGAGCCTTCACGTAGGCCGTCGGGTAGTAGGGGCTGCTCGACGTGATGTTGATCGTGGAGGCATAGGGCGTCTGATAGCCCTGGTTGTAGGGGTACTGATTGGCCAGCGGATTGTTGGGCGGGATGCCGTAGGCGAAGCCCAGCGGCGAGGGCTGGATGACGTTGTCCTGCTTGTTGCGGTTGTACGAGGCTTCGACATAGCCCTCGATCTCGTTCGTGAAGGCAAAGCGCCCCGACGCGAAGAGGCTGATGCGCTCGGCGCTCGGCACCAGCTGGACGAAGGGCGACGGATTGAAGTGGCAGGTCAGGCCGGCGCGGTCGCCGCCCGACAGCGGATCGCTGTACGACCAGGGGCCCGGGCAGGCCGGCGCGCCGGGGTTGGCCTTGGTGTCGGGGCCGATCGCGGTGGGATTGACGATGGGGATGGGGTTGCCGGCCCCCGGCGTCAAGGTGAAGAAGTTGGCCGGAAAGCTCGCGCTGGAAGAGGTGTCGTTCAGGTGGTCGACGTTGGCGGAGTGATCGGCGAACGCGCGCTGGCGCCCGAAGAGCGGCTCCTCCTTCTGGTAGTTGGCCACCAGCATCAGGTTGTAGCGATCGGTAGTCAGGTCGCCCATGCCCCAGGCGCCGCTGATCTTCTTGAAGGCCGCGCCGCCTTTCGCGCTGTCGCCGTATTGCGCCGAGATGTCGCCGCCCTGCAGGTCCCGGCGCAGGATGAAGTTGATGACGCCGGCGACCGCGTCGGAGCCGTAGATGGCGGAGCCGCCGTCCGGCACCACTTCGACCCGCTCCAGCACGTCAGGCGGCAGGATCGAGGGATCGACGGTGGTCTGAAGAATGCCCGCGCCGACGCCGCGATGGCCGTTGATCAGCACCAGCGTGCGCAGCGAGCTCAGGCCGCGCAGGCCGACGGCCGAGATGCCGCCCGTGGTAGCGCCCGACATCGATGAGGCGGTCAATCCGCCGGAGCTGGACGCCGCCGTCACCGTCTGCAGCAATTGCTCAACGGTCGTGGCGCCGGTTCTCTCGATGTCCTTGCGCGTGAGCACCTGCACCGGCAGCGCGGTCTCGCCTTCGATGCGCTTGATGGACGAGCCGGTCACCTCGACGCGCATCAGTTGTTGCGTTTGGGGCTGCGTTTGCTGTTGATCTTGCGGCTGCTGGGCCAGCACCGGTAGGGCGCCGAGAGCGATGGATCCGCCAAAGGCGAGCATCAGGCTCTTGCAGACCTTGGTCTTGTGGAACATAGGGTCTCCTGCGTGGATATGGTTGATCACCAATGAAATGGCCGGGAAGGACCACGCGCTCTGCTCTGGAGTCAACCGGTCCGTTCCAACGCAAAGAGTGCTTTCGCAATCGGGTCGCTAACCAAAGTCATGCGCGGAAGTAACCACACGACGAGTGAGGAATCCACCGATCCTCCCCGCGCAAGGACTGCCTTCGCCTGCACGTCGGCCACGCGCATGCCGGCCGGTGAATCGATCACGCGCGCCCCGGCCTTCCGGCACTTGAAAGACCAGTCTGGATATGCGCATCGGCACGATCAAGAGCCACTTTTGCCCAATCCCTGGGTGCCACTTCGTGACGGCGACCCGGCGGCTCGGCAAAAGCCTGGCCGCCGCAAAGGCGAAGGCGGGCCTGCCTGGGCGCCGTGCCCTGTCAAACTGGCATGCTTCGCCCATCCGCCCGCAGTTCGAGCCGACCATGCCCCGCACCACCGCCGCCGACCGCCCCCAGACCCTGGGCGAGGAGATCGCCAACGCCATCAGCCACGGCCTGGGCGCCTTGCTGGCCGTCGCGGCCCTGCCCATCCTCGTGATCCGCGCGGTGGGCCAGGGCAGCGTGGCCGACGTCGTGGCCGCGGCCATCTTCGGCGCCACGGCCGTCCTGCTGTACGGCATCTCGGCGCTTTACCACGCGCTGCCGGCCTCGCTGGCCCGCGGCCGCGCCAAGGCCTGGCTGATGCGGCTGGACCACGCCGCCATCTACGTCTTCATCGCCGGCAGCTACACACCCTTCACGCTGGGCGTGCTGCACAGCGGCCCGGGCCTGACGCTGCTGGTCGCCGTCTGGGCGGCGGCGGGCTTCGGCGTGGCGATCAAGCTGCTGAACCGGCTGCGCCACCCGCTGGTGTCCACGGCCCTCTACCTGGCCATGGGCTGGGTGGTGGTGTTCGCGGCCGGGCCGCTGCTGGAGCGCATGCCGGCCGGCGGCCTGGCGCTGCTGGTGGCGGGCGGCCTGAGCTACACGCTGGGCGCCTTCGTCTTCCTGCTGGACAACCGGCTGCGCTACGCGCATTTCGTCTGGCATCTGTTCGTGCTGGGCGGCAGCGTCTGCCACTTCTTCGCCGCGCTGTTCTACGCCTACGGCTGAAACCGGTACAAAGGCTTGCGCATCAAGGGCTTGGGCCCGCGCCACCGGGCGATGCCCGGCCCCCGCCGGGTAGAATGCCGGCCATAGATTCGCGCAAGACCGTTTTCTCAAGGTCTCACTGCAGCCCCGCTGGCCACCCCCTGGCCCGTTCCCGCGAGCGGCTCGCTACAGCAACAACTCCCGGCGAGTGTTCTTTCGTGCATCTGTCTCCGCGTGGCGTGGCGCCGGTGGAGTGTTCGCCGCATGGGCCGCAGCCCGCATGCGGCGCCTTTGTCAACCCGGCGCGCAGGCACTGAGCGGCGCCCGACCCACACGAATGCCGGTGCGGCGCCCGCGCCGGCATCCCGGATCAATACTGAAGAACGGAGCCCCCATGGCCAAGGAAGAACTGATCGAAATGCATGGCGTCGTCGACGAAATCCTGCCGGATTCGCGCTTCCGCGTGACGCTGACGAACGGCCACAAGGTCATCGCCTACACCGGCGGCAAGATGCGCAAGCACCACATCCGCATCCTGGCCGGCGACAACGTGTCGCTGGAGATGTCGCCCTACGACCTGAGCAAGGGCCGCATCACCTTCCGCCACCTGGGCGCCCCACGCCAGGCGCCGGCCGGCCGCTGAGCCCCCGCAGCGCCATCACTCGATGGCGCTGGCCGACTTGGCGCGCTCGCGCAGCACGAATTTCTGGATCTTGCCGGTCGAGGTCTTGGGCAGTTCGGTGAAGACCACTCGCTTGGGCACCTTGAAGCGTGCCAGCTGGCTGCGGCAGAACTCGATGATCTCCGCCTCGGTCACGGCCACGCCCGGCTTGAGCTCGACATAGGCGCAGGGCACCTCGCCCCACTTCGCGTCGGGCAGGGCCACGACGGAGGCGATCAGCACCGCCGGGTGGCGGTGCAGCACGTCCTCCACCTCGACCGAGCTGATGTTCTCGCCGCCCGAGATGATGACGTCCTTGCTGCGGTCGCGGATCTTGATGTAGCCGTCGGGCTGCACGACGGCCAGGTCGCCGGTATGGAACCAGCCGCCGGCAAAGGCCTCCTCGGTGGCCAGCGAGTTCTTCAGATAGCCCTTCATGACGACGTTGCCGCGGAAGCAGATCTCGCCCATGGTCTCGCCGTCGGCGGGCACGGGCTGCAGCGTGTCGGGGTCGAGCACCGTCACCGCCTCCTGCAGCGGGTAGCTGACGCCCTGGCGGCCGTTCAGCCGCGCGCGCTCCGCGGCGGGCAGGCCGGCCCAGTGCTCCTGCTGCACGCAGACGGCCGCCGGGCCGTAGACCTCGGTCAGCCCGTAGACATGGGTGATGGCGATGCCCGCGGCCTCGCAGCCCTCGATGACGGCGGCCGGCGGCGGCGCGCCGGCGATCAGGCCGCGCACGACGCGATTCAGCTGGCCGCGCACGTCGGCCGGCGCGTTGATCAGCATGCCGTAGACGATGGGCGCGCCGCACAGATGCGTCACGCCATGCTCGTGCATCAGCTGCCAGACCAGCGCCGGGTCGACGCGGCGCAGGCAGACGCTGGTGCCGCCCACCAGCGCCATCGTCCACGGGAAGCACCAGCCGTTGCAATGGAACATCGGCAGCGTCCACAGATAGACCGGGTGGTCGGGCAGCTGCCAGGCGATGACGTTGTTGGCCGCGTTCAGGTAGGCGCCGCGGTGGTGGGTGACGACGCCCTTGGGGTTGCCCGTCGTGCCCGAGGTGTAGTTCAGCGCGATGGCGTCCCACTCGTCGGCCGGCAGCTGCCAGGCGCCCTGCGGGTCGCCCCCGGCCAGCAGCTCCTCGTAGCTCAGCGTGCCCAGCCGCGGCGCCTCGGGCGCGCCGGCGTCCAGCACGTCGATGACCAGCGGGCGGTGACGCGGCTCCACGGCCTGCAGCGCGCGGCCGACCGTCGGCGCGAACTCCGGGTCCACCAGCAGCACGCGCGCCTCGCCATGCTCCAGCATGAAGGCGATGGCTTCGGCGTCCAGCCGCGTGTTCAGCGTGTTCAGCACGCCGCCGGCCATGGGCACGCCGTAGTGGGCCTCGAACATGGCCGGCGTGTTGGGCAGCATGGCCGCCACGGTCACGCCGGGGCCCACGCCGTGGGCCGCCAACGCACTGGCCAGGCGGCGGCAGCGGGCCTCGGTCTCGCGCCAGGTCTGGCGCAACTCGCCGTGGACGAGGGCCACCCGGTCCGGGAAGACGGCCGCCGCACGGCCGAGGAAGCTCAGCGGCGACAGCGGCACATGATTGGCGACGTTCCTGTCGAGGCCGGTCTGATAGGGGCTGGGGCGGGTCATGGGCGGTCCTGGGGTGCGGGCGTTGCCACGCAGCCTAGGACCGCAGGCTTACAGGGAAGCTGACAAGGCCAGCACCGCCCGCCAGGCGTCCAGCGCCTCGGCGTCGGTCCAGTCGTCGGCCGCCTCGCCGATGACGATCTCGACCATCGCGCCGCAGTCGATGCGGCCCGAGCCCACGGCGCGCGCGCCCAGCCAGAAGCCCTGCTGCCGCGCGAACTCCAGCAGCGCCTCGCGCAGCTTCTCCGGCGCGACCGGCAGGTGGAGCTGGAAGGAATTGGTCTGCGGCGGCTCGGGCGCCACCTGCCAGCCCGGCTCGGCCGCCAGCAGCGCGGCCAGCGCGCGGGCCCGCTCGCGCCAGGCACCCATGCGCGGCAGCCGGCGGCGCAGGCCGTCCAGGGCCGACAGCACCATCGGGTAGAGGGTGTAGACATTGCCGGCCAGCCGGGTCTGCCAGGGCGCCGCCGCGGCGATGAAGTCCTCCGGCCCGGCCAGCACGCTGCCGGCCAGGCCGCCCAGGCCCTTGTAGAAGGACACATAGACCGAGTCCGCCAGCGCCGCGATGTCGGCCAGCGGCCGGCCGTAGTGCGGCGCCGCCTCCCACAGCCGCGCGCCGTCGAAATGCAGCCACACGCCCTCGGCCCGGCACCAGGCGCTGATCGCGGCCAGCTGCTCCCAGTCCGGCAGCCGGAAGCCGCCGCGGCGCAGCGGCAGCTCGACGACGACGACCGCCGGCTTCTCGGGCAGGGCCGCCAGCCCGGCGGCCGTGAAGGGCGTGTCGGGCGCGCCGACCCGCAGGCCGCGAAGGCCCAGCAGCGTCTCGAAGGCCTCGGCCTCGTCGATGGCGATATGGCTCTGCGGGTGCAGGGCCACCGGGCCGGTACCGTCGCCGCAGGCCAGGCGCAGCGCCGCCAGCTGCGCGGCCACGCCCTTGTGGAAGAAGCGGGCCGCCGGCTTGCCGAGCAAGGTGGCCAGCTCGGCCTCAAGGGCCTGCATGGCCTCGCCTTCGCCATAGACGTCCGGCGGCAGCGCAGCCTCAGGCAGCTCGGCCAGGGCCAGCAGGGATTCGCGCATCGAACACGGCGGCCGGTGGGCATTGAGCCAGCGGCTGCAGCGGTTGCGCAGCTCGACTTCGGCGTGGGCGGGGCGGGTGGCGGGCATGGGGCGGAGTGTCGCCGCGTGGGCCGCCGGGGCCCATCGCCACGGGCCTCACTAAAATCCCGCCCTTTTTCCTCGCGCGCCCACGGGCGCGCCGCCCCCCATGCAAGCAGCCCCTCCGCAGCCCCTCGCCGCCGAGCCCCTGGCCCGGCTGCTGCTGCAATGGGGCGTCGCGCCCCTGCCCGCGGCGCCGGTGGCCGAGCGCCTGGGCGGCTGGCTGGGCTGGGCGGATGCCATCGGCCTGTCCCAGGTGCTGGCCACGCCGCCCGCGGCCAGCGCCGATGCCGCCGCCCGCCGCGAGGCCCGCGACTGGGCCGGCGCCGCGCTGGAGCGCGTGCAGGCCGATCTGCTCGCCGCCTTCGACGATGCCGAGCTGGCCCGCGACGCCGCCGAGCCCGCGCCCGAGGGCCTGCCGCTGGGCGACCTGCTGGCCCCCTTCCGCCTGCACCACAGCCAGCAGCAGCGCAGCATGGCCGCGCGCATCGCCAGCCTGCGCGAGCGCCTGCGCCCGCGGCTGGCCGAGGCCTCCGGGCCGCTGGCGCGCCTCGCTCAGCTGGACGCGCTGCTAGAGCGTGCCGTCGCCGCGCAGGAGCGCGAGCGCCTCGCCGGCCTCGCCGCCCTGCTGACGGCGCGCGCCGAGGCCCACCAGGCCGCCGACCCGCGCCGCTGGCGCCACCGCTTCTGGGCCGACCTGCGGCGCCTGCTGCGGGCCGAGCTGGACCTCCGACTTCAACCGGTGCTGGGCCTGATCGAGGCCCTGCACGACGACAGGCCCCGATGAACCGCTTCCTGAACGCCCTCTACCCCCTCGCCCTCGCGGCCGGCCTCGCGGGCATTGCCGGCGCTGCGCTGGCCGCCTCGCGCCACCACCCCGTGGCGCTGCTGATGACGCTGCTGATCGCGGCCTTCTTCCTGCTGGGCGTCATGGAGCTGCGTGCCTTCCGCCGCGCCAGCGGCGCGCTGGCTGCCGCGCTGGCCGCCGAGCCGGACGAGGCCTGGGTCGGCACGCTGCCAGAAACGCTGCGCGCCGGCGTGCAGCAGCGCCTGGAAGGCCTGCGCGTGGCCCTGCCGCCCTTGAGCCTGGCGCCCGCGCTGGCCGGCCTGCTGGTGCTGCTGGGCATGCTGGGCACCTTCATCGGCCTCGTCATCACGCTCGGCAGCACGGCCAATGCGCTGGGCCAGACGGCCGACCTCGCCGCGCTGCGCAACGCCTTGGGCGCGCCGGTGCAGGGCCTGGGCCTGGCCTTCAGCGCCAGCGTGGCCGGCGTGACCGGCTCGGCCATGCTGGGCCTGATGGTGGCCCTGGCCCGCCGCGAGCGCGCCGCCGTGTCGGGCCGGCTCGACGCGGCCCTGCTGGGCCGCCTGCGCCCGCTGACGGCCGCGTACCGCCGCGCGCTGGCGCAGCAGGTCGCCGACGCCGCCGCGGCCGAGGCCGCCCGGCAGAACCAGCTAGAACTCGTCGGCCAGCTGCAGCAGTTCGCCCAAGCGATGGCCGACCGGCTCGCGGCGCAGAACGACCGCTTCCACGGCGAGACGAGCCGGGCCTACACCGCGCTGGCCGCCAGCGTGGACACGACGCTGCGCGCCAGCCTGGCCGAGAGCGTCGCCCAGGCCGGCGCCGCCATCCGCCCCGCCGCCGAGGCCGCGATGGCCGGCATCGCCCGCGAGGCCGCCGCCCTGCACGAGCGCGTGGGCATGCAGGTGGCCGGCCAGCTGGGCGCGCTGAGCACGGCCTTCGAGGCTGGCATCGCCCAGATCGGGCAGCAGCACGAGGCCGCCGCCACGGCCCAGGCCGAGGGCCTGGCCCGGCAGCGCGAGGCCGCACTCCAGCAGCTGGCAGACACCCGCGCCGCCACGCAGCAGGCCGTGCAGCAGCTCGGCGAGCGCTGGGCCGGCGAAGCGCAGGCCCTGCTGGCCGCGCTCGACGCCAACGCCAACCGCCAGCAGGCCGCCCAGGCCGAGGCCGATGCCGCCCGCGCCACCGCGCTGCACAGCCAGGTCGCCGCCCTGGCCGAGCAGCGCGCCGCCGCCGGCCAGGCCATCGCCGACACGGCCGAACGCTTCGCCGCGCAGACCCAGGCCGCCATCGCCGCGCTGTCCGAGGCCCATGGCCAGTTGCAGGCGGCCCACGCCGGCCAGGACGCCGAGCGCCTGGCCGCCTGGCGCGCCGAGCTGCAGGCCGCCGGCGCCGCCCAGCTGGCCCGGCAGCAGCAGTTGGCCGACGGCCTGCTGCAGCACACCCGCGAGCTCGTCGCGCAGAACGAGGCCCAGGCCCGCAGCACGCTGGCCGAGGCCGGCGCGCTGCTGAAGGCCGCCGGCGAGGCGCCGCGCGCGGCCGTCGAGGTCGTCTCGGCGCTGCGCGAGCAACTGGCCCAGAGCCAGGCCCAGGACCGCGCCGCGCTGGCCGAGCGCGCCGAGCTGATGCAGACCGTGTCGACGCTGCTGGCCTCGCTGCAGCAGGCCGCCGGCGAGCAGCGCGAGGCCATCGACGCTCTCGTCGACCGCTCGGCGACCCAGCTCGAATCGCTGGGCGAGCGCTTCGCGGCCCAGGCCGGCGCGACCGGCCAGACGCTGGCCGACGCCGCCACCCAGCTGGCCGCCAGCGCGGCCGAGATGGGCAGCCTGGGCGAAGGCTTCGGCGCGGCCGTCGAGCAGTTCCAGGGCGCGAACGCGCAGCTGGTGCAGCACCTGGCCGCGCTGGAGGAACGGCTGAGCAGCACGATGACGCGCAGCGACGAGCAGCTGGGCTATTACGTCGCCCAGGCGCGCGAGGTCATCGACCTCTGCCTGGGCTCGCAGAAGCAGGTGCTGGACGCGCTGCAGGGGGCCTCCGCACATGGATGAGCCGCTGGAGATCGAGCAGGAAGGCGTTGGCACGCCGGCCTGGGCGGCGTTCGGCGACCTGATGGCCGGCGTGCTGGGCGCCTTCGTGCTGGTGCTGGCCGCGGCCCTGGTCGGCCAGCTGGACCTGGCCAACAAGCTGGAGGCCGAAGTGCAGCAGCGCCAGGCCGAGCAGGCCCGCCGCGAGGCGCTGGAGCGCGCGCTGGCGGGGCCGCTGGCTGAATCTCTGAAGTCGGGCCGCATCACGCTGGTCGAGGGCCGCATCGGCATCAGCGGCGCCGTGCTGTTCGCGACCGGCTCCGACCAGCTGCACGCCGAGGGCCGCGCGCTGATCAAGAGCCTGGCCGTGCCGCTGCGCACCTATCTCGCGCAGCGCGACGAGATCCTGATGGTCAGCGGCTTCACCGACGACCGCGGCCTGCTCGGCGGCAGGTTTGCGGACAACTGGGAGCTGTCGGCCCAGCGCGCGCTGACCGTCACGCGCACGCTGATGGCCGAGGGCCTGCCGCCCGACGCCGTGTTCGCCGCCGCCTTCGGGCCGCAGCAGCCGGTGGCGTCCAACGACGACGCCTCGGGCCGCGCGCTGAACCGGCGCGTGGAGATCGCGCCGACGCCGCGGCCACGCCGCGCCGCGGCCTCCGCGCCGTGACGATGGGCGCGCTGGACGACCCCATCGGCTGGGCCGCGGCCCAGGCGGCTGCCGACCCGGTGCGCCGCCGCGTGCTGGAGGCACTGGCCCGGCGCGCCGCCGCGCTGCCGCCGGGGGCGCTGCGCGAGCAGTTGGTCGCCAAGCTCGTTCGGCGAGCACGAGCCGAGCCAGCGCCGCTGCCGGTGCGGCGGGCCACGAACTCCGCAAGTCCGCTGACCGAACTCGTCGCCCGCCTGCGGGCCGGCGCCAGCCCCGAGCTGCGCCATGTGCAGGCCCATCACCGCACCTGGAGCGCACTGCGCCTGAGCCGCCGCATGGCCGAGGTCAGCGTGCCGGTGCCCGAGCACCTCGGCCCGCTGAACAGCCAGGTGCTGGTGGCGCGCGCACTGCAGCAGCTCCAGGCCCTGTCGCCCGACTATCTGCAGCGCCTGCTGACCGGGCTGGACACGCTGGCCGCGCTGGCGCCGCCACAGGCCGCGGCCGACAAGCCCGCCCGGCCCGTGGCGAAGAAGGCGCCAGCGCGGCGGCGCTGACGCCCGCGGCCCCGGGGCCATCGTCTGCGGGCTCACCCGCGATCGGTCGGCCGGGGGCGCTGCAACAATCCGGGCCTGGCCACGCCCCCTCACGCATGAAGCCCACCGCCTCTCACCTCCACGCAGCCACGGCTGCCCTGCTGGCCCTGCTGCTCAGCGCCTGCGCCAGCGTGGCGCCCACGCCGCCCGTCGCCCGGCCTGCCCAGCCGCCGTCGGCCACCGCGCCCACGGCCGCGGCCACGCCGCCGGCCATCGCCGTGCGCCCGCCGCGCATCGACCGCAGCTACACCTCGCAGAACCAGGACAGCCGCGCCCTCTACATCGTGCTGCACTACACGGTGCTGGACTGGGAGAAGTCGCTGAAGGTGCTGACCACCGGCGGCCAGGTGTCGGCCCACTACCTGGTGCGCGACGACCCGGCGACGAGCTATGCCCTCGTCGACGAGAACCGCCGCGCCTGGCATGCCGGCGCCAGCTTCTGGGCCGGCAACACCAACCTGAACTCGGCCTCCATCGGCATCGAGATCGTCAACCCGGGCTTTGTCGACACGGCGGCCGGCCGCGTCTACGCGCCCTTCCCGCAGGCCCAGGTCGACGAGGTCATCGCGCTGGTGCGCGACATCCAGCAGCGCCACCAGGTGCGGCCCGAGCGCATCATCGGCCACGCCGACATCGCGCCCGGCCGCAAGCAGGACCCCGGCCCGATGTTCCCGTGGAAGCAGCTGGCCGACGCCGGCCTCATCCCCTGGCCCGACGGCCCGCTGGTCGCGCTCCGGACGCTGGAGAACGAGGTCGCGCCGCACGACGTGGCCTGGCTGCAGGAGCGCCTGGCGCGCATCGGCTACAACCTGTCGCGCTCGGGCCAGCTGGACACGGCCACCAAGGACGTCATCTCCACCTTCCAGATGAAGTACCGGCCGAGCGACATCTCCGGCCAGCCCGACGCCGAGACGGCCGCGCTGATCGACGTGGCCGCCACGCCCAGCGCGATGCACGTGACGGGCAGCAGCGACGCGCAGACGCGGCCCTACACCTCGCGCTGGTAAAGACCGCCCGTGCTCGGCTTCCTGCTCAAACGCCTGGCAACGCTGGTGCCGACGCTGGTCGGCATCACGATCGTCGCCTTCGGTCTGATCCGCCTCGTGCCCGGTGACCCCATCGAGGTCATGATGGGCGAGCGCCACCTGGACCCCGAGGCGCATGCCGCCCTCGTCAAGCGCATGGGGCTGGACCAGCCGCTGCCGGTCCAGTACGCCGACTATGTGAGCAAGCTGCTGCACGCCGACCTGGGCCAGAGCCTGGTGAGCCGCGAGCCGGTCGGCAAGGAATTCGCGGCGCTGTTCCCGGCCACCGTCGAGCTGGCCACGGCGGCGCTGGTCTTCGCGGTGGGCCTGGGGCTGCTGCTGGGCGTCTGCGCGGCGCTGAAGCGCGGCTCGCTGCTGGACCAGGGCGTCATGGGCCTGGCGACGGTGGGCTATTCGATGCCGGTGTTCTGGTGGGGGCTGATCCTCATCATGTATTTCTCGGTCAACCTCGGCTGGACGCCGGTGTCGGGCCGCATCGGCATCGAGTTCGACCCCGAGCGCGTGACCGGCTTCATGCTCGTCGACGCCTGGCTGTCGGGCGAAGAGGGCGCCTTCAGGTCGGCCGTCGTGCACCTGATCCTGCCGGCCCTGGTGCTGGGCACCAGCACGCTGGCCGTGGTGGCGCGCATGACACGCTCGTCGATGCTGGAGGTGCTGCGCGAGGACTACGTCCGCACCGCGCGCGCCAAGGGCCTGTCGCCGGCACGCGTGGTCGTCGTGCACGCGCTGCGCAATGCGCTGATCCCGGTGCTGACGGTGGTCGGCCTGCAGACCGGCAGCCTCTTGGCCGGCGCGGTGCTGACCGAGACCATCTTCAGCTGGCCCGGCATCGGCAAATGGCTGATCGACTCGATCGCGCGGCGCGACTATCCCGTCGTGCAGGCCGGCATCCTGATCTCGGCGCTGACGTTCATCGGCGTGAATCTCGTCGTGGATGTGCTGTACGGCGTCGTGAATCCACGCATCCGCGGCGGGGGGCATTGAACATGTCCGTCATTGACCATTCCCGGGCCTGCTTGCGAATTTTTGGCGACGATCTGATCCCCGAGGAGATCACTGCCGCGCTGGGCGCTGCACCCACGAAGTCCGAGACTCGTGGGGAAGTGCTTCGCTCGCGGAATGGTCGCGAGCGCGTTGCCAAGCAAGGTTCGTGGCGACTGGACGCCGCGAACATGGAACCCGAGGACACCAACGCGCAGGTGCAGGAGTTGCTATCGAAGCTCACCGCGGATCTGACGGTGTGGCATGACATGGCCCGTCGCTTTGAAATCGATCTGTTCTGCGGCTGGTTCATGGGTCAGACCAATGACGGCGCAGAGCTTTCGCCCGCAACTCTTCTGGCACTGGGTGCGCGTGGTATCGCACTCTCGTTGGACATCTACGCGCCGACTGCCGATGAATAGTCCCTCCTCCCGATTGACGCTCACCGAACCGCCCGGCCCGCTGCGCGAGTTCTGGCTCGGCTTCACCGCCAACCGCGGCGCCTTCGTCGCGCTGATCGTCTTCGCGTTGATCGCACTCGCATCGCTGCTCGCACCGCTGATCGCGCCCTACGACCCCATCGAGCAATACCGCGACTTCATGCTGACGCCGCCGGTCTGGGCCGACGGCGGCGGCACGCGCTTCCTGCTCGGCACCGACGAACTGGGCCGCGACATGCTGAGCCGGCTGCTGCACGGCGGCCGCGTGTCGCTGGGCATCGGCCTCGCGGCGGTGGCGATGTCGCTCGTGCCCGGCGTGCTGCTGGGCCTCGCGGCGGCCTTCTTCCAGCGCTGGCTGTCGCCGGCCATCATGCGCGTGATGGACATCGTGCTGGCGCTGCCGGCGCTGCTGCTGGCCATCTGCGTCATCACGGTGCTCGGGCCTGGGCTGGTGAATACGGTGATCGCGATTGCGATCGGCGCGCTGCCGGGCTATGTGCGGCTCACGCGCGCAGCAGCGCTGGGCGAGATCGGGCGCGACTACGTGACCGCGAGCCGCGTGGCCGGCGCCGGCGTGTGGCGGCTGATGTTCGTCACCGTGCTGCCCAACTGCATGGCGCCGTTGATCGTCAACGCGACCCTGAGCTTTTCATCGGCGATCCTGGAGACCGCGGGCCTGGGCTTCCTGGGCCTGGGCGTGCAGGCACCGACGCCGGAGTGGGGAACGCTGCTGTCGGCAGCGCGGGACTACATCATGCGGGCGCCGTGGGTCGTCACGCTGCCGGGGCTGACGATTCTGGTGACGGTGCTGGCCATCAACCTGATGGGGGATGGGTTGCGGGATGCGCTGGATCCGAAGTTGAAGAAGGTGGCGTGATGCTCGCTCGTTGCTTTGGCTTGCTGGCAAGGCACAGCCGGGATTTCGTCCCGGCAGCCGACTCACTTTCTTGTGCGCACAAGAAAGTAAGCAAAGAAGTCGCCCCTGAGAAACCGCCCCTGCGGGGTGCCCTGCGATGCTCGGAACCCGGGGCCGCGCCCAACTCACTTCGCTACGCTCCGTTCAGACAAAGGGACGCGAAGTCAGATGTTGATGCGTGCTTCGCACGCGCCCCGGGCTCCTGCGCTTCTCGGCGGTTTAGAAGGGGAGACCCCAAACAGCCGAGCAGCCAACAGCCAAACCCGCAAGCCGGCTGGCGCCGGCTGTTCCTTCACCCCCCCTTTGAGCCCGCCGAGGAGCGCAGGACTTCAAGCCCGTTCGCGAAGCGAACTTCAAGAACTGACTCGCGACGCTTGTTTGAGCAGAGCGTAGCGGCGCGAGTTCGGCGCGCGGGCTTGAAGTCCGAGCACCGCAGGGCAGCCCGCTGCGCAGCAAAGGGCCGGGCGGTTCGGGGGCGACTCTTTGCCTACTTTCTGGTCGCTCAGAAAGTAGGTCGCCCGCCGGGGCGAACTCCCGGCACGGGCCTCGCCAACAAACTAAAGCAGCGATGAGCCTCCTCCACATCAAGAACCTCAAAGTCCACTTCGGCACCTTCCCCGCCGTCGACGGCATTGACCTCACCCTCGAACCCGGCGAACTCCTCGGCATCGTCGGCGAATCCGGCTCCGGCAAGTCGGTCACCATGCTCGCGCTGATGGGCCTCATCGACGCCCCAGGCAAGGTCAGCGCTGACGCCATCGAGTTCCAGGGCCGCGACCTGCTCAAGCTCACGCCGAAGGAACGCCGCCAGCTGATCGGCCGCGACGTCGCCATGGTGTTCCAGGACGCACTGACCAGCCTCAACCCCAGCTACACCGTCGGCGCCCAGATCGCCGAAGTGTTGCGCGCCCACCTCGGCCTGCGTGGCGGCGCCGCCAGAAAACGCGTCATCGAGCTGCTGGAGCAGGTCGAGATCCCCGACGCGGCGAACCGCGCCGACGCCTACCCGCACCAACTCTCGGGCGGCATGAACCAGCGCGTGATGATCGCGATGGCGATTGCCTGCGCGCCCAAGCTGCTGATCGCCGACGAGCCGACGACGGCGCTGGACGTGACCATCCAGGCCCAGATCATGGCCCTGCTGCTGAAGCTGCAGCGCGAACAGGGCATGGGCCTCGTCATGATCACGCACGACCTCGCGGTGGTGGCCGAGATGGCCCAGCCCGGGCTGAACAACGTTGCCGTCATGTACGCCGGCCAGATCGTCGAGACCGGCCCCGTGCCAGGCCTGTTCGACGCGCCGCGCCACCCCTACACGCAGGCACTGCTCGCCGCGATCCCCGAACACAACAAGGGTGCGGAACGCCTGTCCGCCCTGCCCGGCATCGTGCCCGGCGCGCTGGACCGGCCCGCGGGCTGCCTGCTGTCGCCGCGCTGCCCGCGTGTGCAGCCGCGCTGCGTCGCCGAAAGGCCCACGCTCGACAACGGTGTGCGCTGCTTCTTCCCCATCGAGGCGTCGGCACATGTCTGAACTCCTGCTGCAAGCCGATGAGCTGACGAAGCACTACGGCGTCAGCCGCGGCCTGTTCCGCCCGAAGGCGACGGTGAAGGCGCTCAACGGCGTCAGCTTCACGCTGGCGCCGAAAAAGACGCTGGCCGTCGTCGGCGAATCCGGCTGCGGCAAGAGCACGCTGGCGCGGCAGCTGACGCTGATCGAGCGCCCCACGCGCGGCACGCTGAAGCTCCGCGGCGCCGATGCGGCCACGGCCGATGTCGCTACGCTGCGAGGCCTGCGCCGCGACGTGCAGATGGTGTTCCAGAACCCGTTTGCGTCGCTGAACCCGCGCAAGACCATCGCGACGACGCTGGCCGAGCCGCTGCTCATCAACACGCCGCTGTCCGCCGCCGAACGCCGCGAGCGCGTCGAGGCGCTGGCGACCAAGGTGGGCCTGCGCCCCGAGCACCTGCGCCGCTACCCGCATATGTTCTCGGGCGGCCAGCGCCAGCGCATCGCGATCGCGCGGGCCATGATCCTGAACCCCGGCATCGTCGTCGCCGACGAGCCGGTCAGCGCGCTGGACGTGTCCATCCAGGCCCAGATCCTGAATCTCTTCATGGACCTGCAGGCGGAGTTCGGCACCGGCTACGTGTTCATCTCGCACAACCTGTCGGTCGTGGAGCATGTGGCCGACGAGGTCATGGTGATGTACCTCGGCGCGGCGGTCGAGATCGGCGCGAAGCGGCGCCTGTTCGCGGCGCCCCTGCACCCCTACACGCGGGCGCTGATGAGCGCGGCGCCGGCGCTGCGCGCAGCCGACCGGCGCGAGCGCATCGTCATCCACGGCGAGCTGCCCAGCCCGCTCAATCCGCCCAGCGGCTGCGCCTTCCACAAGCGCTGCCCGCTGGCCGTGCGGCGCTGCGCGGAAGAAGCGCCGGCGCTGCGCGAGGTGGACGGGCGGCAGGTGGCCTGCCACGAGGTCTGACGCGGCCCGCTGCCGGCCCTCTGCCTTGCCGCCCATGAAAAAACCGCCCTCAGGCGGTCTTGGAACCCGTTGGGGTCAGAGGGCGATCACTTCGGTGCCGCGGCCGCGTCGGCCATGCACTTCTTGACGTGGCTCTTGGCGGCCGCGCCGTGCAGCTTCTTGTCGGCGGCGGACTTGTCGCAGGCCGCAGCGGCGGCGTCGGCCACGGGAGCCGCGGGGGCCGAGGCGGCACCGCCGGCGGACAGGCATTCCTTCATGAAGGCCTTGCGCTCGTCGCCCTTCTTGCCCTTGGCTTCGGCATTGCAGGACTTCATCTTGTCCTGCTGCGTGGTGGCCTGGGCGCCGAGGGCGAGAGCGGCACAGGCCAGCAGGATGGCGATTCGTTTCATCGGTGATTCCTTCCTCGGGAAAGTGGTGGGCGAATGGATTCAAGCACGCGGCCGTGACACTGCCAAGCCGTGTTTCATCGGCGTCACAAAAGGCTGGCTGCGCCGGGATGCACGCCGCAAACGCCGGCTGCGCGCCATCGGTTGACGCGCAGCGCGCCTCACAAGATCCGCCGCGGATGGGCCAGCGCCTCGTGCGCCGAGTGCAGGCGCCGCACCAGCACGCGGATGAAGCCGCGGTCGAAGCGGTGCTGGCATTCGGGGCTGAGCTGGCCGATGGACTCGGGCGTGAACGAGATCGTCGTGCATTCCTGGCTGACCTTGATGTCGGTGCTGTGGCGGCGCAGGTCGGGGTTGGGCGCGAGGTAGGCCATCTCGCCGACGGACGTGCCCCGGCCCAGCGTCGCCACGAGGCGCCCGTCGCGGAAGACCTCCACCTCGCCCTGGGCGATGATGTGGAAGCTGTTGCCCTCCTGGCCGCGCTTGAACAGCGCATAGCCCTGCGGGTAGCGCTTCCAGCGCGCGCGCCGCACGACCTCCCACAGCTGCACGTCGCCGAACTCCGCGAAGAACTCCAGCGAGCGCAGCAGGTTGAAGCGCTCGGAGTCGCGCACCTCGCCGAGGCGGTTCAGCGGCACCTGCTGGCTGGCGACCAGGCTGGAGAGGGCCTGCGCAAAGCTGTCCCAGTCGGGGAAGCGGTCGTGCGGGCCCTTGGCCAGCGCGCGCAGCACGACGGCGTCCAGCGCCTCGGTGACGCCCTCGCGCTGGCCCATCAGCGGCAGCGGCGGCTGGTGGTAGATCTGGTGCATCAGCGCCATCTGGTGCGGCGCGTCGAAGGGCGGCCGGCCGCCGATCAGGTGGTAGAGCACGGCGCCCAGCGCGTAGATGTCGGCGCGGCAGTCCACGTCGCCGCCCTCGATCTGCTCCGGCGGCATATAGGCCAGCGAGCCGACGCGGTGGATCTGGGTCGAGTCGGCGTTCAGGTTCAGCGCCGAGCCGAAGTCGCTGACCTTCACGTCGACGACCTGGCCGTTGTCCAGCACGGCCAGCAGGTTGGCGGGCTTGACGTCACGGTGGATGACGCCCTGGCGGTAGACATAGCTCAGCGCCATCGCGCACTTGAAGCCGAGCTCGACGATCTGGTCCAGCGCCAGCAGGCGGTCGCTGCGGCAGAAGTGCTTCAGCGTGACGCCGGGCACGTACTCCATGACGAGGTAGGGCGCGGAGCCCTCGGCCACCGCGTCGAGGATGGCGACCACATTGGGGTGGTGCAGCCGCCCGGCCAGCGCGGCCTCGGCGCTGAAGAAGCGGTTGCTGAAGTCGCTGCCGGGCGCATCCGGCGGCGGCGCCCAGGCGCGCATGCGCTTGATGGCCACGTCCTGGCCCTGGAAGGGGTCGCGCGCCAGGAAGACGTCGCTGGTCGCCCCCTCGCCCAGGCGCTTGAGCACCTGGTAGCGGCCGATATGCGAAGGGAGGTCGTCGGCGAGGGCGGTCACGCGCGGCATGATACGGGCCGCTTCCTGGAGCCGAGATCCCATGTTCTCCCACGTTTTCCTGGGCACCCGCGACTTCGAGCGCGCGCTGGCCTTCTACCGCCCGCTGATGGCGGGCCTCGGGCTGGCCGAGCGCTTCTGCGACCCGTCCCGCCCCTGGGCCGGCTGGCAGAGCAGCCCGGGGCCGCGCCCGCTGCTGCTGCTGGGCCGCCCCTTCGACGGCGGGCACGAGCCCGGCAACGGCCAGATGGTGGCCCTGCTGGCGGCCAGCCGCGCCCTGGTCGACCAGGCCCATGCGACGGCCCTGGCCCACGGCGGGCGCTGCGAAGGCCCGCCGGGGCGGCGTCCGCACTACCACGCCCACTACTACGGCGCCTATTTCCGCGACCCCGACGGCAATAAGCTCTGCGTGGCCTGCCATGACCCGGCCGACGCCAACGCGGCGACGGCCGGCTGAGTCGGCGCCGTGAGCGGCCCATGCGTTTCAGCCGGGCCGGAGCACGCCTCCTAAAATCGCGCCCATGATCCAAGCCAAGCAGGCGCTGCTCGCTGCACTCGCCGAAGCCCTCCACGAGATTGCCCCCGGCTCGAACGCCGTCGCGGCCTTCGAGTCCCCCAAGCAGGCCGCCCATGGCGACTTCGCCTGCACGGCCGCCATGCAACTGGCCAAGCCGCTGAAGGCCAACCCGCGTGAACTGGCCACGCGCCTGATCGCCGCCCTCGAAGCCAAGCCCGCCTTCCGGACCTGGGTGCAGGCACTGGAGATCGCCGGCCCCGGCTTCATCAACATCCGCCTGAAGCCGGCCGCCAGGCAGGCCGTCGTCGGCGAGGTGCTGGGCGCCGGCGCCGCCTTCGGCCACCGCGCGGCGACGGCCAAGCATGTGATGGTGGAGTTCGTGTCCGCCAACCCGACCGGCCCGCTGCACGTCGGCCACGCGCGCCAGGCGGCGCTGGGCGATGCGCTGTGCTCGCTGTTCAAGACCCAGGGCCACGACGTGACCCGCGAGTTCTATTACAACGACGCCGGCGTGCAGATCGCCACGCTGGCCAACTCCACGCAGATGCGCCTGAAGGGCTTCAAGCCCGGCGACGCCGAGTGGCCCGAGGCGGCCTACAACGGCGACTACATCCAGGACATCGCCGACGCCTTTTGCGCCAAGGAGTCGGTCAAGGCCGACGACCGCGAGTTCACCGCCTCGGGCGACGTGGACGACCTCGACGGCATCCGCCAGTTCGCCGTGGCCTATCTGCGCCACGAGCAGGACCTGGACCTGCAGGCCTTCGGCCTGAAGTTCGACAGCTATTTCCTCGAGACCAGCGTCTACAAGGGCGGCCAGCTGGAAAAGACGGTGGAGCGGCTGGTGGCCAGCGGCAAGACCTACGAGGAGGGCGGCGCGCTGTGGCTGCGCACCACCGACTACGGCGACGACAAGGACCGCGTGATGCGCAAGAAGGAAGGTGGCTACACCTACTTCGTGCCCGACGTGGCCTACCACATCAACAAGTTCGAGCGCGGCTACACGCAGTGCATCAACATCCAGGGCACCGACCACCACGGCACCATCGCCCGCGTGCGCGCCGGCCTGCAGGCGGTGAACCTCGGCATCCCCCAGGGCTTCCCGGACTATGTGCTGCACAAGATGGTCACGGTGATGAAGGGCGGCGAGGAGGTCAAGATCTCCAAGCGCGCCGGCAGCTATGTGACGCTGCGCGACCTGGTCGACTGGACCAGCCGCGACGCGGTGCGCTTCTTCCTGATCAGCCGCAAGGCCGACACCGAGTTCGTCTTCGACGTCGACCTCGCGCTGAAGCAGAACGACGAGAACCCGGTGTTCTATGTGCAGTACGCGCATGCGCGCATCTGCTCGGTGATCCGCAAATGGGCCGCCGACATGGGCGGCGACATCGCGGCCATCGCCGCTGCCGACCTCGGCCTGCTGACCGCGCCGACGGAAGAGGCGCTGATGCTCAAGCTTGCCGCCTACCCCGACATGCTGAGCGGCGCCGCCGCCGGCCTGGCGCCGCATGACGTGGCCTTCTACGCCCGCGACCTGGCCGGCGCCTACCACTCCTACTACGCCGCCGAGCGCGTGCTGGGCCAGGCCCCCGAGCTGAGCCGCGCCCGCGTCGCGCTGCTGGCCGCCACGCGCCAGGTGCTCGCCAATGCGCTGGCCCTGCTCGGCGTCAGCGCCCCCGAACAGATGAGCCGCGAGGCTCAGGACCAACCGGAGACCGAATGAGTTCCGCATCCAAGCCCGCCGGCAACAAGAACCAGCAGGGCGGCTTCGTCCTCGGCCTCATCGTCGGGCTGCTCGTCGGCCTGGCCGTCGCCCTGGGCGTGGCCTTGTACATCACCAAGGTGCCCATCCCCTTCGTGAACAAGGTGCCGCAGCGCACCGCCGAGCAGGACGCCGCCGAGGCCGAGCGCAACAAGAACTGGGACCCGAACGCGCCGCTGGCCGGCAAGGCCGCGCGCAGCGCCAGCGGCGTCGTCAACGCGCCGCCGCCGGCCGCCTCCGCAGCCGCCCCCGTGGCCCCCGTGGCCGCCGTCACGCCGCCCGCCAAGGCCAAGGCAGACGCGGCACCGCCTGCCGCCGCGGCCGCGCCGCCCGCCGCCGCCTCGGCACCGGCCGCCGCCGAGGCCTATGTCTACTTCGTGCAGGCCGGCGCCTTCACGCGCCCCGAGGAGGCCGAGAGCCAGAAGGCCAGGCTGGCCATCCAGGGCTTCACGGCCAAGACCATGGAGCGCGAGCAGAACGGCCGCACCGTCTACCGCGTGCGCCTGGGCCCCATGGACACGCGCGACGCCGCCGAAGAGCTGCAGCGCAAGATCGAGGGGGCCGGCTTCGAGGCCAATCTCGTTCGTGTACAACGCTGAATTCCCGCACCGCCCGACCACCGCCTGAAGGATGACTGCCGCCATGAAGCGCCGCGATTTCTCCGCCCTGCTCGCCACCGCCCCCGTCCTGGGTGGCGCCGCCCCCGCCCTCGCCCAGGGCGGCCCGGTCGACGGCCGGCAATACCTGACCCTGAGCCAGGCGCTGCCGACGACGCCGGGCAAGATCGAGGTCGTCGAGTTCTTCTGGTACGGCTGCCCGCACTGCTATGCCTTCGAGCCCGCCATCGAGGCCTGGGCCAAGCAGCTGCCGGCCGACGTCGCCTTCCGCAAGGTCCACGTCGCCTTCCGCGCCAACGTCAAGATCCACCAGCGCATGTTCTACGCGCTCGAATCCCTGGGCAAGGAAGCCCAGGCCCGCCCGGCCATCTTCAACGCGATGCACCAGCAGGGCCTGGCCCTGGACGACCCCAAGAGCCAGGCCAAGTTCCTGGGCAATCTGGGCATCGACGCGGCCAAGTACCAGGAGGCCTACAACTCCTTCGGCGTCGTGACCAAATGCGGCCAGGCCGAGAAGCTGTCCGAGGCCTATCGCATCGACGGCGTGCCCAGCATCGGCGTCGGCGGCCGCTTCCTGACATCGCCCGGCCAGGCCGGCGCCGGCCAGCGCGTGACCGAGATCGAGCTCGGCCAGAAGGCGCTGCAGGTCACCGATTTCCTGATCCAGCGCGCGCGCAGCAAGGCATGAAGCGCCGCGACGCGGCCCTCGTGCCGGCCGTCGCGGGTTTCCTGATCGCGTTGCCGCGCGGGAAAGGCTGACGAAGGCGGCAGGCCCCTAGAATGGCCTGCAACTTCCGTGCCTCCATGCTGCAGCGCCTGCCCTTCCTGATCGCCATCGCCCTCGCCGCCGGACCCGTGCTGGCGGAGAAGGCCGACCGGCTCAAGCCCATGGTCTTCACGGCCGAGAAGCAGGGCCGGCTGGACGGCGTGAACCAGCGCACCGAGCTGTTCGGCAACGTCATCATCACCAAGGGCAGCCTGGTGCTGCATGCCGAGAAGGTGGACGTGCGCGAGACCCGCGACGGCTACCACCAGGCCTATGCCAGCGGCAGCAGCGGCCAGCCGGTCAGCTTCCGCCAGGCCCGCGACGTGCCCGGCGAGGCCATCGAGGGCGTGGCCGACCAGCTCGAATACGACACCCGCACCGAGACCGTGCGCTTCATCGGCAACGCCACCGTGCGCCGCACGCGCGGCACGACGGTGGCCGACGAGGTGACCGGCGCCGTCATCGTCTACGACAGCCGCACCGAGGTCTTCGCGCTGGAAGGCGGCAACGCGTCGCCCAACCCCAACGGCCGCGTGCGCATGGTGCTGATGCCGCGCACGCAGCCGGATGCGCCGGCCTCGGCGGCCGCCTCCGCGCCGCCGGCCACGCTGCCGCTGCAGCCGTCCACGACGATCACGCCGCCGCGCAAGCCGTCATGAGCACCGCACGGCCGCCCGAAGGGGCTCAGCTCCCGCTCGGCGGGACAGCGCGCAGCGCGAAGGGTGCACAAATCGCTACGGCGGCGACCTGCGGCAGCCGGCTCGAAGCCGAGGGCCTGGCCAAGACCTACGGCGTGCGCAAGGTCGTCAAGGACGTCCATGTGCGCGTGGACTGCGGCGAGGTCGTCGGCCTGCTCGGCCCCAACGGCGCCGGCAAGACGACCAGCTTCTACATGATCGTCGGCCTGGTGCGCTCCGACGCCGGCATCATCCGCATCGACGGCGCCGAGGTGCAGCGCCTGCCCATCCACCAGCGCGCGCGGCTGGGCCTGAGCTATCTGCCGCAGGAAGCCTCCATCTTCCGCAAGCTGAGCGTCGAGCAGAACATCCGCGCGGTGCTGGAGCTGCAGCAGGACGACCGCGGCCGGGCCCTGTCCCGCGCGCGCATCGACGAGCTGCTGAACGGCCTGCTGCACGACCTCTCCATCGAGGGCCTGCGCGACAGCCCGGCGCCGGCGCTGTCGGGCGGCGAGCGCCGCCGCGTCGAGATCGCCCGCGCGCTGGCCACGCAGCCGCGCTTCATCCTGCTGGACGAGCCCTTCGCCGGCGTCGACCCGATCGCGGTGCTGGAGATCCAGCGCATCATCGGCTTCCTGAAGGGCCGCGGCATCGGCGTGCTGATCACCGACCACAACGTCCGCGAGACGCTGGGCATCTGCGATCGCGCCTACATCATCAGCGAGGGCGCCGTGCTCGCCGAAGGCACGCCCGACGAGATCGTGGCCAACGCCGACGTGCGCAAGGTCTATCTCGGCGAACATTTTCGGATGTAGCGGTGAAACAGACGCTCCAGGTCCGGCTCAGTCAGCACCTCGCGCTGACGCCCCAGCTGCAGCAGTCCATCCGTCTGTTGCAGCTCTCCACGCTGGAGCTGCACCAGGAAGTCGAGCAGATGCTCGCAAGCAACCCGCTGCTCGAGACCGAAGAGGAAATCACCGTCAGCGCGCCCGAGCTGGCTTCGAATGCACCGGCCGAGAGCGGCACGGAATCGTCCTCCGGCGAATCGGAAAACGGCGACGCGCCCGAGCTCAGCGCCGAGGACTTCGGCGGCACCGAACGCGAGGACTGGGAGAACGGCACCGAGCGCGACGACTTCGACGGCATCCGCGAACTGCCGAGCAGCAGCGGCAGCGCGAGCGACGAGGACGGCGAGCGCGAGAGCCGGGAGTTCGCCGAGACCTCGCTGGCCGAGCACCTGGCCCAGCAGCTCGCCGGCATGAGCCTGTCGCCCGAGGACCGCGCCGCCGTGCAGGTGCTGATCGAATCGCTGGACGAGGACGGCTACCTCGAAGACCCGCTGGACGACATCGCCGCCGCCCTGGCCGAGGACCGCGAGGAGCTGCTGGACCGGCTGCGCTTCGCGCTGCGCCTGCTGCAGAGCCTGGAGCCGGCCGGCATCGGCGCGGCCAGCCTGTCCGAATGCCTGGTGCTGCAGCTGCGCGCACAGCCGAAGAGCCCGGCCCAGGTCATCGCCATCCTGATCTGCAAGGGCCACCTCGAGCTGCTGGCCCGCCGCGACATGCGCCGGCTGATGGCCGAGACCGGCGCCGACGAGGGCCTGCTGCGCGAGGCGCAGGCCCTCATCACGCGGCTCGAACCCAAGCCGGGCCGGCGCTTCGCGCAGGGCGCGGCCGCGGCCATCGTGCCCGACGTCATCGTGCGCAAGGTCGGCCGCGAGCTGCGCGTCATGCTCAACCCCGAGGTCGCGCCCAAGCTGCGCATCAACGAGCTCTATGCCAACGCGCTGCGCGCGACGCGCGGCGGCATCAGCAACTCGCCGCTGGGCGGACAGCTGCAGGAGGCGCGCTGGTTCATCAAGAACATCCAGCAGCGCTTCGACACCATCCTGCGCGTCAGCCAGGCCATCGTCGAGCGCCAGCGCGGCTTCTTCACGCATGGCGAACTGGCCATGAAGCCGCTGGTGCTGCGCGAGATCGCCGACGAGCTCGGCTTGCACGAATCGACCATCTCGCGCGTGACGACGGCCAAGTACATGGCCACGGCCTGGGGCACCTTCGAGCTGAAGTATTTCTTCGGCTCCGGCCTCAGCACCGAAGCCGGCGGCGAGGCCTCCAGCACGGCCGTGCGCGCCCTCATCAAGCAGTTCGTCGCCGCCGAGGACACCAGGAAGCCGCTGTCGGACAGCGCGCTGGCCGGCATGCTGGAGGAGCAAGGCATCCAGTGCGCGCGCCGCACGGTGGCCAAGTACCGCGAGGCGATGAAGATAGCGCCGGCCAATCTGCGCAAGGCGCTGTAGGCGCATCCACGTCGGCTGAGCACGCTCTGCTCGCTGAGGTGCTGGGCTGAGGTTGGCCGCCGCGGCGACAATCCGCCCCGTGAGCCTGCCCAACAAGTTGTCCCTCTTCGTGTCCTGCCCCGGTGGCGTCGAGCCGCTGCTGGAGGATGAGCTCAAGCGCTTCCTGCCGCCCGGCGTGCGCAGCAAGGTCGAGGCGCTGCGCGGCGGCTGCGGCGTGCTCGGCACCGCCGAGGACGTCATGCGCATCAATCTCGAGAGCCGCCTGGCCCAGCGCGTCCTCGTCGAGATCATCGAAGGCCCCTACCGCCACGAGGACGACCTCTATGCACTGGCGCGGCGCGTCGACTGGCGCGACTGGATCACGCCCCGGCACACGCTGCGCATCGACACCACCGCGCAGCGCTCGCCGCTGAAGAGCCTGAACTTCGCCGCGCTACGCATCAAGGACGCGATCTGCGACCAGATCCGCGAGCACACCGGCGAGCGGCCCAGCGTGGACACGCAGCGGCCCGACCTGCCCGTCGTGCTGCACGTCGGCCCCGAACGCGCGGCCCTCTACGTGGACACCTCCGGCGAGCCGCTGTTCAAGCGCGGCTGGCGCATCGACAAGGGCGATGCGCCGCTGAAGGAGACGCTGGCCGCCGCGATGCTGGCCGCCGCCGGCTGGCGCGGCACCAACGAGCAAGGGGGTGCGCTGCACGACCCCTGCTGCGGCTCCGGCACCATCCCCATCGAGGCGGCGCTGATCGCCTGCGACGCCGCGCCCGGCCTGCAGCGCCGCTTCGCCTTCGAACACCAGCTGCCTTTCGCCACGCCGGCGATGAAGGCCACATGGGGCGAGATGGCCCAGGCGGCGCGCGCACGCATCCACCCGCCGGCCGTGCCCATCTATGCCAGCGACGTGGCCTTCCGCATGGTCGACTTCGCGCGCCGCAATGCCGAGCGCGCCGGCGTGGCCCAGTACATCCAGTTCAACGGCGGCGACGCGCTGGAGCGGCCGGCGCCGCAGCTGCCCGAGGGCATGCCCGGCAGCATCGTCATGAACCCGCCCTATGGCGAGCGCATCGAGGTGCGCGGCAAGGCGGCGATGACGCGCGATGCCGGCGGCAGCGAGGAGAGGGACGCCGGCGACGATTTCTTCCCGCGCCTGGCCGCGCACTGGAAGCGCCAGTACACCGGGAACCCCGCCGGCTGGACGGCCTGGATGCTCAGCCCCGACATGAAGCTGCCCGGCCGCATGCGGCTGAAGGAGTCGCGCCGCGTGCCGATGTGGAACGGCCCGATCGAGTGCCGGCTGTTCCGCTTCGACCTCGTCAAGGGCTCGGCACGCAAGCCGGCGGAAGGCGATGCGCCGGCCTGAGCGCGTCGCCGCCGCCCTGCTCGCGCTGGCCGCCACGGCCGCCCCGGCGCTCACGCCCTGCACGCTGGTCTTCGGCCAGGGCCGCAACCCGCCGGCCGCCGATGCGCCGGACTGGGACGGCCTGAACACGCAGTTCAGCAACGCCGTCGCCGACGCGCTGGATGCAGGCGGCCGCCGCGTCGTCGCGATGACGGCGTCCAGCGCGCGGATCGACCCGCAGGCCACCGGCCTCGCGCTGCTGCAGCGTGCCGACGCATCGGGCTGCGGCACGCTGGTCGAGACCAGCGTGTTCGCCGACGAGCAGGACGTGCTGGTGCTGAGGCTGCGCGCCTACCCGCTGCTGCCCCAGCTCGATGGCGGCGGCATCGCCGGCCTGCGCATCGGCGCGCCGCTGTTCGTCACGCAGCGCGAGCTGGTGCTGTCGACGCTGCCGCGGCTCGGGCCCGGGCAGCTGGCCGCGCAGATGGCGGCCGAATACCTGCAGCACGACGGCCGCTGAGCGGCAGGGGCGGGCGCGCTCAGCCGGCCCTGGCGGGCCGCCGCAGCGTCAGGCTGGCCAGCGCGGCGGCGCACAGCGCCAGCGGCACGAGGCTGGCCCAGTTCATCCACTGCCAGCCGCCGGTCGTGACCAGCGCGCCGGAGGAAAAGGCCGTCAGCGTCATCGTCGCGTAGACGCCGGTGTCCAGCAGGCCCTGGGCTCGCGTCTTCTCCTCGGGCCGGTAGGCCTGGGTGAACAGCGTCGTGCCGCCGATGTAGAGGAAGTTCCAGCCGATGCCGAGCAGCAGCAGCGCGCCGAGGAAATGCGCAAAGTCCTGGCCCGACAGCGCGAACGCGACGCAGCCGAGGTTGAGCAGCACGCCGGCCGCCATGACCGGCAGCACGCCGAAACGCCGGATCAGCGCGCCGGTGAAGAAGCTCGGCACGAACATGCCCAGCACATGCCACTGCAGCACCATGCTGGTGTCGGCAAACGGCAGGCCGCACTGGCCCATCGCGATGGGCGTGGCGGCCATCAGCAGGTTCATGACGCCGTAACCGAGCGCACTCGCGGCCAGCGCGACGAGGAAGACGGGCTGGCGCGCCAGCTCCGCGCTGGAGCGCCCGCCGGCGCCGGGCGCGGGCCGGGCCAGCGGCGGGAAGTCGATCATCGAGATCAGCGCCAGGCCGGCCACGGCCACGCCCATCAGCAGCAGATAGGCGCCCGCGAACGGCGCGACGAGCAGGTTGCGGCTCGCGCGCGCCAGCAGCGGGCCGAGGATGGCACCCAGGCAGCCGCCGGCCAGCACCCAGGAGATCGCGGCCTCGCGCTTCGCGGGCGCGACGAGCTCGGCCGCCGCGAAGCGGTAGAGGGCCGCGTTGGCGTTGTAGTAGCCGGCCACCAGCGTCGCCGCGACGACGCCCCAGAACTGCCCGTTCAGCACGCTCCACAGCGCGATGGCGCAGCTCAGCAGCGCCACGCCCAGGCCGATCTGGAAGGCGCGCCGGCGGCCGAAGCGCAGCTGGTGGCGGCCCACCAGCCGGGCCATAAGCGCGCCGCCGGCCACATAGGCGCAGATCGGCAGCGTCGCCATCCACGGCAGCGGCGCCAGCGCCAGGCCCACCAGGCCATTGATGGCCATGAAGCAGATGTTGTTCGTCAGGAAGAGGCCCTGGACCAGGACCAGCAGTGCGAGCTTGCGGTTCATGCCAGAGCCAGCCAGGACAGCACGGCCAGCGGCGCGGTGTCGGCGCGCAGGATGCGCGGGCCGAGCGTGACCGGCGCGAAGCCGCGGGTGCGGGCAGCGTCTTCCTCGGTATCGCTCAGGCCGCCTTCGGGGCCGCTGAGGAAGATGGCCTGCGGCTGCGCAAAGGGCGCGATCGGCGCGGCCGCGCGCGGGCTCAGCAGGCCGCGCCATTCATCGCCCGAAGGCTCGGGCAACGCGGCCAGCCAGGCGCCCAGGGCCATGACGGGCTCGACGCGCATCGGCACCGTGCGCCCGCTCTGCTCGGCCGCGGCGACGGCCACGCCCTGCCAGTGGGCGCGCTTCTTGTCGGCCCGCTCGCCGGCCAGGCGCAGCACCGAGCGCTCCGCAACCAGCGGCTGCAGCGCCGCGGCGCCGAGCTCGGAGGCCTTCTCGACGAGGAAGTCCATGCGGTCGTTGGCCGGCATGACGACGGCCAGCGTCACGGCACGGGCCAGTTCGCGCTGCGGCTGCGCGGCGGCCAGCAGGCGCACCCTGACCTCGCTGCGCCCCATGGCCGTGACCTCGGCCTGCCACTCGGGGCCGCTGCCGTCGAACAGGGTCAGCGCGTCGCCGGGCTGCAGGCGCAGCACCTGCACATGGCGGGCGGCGCCAGAGGGCAGGGCGATTTCTCCGGATGCGAGGAGTGGGGTGTCGACAAAAAAGCGGGGCAAGGCGGGCACGGTCAGCGGACAAGCCGCAAGTGTCCCTCAGCGCAGGCCCAGGGCCTCGCGCACGGCCGCGGCAGCGTCCTCGCCCTTGGCCTTCTGCACGCGCTCCACCAGTTGCAGGGCCAGGGCCTGCAGCGCCGCCAGACTGTCGGCACGCTCGACCTCCAGCGCGAAGGCATAGCCCTTGAAGGGCCCGAGCAGCTTGGTCGCCTCGCCGCTCAGATAGGCGTAGAGGGCCGCGCGGTCCAGCAGCGGCGCGCCGCCGGCCGGTGGCGCGGCAATGGCTGCCGGCGCCGCGGGCGCCGTGGTGGCGACGGGTGGCGGGCCGCCGGCACCCTGCGGCGCGATCAGGCCGTGCTGGCGCAGCGTCGTGAGGTCGGCCTCGGTGGCGCCGGCCACCAGGCGCAGCCAGTCGCCGGCAGTCTTGCTGGCGTCCAGCACGAGCAGCAGGTTGCGCGCCGCGCGCGACAAGGGCAGCGCCCGCGCGCGGATCTCGGCGCGGCCGGCCTCGGTTTTGGAATGCAACTGGTCGAGCACGTTGTGTCGGGCCATGCCCGCGTGCGGGCCGGGTCAGGGGTGACGTCAGCGCTTGTCCCGCAGTTCCCTGCGCAGGATCTTGCCCACGGGCGTCTTGGGCAGTTCGGTGCGGAACTCAACGATCTTGGGCCGTTTGTAGCCGGTCAGGTTGGCTTCGCAATAGGCCCGCACGTCGGCCTCGGTGATATTCGGGTCTTTCTTCACGATGACGACCTTCACCGCCTCGCCGGCCTTGGCGTCGGGCACGCCGACGGCCGCGCATTCCAGCACGCCGGGCATCTGCGTCAGCACGTCCTCGACCTCGTTCGGATAGACGTTGAAGCCGCTGACGAGGATCATGTCCTTCTTGCGGTCGACGATCTTGAAATAACCGCGTTCGTCGACGGTGCCGATGTCGCCGGTGCGGAAATAACCGTCGGCCGTCATGACCTTGGCGGTTTCGTCCGGGCGCTGCCAGTAGCCGGCCATCACCTGCGGGCCGCGGATGGCGATCTCGCCCGGCTGGCCCATCGGCACCTCGTTGCCGTCGTCGTCCAGCAGCTTGAGCTCGGTCAACGGCACGGGCAGGCCGATGGTGCCGCTGTAGGCGGCGCTGTCCGTCGGGTTGCAGGTGGCGGTCGGCGAGGTCTCGGACAGGCCATAGCCCTCGACGATGGGGCAGCCCGTCTTCTCCAGCCACAGCTTGGCCGTGGCCTGCTGCACGGCCATGCCGCCGCCCACCGAGATGACGAGGCGGCTCCAGTCCACCGTGCCGAAGTCGGGGTGGTTGGCCATGGCCATGAAGAGGGTGTTGACCGCCGGGAAGCTGTGGAAGCGGTGCGCGGCCAGTTCCTTGAACACCGCGGCCAGGTCGCGCGGATTCGGGATCAGCACATTGGCGCCGCCCATGTGCAGGGACAGCATCATGTTCGTGTTGAAGCCGAAGATGTGATACAGCGGCAGCGCACAGACGGTGACGACCTGCTCGTCCCTGGCAATCTTCTTGAGCGCGGGCTGGTACCAGGCCTCGCACTGCAGGATGTTGGCGACGAGGTTGCGGTGCAGCAGCACGGCGCCCTTGGACACGCCGGTCGTGCCGCCGGTGTACTGCAGCACGGCGATGTCGTCCGGGCCCAGCCTGGGGGCCTGGTAGGTCAGGCTGCGGCCCTTGGCGAGCGCGTCGTTGAACTTGACGGCGCCCGGCAGCTCGAAGGCCGGCACCATCTTCTTCACGTTGCGCACGACGTAGTTGACGATGCTGCCCTTGATCAGGCCCAGCATGTCGCCCATGGCCGCCAGCACGACATGCTTGGTGGGCACGTGCTGGATGACCTGCTGCAGCACCGAGGCGAAGTTCTCGATGATGACGATGGCCTTGGCGCCCGAGTCCTTGAGCTGGTGCTCCAGCTCGCGCGGCGTGTACAGCGGGTTCACGTTGACGACCACATAGCCCGCCCTCAGCACGGCCGCCACGGCCACCGGGTACTGGAACAGATTGGGCATCATCAGGGCCACGCGGTCGCCCTTCTCCAGGCCCAGGCCCTGCAGATAGGCGGCGAAGGCCCGCGAGGCCTCGTCCATCTGCGCAAAGCTCAGGCTCTTGCCCATCATGTGATAGGCGGGCTTTGCGGCGTTCTTCTTGAACGAGCCATCCAGCAGGTCGACCAGGCTGGGGTAGAGCGACACGTTCACGTCGCGCGGCACGTCGGCCGGGTAATGCTTCAGCCAGATCGACTCCATGGCCTTGTCTCCTTCTTGGTTGGCAGCGATTCTGGCCGATGGCTGGCAGCGGACGGGTCAGGGGATTCGATAGCGGCCCTAGGGCCACGCGTCTAGATCACTCCACCGCCTTCAGCATGTCCTCGACGACCTTCTTCGCATCGCCGAAGACCATCATGGTCTTGTCCATGTAGAAGAGCTCGTTGTCCAGGCCGGCATAGCCCGCTGCCATGGAGCGCTTGTTGACGACCACGGTCTTGGCCTTGTGGGCCTCCAGGATGGGCATGCCGTAGATGGGGCTGCCCTTCACATGCGCGGCCGGGTTCACGACGTCGTTGGCACCGAGGATGATGGCCACGTCGGCCTGCGCGAACTCGGCGTTGATGTCCTCCATCTCGAAGACCTGGTCGTAGGGCACCTCGGCCTCGGCCAGCAGCACGTTCATGTGGCCGGGCATGCGGCCCGCCACGGGATGGATGGCGTACTTCACCGTCACGCCCTTCTCGGTCAGCTTGGCGGCCAGCTCCTTCACGGCATGCTGGGCGCGCGCCACCGCGAGGCCGTAGCCCGGCACGATGATGACGGTCTCGGCATTGCCGAGCACGAAGGCCGCGTCGTCGGCGCTGCCGCTCTTCACGTTGCGCGCTTCAGCCGCGCCCGCCGCCGGGCCGCCGGCCTCGCCGCCGAAGCCGCCCAGGATCACGTTGAAGAACGAGCGGTTCATCGCCTTGCACATGATGTAGCTCAGGATCGCGCCCGAGCTGCCCACCAGCGAGCCGGAGATGATCAGCATCGCGTTGTTCAGCGAGAAGCCGATGCCCGCCGCCGCCCAGCCGGAGTAGCTGTTCAGCATGCTCACGACGACCGGCATGTCCGCGCCACCGATCGGGATGATGAGCAGCACGCCCAGCAGGAAGCCGAGGGCGATGACGAGGCCGAAGTCGACGGCCGACTGCGAATGCCAGAAGCCGAACACGAAGAAGGCGGCGGCCAGGCCCAGCACGGCGTTCAGCGCATGCTGTCCCTTGAAGACCACCGGCGCGCCCTGGAACAGCCGGAACTTGTGGCCGCCCGACAGCTTGCCCCAGGCGATGACCGAGCCCGTGAAGGTGATCGCGCCGATGAAGGCGCCCAGCGCCAGCTCGATGCGGTTGCCGCCCGGGATGGGCGCCAGCGTGCGCGGCGCGATGCCGTCTTCCGGCGGGATGGCGGCCAGGGCCGCGTCCATCGCCGGCGTGATGCCGAAGGCCGCCGGCTCCGCGACGGCGGCCACCGCGATGGCCACGGCCGCCAGGCCGATCATGCTGTGGAAGAAGGCCACCAGCTCGGGCATCTTGGTCATCTCGACCGTCCTGGCCTTCCAGGCGCCGAAGCCGCCGCCGACGATCAGGCCCAGCAGCACCCAGCCCAGGCCCACGCCGGTGCCGGCGAGCTTGACGATGAGCGCCGCCGTCGTGAAGGCGGCGATGGCCATGCCGGTCATGCCGAAGACATTGCCGCGGATGGAGGTGGTCGGATGCGACAGGCCCTTGAGCGCCTGGATGAAGCAGACGCTGGCGATCAGGTAGAGCAGCGTGACGAGGTTGAGGCTCATTCCCGGCCTCCCAGTGCATCGCCCTTCAGGAGCTTGATGAAGCTGCTGCGCTTGATGGCAAGGCACCAGACCGCCAGCACGCCCGCCCCGGCTGCAACGCCGGCTGCGAGGCCGGCGGCAGAGCCGAACGTCGCGGCCGCCAGCGCACCAATCAACAGGGCCTCACCCACCAGCCACACCCACGCAACGGCCCTCAGGCCCGACTTCGCTGCTTGCATCATCACTTGCCCTCCTTCTTGGCCGGCTTGTCCTTCTTCTTGAACATCTCCAGCATCCGCCGCGTGACGAGGAAGCCGCCGAAGATGTTGACCGCGGCGAGTGCCACGGCCAGCACGCCCATGCCCTTGGCGAAGGGCGTCTCGGTCAGCGCGGCGGCCAGCATGGCGCCGACGATGACGATGGCCGAGATCGCGTTGGTGACGGCCATCAGCGGCGTGTGCAGGGCCGGCGTGACGGTCCAGACGACGTGGTAGCCGACGTAGATGGCCAGCACGAAGATGATGAGGTTGATGATGGTGTGGTCGACCATTTCCATGGTTCAGCTCCTCGTGACCAGGCCGTCTTGCGTGACGCGGCAGGCCGCGACGATGTCGTCATCCAGCGGCACGGCGAAGCCGCCCTCCTGGGTGATGACGAGCTTCAGGAAGTCCAGCACGTTGCGCGCGTACAGCGCCGACGCATCGGCCGCGACCAGGGCCGGCAGGTTGGTCTCGCCGACGATGACGACGCCGTGCCTGGTGACCGTCTTGCCGGCCTCGGTCAGCGGGCAGTTGCCGCCAGCCGGGGCCGCGATGTCGACGATGACGGAACCCGGCTTCATGGCCTTGACCATGTCCTCGGTGACCAGCACCGGCGCCGCGCGGCCGGGGATCAGCGCCGTCGTGATGACGACGTCGGCCTGGGCCACGCGCTTGGCGACTTCCGCCTTCTGGCGGTCCAGCCAGCTCTGCGGCATGGGGCGGGCATAGCCGCCCACGCCTTCGGCCGCTTCCTTTTCCTCGACGGTCTCGTAGGGCACGTCGATGAACTTGGCGCCGAGGGACTCGACCTGTTCCTTCACCGAGGGCCGCACGTCCGACGCCTCGATGACGGCGCCCAGGCGCTTGGCCGTCGCGATGGCCTGCAGGCCGGCGACGCCGACGCCCAGGATGACGACGCGCGCGGCCTTCACGGTGCCGGCGGCCGTCATCAGCATCGGGAAGAAGCGCTGGTAGCGGTCGGCCGCGATCATGACGGCCTTGTAGCCGGCGATATTGGCCTGGCTGCTCAGCACGTCCATGCTCTGCGCGCGGGTGGTGCGCGGCGCGGCCTCCAGCGCGAAGCTGGTCAGGCCGGCCGCGGCCAGGGCGGCCAGGCCGTCGCGGTCGAAGGGGTTGAGCATGCCGACCAGGGCCGTGCCGGGCTTCATCAGCGCCAGCTCGTCGGCGCCGGGGGCGCGTACCTTCAGCACCAGTTCGCTGCCGAGGGCGGCGGCCTGGTCGACGATCTCACAGCCCGCGGCCTCGTAGGCGGCATCGGTGACGCTGGCCGCGACGCCGGCACCGCTCTCGATGCGCAGCACGTGGCCCTGGGCCTTGAGCTTCTTGGCCGTCTCGGGCGTGACGGCCACGCGGGTCTCTCCGGCCGCGCGCTCGCGCGGGACGCCGATCTGCATGGAATTTCCTTGCGGGGCTGGGGTGCGCGGCAGCTTACACAATGCCTGCGCCATCCCGGTGCGGGAATTCGAGAGGAAGTTTCATGGCTGGTACAGAGAGGTTTCGCCCCAGCGTGACTGTCGCGGCGGTGATAGCCCGCGACGGCCGCTATCTGCTGGTCGAGGAGGAGACGCCCGAGGGCCTGCGGCTGAACAACCCGGCCGGCCATCTGGAACAGGGGGAAAGCCCCGTCGAGGCCGTCGTGCGCGAGGCACTGGAGGAGACCGCGCGGGTCTTCGTGCCCGAGGCCTTCCTGGGCGTCTACCTGGCCCGCTTCCAGCGTCCACAGCAATTAGAGGACGTCACCTACGTCCGCCTGGCCTTCGGCGGCTCGGTCGGCGAGGCGATCGCCGGCCGCGCGCTGGACGAGGGCATCCGGCGCACGCTGTGGCTGGGCCTGGACGAATTGCGCGCCTGCCGCGACCGGCATCGCAGCCCGCTGGTGCTGAGCTGCATCGCGGACCACGCCGCCGGCCGCCGGCTGCCGCTGGACAGCGTGCAGGCGCACGGCTCGCTGGCCGCGCCGCTGCAGCCGCGCTGAAAGCCCGTGCGACCCGGGCCGGGTGGGGCTTTGGGACAATCGGCCCCATGAGTTCCCACAAGAAGCACCGCGTCGTCGTCGGCCTGTCCGGCGGCGTGGACTCGGCCGTGACCGCTCATCTGCTGAAGGCCCGGGGCCACGAGGTCATCGGCATCTTCATGAAGAACTGGGAAGACGATGACGACGACGAGCACTGCTCGTCGCGCCAGGACTTCCTGGACGCCGCCTCGGTGGCCGACGTGCTCGGCATCGAGATCGAGCACGTCAACTTCGCGGCCGAGTACAAGGACCGCGTGTTCGAGAGCTTTCTGCGCGAATACCAGGCCGGCCGCACGCCCAACCCGGACGTGCTGTGCAATGCCGAGATCAAGTTCAAGGCCTTCCTCGACCACGCGATGCGCCTCGGCGCCGAGAAGATCGCCACGGGGCACTACGCCCGCGTCCGTGAGGTCGGCGGCGCATTCCAGTTGCTGAAAGGCCTGGACCCGCTGAAGGACCAGAGCTATTTCCTGCACCGCCTGACGCAGGCGCAGTTGGCCAAGGCCATGTTCCCGGTCGGCCACCTGCCCAAGACCGAGGTGCGCCGCATCGCGGCCGAGATCGGCCTGCCGAACGCGAAGAAGAAGGACTCGACCGGCATCTGCTTCATCGGCGAGCGGCCCTTCCGCGAGTTCCTGAACCGCTACCTGTCGCACCAGCCGGGGCCGATCAGGGACGAGCGCGGCCGCAAGCTCGGCGAGCACGTCGGTCTGAGCTTCTACACGCTGGGCCAGCGCCAGGGCCTGGGCATAGGCGGCGTGAAGGAGAAAGGGGCGCCGCGCGGCAGCGGCGAGCACGAGCCCTGGTTCGTCGCGGCCAAGGACATCGCGAGCAACACGCTGATCGCCGTGCAGGGCCACGACCATCCGCTGCTGCTCAGCCCCGCGCTGGCGGCCGACGACCTGAGCTGGATCGCCGGCCGCGCGCCCGCCGCCGGCCACGCCGCGGCCAAGACGCGCTACCGCCAGGCCGACGCGCCCTGCAGCGTCGGCTTCGACGCGGCCGGCCGGCTGGCGCTGCGCTTTGCCGACCCGCAATGGGCCGTCACGCCGGGCCAGAGCGCCGTGGTCTACGACGGCGAGGTCTGCCTGGGCGGCGGCGTCATCGCCGCAGCGCTAACCGAATGACGAAACTCGATCGGCTGCTCGCGCGGCTGGCCGAGCCCGGCGTCGTGCTGCGCCTGGCGGCGCTGGTGGTCTGCGCGATGGAGCTGGTCAGCGCCGGCGCGGCGCTGCTGGGCGCGCGCACCGAGCCCTACGACGGCCTCGTCGCCAAGCTCTGGCGCCAGCTCGGCGGCCAGGCCGACGACCGCACGCTGCTGCTGATCTGCGTGGCGCTGCTGCTGGTCTTCGTCGCGCTGATGTGGCGGCTGGCCAGCCAGGGCACGCGCGTCGTCGCCGTGGACCGGCGCCTGGCCTGGCTGCTGCTCGTCGACCTGCTGGCCTTCGGCGTGACGCCCGGCCTGCCCTTCCTCGTCACGGCCCTGGCCGCCGTGTTGCTGCCGGCGCGCCTGGCGCTGGGCTTCGGCTTCGCCCAGGTGCTGCTGAACACCGGCATCTATGCCGCGCCGTCGGACACGGCCTGGCTGGACCAGTTCGGCCTGCTGTCGTCCATGCTGGCCCTGCACGGCCTGGCCTTCGGCCTCGGGCGCATGGCCGCCGCCGAGGCCGAGAAGCGCCGCTGGCTGCAGGCCGTGCTGGCCGAGCGCCTGTCGGGCGAGCAACTGCTGGCCGAGCAGATGCGCTACAGCGAGCGCATGCAGATCGCCCGCGAGCTGCACGACCTGATGGGCCACCACCTGACCGCGCTGAACCTGCAGCTGCAGCTCGGCGGCGCGCTGCTGGCGCGCCAGGACCAGCCCGGCGCCGGCCAGGCGCTCGCCCGCGCCCAGGGCGTGGCGGCCCAGCTGCTGGCCGATGTGCGCGAGGCCGTGTCGCAGCAGCGCAGCTCGCAGCGCATCGACCTGTCCGCCGCGCTGCAGGCCCTGGCCGACAGCATCGAGAAGGGCATCGCCAGCACGCGCATCGAGCTGGCCCTGGACGACGCCGCCCGCGACCTCGGCCCGCGCGCCGCGCATGCGCTGCTGCGCAGCGTGCAGGAGGGCGTGACCAACAGCGTGCGCCACGCCGGCGCGCGCCGCGTTCAGGTCCAACTGCGGGGAGATGGGGATGAGGTCGCCGTCAGCATCGACGATGATGGGCGGGGCGCGCCGGGCTGGCACGAGGGCCGGGCCGGCAATGGCCTCTCCGGCATGGCCGAGCGCATGACCGAGCTGGGCGGGCAGATGCGCGTGACGCGCACGAGCCCGGGGTTCCGAATCGAATTGAGATGTCCGAGATGGCTGTGATCAAGATCCTGCTGGTGGAGGACCAGCAACTGGTGCGCGAGGGCCTGAAGGGGCTGCTGGCGCTGCACGACGAGCTCAAGGTCGTCGGCGAGGCCAGCGATGGCGCCGAGGCGCTGGAATGGCTGTCGGCCATCCCGGCCGACGACGTCGCGGCGTCCATGCCCGACGTCATCCTGTCCGACATGCGCATGCCGCGGCTGGACGGCGTCGGCCTGATCCGCGCGCTGGCCGCGCGGGCGCTGCGCCTGCCGGTCATCCTGCTGACCACCTTCGACGACACGGCCGCCTTCGACGAGGCCGTGCGCGCCGGCGCCAAGGGCTTTCTGCTGAAGGCCATCAGCCCCGAGACGCTGGCCCAGGCGCTGCGCGACGTGCACGGCGGCGGCACCGCGCTGCGCCCGTCCCTGACCACCCGCATGGAAGCCCGCGGCGGCGAACGCGCCTTCACGGCGGCCGACCATCCCGACCCGCTGTCGCCCAAGGAGCTGCAGGTGCTGCGCCTGGTGGCCAGCGGCCGCAGCAACACCGAGATCGCCAGCCTGCTGGGCAACAGCGAGGGCGTCATCAAGAACCACTGCTCGGCCATCTTCTCCAAGATGGGCGTGCGCGACCGCACGCAGGCGGTGCTGCGGGCTATCGATCTGGGTTGGATCTGAACTCAGGCCGGCCCGCCGGGGCTGCGAGCTGCAGCACCCAGTAGCGCTGCCAGTGGCCGGGGCCGGTCACGCAGGCCAGGCCGAAGTCCTGGAACTCGGCCGCCATCAGGTTCTCGCAGTGCGTGGCGCTGGCCAGCCATTGCGCCAGCGCCTCGTCCAGCGTCTCCGGGCCGCCGGCCAGGTTCTCGCCAGCCAGGCGCTGCAGATAGCCGGCCTCGTGCAGCCGCGCGCGCAGCGACTGGCCGGCCTCGCCGACATGCTCGATGCGGTCGCGCCGCGCCAGCTCCAGCGCATGGCGCCGCGCCGACTCGCCCAGCACGGCCTGCCAGCGCAGCGCCGGCGCGGCGGGCCAGACGTGGCCGCCGCACTGGCGGGCCTGGGCGCGCAGCGCATTCAGCACGGCGGCGGCAGCCTGCAGCTCGGGCTGGCAGCCGCCGTCCGGCGCGGCGGGCGCCGGACCGGACAGGACGAGCAGCAGAGGCAACAGGGGCAGCAGCAATCGCATGCCGGCATCCTAGTTGCCAAGGCCTACGTCAGAGGCGACCATGCCCGCATGAAACCGCAACCTCTGTTTGCCGCCCTGCTCGTCTCGGCCACGCTGGCCGGCTGTGCCCAGACGCCGCCCGGCGCCCCGGAAGCCGAATCGCAACGCCTGTCGCGCGAACTGCGGGCGCTGGTCGGCACGGCCGCCTGCACGGCCGACAGCCAGTGCAGCTCGCTGGCCGTGGGCGCCAAGGCCTGCGGCGGGCCGGCCGGCTATCTGGCCTGGTCGTCCGTGGGCACGGATGCGGCGCGCGTGAAGGATCTAGCCGCACGGCTGACGGCAGCGCAGCAGCGCGAGATCGTGGCCGGCGGGCTGCGCTCCAACTGCGCCTTCGTCGCCGACCCGGGCGCGGTCTGCCAGGCCGGCCGCTGCCAGCCGGCGGCGCCGGCCCCCGTCACCAGGAGGTGAGGTCGTCGTCATCGCCCTCGCCGCCGGGGCGGCCGTCGCGCCCATAGCTGAGCAGGTCGTATTCGCCATGCCGGCCGGGGTTGCGGTACTGGTAGTCGCGGCCCCAGGGGTCCTTGGGCACGGCCTGGGCGAGATAGGGCCCGGCCCATCCGGGCTCGCCGCGGGGCCGGGTGAAGAGCGCGGCCAGGCCTTGCTCGGTGCTGGGGTAGTGGCCGACGTCGAGCCGGTACCGGTCGAGCGACTTCTGCAGCGCGTCGATCTGGGCCCGCGCCGCCTTGACCTCGCTGCCGTCGGCCTGGCCGAAGAACCTGGGGCCGACGTAGGCGACCAGCAGGCCGATGAGGGCCACGGCGACGAGCAGTTCGCGCAGCGTGAAGCCGCGGGAGCGGACGGGGAGAGGACGGGGCATGGCAGGACAGGCGACGGGAGGGCGACTGTTCATCAGCAGGCCGGCCGCGGCAATCAGGATTTGACCGAGCCACAGGCCCGGGATCCGGCGCTCAGCCCGACTGCGCCAGCGTGCAGCGGTTGGCCGCGTTGTCCGGGCATGGGCCCTGCCAGCGGATCTGCACGGCCGCGGCCGGCGGCAGCGGCGCACGGCCGTCCAGCGCCTGGCCGCGCACGCCGGTGAAGCTGGCCAGCGTCGTCCAGTCGGTGGCGCCGGACAGGCGGTACTGCAGCAGGTACTGGCCGCCGGGGCGCAGGGCCCGCGTCCTGATCCGGTATTCGCCGCCGACGATGGCGAAGCTCGGGCCGTCGCGGAAGGGTTGGGCCAGCGGCTCGCCGACGAACAGGCCCTGGCCCGGCCACTGCACCGCCTTCCAGTAGGCCTCGATGGCCGTCGCGCCGCGCCAATACTGGTCGACGAGGACCGAGGCGCGCGCGAACTTCTGCTGGAAGTTGCAGGGCTCCTCCACCGTGCCGTAGCTGGCGGTCGCGCCGGCGTCCAGCCAGGCGGTGACCGGCATCTGGCCGTTGGCGCCGGGCAGCAGGCCGCCGGTGGAGGTCAGCGTGTCGGCCAGCGCGCCGGGGCGGAACTGCAGCGTCGGCAGGTTGGCGACGTTGGCCAGGCCGGTCAGGTAGAAGAGCACGCCGGACTTGCCCGACAGCGCATCGGCGCTGGCCGGGCCGGCGCCGTTGTCGACGTAGTTCAGCGCCAGCGCATCGCCCCAGGCGGCGGGCAGCGCGGCGAAGTCCGTCCAGCGCACATTGCGATTGGCGTCGCTCGTGCGCACCAGCCAGCCGTCGCCCGCGGGCAGCGTCGCGTCGGCCGCCACGCCGCGGCCGATGAGGGCCTGGGCGGCGTCCAGCGTGCGTGCGCCCAGCAGCATCGACGGGCGCAACTGCAGCTCGGCCTGGGGCCGGTGCGACTCGCTGTCGTACAGCGGCGAGGCGGCCGTCGCCGCGCAGGCCACCGCCGTCGCATTGCAATACCTGGTGTCGTAACCCAGCGTCATCGCGCTCGTGATGCCCATGCTGCAGGCTCCCGCGACGCGGCTGGGCGCCGCCCAGGCCAGCAGCGTGGCCTGGACGCCTGGAGCCGAGGCCTGCAGCTTGGCCTCGATGTCGGCCTTCAGCGTCGCAAAATCGGCCGCGCTGATGACGTCGCTGGCCGTGCCGAGCTTGACCTTGACGAGGTTGGCCGCCGGCACGCCGCGCGCCGCGACATAGGCCGCGCCCACCGCCTCGCTGAGCGCATCGCCCTCGGCGACGATGACGGCCAGGTCGGCCGGCGCGAGGCCGTTGGCCGGAAGCGACAGTGTCAGCGTCTGCCCGATGCCGCCGGCGGCGCCTGAAGTCCCCGTCGTTGCGCTGCCGCCGGCCCCGCCCCCACCGCCGCCGCAGGCGTCCAGCAACAGCGGCAGACAAAGGGACAAGAGGCGGAAGGCGCGGCGCATGGGGCCATTCTGACCCGGGCCGGCAGGCCCTCAAGCGGCACCCGTCTGGTGCGAAACGCACCTTTCGCACCCAGCGAACCCGGGCTTACCCCAGTGCCGTGCACCGGGGCAGGGCAATACATTCTCGCCACTCGACGCGGTTCCGGGCCTCGGTTTCGGACCGCCGGGCGGGTTGTGAGGAGACAAGACAAGCGCGCAGCGCAGAAGGTTGCTTCGTAACCCCGAAGACAATCACACCGGCCACCAAGGCACCCCTTGGTGGCCGTTTTATTTTGTGCGAACAGAAGCCCCTCGTCCAAGGATTACCTTGGCCGGTCCCCCGTGGGGACGGCGATGCTTGCGGCATTGAGCCGCAAGCACATCGCCCGACGGGCCGGCTTGGGGCGGCCCGGCGCTCGGCCCGATGAAGGCACGACGGCCGCGACGCGTGCTGATGGAATCCAACATGATCGAACTCGCCACTGTCGCCCTCGCCTCCCTGCTCGCAGGCTTCATCGACGCGGTGGCGGGTGGCGGCGGGCTGGTCCTCGTGCCGGCCTTGTTCGGCACCTTCCCGAACGCCGCGCCGGCCACGCTGCTGGGCACGAACAAGGGCGCGTCCGTCTGGGGCACGGGCTGGGCCACGCTGCAGTATGCGAAGCGCGTGGACCTGCCCTGGCGCCGGCTGATGCCGGCCGCCGTGCTGGCCGGCCTGGGCAGCTTCGCCGGCGCCTGGGCTCTGACGCTGGCCAGCCCCGACGGCCTGCGCAAGGCCCTGCCGCTGGTGTTGGCGGCGGTGCTGGTCTACACCCTGGCCAAGAAGGACCTCGGCCGCGAGCACAGTCCGCGCTTCACGGGCCGCGCCGAGGCCGCGGCGGCCGCCGGCATCGCGCTGGCCGTGGGCTTCTACGACGGCTTCTTCGGGCCCGGTACGGGCAGCTTCTTCGTCTTCCTGTTCGTGCGCCTGCTGGGTTACGACTTCCTGCACGCGTCGGCCACGGCCAAGCTGATGAATCTGCTGACGAATGCCTTCGCGATCGCGCTGTTCGTCGGCAAGGGCCACATCTGGTGGCAGGTCGCCGCGGTGATGGCCGTGACCAACGTCGCCGGCAGCCTGCTCGGCACGCGGCTGGCCCTCAAGCACGGCGCCGGCTTCGTGCGCGGCGTCTTCGTCGCCGTCGTCGGGGGCCTGATCCTCAAGACGGCCTGGGACGCCTTCCTGCGCTGAACTACCATCGGGCATCCCCCAGCGCCCCCACCCACCATGCCCGTCGATCCTCAACTGCGCAATCTGGACATCGAGATCCCGACCCAGCCCGAGGTCCTGGTCAAGCTCTCGCTGCTGATGGCGGCCGAGGACATCGACCTGCAGGCCATGTCCTCGCTGGTCGAGACCGACATGGCGCTGGCCGCCGCCGTCATGAAGGCGGTGAACTCGTCGCTGTACGGCCTGCGCGGCCGCGTGCAGACGGTGCACCAGGCCCTGACCTACCTCGGCATGCGCGAGGTCGCGGCCATCACCTTCGAGATGGGCCTGCGCGCCGCCTTCCCCGCCGCGGTCGAGCTGGAAGCGGTGTGGACGCGCGCGTCCCAGCGCGGCCTGCTGATGGGCCGCATGGGCCAGATGCTGGGCGTGGACCCCTGGGCCGCGCACTCGGCCGGCCTGTTCGAGGAATGCGGCAAGGCGGTGCTCTACCGCCATGCGCCGGCCCACTACCCGGCCATGCTGCGCGCGGCCACGCGCGACGCCGAGCTCATCGAGCTCGAGAGGACGGCCTTCGGCGTCAGCCACGACGCGCTGGGCGCGGCCCTGTGCGAGAGCTGGGGCCTGGCGCCGGCGGCCGTGGCCAGCGTGCGCCATCACGTCGAGGTGCAGACGACGCTGACCATGCCCGAGAGCCTGGCGCGGCGCAGCGTCTGCGCGATCTCGACGGTGGCCTGGGCGCTGCTGAACCACCCCGACCAGCTCGACGACATCGCCAGCCAGATCGCGCCCCAGGCCCAGCTCGACGAGACCCTGGTGCTGCGCGCCGCGCGGCGCGTCAACGAGCAGCTGCTCGCCGCGCAAGAGCACGGGCGCTGACCTTCAGGCCGCCAGGCTGAGCCGGTCCCTGCCGGCGTGCTTGGCGATGTAGAGGGCTTCGTCGGCCGCCTGCATCAGCGCCTGGGCGCTCAGATAGGGATGGGCCGGGCTGGCCGCGGCGAGGCCGACGCTCAGCGTCAGGCTGCCCTGGCCGTCGGGCAGGCGCAGCGCGCGCAGCTCGTCGCGCAGCAGCTCCAGCACGCCCTGGGCCTCGGCCATGCCGAAGCCGGGCAGCAGCACGACGAACTCCTCGCCGCCCAGGCGGGCAACGACGTCGGTGTCGCGCTTGAAGCGCTCGTTGAGCAGCGCCGCCACGCGCTGCAGCGCCCGGTCGCCCACCACGCTGCCGTGAGCGAGGTTGAACTGCTTGAACTGGTCCAGGTCCAGCACGGCCAGCGCCAGCAGGCCGCGCTGGCGCTGGGCGCGCTTGAACTCGCGGCGCAGGGCCTCGTCGAAGACGCGCGGGTTGGCGATGCCGGTCAGCGCGTCGGTGCGCGCGAGGCTGGCCAGCTCGCGCTGGTTGGCGTCCAGGGCCGAGCGGGCCTGCTCCAGCAGATGGCGCTGCTGGGCCAGCTCGCGGCGCAGCTCGCGGGCGTCCTGGTCCTGCTGCCACAGCGAGCCGCGTGCGCGCCGCATCGCATGGCCGATGCGGTCCAGCTCGGCCGCGAGGCCGGACGCGGGGAGGTCGGCCGCGGGAGTCAGCGGCATGGGCGCCGACTCCATCGCCTCGCAGCCGGCCGCCAGGCGGCGCAGCGGGCGCAGCAGCAGGGCTTCGACGAACAGCAGCTGCGCCGCGCTGAGCAGCAGCACGAGCAGGCCCGTGCGCGCCAGGCCTTCGCGCAGCGACTCGAAGCCGCCCAGGCTCCACTCGAAGACCGCGACGACGAGGCCGCTCAGCAGCGGCACGCCCAGCATCAGCCGCAGCCTCAGCGAACCCAGCCGGCGCGGACCGGCGCGTGAGAGGGGTTCGGCGAGGGTTTCGGTGCTCATCGGTGACGCGGGGACTGCGCCACAAATTGTCAGGGCCTTCGGTCCCAGTTCGCTCGGGGTTTGTCTGGGCGTTTGGGCGCCGCGAAGCCGGCAGGGGGTGGGTCAATACGGGACTTGGTCGGACGGGTACTTCCAGAAGTCCTTGAGCAGGTAGTTCATCGGCAGGTTCAGCGCCGTGTTCTTGGGCGGGATGGGCTTCATGAACCAGCGCTCGTAGATGGCGTTCGCCTCGTGGCTGGCGATGAGGCGCTTCATCTCGTCGTCGACGATGGCCTTGAACTCGGGGTCGTTCTTGGGCAGCACGATGGCCAGGGGCTCGATGGTCAGCAGCTTGCCGACGACGCGGAACCTGGCCGCGTCCGGCCGCGCCGCGACCATGCCGTAGAGCAGCACGTCGTCCATGACGAAGCCGTCGGCCTGGCCGGCGGCCAGCATCTCCATCGCCTTGGCGTGGTCGGGCGCCTCGACGATGTTGATGTGCAGCGCGCGCTCGCCGTTGGCCTGGGTGATGGACTTCAGCGGCGTCGTGCCCTTGGTGGACACCAGGGTCTTGCCTTCGAACTGCACGAGGTCGCCGATGCCGCTGTCGGCCCGCACGAGGTAGCGCGCGCCGGTGATGTAGTGGGGCACGGTGAAGGCGACCTGCTGGCGGCGCTCGGCGTTGTTGGTCGTCGAGCCGCATTCCAGGTCGGCCTTGCCCTCCGCCACCATCTGGAGGCGGTTGGCCGGCGTGACGAGCAGGAATTGCGGGCTCAGCGTCTTCAGCTTCAGGCGCTGGCGCACGGCCTCGGCCAGCTTCAGGCACAGGTCGACCGCATAGCCGACGGGCCGGCCGTCGGGCAGCAGATAGCTGAAGGGCACGGAGGACTCGCGGTGGGCGAGCACGATGCGGCCGCTGGACTGGATGCGGTCCAGCGCCGGGCCGGCCCCGGCGGCGCTGACGCCGAGGGCGAGGATGAGCGGCGTGAGGATTTTCATGGCCGAGGATTGTGAGCCCCAGATGCGCCCATGACGGGCCAGGGGAGGCGCCACCCTAGTCCGTGACGGACACCGTGCGGTTGCGCCCAGCGTGCTTGGCATCGTAGAGCGCCCGGTCGGCCAGGGAAAGCAGGTCGGCAAAGCTGGTCGCGCCGGCCGGCAGCATGGCCAGGCCCACCGACAGCGTCGCGCCGACGGTGCCGCCGTCGGGCGTGATGAAGGGCGCCTCCTGCACCATCTGGCGGATGCGCTCGGCCACCTCGCGAGCGCCGGCCAGGTCGGTGCGCGGCAGCAGCACGACGAACTCCTCGCCGCCGTAGCGCGCGGCCAGGTCGCCGGTGCGCAGCGAGCGCTGGATGAGCCCCCCCACCTGGCGCAGCACCTCGTCGCCGGCCGGGTGGCCGTGGCCGTCGTTGATGGCCTTGAAGTGGTCGATGTCCAGGAACAGGCAGGCCAGCGGGTAGCGGTGGCGCACGGCCTGGCTGAACTCGATGAGGCTGCGGTGGTCGAAGTAGCGGCGGTTGTGCACGCCGGTCAGGCCGTCGGTCATGCCGGCGCGGCGCAGGCGCTCGCGGTTGAGCATGCTCTCGATGGCGATGGCCGCGATGGCGGCGAGCCGGTCCAGGAACTTGGTGCCGGAGCTGGCGTCGTAGCGCTCGGGGTCGCGCGAGCCCAGGTGCAGGCTGCCGATCAGCAGACCCTGGCGGATCAGCGGCAGCAGGGCCGCCGAGCGCACGCCGGCGTCGGGCTCGAAGGCGCCGTCCAGCAGGCCCGAATGCGGGCCGGGGCCAATGAGGCGGGTCGTGCGCGCGGCGCCGAACATCTCCTTCAGCGGGCCGTGGCCGTCGAGCAGGCGCGGCGCCTTGGTCATGGGCAGCGTCGGCAGCGAGCGGCGCAGCTCGTCGTCGGGGTCGAGCAGCCAGAGCTCGGCGGCGTCCAGCCCGAACTCGGCGCGGCAGTCGACCAGCAGCAGGTTGACCAGCTCCTCCATCGAGCTCACCGCGACGAGGCGGCGCTCCAGCGCGTCGAAGCGGTCCAGCTTGCGCTCGTTGGCATGGGCGGCGTCCAGCAGCGACTGCAGCCGGCGGCGCAGTTCCTGCACTTGGGCCTGGGTGTCGGGCGGCGAGATCATGGCGGCGCCATTGTCGCGGCGCTGCGTGAAAAACTGCGCAGCGTGCCGGTGACCGGGTCCGTGAACGAAATCTCGCGCGCGACCAGCCGCAGCGGCGCGTCGAAGCGCGGCGGGTTCTCGTGCGGCTGCAGCAGCGGGTAGATGCGGTCGCCGGCGATGGGCAGGCCGAGCGCGTTCATCTGTGCGCGCAGCTGGTGGCGCACCCCCGTGTGCGGGCGCAGCTCGTAGCGGGCCAGGCCGCTCGCGAGGGGCTCGACGAGGTCGATCCAGGTCTCGGCATTCGGCGCTCCGTCGACGACCTGCATCTGCATGAAGTTCTCGCCGTCGGGCTCGGCGAGGCGGTGGCGCACGGTGCGCGGCCAGGGGCCCTCGCCCCGCGGCGCGACGGCCTCGTAGACCTTGGCGACGGCGCGGTCGCGGAACAGCCGGTGGTAGGCGTCGCGCTCGTCGCGCCGCAGGCTGAACACGACGAGGCCGGCGGTCTCGCGGTCCAGCCGGTGCACGGGGATCAGGTCCTCGAGGCCGGTGGCATGGCGCAGCCGCGCCATCAGCGTCTGCCGCGCATACAGGCCGCCGGGCGTGACGGGCAGGAAGTGGGGCTTGTCGGCCACCAGCAGGTGCGCGTCCCGGAACACGATGCGGGCGTCGAAGGGCACCTCGGGCTCGGCCTCCAGGTAGCGCCAGTAGTAGACGCGTCGGCCGGCGCGGTAGGGCGAGTCCGGCAGCGGCCGGCCCGCGTCGTCGACGACGTCGCCGCGCGCGATGCGCTCGGGCCAGTCGAGCACGCGCGGCAGGCGCTCGTTCAGGAAGGCGCTGTAGCTCGGCCACGGGCCGGCCGGGCAGAACACGGCGCTGGCGGCCACGCCATCGCGCAGCGGCAGGGCGGGCTTGGGCGGCCTGGCCATGGCCTAGCCTATTCGATGCGCGGCCCGCCGCGGGCGCGCTCGTCCATGTAGGCGTTCAGGCGCCTCAGGTCGGCGGGGTCGACGCTGTCGCCGCGCCATTGCCTCACCCAGGCCGCGCGGTCGGGCTCGCGCGCGAGGGCGCGCACGGCGGCGTCGACGGCCTCGATCTGGCGGCGGCCCCTGGGCGTGCGGCTGCAGGAAACATAGGACAGCAGCGTGCTCAGGCCCTCGACCACCGGCAGCGCGACAAGGGCGTCCGGTTCGCCGACCCGCCTGAGGTAGTCCGCGGCGACGGCCGGGTACTCCAGCGTGTAGTCCATGCGGCCGGCGCGCAGCATGTCCAGCAGCCGGTGGCTGTGCTGGGCGCCGACGGCCAGGCGCGGCACGACATGCTGGGCCAGCAGGTTGTCGATCTGGGCGCCGAAGGCGCGGTCGCGCGCCAGCAGCAGGCTCAGGTCCGGGCGCCCGAGCAGGTCGGCCAGCACGATGCGGCCGTCCTGCAGCCTGCCCTGGCCGAGCTGGGCCAGCGCGCCGCGCCTCACGATGACGTGGATCTCGCGCGAGGCCAGTGCCGGATAGAGGTGGGAGAAATAGAGCCAGCCGGCGCGCGCCGGCGTGCGCACATGCAGCGCCGAGCACAGCGTCTCGCCGCGGCGGCTCTCGGCCTCGTAGCGCGTCGTGCTGGCCTCGACGAACTCGTGATGGAACCCGGGCATGCGCGCCAGCAGCACGCGCATGAAGCCGTCCACCTCGCCACCGCCGAGCTCGGCAACCGTGCGCGGCGCACGGCCCTGCACGAAGCTGAAGTGGGGCGGCACGTCCTGGGCCACCCAGCGGATGGTGTCGACGGGCGGCGCGGCATGAGCCGCGACGACGACCGTCATCAAGGCGGCCAGGGCCAGCGCGGAGCGCATTTCAGTGAAATGCAGAAATGCAGCCACAGAGGCACGGAGGCACGGAGGAAACACAGAGAACTTTGCTCTGTGCCTCCGTGCCTCTGTGGTTGCCTTTGAAATTCATCTTCAGTCGCCGTCCACCCACTCCATGCGCGCCCCCAGCTCGCCGATGTGCTCGACGAAGTTGGGGTGGGCGCGGCGGATCGGCGTCGCATTCCTGATCACGCTGCGGCCCGGGATGCTGGCGGCCACCATCAGCAGCGCGATGGCGACGCGGATGATGTAGGGGCTCTCGACCTCGGCCGGGCTCAGCGGCTTGCCGCCGAAGGTGATCATGCGGTGCGGGTCGCTCAGGAAGGCGTGGGCGCCGAACTTGGCGAGTTCGCTGGTCCAGCCCATCGCGCCGTCGTAGACCTTGTTCCAGAACATCACGCTGCCCTCGGCCCTGACGCCCAGGGCCACGAAGATGGGCAGCAGGTCCACCGGCACATAGGGCCAGGGCGCCGCCTCGACCTTCTGCAGGATGGTGCGCGTGAAGGGCTCCTTGACCTTCAGCGGGCCGTCGGTGATCGCGCGGCTCCAGCCGTCCTCGTGATTGACCAGCACGCCGAACTTCGCGAAGGTGCGGTCCAGCAGCGGGAACATCTCCGGCGCGCCGTTCTTCACGCGCACGTCGCCGCCGGTGATGGCGCCCAGGGCCAGGAAGGTGACGATCTCGTGGAAGTCTTCCGTGAACGTGTAGTCGGCGCCGCCGAGTTCATCGACACCGGTGATCTTCAGCTTGGACGTGCCGTGGCCCTCGATCTTCGCGCCCAGCATGGACATGAAGTTGCAGAACTCCTGCACATGCGGCTCGCTGGCGGCATTGGTCAGCGTGGAGACGCCGTCGGCCAGGGCCGCGCAGAGCACGAAGTTCTCGGTCGTCGTGACGGAGGCGTAGTCCGTCCAGTGCGCGTTGGCCGTCAGCGGCCGGTGCACGCGCAGGATCAGGCCGTCGGGCAGGCGCTCGACCTGGGCGCCGAAGCGCTCGAAGACCTCGACGTGCGGGTCGATCTCGCGTGCGCCCAGCGTGCAGCCCTTGACGTCGTCCTCGATGCGCGCCGCGCCGAAGCGCGCCATCAGGCCCGGCACCAGCATGATGGAGGAGCGCATCTCCTCGGGCAGGCGGTCGGCGTTGGGGTCGAAGCGGGTGTGCTCGTGATGGACGTCGAGGATGCCGGTCTTGAAGTCCAGCTCGACCCTGGAGCCGAGCTTGCGGAAGACCTCGACGATCTTCTTCACGTCGGTGATCTCGGGCACGCCGCGCAGGCGCACCGGAGCCTTGGTCAGCAGCGTCGCGCACAGGATGGGCAGGACGGCGTTCTTGTTGGCCGAGGGGACGATGCGGCCGGAGAGGGGCGTGCCGCCGTGGACGATCAGATGGGACATCGAATGAGGGAATTTCGGTGCGCGCAAGCGGCGCGCGTTGGCATTGTCGGCGTTTGCTGCGCGGCGCATCGGCCGCGGCCCGGAAGCTTTGTTCCGATCTGTGGGAATCAATCCTCCGCCGCCGGGTCCAGCCGTCGAGCCCGGTTCAGCCGCCACGCGTCGGCCGGGTCGGTGAACACGGCCTCGGCCGTCGTGCCGGTCTCGCGGCCGGCCGCGTCGATGGCGATGCGCTTGTCGAAGACATAGCACTCACCCTCCCAATCGGCTGCGGCGTCGGGGAAGGTCTCGAGGAAGTTCAGGATGCCACCGTCCAGCTGGGCGATCTGCAGCCCCTGGGCCTGCATCCAGGCCGCCGTCTTCTCGCAGCGGATGCCACCGGTGCAGTACATCGCGACGGTCTTGCCCCGCCATTCTTCGCGGTGGGCCTCGACATAGGCCGGGAAGTCGCGGAAGTGGGCCACGCCGGGGTCGATGGCGCCGCGGAAGCGCCCGAGCCTGAACTCGAACGTGTTGCGGTTGTCGAGCACGACGGTGTCCGGGTCGGCCAGCAGCTCGCGCCAGCGCTGCGGGCCGACGTGGGTGTCGGTCGCGTCGCCGCGCACCCCCGCCACGCCGAAGGCGACGATCTCGCGCTTGACCGACACCTTGAAGCGGCTGAAGGGCCGGCGCTCGCAGGCGTTGTGCTTGCAGTGCAGGCCGGCCAGGCCGGGCTGCAATTGCAGCTCGGCCTCCAGGGCCTGCACGGCCTCGGCCGCGCCGGCAATGGCGGCGCTGAGGCCCTCCTTGGCCACCAGCACGACGCCGCCGAGGGCCAGCGCCGCGCCGCGTTCGCGCAGCCAGCCGGCGAAGGCGCCGGGGTCCGCCATCGGGGTAAAACGGTAGAAGGAGCTGTGCAGCAGGGCCATGAGGGCGAATTGTCGACCCGTACACTGCCGCGCCATGTCCGACCGCCTCGCCGTCCTGCCCCAATACCTGCTGCCGAAACTGGCGCTGACCCGCCTCGCCGGCCATTTCGCGGCCAAGCCCATGGGGGGCATCACGACCTCGGCGATCCGCCGCTTCGTCGTGCGCTACGGCGTCGACATGGCCGAGGCGGCCCAGCCCGACATCGGCGCCTACACGACCTTCAACGACTTCTTCACGCGGGCACTGAAGCCCGGCGCACGGCCCATCGCCACCGCGCCGCTGGTCTGCCCCGTGGACGGCTCGATCAGCCAGGTCGGCCGCATCGCCGGCGACCAGATCTTCCAGGCCAAGGGCCGGGCCTTCACGGCCGCTGCCCTGGTCGGCGGCGACGCCCAACTGGCCGCGCAATTCCAGGACGGCCTGTTCGCCAACCTCTACCTCAGCCCCCGGGACTACCACCGCATCCACATGCCGGCCTCCGGCCGCCTGGTGCGCATGGTGCATGTGCCGGGCGAGCTGTTCTCGGTGAACCCGACGACGGCGCGCGGCGTGCCGGGGCTGTTCGCGCGCAACGAGCGCGTCGTCTGCGTGTTCGACGACGAGGCCCTGGGCCGCTGGGTGCTGGTGCTGGTGGGCGCCGCCATCGTCGGCAGCATGGCCACGGTCTGGCAGGGTCTCATCAAGCGCGGCGGCCCGGTGCGGGCGTGGGACTACGCGCCCGGCCAGGTCACGCTGGCCCAGGGCGCCGAGATGGGCCGCTTCCTGCTCGGCTCGACGGTCGTCATGCTGTTCCAGCACCGCGGCCTGCAGTTCAACCCGGCCTGGCAGCCCGGCGGCGCGATCAGGATGGGTGAGTGGATGGCGCGCTGACGAGCAGCGCCCCCGCCGCCTCCGGCAGCAGGAACTGGTCCTCGCCGAGGCGGGCCAGCAGGGCCTCGGGGGCAGGGCCTCGCGCAGCCGCCGCGCGATGGCCTGAAGCAGCGCGTCGCCCACCTCGTGACCCAGGCTCTCGTTGACGAGCTGGAAGCGGTCCAGGTCGGCCGACAGCAGCACAAAGCCCGGGCTGCCGGGGCGCGTCAGCTCGGCCAGCCGGTCCAGCGCCGCGTGGCGGTTGGGCAGGTCGGTCAGCTCGTCGTGCAGGGCCTGACGGCGCAGCGCCTCGGTGGCGCGCTCGGTCTCGCGGTGGGCGCGGCGCACGGGCAGCAGGATCAGCGCCGTCGCGAGGATGCCCTGCACATAGGTGCCGAAGACGTGGGTGAACACGGAGCGGGCCAGGGGCGGCGCGCCTAGTGGGCGGCGCCGGCCAGCTGCAGCGCGAGCGACGCGATGATGACGGCCGTGGCCGCGACGGCCTGCGCGGTAGTGCAGCGACCGCGCGCAGGCCGGGGCGAGCGCCACGCCGGCCGCGAGGCAGATATGGCTCCAGCCCCATTCGCCGATGTGCCGGTGCTGCGGCTCCAGACGGGCCAGCACCAGCAGCGTCGCACCGAGCAGCGCGATCAGGCTGGTGCTGATCAATAACAACCCGGTCATGGGGGCATCGTGGCCAGGATGCCCCCTCCGACGCGAGCCCCGGCGCCTGCACGGCGAAGGCGGCCGCCACCGCCCAAGGGAGCCACCCCATGGCTCGGCTCGGTCGAAGCTCGCCGGCGGCATCGAAGGCGCTCAGCAGGGGCTCGTCGAACAGGAAGACGCCGGCCGCGCGGGCCTGCAGGTCCAGGCCCTGGATGCCGACGCCACTCACTTGACGGCTCCCGCAGCAATGCCGCGGACGAACCAGCGGCCGGAGATCAGATAGACCAGCAGCGGCACGGCCGAGGTCAGCATGGTCGCGGCCATGTTGAGGTTGTAGAGGCGCTCGCCGGTCGTCGTGTTGATGACGTTGTTGAGCTGCACCGTCATCGGCAGGTGGTCGCGGCCGGCGAAGGTCAGGCCCAGGATGTAGTCGTTCCACACGCCGGTGATCTGCATGATGGCCGCGACGATGAGCATGGGCGTGGACATCGGCAGCACCAGCTGCACGAAGATGCGCCAGAAGCCGCCGCCGTCCACGCGCGCCGCCTTGAAGAGCTCGCCGGGCAGGCCGGCGTAGTAGTTGCGAAACAGCAGGGTCATGATGGGCATCGCGAACACGATGTGCACGACGACGATGCCGGGCAGGCTGCTGTAGATGCCGATGGCGGCCTCCAGCTTGACGAGCGGGTAGATCATCACCTGGATGGGAATGAAGGCGCCCAGCATCAGCGTGCCGAACAGCCACTCGCCGCCGCGCGGCTTCCACCAGCTCAGCGCATAGCCGTTGATGGCACCGAGCAGGATGGGCAGCACGACCGAGGGCACCGTGATGGCGACCGAGTTCCAGAAGCCGCCGCGGATGCCCTCGCAGCTGACGCCCGTGCAGGCCTCGCTCCAGGCCGCGCGCCAGGCGTCGAAGCTGGGCGCGGCGGGCAGCGCGAAGAGCTGGCCGAGGCGGATCTCGTCCATGCTCTTGAGCGAGGTCGCCAGCATCACATAGAGCGGCAGCAGGAAGAAGGCCGCGGCGCAGATCAGGAAGGCGTAGATGCCGAGACGCGCCCAGGTCTGGGTGGCCCTGCGCTTCATGCCCGATCTCTCCGGCGGCTGCGCAGATAGGCCAGCGGCGCGACGAGGGCGAGCACCGTGATCAACAGCATCACCGCGCCGGCCGACGCGAGCGCGAGGTTGGCGCGGCCGAACAGGTGGTCCATGATGAACTTGGCCGGCACGTCGCTGGCCGTGCCGGGGCCGCCCTGGGTCATCGCGACGACGGTGTCGAAGACCTTGACGACGCCGGTGGCCAGCAGCGTGAAGACGGTGGCCAGCGTCGGCCCCATCATCGGCAGCACCACGCTGAGGTAGACGCGCCAGGTCGGGGCGCCGTCCAGCCGCGCGGCCTTCCAGATCTCCTCGTCGATGCCGCGCAGGCCGGCCAGCATCAGCGCCATGACGAGCCCTGCCCCTTGCCACGTCCCGGCGATGACGACGGTGTAGATGACCCTGTCCTGGTCGACGATCCAGTCGAACTGGAAGTCCTTCCAGCCGAGCTGCTGCATCGCGTTCTGCAGGCCGCTGTCGGGGTTGAGCACCCATTGCCAGACCAGGCCGGTCGCGACGAAGGACATCGCGTAGGGGTAGAGGAAGGCCGTGCGCAGCGCGCCCTCGCCGCGCACCTTCCGGTCGATGAAGACGGCCAGCAGGAAGCCGATGAGCATGGCCGCGGCGATGTAGAGCACGCCGTAGACCGTGAGGTTGTGGATGGCCTGCTGCCAGCGTTCGTTGTCGAGCAGGCGCGCGAACTGCTGCAGGCCGACGAAGTCGTTGTTCGGGAAGGTGCGCGAGCTGGACACCGACGTCCTCGCAGTCCACAACGCCGTGCCGACATAGCCGACGACGACGATGACGGTCAGCGGCAGCAGTGCTCCCCAGGCTGCGAGGGAAGGTCGTTTCATCGTCAGGACTTCAGCGCGTTGACGATGTCCTTCTGGACCTTCTCGACCGGGACGTTGCGGTTCCAGTAGCCGGTCAGCACGTCCTGCAGCGCGCCGTTCTGGTCGGGCGTGATGTAGATCTCGCCGTTGCCGAGCTGGCGGGACTTGTCCTTCATCGCGGCCACGCCCATCTGGGCGCAGATGTCCATCTTGCTGGCATCCACGTCGGTGCGGATCGGGATGGAGCCCTTCTTGATGCTGAAGGCGACTTGGGTTGCCGGCTGCGTGATGACGCTGGCGAGCAGCTGCTGGGCCTTGATCTGGTCGGGCTTGTCGGTCTTGGGGAAGACCATCACGTCGCCCTGCACGATGTAGGGCGCGTTGGGGCCGAAGCCGGGGCTGCAGCCGTAGTCCTTGCCAGCCTCCTGCCGGGCCTGCGCGAACTCGCCCTTGACCCAGTCGCCCATGATCTGCACGCCGGCACGGCCATTGATGAGCAGGGCGGTCGCGTCGTTCCAGTTGCGGCCCGGCGAGCCCTTGTCGGTGTAGCCCTGCAGGCGCTTGAAGGCCAGCAGCACCTTCTTGAAGTCCTCGCCCAGGATGGCCTTGGGGTCGCGGTCGCGGAAGACCTTCAGGTAGAGCTCGCGCCCGCCGTAGTGCGCCAGCGTGGCCGTGAAGACGATGCCGTCCTGCCAGGGCTGGCCGCCGTGGGCCAGCGGCACGAGGCCGGCGGCCTTGAGCTTGTCCAGCGCGGCGAAGAGCTCGTCGAAGCTCCTGGGCTCCGCGGCGATGCCGGCCTTCCTGAACGCGGCTCTGGAGTACCAGAACCACGTCATGTTGTGGATGTCGACCGGCGCGGCGTAGTAGTGGCCCTTGACCTTGATGGCCTGCAGGACGGTCTCGGGCAGGAACTTGTCCCAGCCGTCGCGCTGGGCCACGGCGTCGACGTTGTTCAGCATGCCCTGGTCGACGATGTCGCGGAACTGCTGCGTCGTGTTGAACTGCGCGGCCGTCGGCGGGTTGCCGCCGGCGATGCGGTTGATGGCGACCGAGCGGGCCTGCTCGCCCAAAGCGACGGCGGTGTCCACCCAGACGCCGCCCTGCGCGCGATAGGCCTCGGCCAGCGTCTTGACGGCGGCGGACTCGCCGCCCGAGGTCCACCAGTGGATGACCTCGGCCTTCAGCGGCGGCTGCGCGGTGGCGGGCAGGAGGGCCGCGGCGGCGAGCGCGGCGGCGGCCAGGGCGTGGCGGGGGGGCTTCATCCGGTCTCCGGGTCTTGTGGGGCGGCGCGCGCAGTGTCTCGCGTCGGGCGCGGCTGCGCCTGAGGGACGACCCTGTAATCTTTCATTTAGAAATTGTTCTCTCCCCTTTGAATGTAGTCATCCATAGGTTAATCATTCATTCAGAAACTGGCCGTACCAGAGGCCGCTGTCCTTCAGCGTGCGCTGCTGCGTCGCATAGTCCACATAGGCCAGGCCGAAGCGGCGCAGATAGCCTTCGGCCCATTCGAAGTTGTCCAGCAGGCTCCATGCGAAATAGCCCCTGACCGGCACGCCGGCGTCCATGGCCCGGCGCAGCGCGGCCAGGTGGCGCTGCAGATAGGACAGGCGTTCCTTGTCGTGCACGCGGCCCTCGGGGGTCGGCACGTCCTCGAAGGTGGAACCGTTCTCGGTGAGCTGGATGGCGGCGGGTGCGTAGTCGCGCTGGATGCGGGTCAGCAGGTCGACGAGGCCCTGGGGCGACACTTCCCAGCCGAAGCCGGTGCGCTCCACGCCTTCGCGCTCGACCAGTCTGGCGCGCATGGGGCCGCCGGCCGGGTCGTCGGCGACCCTCTCGGGGAAGTAGTAGTTCACGCCGAGGAAGTCGGTCGCGGTGGCGATGGCCGCCAGGTCGCCGGCCTCGACGCGCGGTGCTGCCTCGCCCAGCAGTGCCAGCGTGTCGGCGGGGTAGCCGCGGCCGGACAGCGGGTCCAGGAACCAGCGGTTGCGCAGGCCGTCGTGGCGAGCGGCGGCGGCGACGTCCTCGGCGCTGCCGGAGGCCGCGGCGATGGGGTGCAGGCTCAGCGTGATGCCGACCTGGGCGCCGGGCGAGTTGCGGCGGATCAGGGAAACCGCCTGGCCGTGGGACAGCAGCACGTGGTGGCAGGCCTGCATCGCATCGGCCAGGCTGGTGCCGCCGGGAGCGTGCACGCCCTCCCAGTAGCCCATCATGCAGGAACACCAGGGCTCGTTGTGCGTGATCCAGTGCCTGACGCGGTCGCCCAGGCGGCGCGTCACGGCATCGGTGTATTCGAGATAGGCCGCGACGGTGTCGCGCGAGGTCCAGCCGCCGCCGGCCTGCAGCGCCTGCGGCAGATCCCAGTGGTAGAGCGTGGCCCAGGGGTCGAGGCCGCGCTCCAGCATGCCGTCCACCAGCCGGTCGTAGAAGGCCAGGCCGGCCTCGTTAACCGCATCGCGACCTTGCGGGAGGATGCGCGGCCATGCGACGGAGAAGCGGTAGGCGTTGACGCCGAGCTGCTTCGCCATGTCGAGATCCTGCGGCCAGCGGTGGTAATGGTCGCAGGCGACGAGGCCGTCGGAGCCATCGCGGATGCGGCCGGGCTGCTGGCAGAAGCGGTCCCAGATGGACTCGCCCTTGCCGTCTTCCTGGCCGGCGCCTTCGATCTGGAACGAGGAGGTGGACACGCCCCAACGGAAGTCGGCGGGGAAGTCTTGACGGGTCGGGGCCTTGCTGGAGCTCATCAGGCGGACAGGGTGGCACCGGCAGCGAAGCCGGCGGTTTCATACGGGGTTGCAATCGAAGTGACAACAAGGCGCGTTCGGGTGACGGCGCCGGCGCTGCGCTCGGTGCCGGGCATGTCGTGCCTCCTGGTTCGTCCAGTTCGCTCGTCGGCCGGGTCGCGGTCGCAAAGATGGAATCGGTTCCATGTGCGGCGCAAATCTAATTCGGCGCCCTCGGAGTTGTCAACCGAAGTCGCCCCGGGATTGACGCTTGATTTATCCAACACCTACCGTCGCGACCTCAAGCCCGAGACGACGATGAAACGCAACACCTCCCCTCGCGCCGGCCTGCTGGCCTGCCTGATCGCGCTGGCAAGCGCTGCCGCCCACCCGGCGAACGCCGCCGGAACCGATTCCATCGTGCAGGCCTGGCCGGCGCGCCGGCCCGCACGCGACGCGGCCCTGGAAGCCCGCGTCGAGGCCGCGCTGAAGGACCTGAGCCTGCGCCAGAAGATCGGCCAGATGACCCAGCCCGAGATCCGCGCGATCACGCCCGACGAGGTGCGCGACTACGCCATCGGCACGGTGCTGAACGGCGGCGGCGGCTGGCCGGGCCAGGACCGCAGCGCGACGCCCGAGCAATGGCGGGCGCTGTCCGACCAGTTCCAGGCCGCGGCCCGGCAGGCCACGCCGGGCGTGCCGCTGCTGTGGGGCACCGACGCCGTGCACGGCCACAACAACGTGCGCGGCGCCACCCTGTTCCCGCACCACATCGCGCTGGGCGCCACGCGCGATGCCGACCTCGTGCGCGACATCGGCCGCGCCACGGCCCGCGCCGTGCGCGCCACCGGCCTGCACTGGACCTTCGCGCCCACGCTGGCCGTCGTGCAGGACCTGCGCTGGGGCCGCAGCTACGAGAGCTTCAGCGCCGACCCGGCCCTGGTGAGGCGCCTCGGTCAGGCCGAGGTCGAGGGCCTGCAGGACGGGCTCAAGGACGGCCGCGGCGTGCTGGCCACGGCCAAGCACTACGTCGCCGACGGCGGCACGCGCCGCGGCATCGACCAGGGCGTCAGCCACGCGACGCCGGCCGAACTCGCCCAGGTGCACGGCGCCGGCTACCTCGGCGCGCTGGACGCCGGCGTGCTGACCGTGATGGCCTCCTTCAGCAGCTGGACCGACGGTGCCGGCTACGTCGAGCACGGCAAGATGCACGGCAACGGCACGTTATTGACCGAGGTGCTCAAGGACCGCCTGGCCTTCGACGGCCTGGTGGTGAGCGACTGGGACGGCATAGCCCAGCTGCCCGGCTGCATCCCCGAGGACTGCCCCGCCGCCATCAATGCCGGCATCGACGTCGTCATGGTGCCCTTTCACTGGAAGCCCTTCATCGCCAACACCGTGCGGGCCGTCGAGCAGGGCCGCATCCCGATGGGCCGCATCGACGACGCGGTGCGCCGCATCCTGCGCGTGAAGTTCAGCGTCGGCATGCCGTCGGCCGTACCCGCCACCGTCGAGGCCACGCAGGCGCCCGAGCTGGCGCGGCGCGCGGTTCGCGAGTCCCTGGTGCTGCTGAAGCACAGGCCCGGGCTGCTGCCGCTGCCGGCCCGGTCGCGCGTGCTGGTCGTCGGCGCGGCGGCCGACAGCCTGCCCCTGCAGAGCGGCGGCTGGAGCCTGACCTGGCAGGGCCGCGACACGACGAATGCCGACTATCCGCAGGGCACGACGCTGCTGGCCGCGCTGCGCCGGCGCCTGGGCGCGGCCCAGGTCGGCTTCGACGCCGACGGCACGCACAGCGACCCGGCCCGCTTCGACGCCGTCGTCGCCGTGCTGGGCGAACAACCCTATGCCGAGGGCGAGGGCGACATCCGCATGACCGACAACCTGCGCCACAGCCGCCGCCATCCCGAGGATCTGGCACTGCTGCGGCGCGTCGCCGGCCGCGGCGCGCCCGTCATCACGCTGCTGTACTCGGGCCGGCCGCTGTACGTGAACGACCTGGCCAACCTGAGCGATGCCTTCGTCGCCGCCTGGCTGCCGGGCACGGAGGGCGCCGGCCTGGCCGACGTGCTCGTCGCCGCCGCCGATGGCGGGCCCTGGGCCGGGTTCACGGGCCGCCTGCCCTTCCCCTGGCCCGCCGGCCCCTGCCAGTTCAGCAGCCACGAGGCCAGGCCCTGGTGGCCGCTCGGCGGCGGCCTGAGCGGCAAGGAAGTGCCGGCGAACACCAAGCCGCTCCCCGAGCCAGCCGACCCGCAGCCCATCTGCCCACTGTGATTCAATCCGCCCCCGGCAGACCTAGAGGGCGAATGGCAACGATCAAGGACGTGGCGAGGCTGGCCAGCGTGGGCGTGGGAACGGCCTCGCGCGTCATCAGCGGAAACGGTTCCGTCGCGCCGGCCACGGCCGAGCGCGTGCGCAAGGTCATCGCCCAGCTCAAGTTCCGGCCCTCGCAGACCGCACGCTCGCTGGGTGCCGGCACGTCCAGGCTGATCGGCGTCTACATCCCCTTCCTGCGCGGCACCTACTACACGCCCATCCTGCGCGTCATCGACACCCTGCTGCGCGGCAAGGGCCTGCACATGGTCGTGGCCTTCGGCGAAGGCATTGAGGACGAGCGCGTCGAGGCCAACGACGGCATGCGCTTCCTGCTCGACCGCGACTGCGACGGCCTCGTCGTGCTGTCCAACGCCATCCAGGACGAGGACATCAGGGCCCTCGGCCCGGCCCAGCGCCAGGTGGTCGTGCTGAACCGCCACTTCGACCGCATCAGGGAGCAGTGCTTCACGGCCGACCATGTGCAGGGTGGCGTGCAGGCGGCGCGCGCGCTGCTGCAGCACAGGCACAAGGACATCGCCGTGGTGTCCGGCCCCACCACCTCGCCCGACAACGTCGTGCGCCTGGCCGGCTTCATGGGCGAGCTGGCGCAGCGCGGGCTGGACGTGAGCAAGATCGTCACCTTGCCGGGCGACTTCTCCAACCAGGCCGGCTGGGACGCCGCCGACGCGCTGCTGGCGCGCAAGCGCCTGCCCACCGCCGTGTTCTGCGCCAACGACGAGACGGCCATCGGCCTGCTCGCGCATTTCCAGGAGCGCGGCGTGTCGGTGCCGCAGGCGGTGTCGGTGCTGGGCTATGACGACTCGCCCGGCGCCGCATTCACCGCACCCCGCCTCACCTCGGTGCACATCCCCAGCCACGAGGTCACGCTGGCCGGCCTGAGCTGGCTGCTGAACCGCTGCTACGGCATGGCGCTGCCGGTGTCGCGGCAGTTCGACATCTCGGTGACCTGGCGCGCCTCGGTCGCGGCGCCCGCCTCGCGCCGGCGCGGCTGAGCGCAGGCACCCGTTCCCGACGGGCCTCGACCAAACCCTGCTCGTCCCGCCGGGCACTGCGGCCGGCCGCTGAGGCCACAATCCGGCCAGGTTATTTTTCATCTCAGCCATGTCCCACCGCGTCCTGACCGGCATCACCACGACCGGCACCCTGCATCTCGGCAACTACGTCGGCGCCATCCGGCCCGCCATCGAGGCCAGCCGTGCGCCCGGGGTGGAGAGCTTCTATTTCATGGCCGACTTCCACGCGCTGATCAAGTGCGACGAGCCGGACCGCATCGCCCGCTCCAGCCGTGCGATCGCCGCGACCTGGCTGGCCGCCGGCCTGGACCCGGCGCGCGTGACGCTCTACCGCCAGAGCGACATCCCCGAGATCCCCGAGCTGACCTGGCTGCTGACCTGCGTGACGGCCAAGGGCCAGATGAACCGCGCCCATGCCTACAAGGCCGCCGTGGACGCCGCCGTGGCGGCCGGCGAGGAGCCCGATGCCAACGTCAGCATGGGCCTGTTCAGCTACCCGGTGCTGATGGCGGCCGACATCCTGATGTTCAACGCCCACCGCGTGCCGGTCGGCAAGGACCAGGTCCAGCACATCGAGATGACGCGCGACATCGCGCAGCGCTTCAACCACTTGTTCGGCCAGGGCCGGGAGCCGTTCGTGCTGCCCGAGGCCCAGGTGGACGCCGAGATGGAGCTGCTGCCCGGCCTGGACGGCCGCAAGATGAGCAAGAGCTATGACAACGTCATCCCGCTGTTCGACGGCGGCAGCGCGGCACTGAAGGACGCGGTCGCGCGCATCGTGACCGACAGCAAGCTGCCCGGCGAACCCAAGGACCCCGAGGGCCAGGCCCTGGTCACCCTCTACGACGCCTTCGCAGCGCCCGAGCAGCGCGCCGCCTTCCGCGCGGCCCTGCGCGGCGGCCTGGGCTGGGGCGAGGCCAAGCAGCAGCTGGTGGCGCTGATCGAAGGCCAGATCGGCCCGATGCGCGCCCGCTACGACGAGCTGATGGCCCACCCCGAGCAACTCGAAGCCATCCTGCAGGCCGGTGCGGCGCGCGCCCGCGCCATCGCGGCGCCCTTCCTGAAGCAGCTGCGCGCGGCCGTGGGCCTGCGGCCCTACACGGCCACCGCGGCGACGGCCGCGGCCAAGGCCGGGAAGGCGGCGCTGCCGGTCTTCAAGCAATACCGCGAGGCCGACGGCAGGTTCTACTTCAAGCTGCTGTCGGCCGGCGGCGAGCTGCTGCTGCAGAGCAGCGGCTTCGAGCAGGGCCGCGATGCCGGCCAGTGGGTCGCAAGGCTGAAGCGCGAGGGCCTGGCCGCATTGGCCGCCGGCGCGCCGGTGCAGCGCGCGGGCGCGGAAGCCGACATCGCCGCCGCGCTGGCCGCGCTGCAGGACGCCTGACGTGAGCGCCCAGCCCGCCATCACCGAGCTGCTGGCGGGCACGGCGCGCGGCGACGCGGCCTCGCTGCAGCAGCTCTACGCCATGCTCTACCCGGAGATCAAGCGCGTCGCACGGCTGCGGCTGGCGCAGAGCGGCCCCGGCGGTCGCATGGCCGGGCTGGACACGACGGCCCTGGTGCACGAGGGCTTCCTGCGCATGGCCGACCAGCAGGGCCTGCAGGGCGAGACGCGCGGCCAGTTCTTCGCCTATGTCGGCCGCGTGCTGCGCTCCGTCGTCATCGACCACCTGCGCGGCGAGGGCCGCGACAAGCGCGGCGGCGACGCGGTCATGGTCACGCTGTCGGCCGCCGGCGACGTGGCCGCCGCGCAGAGCCAGGTCGTCGACCTGATTGGCCTGGACCAGGCCCTGGCGCGGATGCGCGAACTCGACGCCGGGCTGTACGAGCTCATCGAGATGATCGGCTTCGCCGGCCTGTCCATCGCCGAGGTCGCCGCGGTGCGCGGCCTGTCCACGCGCAGCATCAACCGCGAGCTGCTGAAGGCCCGGGCACTGCTGCAGGAGCTGCTCGGCGACCCGCCGGACACGGTCTACTGATGCAGCCCGGCTGCGGGCCGAGGACTGGCAGCGGCGCAATGCGGTGCTGGCGGACGCCGCGACGCTGCGCCACCCGCTGGACCGGCCGTGCCACGAACTCGAAGGCGCGGCCGCGCCTGGGGCTGGGACGGCCAGTTCTAGAGGCCTCACCCTAGCAAGGCATCACGCCGCAAGGTGTTTACCCGTAGCGGGGCGCGCTTGACGCGCGGTTAAGTTCGCGGCTCCCGAACAAGAATCTCCGAGGAGACCTCCATGGCCACGATCGCCACCGACCAGCTCGCCCTGCAGCGCCTCTACCACTGGGAGCGCACGGCGGCCAGCGCGGTGACGCTGACCCAGCCGATGGGCGGCTCGGTCGTCAAGGACTTCAGCTGGGCCCAGGTGGGCGACCAGGCGCGCCGCATGGCGGCCTTCCTGAAGGCCAGGGGCGCCGCCGAGGGCTGGCCGGCCGACGCCAAGGTGGCCATCCTGTCCAAGAACTGCGCCTGGTGGCTGATGAGCGACCTCGCCATCTGGATGGCCGGTTATGTCTCCGTGCCGCTCTACCCGACGCTGGCACCCGAGACCGTCAACCAGATCCTCACGCACAGCGAGGCGCGCTTCGTCTTCATCGGCAAGCTCGACGGCTGGGAGGGCATGAAGCCCGGCGTGCCGGCCGGCCTGCCCGGCGCGAGCTATGCGCTGTCGCCCGACGACGCGCGCCGCACCTACGAGGACTGGGACGCCATCTGCGCCCGCACCGAGCCGCTGAAGGGCGACGTGGTGCGCGCGGCCGACGAGCTCTGCACGCTGATCTACACCTCGGGCACCACCGGCCTGCCCAAGGGCGTGATGCACAACTTCGGCGCCTTTGCCTGGGCGGTGGACGCCGGCCTGAAGCGCATCCCGATGACGGGCCGCGACCGCATGCTGTCCTATCTGCCGCTGGCCCATGTGGTGGAGCGCACGCTGGTCGAGCACGGCTGGCTGGCCACCGGCATGCGGGTCTATTTCGCCGAGTCGCTGGACACCTTCGCCGCCGACCTGCAGCGCGCGCTGCCGACGGTGTTCTTCAGCGTGCCGCGGCTGTGGGTCAAGTTCCAGCAGGGCGTGCAGGCCAAGCTGCCGCAGCACAAGCTCGACCGGCTGCTGCGCCTGCCCATCATCGGCGGCCTGGTGCGCAAGAAGGTGCTCAAGGCGCTGGGCCTGAACCAGTGCCAGTTCGCGGCCGGCGGCGCCGCGCCCATGCCGGTGGCGCTGCTGGAGTGGTATGCCCGTCTGGGCCTGGCCATCAACGAGGGCTATGGCATGACCGAGAACCTGGCCCTGTCCCACCTGACCGTGCCGGGCAGGAACCAGCGCGGCACGGTGGGCCCGGCCTACGAGGGCGTGCAGGTGCGCATCGACCCCGACAGCGGCGAGCTGCAGATGCGCAGCCCGGCCGTCATGCTGGGCTACTACAAGGCCCCTGAGCAGACCCACGAGGCCTTCACCGCCGACGGCTGGCTGCGCACCGGCGACAAGGCCAGCCAGGACGCCGACGGCTGCGTGCGCATCACCGGCCGCGTGAAGGACCTGTTCAAGACCAGCAAGGGCAAATACGTCGCGCCCGCGCCCATCGAGGACAGGCTGGGCATGAACCCCAACATCGAGGCCTGCTGCGTGGCCGGCGCCAACATGGGCCAGCCGCTGGGCCTCGCGATGCTGTCGCCCCAGGGCCTGCAGCGCGCCACGACCGAGGCCGAGCGCACCGCGCTGACGGCCGAGCTGAGCCGGCACCTGGACGACGTCAACGCCCGCCTGGACCCGCACGAGCAGCTCGACACCCTGGTCCTCATCAAGACACCCTGGACCGTCGACAACGGCTTCATCACGCCGACCTTCAAGGTCAGGCGCAACCGCGTCGATGAGGCCTACGGGGCCGCGTTCGAGGGCTGGGTGGGCAAACGCGCCAAGGTGCAGTTTGGTGACTGAAGGCCCTCAACGCTGAGGATGCCTCGACGACACGAAACGGAACAATGAGGCAGTCTCACCTGAAGGAGGGCGCATGGTCACTAGCATCGACTGGAAGGACAAGGGATTTGCTGCAGCGCCTGAGGTGAAGACCGCACCAGTGGCAGGGCTGGTGATGTATCGCGCCTGGGGGTCGCACAGCAGCGAGTGGGGCTCGGGGTTCTTCTCGCTTGAGAAGCCAACCTCCGTGCTAGACGCCGAGCTGCGCTTCAACATCGCCGACTGGGGTAACGGCGTCCATTTCGTTTCGACCTTCCGCCTGAAGGCGGGCCATGCCTATTTTGTTGGCCCTGTCGCCCACGGCGCCCAGGATCTATCACGGCCCGGCACGCAGGTCTTCGTCCACGCTCCGCTGGAGATCAAGGTCGCGCTGGAGCGGTCTCGCGAGGTGCTGCGCCACGACGTGACCGTGGTCCAGCGGGCGGGCCGGGCGTAACGCCCCCGACATCAACCGCGCCAGTAGCCGGCGCGGCCGTAGTGGGCACGCAGATGCTCCACCCACAGCCGCGTCCGCAGCGGCAGATGGCGTGACTGCGGAAAGATCGCGTAGATGCCGTTGGGCGGCGCCGCGAACTCGTCCAGCACGCTGACCAGGCGCCCGGCCGCGAGGTCGGCCTCAACCTCCCAGGTGCTGCGCCAGGCGATGCCGAGGCCTTCCACGCACCAGTCGTGCAGCACCTGGCCGTCGCTGCAGTCCAGCCGGCCCTGGGCCCGGGTTTCGGGGCGCAGATGCTGCACCGCGCCGTCGATCTGGAAGGCCCAGCCGCGCGTCTGGCTGGCCTCGGAACTCAGCGTCAGGCAGGCATGGCGGCCGAGCTCGTCGGGATGCCTGGGCGTGCCGGCACGCTTCAGATACGCTGGCGCTGCCACGCACAGCCGCCGGTTGTCGGCCAGCCGCGTGCTGACGAGGCTGGAGTCCGGAAGGTCGCCCACGCGCACCGCGCAGTCGAAGCCCTCATGCACGATGTCGACGACGCGGTCGCTGAGGTTCAGCGACAGGCTCAGCTCCGCATGCCCGGCCAGGAAGCCCGGCACCAGCGGCGCGACATGGCGGCGGCCGAAGCCGGCCGGCGCCGTGATGCGCAGATGCCCGCTGGCCTTGAGGCCGCCCGCGCTGACGGCGGCCTCCGCGTCGGCCAGCGCGGTGACGAGGCGCTGGCAGTCTTCCAGGAAGGACTGGCCCTCGGGCGTCAGCGTCAGCCGCCGCGTCGTGCGCAGCATGAGCTTGACGCCCAGGCGCGCCTCCAGCGCGTCCAGCCGGCGGCCCATGACGGCCGGCGCGACGCCCTCGGCCTGGGCCGCCGCCGTCAGGCTGCCCTTGGCCGCCACGAGGACGAAGGACTCGATCTGCTTGAGCTTGTCCATGTGCGGATTGTGCCGGCCGACCAATACAAAGGCGGCGGTTTCACGCGAGATCTTTGCGCCCCAGTCACAGATTCCTTGCGCCGCCGCATGCGAATCGCGCCTCGCGCGAAGGCAAGATGTGCAGCAATCCGTCAACTTCCCTCCCTGGAGGCCCCCATGTCCCGCACCACGCTCCACCGCCTGCAGGTCGATGCCGATCTGGCCCGCTTCATAGCCACCGAGGTGCTGCCCGGCACCGGCGTGGCGGCCGAGGCCTTCTGGGCCGGTTTCAGCAAGCTGGCCCACGAGCTGGCGCCGAAGAACCGCGCGCTGCTGGCCGAGCGCGACCGCCTGCAGGCCGAGCTGGACGCCTGGCACGAGGCCCACCCCGGCCCCATCGCCGACATGCCGGCCTACCAGGCCTTCCTGAAGCGCATCGGCTACCTCGTCGAGGCGCCGGCCCAGGTGCAGGCGACGACGGCCAACGTCGATGCCGAGCTGGCCCGGCAGGCCGGCCCGCAGCTGGTCGTGCCCATCCTGAATGCCCGCTATGCGCTGAACGCGGCCAATGCGCGCTGGGGCTCGCTGTACGACGCCCTCTACGGCACCGACGCCATCCCCGAGACCGACGGCGCCACGCAAAGGAATGTTGATGGGGGCGCCTACAACCCGGTGCGCGGCGCCAAGGTCATCGCCTTCGCCCGTCAGGTGCTGGACCAGGCCGCGCCGCTGGCCTCGGGCTCGCATGCCGACGCGACGGGCTACCGCGTCGAAGGCGGCCAGCTGCTCGTCACGCTCGCCTCGGGCACGACGACCGGCCTGCAGGACCCGGCCGCCTTCGCCGGCTACCAGGGCGATGCCGCCGCACCGAGCAGCGTGCTGCTGGTGCACCACGGCCTGCATCTGGACATCCGCATCGACCGCTCGACGCCCATCGGCAGGAGCGACGCGGCCGGCGTGGCCGACGTCGTGCTGGAGGCTGCGCTGTCCACCATCCTCGACCTGGAAGACTCCGTCGCCGCGGTCGACGCCGAGGACAAGCTGCTGGCCTACCGCAACTGGCTGGGCATCCAGCTGGGCACGCTGACCGAGGAAGTCGCCAAGGGCGGCAAGACCTTCACGCGCCGCCTGAACGCCGACCGCGTCTACACCGCGCCGGCCGGTGGCAGCGTGACGCTGCACGGCCGCTCGCTGATGTTCGTGCGCAATGTCGGCCATCTGATGACCAACCCGGCCATCCTGCTGGACGATGGCAGCGAGATCCCCGAGGGCATCATGGACGCCATCATCACGACGACCATCGCGATGCACGACCTCAAGCGCCGCGGCAACTCGCGCACCGGCTCGGTCTACATCGTGAAGCCCAAGATGCACGGCCCGGCCGAGGTGGCCTTTGCCGCCGAGCTGTTCACCCGCGTCGAGCAGCTGCTGGGCCTGCCGGACAGCACGGTCAAGCTGGGCATCATGGACGAGGAGCGCCGCACCTCGGTCAACCTGAAGGCCTGCATCGCCGCGGCCGCCAGCCGCGTCGCCTTCATCAACACCGGCTTCCTGGACCGCACCGGCGACGAGATGCACAGCGCCATGCGCGCCAGCCCGATGCTGCGCAAGGGCGACATGAAGACCTCGAGCTGGATCCAGGCCTACGAGCGCAGCAACGTGCTGACCGGCCTGGCCTGCGGCCTGCGCGGCCGCGCGCAGATCGGCAAGGGCATGTGGGCCATGCCCGACCTGATGGCGGCCATGCTGGAGCAGAAGATCGGCCACCCCAAGGCCGGCGCCAACACCGCCTGGGTGCCCTCGCCCACCGCCGCGACGCTGCATGCGCTGCACTACCACCAGGTCAGCGTCGCCGCCGTGCAGCAGGAGCTGGAGAAGGTCGACCTCGCGGCCGAACGCGAAGGCATCCTGAATGCGCTGCTGACCATCCCCGTCGCCCCCAAGGCCGACTGGACCGCCGAGCAGCGCCGGCAGGAGCTGGACAACAACGTGCAGGGCATCCTGGGCTATGTCGTGCGCTGGGTGGACCAGGGCGTGGGCTGCTCCAAGGTGCCCGACATCAACGGCATCGGCCTCATGGAAGACCGCGCGACGCTGCGCATCAGCAGCCAGCACATCGCCAACTGGCTGCGCCACGGCGTCGTGTCGGCCGAGCAGGTGCGCGAGACCTTCACCCGCATGGCCCAGGTCGTCGACGGCCAGAACGCCGGCGACCCGGCCTACCAGTCACTCGCCGCCAACCCGCAAGGCGCGGCCATGCAGGCGGCGCTGGACCTGGTGTTCAAGGGCGAGGCCCAGCCGAGCGGGTATACGGAGCCGCTGTTGCATGCGTGGCGGTTGAGGGTGAAGGCCACGAACTCCACAGGGAAATAAAATCCGCAGAGCGTTGCCAAAAACATACAAACGACCATCACACTTCATGTGATGGTCATCATCGTCCGTTTGCTGCCAGCAGTAGCCAACGCTCTTAATCCGTATCGACCTGGGCGGTACGAGAGCCGGTTTCAGGTCGCCCGGCCCACAATATCGTTGCAAAACAGCGACCTTTCAAAAATCTCCTGGGACTTCAACGCTAGGGATGGGCTTGTTTCGGGGAAGGCCCTCCCCACTCGACCCTGAGGCAAAGGTTCAATTGGGGTGAACCCGGAATTGTCGCCAGACACGTTCCTTCACACTTGCGCGCTTTCGCGCATGCCCTACCCGGATGCTGCGCTGTCGCCGACCCTTCCAAACCCGGCCGGGCGGTACTTTGTCGACCAGGAGTTCATTCAATGTTCAAACGTCACGCTGTCAGCGCAGCAGCACTGGCATGTCTCACCTTTGCCTCCATGCAGGCAGTTGGCCAGCAGCAGCAGCTGGAACGCGTCGAGATCACCGGCTCCAGCATCAAGCGCATTGCCAGCGAAGGCGCGCTGCCCGTCCAAGTGGTCACCGCAGAGCAGATCCGCACCAGCGGCGCCACCAGCGTCGCCGACCTGGTGCAGCGCCTGCCCGCAATGCAGGGCTTCCAGGTGGCAGACATCGCCATCGGCAGCAATTCCGGCGGCATCGTGACCGCCTCGCTGCATGACATCGGCGCCTCTTACACGCTGGTGCTGCTGAACGGCCGCCGCATGGCACCCACCGGCGACGGCTCCGTGGTGAACCTGAACTCCATCCCGATGAGCGCCATCGAGCGCATCGAAGTGCTGACCGACGGCGCCTCCGCGCTGTACGGCTCCGACGCCATTGCCGGCGTCGTCAACTTCGTGCTGAAGCGCAACGCGCAGGGCGGCAACGTCACGGCCACCTACAACCGCCCGACGGAAGGCGGCGGCCGGTCGTACAACGCCTCGGTCACCTACGGCTTCGGCGATGTGGAACGCGACCGCTTCAACCTGATGGCGTCCTTCCGCCACGACGAGCAGAAGCAGCTGAAGTCGGGCGACCGCGATTTCGCGCGTTCTGCCTACCTGCCGGTGTCGCTCGACGGCAAGAACTACGTCTATGACCGCACCAGCAGCTATGCCGATCCGGCCAACGCGCAGGTCACGTTCCAGAAGATCGCCGGCGACACCAGCACGCTCGGCGCCTACTCGTTCAACCCTTTCAACAAGGTCAACGGCAAGTGCGCGCCGAACAACTTCTATAGCCTGGCCAACACCATTCCGGTGGGCGGTACGGCCACTGCCGGCACGGCCCAGTGCGCGTTTGACTTCGTCAGCACGATCGACATCTACCCCGAATCCAAGCGGGACTCGCTGTTCCTGAGCGGCCAGTTCAAGGCCAGCGACGCTGTGCGCCTGTTCTCCGACGTCGTCTACGCGCGCTACGACCTGACGGCACGCATCGCGCCGAACCCGGTGCCGGTCGCGGTGCCGCTGACCTCGCCGCTGTATGCCAAGTACGCGCAACCCTATCTGACGGCGGCCCAGCAGGCCCGCGTCAGGACCGTGACGGCCGGCTATCGCGCTACGGACTTCGGCACGCGTAACTCGCAGACCATCACCGACACCAAGCACATCGTGCTGGGCGGCGAAGCCGATATCGGCTCCTGGAACATCAACGGCGCGGTCACCTGGTCGCAGAACGCGCTGGACGAGCACTACATCGGTGGCTACTTCAAGGCCGCCGAGTTCACCAGCCTGATCGCCTCCCAAGCGCTGGATCCGTTCGTGCCCTCGGGCAACCAGAGCGCGGCCACGCAGCAGCAGATCCGTGACTCGATCTACCACGGCAGCATCCGCACCGCATCCACGACGATGAAGGGCGGCGACATCCGCGCCTCCGGTGACCTGTTCACGCTGCCGGCCGGTGCCGTCAACTTGGGCGTCGGTGCAGACCTGCGCAACTACCACTACAAGCAGACGCCGTCCGCCGACGCGGTCAATGGCGTGATCTACAACTTCTCAGCCAACCCGCAGTACGACCTGTCGCGCGACAACTACGGCGTGTTCGCTGAAACGCTGATCCCGGTCATCAAGGGCCTGGAAGCCAACGCCTCGCTGCGCTACGACACCATCAGCAAGATCAAGGATTCGGTGAACAACCGCGATTTCGGCAAGACCGAGAGCGCGGCGACCTACAAGCTCTCCGCCCGCTACCAGGTCTCCAACCGGCTGCTGCTGCGCGGCTCCTACGGCACCGGCTTCAAGGCGCCGAACATGCTGGACATCGCCCAGCCGCTCGTCAGCAACGGCGTGACCGCCGCCAACTATGACTGCCCGTTCCCTGGCGACGGCAGCGGCTCGCCCCCGTGCAAGCCCGGCAAGGCCCAGTACACCCAGCTGAGCGGTGGCAACGAGAATCTGAAGCCCGAGAAGTCCAAGCAGGGCACCATCGGCTTCCGCTTCGAGCCCACCAGCAACTTCTCGGTGGCCGCAGACTACTGGCAAGTCAAGCTGCGCGACGCGGTCAGTGGCGTGTCGGCCGATCAGGCCTTCGGCAACCCAACGCAGTACGCCTCGCTGTTCACGACCTACCAGCAGCCGGCTGAACAACAGCCCTTCTATGCGTTCGAGGCCCTGTCCACCAATATCGGCAAGGCCATCAACAAGGGCATCGACTGGGAATTCGCCGGCCGCACCAACATCGAGGGCCTGGGCCGCCTGACCACGTCGCTGAGCGGCACCTACCTGATCGAATCGTCGTACACCCGCCCGGGCACGAGCGACGACTTCACCGACAGCATGGGCCACTACGGCGAGAACAGTGCCGTGTCGTTCCGCAACATCTTCACTGCGCAAACCTCGCTGCAGACCGGCGCGTTGACGAACACGCTGACGTTCAAGTACCGCTCCGGCTACCTGGACAAGCGGCAGACCGTGCGCGACCTGTCCACGGGCAAGAACACGACCATCCAGCTGACCGTGCCCGAGTACTTCACGTTCGACTACCAGGGCATCTACAAGTTCAACAAGGCCGCGGAAGTGCGCCTGGGCGTGATCAACCTGTTCAACGCAAAGCCGCCGCTGACGCTGCGCGATTCGTCCGGCCACCAGGTCGGCTACGACCCGCGCTACGCCAGCCCGATGCTGCGCACCGTCTACGTCTCCGGCAGCTACAACTTCTGATGACGAGGCAGTCTCGCGCTGCCGTAATCCAAGGCCCGCTTCGGCGGGCCTTTTTCATTGGCACGGGCGCCTGCTCGACAATGCCGGGCTCCACTGCGCCCTACCCATTTCGTTTCGATGCTCGCTGAAATCCTCATCATCGGCGCCGGCCCCGCCGGCAGTGCCTGCGCTCGTGTGCTGGCTCGCGCCGGCATCGACGTGCTGCTCGTCGACCAGCACCCCCCCGGCCGAGACAAGACCTGCGGCGATGGACTGATCCCCGACGCCCACAAGGCGCTGGCCCGCCTCGGGCTGCTGGACGAGGTCATGCGCCGGGCGCAGCCGGTGGCCCATGTGGGCTGCATCGGGCCGCGCGGCGGGCGCATCGACGTCCCGGGGTCGCTGGCCGTGCTGCCGCGGCGCGAGCTGGACGCGCTGCTGCTGCAGGCCGCCCGCGACGCCGGAGCGCGCTTCGAGCAGGCGCGCTTCGAGGCGCCGCTGGAAGCTGACGGCCGCGTGATCGGTGCGCGGCTGAAAAAGGGCGACGAGATCGTTGAGGTCCACGCGCGCTGGGTCGTGCTGGCGACCGGCGCCGTGCCCAAGGCCCTGAGCGCGGCCGGCATGTGCGAGCGCCACACGCCCAGCGGCGTGGCCCTGCGCGGTTATGTGAAGGCGCCGCAGATGGTCGGCAGGATCAAGGCGCTGGAAGTCGTCTGGGACAAGTCGGTGCGGCCGGGCTATGGCTGGATCTTCCCGGCGCCGGACGGCCACTTCAACATCGGCGTCGGCGTGACGGACTCGCACCAGGACCTGGGCGGCAAGGGCCGCAAGAAGGACGTCAACCTGCGAGCCATCTTCGACGCCTTCGTCGCCAAGTACGCGCCGGCAGCGGAGCTGATGCGCGTCGGCGAACTGGTGGGCGAGCTCAAGGGCGCGCCGCTGCGCTGCACGCTCAAGGGCGCCAGATGGACGCGCCCGGGCCTGCTCGTCACGGGCGAGGCCGCCGGCTCCACCTATTCCTTCACCGGCGAGGGCATCGGCAAGGCGATGGAGACCGGCATGCTGGCCGCCGACGCCATCCTGGCTCACCGCCAGGACGACGGGGCCGCACGGACCGCCTACGAGGCCGCGCTGACCGCGCTCAAGCCCAAGTTCGACCTCTACGAACGCGCCAACCGCGTCAACGCCCACCCCTGGCTGGCCGACCTGCTGATCTGGCGCGCGAAGAAAAGCCAGCGGCTGCTCAAGCGCATGGCCGGCGTGCTCAACGAGACCAGCAATCCCGGCAATCTCGTCAGCCTGAAGGGACTCTCCAGGCTGTTCTTCGAATGAGGCGTCAGACGCGCTCGATCACCATCGCGATGCCCTGGCCCACACCGATGCACATCGTGCAGAGCGCATAGCGGCCGCCGGTCACTTCGAGCTGGTTGATCGCCGTCGTCGCCAGCCGCGCGCCGCTGGCGCCCAGTGGGTGGCCCAGCGCGATGGCGCCGCCGTTGGGGTTCACGCGGGCGTCGTCGTCCGCCAGGCCGAGGTCGCGCAGCACGGCCAGGCCCTGGGCCGCAAAGGCCTCGTTCAGCTCGATGACGTCCATCTGCGCGAGGCTCAAGCCCGTCAGCGCCAGCACCTTGCGCGTGGCCGGCGCCGGGCCGATGCCCATGATGCGCGGCGCGACACCCGCCGTGGCCATGCCGACGACGCGGGCACGGGGCTTGAGTCCCTGGCGCGCGGCCTCGGCCTCGCTGGCCAGCAGCAGCGCGCAGGCGCCGTCGTTGACGCCGCTGGCGTTGCCGGCCGTCACGCTGCCCTCGGGCTTCACGACGCCCTTGAGCCGGGCCAGCGCCTCCAGGCTGGTCTCGCGCGGGTGTTCGTCCAGCCGCACGCGCAGCGGCTCGCCCTTCTTCTGCGGCACGTCCACGGGCACGATCTCGCGCTCGAAGAAGCCGCGTTGCTGCGCCGCGATGGCCTTCGTCTGCGAAGCCAGCGCCATGCGATCCTGGGCCTCGCGCTCGATGCCGAAATCGGTGGCGACGTTCTCGGCCGTCTCGGGCATGGAGTCGACGCCGTACTGCGCCTTCATCTGCCTGTTGACGAAGCGCCAGCCGATGGTCGTGTCGTAGACGGCATTGGTGCGGCTGAACGCGCTCTCCGCCTTGGGCATCACGAAGGGCGCGCGGCTCATGCTCTCGACGCCGCCGGCGATCATCAGCCCGGCCTCGCCGGCGCGGATGGCGCGCGCGGCCGTGCCGATGGCATCCAGGCCCGAGCCGCACAGGCGGTTCACCGTGCTGCCCGGCACCTCCACCGGCAGGCCGGCCAGCAGGGCCGCCATGCGCGCGACGTTGCGGTTGTCCTCGCCGGCCTGGTTGGCGCAGCCGTAGATGACGTCGGCCACCTGGGCCCAGTCCACGCCGGCATTGCGCGCCATCAGCGCCTTGATGGGCAGGGCGCCGAGGTCATCCGCGCGGATGGAGGACAGCGCGCCGCCGTAGCGGCCGAAGGGCGTGCGGATGGCGTCGCAGATGAAGGCTTGGGTCATTTCAGGTAGGGGCTGACGCGATAGCGTTCGCCGCGGTGGTGTTGATCGAGCCGGTCCAGCAGCGCGACGACGGCGCGGCGGTCCCAGCGCGCCAGCCACTCGAAGGGGCCGGCGGGGTAGTTGACGCCGAGCTTCATCGCCGCGTCGGCGCCGGCCTCGTCGCAGACACCCTGTTGCACGGCATCGGCGGCCTCGTTGATCAGCATCGCGATCGTGCGCGCCACGATGAGGCCTGGCACGTCGGCCACGGCGCGCGGCGTCAGGCCCAGCAGGGTCAGCCAGCTCGCGGTCGCCGCGTCGCCGGCATAGGCGATGTCGCCCGATGCGGCCAGCGGCAGGTCGAAGACGGCCGCGCCGCGCGCCAGCTCGGCCGCACGGCGCCCGTCGGTCAGGCGCAGCTGGCGGCCGTCGACGCTGAGGCCGATCCAGTCGCCGTCCAGCTCGCGCACCGCTTCGGGCAGCGCGGCGGCAAAGCGTTCGGCCGCCGGCCCGCGGCCATGCACGACGATCTGCGCCGCCGCCGGTCGGGGCAGGTTCACGGCCGGCAATGCCGGCGCTCCGTCGGGGTAGCGGTAGAAGCCCCGCCCGCTCTTGCGCCCGAGGAAGCCGGCATCCACCAGCTCCTGCTGCACCAGCGACGGCGTGAAGCGACGGTCGAAGAAGTTGGCGGCGAACACCGAGTTCGTCACCGCGAAATTGGTGTCGTGGCCGATCAGGTCCATCAGCTCGCAGGGGCCCATGCGGAAGCCGGCGGCACGCAGGCAGGCGTCGATCAGCTCCGGCGCGGCCGCGCGGTCCTGCAGCAGCATCAGCGCCTCGGCGTAGTAAGGCCGGGCGATGCGGTTGACGATGAAGCCCGGCGTGGAGCGCGCATGCACGGCCGTCTTGCCCCAGCGCGTCGCCAGGTCGAACACGGCCTGCGCCACCTCGGGCGCCGTGCCCAGGCCCGACACGACCTCGACCAGCTTCATCAACGGCACCGGGTTGAAGAAGTGCATGCCGACCAGGCGCTCGGGCTTCTGCATGCCACGCGCCAGCGCCGTGACCGAGATGGACGAGGTGTTGGTCGCGATGACCGCCTCCGGCGGCAGCAGCGCCTCCAGCTCGGCGAACAGCGCGCGCTTCAGGTCCAGGTTCTCGACGATGGCCTCGATGGCCAGCTCGGCCGGCGCGGGCGCGTCCACCGGCGTGATGCGGGCCAGCGTGGCCGCCGCGGCGTCGGCCGTCAGCCGGCCCTTGGCCACCAGGCCGTCCAGCGTCTGTGCCAGCTTGGCCTTGGCGGCCTCCGCGGCGCCGGCGCGGCTGTCGTAGAGCTGCACGGCGTGGCCGGCCTGGGCGGCCACCTGGGCGATGCCGGCGCCCATCAGGCCGGCGCCGACGACGAGGATGCGGGAGTCGTTCAGGGTCATTCGGGAGGCGTCCAGTTGGGCTTGCGCTTGCCGAGGAAGGCCGCGAAGCCTTCGCGGGCCTCGGGTGTCGTGCGCACGCGGGCGATGGTCTGCGCGGTCAGCTCGCGCACCTCGGCCGTCACCGGGCCGACCGCGAAGCGCGCATAGAGCTGCTTGATCTCGGCCTGGGCGTTCGGGCCGCAGGCGAGCAGGTCGGCGATGAGGGCCTCGACGGCGGTGTCCAGGCCCTCGGCCGGCACGACGCGCTGCACGAGCCCCACGCGCAGCGCCTCGTCGGCGCCGATGCGCGTGGCCGTCAGCGCCAGGCGGCGCGCCTCGCGCAGGCCGACCGCGTTGACGAGGTGGGGGCCGATGACGGCCGGCAGGATGCCCATGCGCGCCTCGCTGACCGAGAAGCTCGCGGCCTCGGACGCGACGGCCATGTCGCAGGCGCACACCAGGCCCACGCCGCCGCCCAGGGCCGCGCCCTGCACGCGGGCCAAGGTCGGTTTCGGGCATTCGGCGATGCGCGCCAGCATGGCCGAGAAGCGCCGCGCATCGGCGCGGTTGTCGTCCTGCGAGGCCGCAGCGGCGCGCTGCATCCACTGCAGGTCGGCACCGGCGCTGTAGTGCTTGCCCGCGCCGGCCAGCACGATGGCGCGCACGCCGGCGTCGGCGCCGAGCAGCGCGAAGGCCGCGTCCAGCTCGGCGATCAGCGTCTCGTCGAAGGCATTGAACACGGCCGGCCGGTTCATCGTCAGCACGGCGACGCCGCTGTCCCGGCGTTCGAGATCGAGGGAGGTCCACGAGGGCATCCCGGCATTCTGCACTTTTCCCGACCGATCGGTCGATTGAGCCATTCGGACGCCCCAGGCCGCCATTCGCCGCAAGCCGCTCCCGCCCGCACATGGCACCCCTAGACTCGCCCGCCATGCCCTCCCTGCTCAACGCCCTGCATTGCCGCCAGTGGCTCTACCCCGGCCCGATGCGCGTATTCACGCCCGAGGAGATGGCCCAGGCGGGCATGCAGCCCTGGCCGGTGGCGGTCGACAGCTATGTGGCCATCAACCTGCTGGTGTTGCTGCCGGCGATGCTGTTCACCAGGCAAGGCACCGGCTGGGCCACTCAGGCGCTCTGGTGGGGGCTGTGGTGCGCACTTGCGGTCGCCGTGCTGCTCATCGCCCGCGCGCTGTGGCGGCGGCCAACGCGGCACCGGCTGAACCTGTACTGCTACGCGACGGCACTGACGCTCGCAGCGGCGGGCATCCTGTTGGGCAAGAACGGCTTTCGCGACTGGGTGCTGCGCGAGAACGTGACCCTCATCGCCTGCATGACCGGCGTGCTCAGCGCCTGGTGGATGCTGACGGTGTTTCGCGTGCACCAGATCGAAGCCCGGCTGCGCGAGCTGCACGACCAGGACGCCGCGCTGCGCCTGTCCACCCGCCTGGCCGCCGCGCAGATCCAGCCCCATTTCCTGTTCAACACGCTGGCCTCGCTGCAGCACTGGGTGGACACGCGGGACGAGCGCGCCGCGCCGCTGCTGCGCGACTTCACGGCCTATCTGCGCGCCACGCTGCCGATGTTCGAGCGCGAGCTGCAGCCGCTGGCCGACGAGATCGAGATGGTGCGCCGCTACCTGGCCATCATGCAGGCCCGGCTCGGGCCGCGGCTGGGCTTCGCCATCGCCGTGCCCGCCGATGCCACGACACAACTGCCGCCGGGCATCGTGCTGACGCTGGTGGAAAACGCGATTGCCCATGGCATCGAACCGCAGCTGCGCGGCGGCCGCATCGCCATCGCCGCCCACCGCGACGGCGAGCGCCTCGTGCTGACGGTGCGCGACGACGGCCCCGGCCTCGCGCCCGGCTGGGCCGAGGGCGTGGGCCTGGCCAACACGCGCCGCCGCCTGCTGCAGGCCCACCCCACGGCCACCCTGGCCCTGACCGACGCCCACCCCGGCTGCCTCGCCACCTTGACGCTATGAGCGCCGCGCCGGGCCACCCCAAGCAAGCTCGCTCCCGCTCGGCGGGACAGGCCGCAGGCCGAAGGGTGCACCAATGATCCCCATCACCGCCCTGATCGCCGACGACGAGGAAGCCCCCCGCGAGCAACTGCGCGCCGCGCTCGCGCGCCTGTGGCCCGAGCTGGCCATCGTCGCCGCCAGCAGCAACGGCGCCGAAGCCTGGGACGACTGCCTCGCGCACGAGCCTGCCATCGCCTTCCTCGACATCCGCATGCCCGGCCTGACCGGCCTGGAGGTCGCACGCCGGCTCGCCGCGCTGGCCGCGCCGCCGCTGATCGTCTTCGTGACGGCCTACGACGACCATGCGCTCGCGGCCTTCGAGGCCGGCGCGGTGGACTATGTGCTCAAGCCGGTCGACGACGCGCGCCTGGCCCAGACCCTGGCTCGGCTGCGCGCCCGCACCAGCCAATCCACGGCGCCAGACACTGCCGCGCTGGCGCGCCTGCTCGCCGGCCTCGCGCCGGCCCGGCCCGCGCCGCGGCCCATCCAGGCCGGCGTGGGCCGCGAGGTCGTGCTGATCCCGCCGGAGGAGATCGTCTACTTCGAGGCCGACCAGCGCTACACCCGCGTCGTCCACCAGGGCGGCGACGCGCTGATCCGCACGCCGCTGCGCGAGCTGCTGACCCAGCTCGACCCCGAGCAGTTCTGGCAGATCCACCGCAGCGTGCTCGTCAACAGCCGCTGCATCGCCCGCGCCATCCGCGTGGACGAGGGCACGATGGTCGTCACGCTGCGCGGGCGCGACGAGAGGCTGCCGGTGTCGCGCCAGTTCCAGGGGCTGTTCAAGGGGCAGTAGCCAGGGCAAACCCGCCCCGCAACCCGGGGGTGGGCCAGCACGCTGCGGCGGGCCGCTTTCACAATCGCCGCCTGCCCCGTCAACCCCAAGTCCCGGGAGCGCCCCGAGGCTCAGCCGCCATGTCCAGCCCCCTGCCCGCGCCGCGCTTCGACCACTTCTACCGCTACGAGGAGCTGACCGCCCTGCTCTTCGCCTATGCGGAGGCCCGCCCCAACCTCGTGTCGCTGCGCTCCATCGGCAAGAGCTACGAGGGCCGCGACATCTGGGTCGTCGTCGTCACCAACCTGGCCAGCGGCATGGACCTCGACAAGCCGGCCCTCTGGGTGGACGGCAACATCCACGCGGCCGAGCTGACCGCGTCCACCACCTGCCTCTACTACCTGCACCAGCTGCTGAAGGAACACGGCGGCACGTCGCCCGAGGCCGCCCAGGTCAACCGCCTGCTGGACACGCGCACCGTCTACCTCGTGCCGCGCCTGAACCCCGACGGCGCCGAGCTGGCCCTGGCCGACCGGCCGCGCCACATCCGCAGCTCGACCCGGCCCTACCCCTATACCGAGGAGCCGGTCGACGGCCTGACCCTCGAGGACATCGACGGCGACGGCCGCATCCTGACGATGCGCGTGCCCGACCCCCACGGCGGCTACAAGAAGCACCCCGCCGACCCGCGGCTGATGGTGGCGCGCGAACCCGGCGAGCAGGGCGGCGACTACTACCGCCTGATCCCCGAGGGCTTCATCAAGCACCACGACGGGCTGAGCTTCAAGATCAACCCCGACCGCGAAGGCCTGGACCTGAACCGCAACTTCCCCGGCGAATGGCGCCAGGAGTACCAGCAGCTCGGCGCCGGCCCCTACCCGACCAGCGAGCCCGAGGTGCGCGCGATGGTCGACTTCATCACCGGCCACCCCAACATCGGCGCGGCCATCAGCTTCCACACCCACAGCGGCGTCATCCTGCGACCCTGCGGCACGCGCAGCGACAAGGACATGACGCCCGAGGACCTGTGGCTGTTCCAGCAGTTCTCGGCGCTGGGCGAGAAGCACAGCGGCTATCCGGCCGTCAGCATCTACGAGGAATTCCGCTACCACCCCAAGGACGTCGTCACCGGCACGCAGGACTGGGTCTACGAGCACCTGGGCGCGCTGTTCTGGGTCGTCGAGCTGTGGTCGCCGAACCGGGAGGCCGGCGTCGAGGTCGAGAAATGGATCGACTGGTACCGGACCCACCCGGTCGAGGACGACCTCAAGCTGCTGAAGTGGAGCGACGAGCACTGCGGCGGCAAGGCCCATGTCGACTGGACGCCCTTCCAGCATCCGCAGCTGGGCGCCGTCGAGATCGGCGGCTGGGACAAGATGAACTACTGGCGCAACCCGCCGCCGGCCCTGCGCGAGCGCGAGGCCGCGCGCTTCCCGCCCTGGCTGACCCAGGTGGCGATGAGCCTGCCGCAGCTGGAGCTGGTCCGCACCGAGGTGCGTGCGCTGGGCCCCGACATGTGGCGCGTGCGCCTGGCCGTCGCCAACGCCGGCTATCTGCCGGCCTATGTGACGCAGCGCGCGCTGGAGCGCAAGACCGTGCGCGGCGTGATGTTCGAGATCCACATGCCCTCGGGCGAGCCCGGCATCAGCCTCGTCAGCGGCAAGGAGCGCATGGAAGGCCCCCAGCTCGAAGGCCATGCACCCAGGCAGAGCCAGCTCGCCTTCCTGCCCGACAAGCACGCCACCGGCGACCGCGCGGTGGCCGAATGGGTCGTGCGCGCGCCGGTGGGCACGCGGCTGGCGCTGAGCGCGAGCGCGGAGCGGGCGGGGGTGGTGAGGACGGAGGTGGTGCTGGACTGAGAGCTTGAGAGTCTTTCACCCATGCCCGCCTTGCACGCCAAAACTCTCAAGCTCTGAGGCCCGGGCTTCAGCCGACCGGACGCTCGTTCTCCTGCGCCGCCTGCAGCGCCTCGCGCCACAGCCGCGCCGGGATGAAGCTGCGCAGCTGCTCCATGGCCTTGTCGATCAGCGCCGGGTGCAGGCCGTGGTCCAGGTGGGGCAGCAGGTCGGCGGTCACGTCGGCGCCGAGGTCGACCAGGGCCTGGGCCGCGTCGACGACGTGGCGGTAGGGGAAGCGCCTGTCCTCCAGCCCGTGCAGCAGGTGCACGCAGACGTCCTGCGGCGCGGCCTCGGGCCGTGCGAGATAGCCGCCGGCAAAGGCGAGCACGCGCCCGACCAGGGCCGCCTCGGCCTGCACGGCCTCCAGCGCCAGCAGCGCGCCGTCGCCGACGCCGGCCAGGGCCACGCGCTGCCAGGGCAGGTCGAGCTTGCGCGCCTCCAGGCGCAGGCGGTCCAGCAGATGCGGCAGCGCGGCCGCCACCGCGTCGGGGCTGGGCTGCTCGCCGGGCCACCAGCGGCAGCGGCCCTCGGCGTCGCGCAACGGCGGGTGCACGGTCAGCGTCGCGGCCTGGGGGTATTGGCCCTGCAGGGCCGCGGCCAACGGCGCCAGCGTGTCGGGGCCGTCGGGGGCGATGCCGCTGTCGGGCAGCAGCACGAAGAGCAGGTCGGTGGGGCCGGCTTCGGCAGGGGAGGTCATGGCGGAATTGTGGGCCGTCCGGGCTATCCTGCGGCGGTTTCTGCCACCGAGCCCCTCCCGATGGAATTGAACGTCAATGGCAAAGACTTGGCCCTGCCCGAGGTCGCGAGCGACCCCGCGATGCCGCTGCTGTGGGCGCTGCGCGATGGCCTGCAGCTGACCGGCACCAAGTTCGGCTGCGGCATCGCCGCCTGCGGCGCCTGCACCGTGCATGTGGACGGCCAGGCCGTCCGGTCCTGCGTGACGCCGCTGGGCAGCGTGCAGGGCAAGGCCGTCACCACCATCGAAGGCCTGGGCAGCCCCGGCCACCCGCATGCCGTCCAGCTCGCCTGGCTGGCCGAGCAGGTGCCGCAGTGCGGCTACTGCCAGAGCGGCATGCTGATGGCGGCCGCGGCGCTGCTGGCGAAGAACAGCAACCCCGGCGACGCCGACATCGACGCCGCGATGACCAACCTCTGCCGCTGCGGCAGCTACCCGCGCGTGCGGGCGGCGATCAAGCAGGCGGCCAAGGGAGTCAGGGCATGAAGCGCCGCACGCTGCTGTTGACCGGCCTGGGCGCGGCGGGCGCCCTCATCGTCGGCTGGGGCGCGCTGCCGCCGCGCTCGCGCCTGGGCGCCAGGGAGCTGCTGCCGCCGGTCGACGGCGAGGTCGCGCTGAACGGCTGGATCAAGATCGCCGCGGACGGCGGCGTCGTGCTGGCGATGAACCGCAGCGAGATGGGCCAGGGCGTGCACACGGCGCTGGCCCAGCTCGTCGCCGACGAGCTGGACGTGCCGCTGGCGCGCGTGAGCCTGACGCCGGCGGGCCATGACGCCATCTACGGCAATGTCGCGGCGGTGCTGGGCAATATGCCCTTCGGCCCGCGCGACCACGACAGGCCGGCCTACCGGCTGTCGGCCTGGCTGACAGCCAAGATCGGGCGCGAGCTGGGGCTCAACCTGACGGGCGGCTCCTCGTCCACGGCCGATGCCTGGGAGCCGCTGCGCCTGGCCGCGGCGACGGCGCGCGCCCAGCTGCTGGGCGCCGCGGCGCTGAAGCACAAGCTGCCGCTGGCCGAGCTGACGGTCAAGGCCGGCGTCATCCAGCATGGCGGCGCCGCGCTCGGCCACTATGGCGAGGTCGCCGCCGAGGCCGCGCAGACGCCGCCGGGCGAGGTCAGGCTGAAGACCGCCCAGCAGTGGACCCAGATCGGTCAGGCCCGGCCGCGCCTGGACCTGGCCGCCAAGGTGGACGGCAGCGCCCGCTTCGGCCTGGACGTGCGCCAGCCCGGCCAGCTGTTCGCCGCCATCCGCCACTGCCCCGCGCTGGGCGGCGGCCTGGGGCCGGCCAAGGTCGACGCCGTGCTCGCGCGGCCCGGCGTGCTGCGCGTCGTGGCCCTCGGGCCGGTGGCCGGCTCGACGGCCGCCTACGCGGTCGTCGCACTCACGACCTGGCACGCGCTGGAAGCCGCCCGGGCGCTGGACGTGGCCTGGCAGGCGCCCCCCGACGGCGCGCCGGACACCCCCGCCATCCACGCCGCGCTGGAGCGCCGCGCCCGCGCGGCCGATGCCGCCGGCGAGGGCTTCGCCTTCCTGGACCAGGGCGACGCGAAGCGGGCCCTCGCCCAGGCCCCGCAGCACATCGAGGCGGTCTACAGCGCGCCCTATCTCGCCCACGCGACGATGGAGCCGCAGAACTGCACGGCCCAGGTCAAGGACGGCCGCGTCAGGGTCTGGGCGCCGACCCAGGTGCCCGGCCTGGCCCGCGAACTGGCCGCGCGCGTGGCCGGCGTGGCGCTGGACGCGGTGGACCTGCAGGTGACCTATCTCGGCGGCGGCTTCGGCCGGCGCCTGGACATCGACTTCATCGGCCAGGCCGTGCGCGTCGCGATGGAATGCGGCGGCGCGCCGGTGCAGCTGGTCTGGTCGCGCGAGGAGGACACGACGCACGATTTCTACCGCCCCGCCGAGGTGGCCGTGCTGCGCGGCGGCGTGGATGCCGGCGGCGTGACCGCCCTGTCCATCACCGGCGCGGGCGACGCCATCGGGCCGCGCTGGCTGGCACGCATCGCGCCGGGCCGCGCGCCCTGGCTGGATCTGATCAACCGCAACGCCTTCCCCGACGGCCGCGCGCTGGCCGCGCTGACGGCATCCGGCGACGCGCCGGACAAGCCGGCCTCCGAGGGCCTGTTCGACCTGCCCTATGCCATCCCCAACGCCCGCGTGGCCCATGTCGCCACGCGCAGCGGCGTGCCGGTGGGCAACTGGCGCTCGGTCGGGCATTCCCACCACGCCTTCTTCCGCGAGAGCTTCATCGACGAGCTGGCCCACGCGGCCCACGCCGACCCCGCCACGCTGCGGCTGAAGCTGCTGGACGGCCTGCCGCGCCACCAGGCCGTGCTCAGGCGCGCGGTCGAGGCGTCGGGTTGGGGCGCTCCGCTGCCCGAAGGCACGGGCCGCGGCCTGGCCGTGCACGAGAGCTTCGGCAGCGTCGTCGCGCAGGTCGTGGAGGTCGTTGCCGAGCAGGGCCAGCCGCGCGTGAAGCGCGTCGTCTGCGCAATCGACTGCGGCACCGTCGTCAACCCCGGCATCGTCGTGCGCCAGATGGAGAGCTGCGTCGTCTTCGGCCTCAGCGCGGCGCTGCGCGGGCGCATCGACATCGCGGCCGGCGTCGTGCAGCAGAAGAGCTTCCCCGACCTGGGCCTCGTGACGCTGGCCGAGTGCCCGGCCATCGAGACCTATTTCGTGCCCAGCGACGGCCCGCCCACGGGCGTCGGCGAGCCGGGCCTGCCGCCGCTGGCGCCGGCCATCGCGAACGCCTGGTTCGCGCTGACCGGCGAGCGCCGGCGCAGCCTGCCGCTTGTCAGTTAGACCCTGATCTTGAACGGGTTGAAGTCGGTGCCGCGGTCGTAGTGGTCCACGCCTTCGACCCGCTTCAGGAAACGCACGACCCGGGCCGTGGCCGGGTACATCGCGGCCTCCCAGATCGTCTTGAAGAGGTACTGCGTGACGATGACGGCGAACAGCTGCTCGTTGGGCCAGATGCCCGAGAACGCGATCAGGAAGAAGAAGCTGGTGTCGACGAGCTGGCCCACGACGGTGGAGCCGACGATGCGCGCCCACAGGAAGCGGCCCTGGGTCGCGACCTTCATCTTGGCCAGCACGAAGCTGTTGGCGAAGCTGCCGCAGGCGAACGCGATCATCGAGCCGGCGACGATGCGCCAGGTGTTGCCGAACACCGCCTCGACATGGCCCTGGTAGGCGGCCATGAAGTCGTTGCGGGCCGGCGGCAGGTGCACGACGACATAGGCCATGAAGGCCGAGAACACGAGGGCGCCGAAGCCGGCCCAGACGACGCGGCGGTCGCGGCCATAGCCGTAGACCTCGGTCAGGATGTCGCCGAAGATGTAGCTGATCGGGAAGAAGAACAGGTCGGCGCCGAAGGTGACCGTGCCGACGACGGGCAGCGTCAGCTGGGCCGCCTTGGCCGCGCCGATCAGGTTGGAGCACAGCAGCACGCAGACGAAGGCCGCCATGATCAGGTCGTAATACTTGAAGACGCGCGGTTCCTGTGGCATGCGGGCTCCGTTCACACCTTCTCAGGCGTTTTTCGGCTGGGTCAGCCTCAGCAAAGTCTGGTGCAGCTTGGGCGTGTCGATGGGCTTGGTCAGGAAGTCGTTCATGCCGGCCGCGAAGGCGTCGTCGCGCTCGGAGACCAGGGCCGCGGCCGTCAGCGCGACGATGGGCAGCTCGGCGGCGGAGAACTGCTTGCGCAGTTCACGGGTCGCGTCGTGCCCGCCCATGACGGGCATCTGCACGTCCATCAGCACGACGTCGAAGGGCTTGCCGACGCTGGCCGCGGCGCGCACGGCCTCGATGGCCTGGCGGCCGTCGCTGGCCTGGGCGACCTCCATGCCCCATTGCTCCAGCTGGGCCACGGCGATCAGCATATTGACCGGGTGGTCCTCGGCGATCAGCACGCGCCGGCCCTGCAGGCCCGCGCCGCTGCTGCGGGCCTCGCGCGGCTGGTGGGCCAGCGGCGCCGGCGCGGCCGGCAGGGGCAGCTCGGCCCAGAAGGTCGCGCCCTCGCCGGGCCGGCTCTGCACGCCGACCTCGCCGCCCATCAGCGTCGCCAGCTCGCGGCAGATGGACAGGCCCAGGCCGGTGCCGCCGAAGCGCCGCGTGGTGGACTCGTCGGCCTGCGTGAAGGGCTGGAAGAGGCGGGCCTGCTGCTCGGCCGCGATGCCGGGGCCGGTGTCGCGCACCTCGATGTGCACCCACTCGCCGGCGCTGCCCTGGGCGTTGCGCGCCAGCGCCTTCACGCTGACGGTGATGCCGCCGGCCTCGGTGAACTTCAGCGCATTGGTCAGGTAGTTGGACAGGATCTGGCGCGTGCGCAGCGGGTCGCCGAAGACCCAGACGGGCAGGGCCGGGTCGATCTCGAGGGCGAACGTGAGGCCGCGCGCCTGCGCCAGCGTCAGATAGGCCAGGCGGATGGAGCCGAGCAGCTCGCGCAGCGAGAAGGGCTGGGTCTCCAGCGTCAGGCGGCCGGCCTCGATCTTGGACAGGTCGAGGATGTCGGAGATCAGGCCGGACAGGCTCTCGGCGCTGTCCATCATCTGGTTCAGGAACTCGCGCCGCTGCGCCTCGGGGATGTCGGGCTGCTGGGCCAGGCGGCCCAGGCCGAGCAGGCCGTTGAGCGGCGTGCGGATCTCGTGGCTGGTGTTGGCCAGGAAGGCGCTCTTGGCGCGGCTGGCGGCCTGGGCCTCGTCCTTGGCCTGGGCCAGCGCGGCGTCGACGCGGCGGCGCTCGGTGACGTCCTCGATGATCCAGATCGTGCCGCCGCGGCTGGGGTGGGCCGGGTCGACGGCCTGGGCCAGCAGCCGTGCCAGGAAGGTGGAGCCGTCGCGGCGGCGCATCCTGCGCTCGGCCTCGATCTGCTGGCCGGCGGCGAGCTGCGGCCCGAGGTCGCGGCCGACGGCCTGCCAGTCCTCCGTCGAGGGCCAGACGACGCTGCCGTGCTGGCCGACCAGCGCGCCGCGCGTCCAGCCGAACATCGTCTCGACGCAGGGATTGGCCAGCACGAAATGCTGGTCGCGCGTCAGCGCGATGCCGATGGACGCGTTCTCCAGGATGGCGCTGTGCACCAGACGGCTGCGTTCGCTCTCCGAGATGTCGCGCACGAAGGCCACGAGGTATTGCTGCCCGTCCAGCACGAAGGGCGCGACCGACATCAGCATCGGCAACAGGCTGCCATCCTTGCGGCGGAAGGTCATGGGCATGTTGCGGATCACGCCGTTGCGCTGCAGCAGCTCGCGCATCACCAGGCGTTCCGCGGGGTCGGACCAATGGCCGATCTCCTGGAAGCTGCGGCCCAGCACCTCGTCGCGGCTCCAGCCGCTGAGCGCCTCGAAGGCGGGGTTGACCATCGCGAAACGGCCCGTCTCGGCCTCGGACAGCGTGATGACGTCCGGGCTGATCGCGACGAGCTGGGAGAGCAGGCTCTCGCTGCGGCGCATCGCGTCCTGGGCGCGGCTCTGCTCGGTCTGGTCGGTGAAGAAGGTCAGCGTGGCCGGGCCGCTGGCGGTCTCGACGCGCACGCTGGTGGCCTGCACGAGGCGGCGCCGGCGCGACAGCGTGCGCAGCCGGTACTCCGTCACCGGCTGCATCGCGCCGGGCGGCAGGCTCTCCAGGCGCGCGGCCTGCTGGCGCGCGGCCTCGTCGTCGCCCGGCTCGTAGTGGCTGAACAGGTCCTGGCCGATCATGCTGGAGCGCTGCGCATAGCCGAACATGGCCATGGCCGCCGGGTTGGCGTCGACGACGCGGCCCCAGCGGTGCAGCACCAGCGGGCTGGGCGAGCGCCGGAACAGCTCGCGGTAGCGCGTCTCGGTCGCGTGCACGGTCTGCTCGGCGGTGACCTCCTGCGTCACGTCGCGGCCCACGCCCCAGTAGCCGCGGAAATTGCCCTGCGCGTCGAAGCGCGGCTCGCCGCTGATCGACACCCAGCGCGGCGTGCCGTCCACGCCGACGCGGCGCGCCACCATGCCGTGGAAGGGGCGGTGCGATTCGAGGTCGGCGCGGTGGGCGTCGAGCTCGTCGTCGCTCAGGCCCATGCCGTCGATCTCCCACGGCGTCTTGCCGATGCGCGAGCCCAGGTCCAGGCCCGAGCTGCCGGCCCTCTCCTCGGCGATGTGGGTGAAGCGGAACTCGCGGTCCATCTCCCAGTACCAGTCCGCGGCCATGCCGAGCAGGCCGCGGAAACGCGCGGTGCGCTCGTCGGCCTCGGCCAGCGAGCGCTGCAGCATCTTCAGCAGGCCGAAGCCGGCGATCAGGCCCGCGCCGAGCAGGCCGAACTGCATGACGGCGCGCAGCAGCAGGCTGTTCGAGGCCATCGGGTGGGTGGCCCAGCCCAGGGCCTCGGCGCCGGCCAGGCCGGCCAGCGCGCCGCCGGCCAGCAGGGTCAGCACCAGGCCGGAGCGCAGGCCCAGCATGCCGGTGGCGAAGGCGACGACCGGCCCCGCCAGCGCCAGGCACAGCGCCCACAGGCCGACGTCGCGCGACACGGCGACGGCCACCGGCAGCGCGACGACCAGGGCCATCGTCAGCAGCGCCACGGCCTGGCCGGCCTCGCGGCGCGGGCTGCGCGCCAGCACCAGCAGCCGCGCGAAGGCCTGCAGCGAGATCAGCAACGACAGCAGCGGCGGCAGCCAGCCGTCCAGCCACTCGCCCGGCTGGCGCGTGGCCCAGAGCAGCCCGGCGACGGGCAGGAAGACGGGCCCGCAGGCCAGCAGGAAGATGCGCGCCGCATGCCAGCGCATGCTGGTCGCGAGGCGGGCGCGCTGCTGCTCGGGCGGCTCCGCGTGGCCGACCAGGCTGCTGAGGTCGTCGTCGCCGCCGCGGGGCATGCTCAGATCAGGCTGGCGCGGGTGGCTTCGGCCACGGCGCGGGCGCGGGCGGCGAAGTCGGCGCCGCTGCTCGCATAGAGGACGGCGCGCGACGAATTGACGACCAGCGGCGCCGTGCGGCCGGCCGCCTGCACGACGGCCGCGGCATCGCCGCCCTGGGCGCCGACGCCGGGCACCAGCAGGGGCAGCGTGGGCGCGAGCTCGCGCACGCGGGCGATCTCGCCGGGATAGGTCGCGCCGACGACGAGGCCGAGCTGGCCGTTGCGGTTCCACTGCGTCTCGGCGAGCCGGGCCAGGTGCTCGAACAGCCGCGGCTGGCCCGGCACGTCGGCCAGGCGCTGCATCTGCCAGTCGTCGCCGCCCTTGTTGGAGGTGCGGCACAGCAGGATGGCGCCCTTGCCCTCGTAGGCGAGATAGGGCTCGACCGAGTCGAAGCCCATGAAGGGCGACAGCGTGACCGCGTCGGCCCGGTAGCGCTCGAAGGCCTCGCGGGCGTACTGCTCGGCCGTGGAGCCGATGTCGCCGCGCTTGGCGTCGAGGATGACGGGCACGCCGGGCGCGACCGCGTGGATGTGGTCGATCAGCCGCTCCAGCTGGTCCTCGGCGCGGTGGGCGGCGAAGTAGGCGATCTGCGGCTTGAAGGCGCAGACGAGGTCGTGGGTCGCGTCGACGATGGCCGCGCAGAAGTCGAAGATCTTGGCCGCGTCGCCCGCCCAGGCGCCCGGCAGCCTGGCCGGTTCAGGGTCGAGGCCGACGCACAGGCGGGAATGGGAGAGGGCTTGGAGCTGGGCGGTGAAGGTCATGGCGCGGGATTGTCGGGCTTGGCTCGCGACAGCGGCATTGCCGCTTGCCCTCGGCCGGGGCGGGTTCAAACGGACACCATGGTCCGCGCCAGCGCGAACTCGGCGAAGGCATCGGCCGGCAGCGGCCGGCTGAACAGATAGCCCTGCACGGCCTGGCAGCCCTGGCGGCGCAGGAAGGCCAGCTGGCCCTCGGTCTCGACGCCCTCGGCCAGCGTCTGCAGGCCCAGTGCGCCGGCCATGCGGATGACGGCGTCGACGATGGCGCGGTCCTCGGCGTCCTCGGTCAGGTCGCGCACGAAGGACTGGTCGATCTTGAGCTTGCCGACGCGGAACTTCTTCAGATAGCTCAGCGACGAGTAGCCGGTGCCGAAGTCGTCGATGGACAGGCGCACGCCGCGCGCGTCCAGTTCGTTCATGACGGCGATGGCCATCGCGGGGTTGTCCATCGCGGCGCCCTCGGTCAGCTCCAGCTCCAGGCGCCAGGCCGGCACGCCGGTCCCGGCGAGCACGCGGCCGACGAGCTCGGGCAGGTCGTCGTGGCGGAACTGCACGGCCGACAGGTTCACGGCCATGGTCAGCTGGGGCAGGCCGGCTTCGTCCCAGCGGCGCAGCTGCGACAGGGCCTCGCGCAGCACCCACTCGCCGATGGGCAGGATCAGGCCCGAGGCCTCGGCGATGGGGATGAACTCGACCGGCGACACCCAGCCCAGCTCGGGGTGCTGCCAGCGCAGCAGCGCCTCGGCACCGACGATGCGGGCCGCGCCGCCGGCGTCGAGCGCGAACTGCGGCTGGTAGTGCAGGCTGAGCTGCCGGCGCTCCAGCGCGCGGCGCAGCGCGTTCTCCAGCAGCAGCGCGCGCGCCGACTGGGCCTGCATCTCGCTCGTGAAGAAGCGGTAGGCGTTGCGGCCGTCGCGCTTGGCGCGGTACATGGCCGCGTCGGCGCATTTGCACAGCGTGTCGAAATCGTCACCGTCGGTCGGGAACATCGCGATGCCCATCGACGGCGTGACGGTCAGCTCCTGCTGGTCGACCTGGAAGGGCGCGCTGGCCAGGGCCATCAGCTTAGCGGCGAGGTGGGCGGCGCCGGCGACGTCGGTCTGCGGCAGCACGAGGACGAACTCGTCGCCGCCGGTGCGGGCCACGGTGTCCTGCTCGCGCACCGTGCCGCGCAGCCGCGACGCGAGCTGCATGAGCAGCGAGTCGCCGACGCGGTGGCCCAGCGAGTCGTTGACGTTCTTGAAGTGGTCCAGGTCCAGGAAGAGCACGGCCACCGGCTCGTCGTTGCGGCGCGCGATGTCGATGGCCTGGCTGGCGCGGTCGGCCAGCAGATGGCGGTTGGGCAGGCCGGTCAGGCCGTCGAACAGCGCCAGGCGCTGGATGTGGGCCTCGGCGGCCTGCTGCTCGGCCACCTTCTGCTCCAGCGCGGCGACGGTCTGGCTGAGCTGCTGGGTGCGCTGCTCCACCAGCGCCTCCAGCTGGCTCTTGGCGTTGACCAGCTCCTGTTCGACCCGCTTGCGCGCGGTGATGTCCTGCGTGATCCAGATCGAGCCGCGCGACAGGTCGCTGCGGTCGATGGCCTTGCTGCGCACCTCGCACCAGACGGGCGTGCCGTCCTTCCTGCCCAGCAGCATCTCGGCGTGGAAGGACTCGCCGCGCGACAGCGGTTCGTAGCAGAGATCGCCGGCGGCCTTCCAGTCCTCGTCGCTCAGATACCAGGCACGCGACAGCTGGCCGTCCAGCTCGCCGGGGCCGTAGCCGAACAGCTGCTCGAAGGCGCGGTTGCAGCGCGTCACGCGGCGGCCGCGCAGGAAGACGATGCCGACCATCGCGTGGTCGAAGATCAGCTGCTGCTCGGCATGCAGGTCGGCCAGGGCCGCGTCGGCCAGCTTGCGCTCGCTGATGTCGTCGACGATCCAGATCGAGCCGTCGGCCGGGTCGTCGGCGTTGATGAGGCGGCCCGTCAGGTGGGCCCAGAACATGTCGCCGTTCTGGCGCCGCATCATCTGCTCGCCGCGGAAGGTCTCGCCGCTGGACAGCACCGGGTAGGCGCGCGCGCCCAGGCCGCGGGCCTCCTGCGCGGTGGCATAGAGCTCCACGCTGCTGTGGCCGACGGCGGCCTCGGCGCTGTCGAAGCCGTAGATCTCGGCATAGCGCTGGTTGCAGCGCACCAGCTTGCGCGCCTTCACGAAGACGATGCCCACGCCGGCATTGGCCAGGATGACGTCCAGCTCCCGCAGCGCCTGGCTGAGCGCGGGGTTGGTGCTGGAAGGGGGCGCGGAACTCATGTCGCGGAGGGGCGGCAGGCAGTCGGATGTCGGGCCGGAAGGTTGACCGGTTATTGTGTGGTTCCATGCACATCCTGGACACCGAACGCCTGTCGCTGCGTGAATTCACACCGCTAGACGCGCCCTTCCTGCTGCGCCTGGTCAACGAACCGGGCTGGATCCGCAACATCAACGACCCCGGCGTGCGCAGCGTCGACGACGCGCTGGCCTGGGCCGAGGGCCGGCTGTTCACGGCCTACCGTGAACTCGGTCACGGCTTCTGGGCCGTGGTGCGGCGCGAGGACGGCATGCTGGTCGGCATGTGCGGCCTGTTCAAGCGCCCGGCCCTGCCCGAGCCCGACCTCGGCTATGCGCTGCTGGCCGAGCACGAGGGCCGCGGCTATGCGCTGGAAGCGGCACGCGGCTGCGTGGCACATGCGAAGGCCATGCTGGGCTGGCAGACGCTGATGGCCATCACGGCGCTCGACAACCCGCCCAGCATCGCGCTGCTGGGCAAGCTGGGCTTCGTCGAACAGGGTCAGGAACAACTCGACGGCTACAACGAGCCGTCGAGGGTGTTCAAGCTGGCGCTGTAGTCAGTTGGGGACAGAGCTACTCGCTGCGCTCGATCGGTCTGTCCCGCAAAGCCTTCAGATTCGCCTGGCCAGCTCCTGTGCCAGGCCGGTGTAGCCGCCCGGCGTCAGCTTCAGCAGCCGGGCCTTCTCGGCCTTGGGCAGGTCCAGGCCCTCGATGAAGGCGCGGATGGACTCCTGCGTGATGGCTTTGCCGCGCGTCAGCTCCTTGAGCTGCTCGTAGGGGTTGGGCAGGCCGAAGCGGCGCATGACGGTCTGGATGGGCTCGGCCAGCACTTCCCAGGCGGCGTCGAGGTCGGCGGCGAGGGCCGCTTCGTTCACCTCCAGCTTGCCCAGGCCCTTGGCCAGCGAGTCATAGCCCAGCAGCGCATAGCCCAGGCCCACGCCCATATTGCGCAGCACGGTGGAGTCGGTCAGGTCGCGCTGCCAGCGGCTCACGGGCAGCTTCTGGCTCAGGTGGGTCAGCACCGCGCTGGCCAGGCCGAAGTTGCCTTCGGCGTTCTCGAAGTCGATGGGGTTGACCTTGTGCGGCATCGTCGAGCTGCCGATCTCGCCCGCCTTGGTGCGCTGCTTGAAGTAGCCCAGCGAGATATAGCCCCAGACGTCGCGCGCCCAGTCGATCAGGATGGTGTTGGCGCGCGTGAACGCGTCGAACAGCTCGGCCATGTAGTCGTGCGGCTCGATCTGGATCGTGTAGGGGTTGAACGTCAGCTTCAGCTGCTTCTCGATGACGGCCTTGGAGAAGGCTTCCCAGTCGTGGCGGGGCCAGGCCGACAGATGGGCGTTGAAGTTGCCGACCGCGCCGTTCATCTTGGCCAGCGGCTTCACGGCCGCGATGCGAGCGCGCGCCGTCTGCAGGCGGGCCACGACGTTGGCGATCTCCTTGCCCACCGTCGTCGGGCTGGCCGTCTGGCCATGGGTGCGGCTCAGCATCGGCACGGCGGCGAACTGGTGGGCCATCCTGCGCAGCGTCGCGACGATGCCGTCCAGCGCCGGCAGCATGACCTCGTCGCGCGCGGCCTTGAGCATCAGCGCGTGGCTGGTGTTGTTGATGTCCTCGCTGGTGCAGGCGAAGTGCACGAACTCCGAGGCCGTCAGCAGCTCGCCGTGCACGGATGTATTGCCCTCGAAGCTGCGCTTGATCCAGTATTCGACCGCCTTCACGTCGTGGTTGGTCGTGCGCTCGATGGCCTTGATCTCCTCCGCGTCGGCCTCGCTGAACTTCTTCACGAGGCGGCGCAGGCGCGCGCGCGCGGCGCTGCTCAGCGGCTTGAACTCCTTGAAGCCGGCGTCCGACAGCGCGATGAACCACTCCACCTCGACCTGCACGCGGCGGTGCATCAGCCCGTACTCGGACAGCAGCGGGCGCAGCGCACTCACCTTGGCGGCATAGCGGCCGTCCAGCGGCGACAGGGCACTGATCGGGTTGAAGTCGGTGGTGGTCATGGCAGCCGGGCGGATCGTGGAAAACCCGCGATTCTAGTTTTTGGCGTTCGCTGGGGAACTTGGCCCGCTCTTCGTCGGCCGGATGCGTCGGGATCGCGACGGACCGGCCGACACTCTGGGGGTGCCGCGCGTGACTGGCAACCCCTGCTTCCCAGGCCCTGTCGGCCCGACCCGACAGGGCTTTTTCACGGCCGGTCCGAAGGGGGCCGCTGGCTAGAATCGTTTCGACCTGTGACCCCGTTGTTTGCCTCTATGACCGCGATGAAGTTGATCGGATCTCTCGCCAGCCCCTATGTGCGCAAGGTGCGCATCGTGATGGCCGAGAAGAAGCTCGATTACCAGCTGGTGCTCGAAGACGTCTGGGGCAGCGACGCCATCCTGAAGATGAACCCGCTGGGCAAGGTGCCCTGCCTGGTCATGGAGGGCCAGGACTCGATCACCGGCGCCGTGTTCGACTCGCGCGTCATCGTCGAATACGTGGACACGCTGTCGCCGGTGGGCAAGCTCATCCCCGAGCGCGGCCGCGAGCGCTGCGAGGTGCGCACCTGGGAGGCCCTGGCCGATGGCCTGGTGGACGCCGCCGTCCTCGTGCGCCTCGAGCGCACCTGGGCGCAGCGCCCGCCGGAGCAGCGCAGCCAGGCCTGGATCGACCGCCATGTCGTGAAGGTGAACGCCGCGCTGGCCGCGATGAGCCAGGGCCTGGGCGAGAAGGCCTGGTGCTCGGGCAACCATTTCTCGCTGGCCGACATCGCCGTCGGCTGCGCGCTGGGCTGGCTGGAGTTCCGCTTCCCCGAGATCGGCTGGCGCGAGGCCCACCCCAACCTGGCCCGCCACATGGACAAGCTCTCGCAGCGCCAGAGCTTCATCGACACGGCGCCATCGGCGCCCATACCGGCCTGATCAGGCGATCAGCAGTTCGCGCGAGCGGACGTGCAGCAGGCGCACCAGGCGCCAGATGCGGCGTTCGATCTCGGCGACCTCCAGCTTCCACAGCATCGCGATCTCGGCCAGCAGCAGGCCCTGGGCCAGCAGCGTCAGCAGATGGCGGCTGGCCTGGTCGATCTGGCGGCCGGCGGGGCTGGCGTCCAGCGCGGCCGCGGCCTGGCGCGCGGTGGCCAGCGGGCTGCGCTCGATGCCGAAGGCGGCCAGCGCCTGGCGCGCGAGCTGGGGGCTGAGCATCGCGCGGCGCTCGTGCAGGCGCGCCAGCGCCTGCGCGAGGCTGCTGCCGCTGCCGTCGTCGACGTGATAGGCGTTGGCGCCGGCGCTCAGCGCCGCGAACAGCTGCAGGTCGTCGGCCGTCGGCGTCAGCAGCAGCAGCTGGGGCCGCACCGGCAGGCGGCCGAGTTCGTGGGCTACGCGCATCGCATGGCTGTCCACCAGACGCAGGTCGCTGGCGACGATGTCGGGCGCCAGCGTGGCGAGTTCGTCCAGCGCATCGGCCAGCAGGGCCTTGCTGCCGCAGAGCCGGACGCCACCGGCCTGCAACAGCAGCGAGCGCGTGCGCTGCAGCACGGGCTCGCCATGGCGGAGGAGGTAGACGGTGGGCATGGCGGGAGCGGCACTGGGGACCGCCGCGCATTGTGCGCGTTCCGGCCCTCTCCCCCCTAGTTCGTAGGCGCCACCCCCCGCATCCCGGCGGGGGCAGAACCTGTTCAAGGTCTCAGGCGGCCCGCTCGATGCGGCCCTGGGGCGAGAAGCTGTGCGCGCTGGCCAGCGGCCAGTAGACGCGGAAGGTGTTGTGCGGCAGCTCGCCGCGCAGCACGGCGCCGGGCTCGACGAAGGGCAGCAGATTGGCCAGCAGCCTCACCTCGTGCTTGTCGAGCCGATGCACGATGTGCTGGGCCGTGATCTCCTGCGGGTGGCACAGGCCGGCGGCCTCGACGAGCTCCTTCAGCGCCTTCAGCGTGCCCTGGTGGAAGTTGGCGACGCGCTGGGCCTTGTCGGGCACGACGATGGCGCGCTGGCGCTGCGGGTCCTGCGTGGTCACGCCGGTGGGGCAGTGGCCGGTGTGGCAGGCCTGGGCCTGGATGCAGCCGAGGGCGAACATGAAGCCGCGCGCCGCGTTGCACCAGTCGGCGCCCAGGGCCATCAGGCGCACGATGTCGAAGGCCGTCGTGACCTTGCCGGCGCAGCCGATCTTGATCTGGTCGCGCAGGTTCAGGCCGACCAGCGTGTTGTGCACCAGCAGCAGGCCCTCCTGCAGCGGCGCGCCGACGTTGTTCGTGAACTCCAGCGGCGCCGCGCCGGTGCCGCCCTCGGCGCCGTCGACGACGATGAAGTCCGGCGTGATGCCGGTCTCCAGCATGGCCTTGCAGAGCGCGAACCACTCCCAGGGGTGGCCGATGCAGAGCTTGAAGCCGGTGGGCTTGCCGCCCGACAGGTTCCGCAGCCGGTCGATGAACTGCATCATCTCGATCGGCGTCGAGAAGGCGCTGTGGCGGGCCGGCGAGATGCAGGCCTGGCCGGCCGGCACGCCGCGCGCGGCGGCGATCTCCGCGGTGACCTTGGGGCCGGGTAGCACGCCGCCGTGGCCGGGCTTGGCGCCCTGGCTGAGCTTGAGCTCGATCATCTTGACCTGCGGGTCGGCCGCGGCGGCCTGGAACTTGTCGGCGCTGAAGGAGCCGTCATCGTTGCGGCAGCCGAAATAGCCCGAGCCGATCTCCCAGATCAGGTCGCCGCCGTGCACGCGGTGGTGCACGCTGATCGAGCCCTCGCCGGTGTCGTGGGCGAAGCCACCGATCTTGGCGCCCTTGTTCAGCGCCAGGATGGCGCGGGCGCTGAGCGCGCCGAAGCTCATCGCCGAGATGTTGAAGACGCTGGCCGAATAGGGCTGGGCCCGGCCGGCGCCGATGGTGATGCGGAAGTCGTGGCCGAGCAGGTGGGTGGGCGCCAGCGAATGGTTGATCCACTCGTAGCCGCGCGCGCCGACGTCGAGCTGGGTGCCGAAGGGGCGCTGGTCGGGGTCGCCCTTGGCGCGCTGGTAGACGATGGAGCGCTGGGCGCGCGAGAACGGCGCGGCGTCGTTGTCGCCCTCGACGAAATACTGGCGGATCTCGGGCCGGATGAACTCGAACAGGAAGCGCAGATGGCCGATGACGGGGTAGTTGCGCAGGATGGAGTGGCGCGTCTGGCGTGCGTCGCGCAGGCCCAGCAGCGTCAGCGCCAGGAAGAGCAGCGCGAACAGGCCGTCGCCGATGCCGGCCGTCCAGCTGGCGGCGAAGTACAGCGCCAGCGCGCCGCAGCACATCCAGGTCAGATAGCGCAGCGGCAAGTGCTCGTTGAGGCGTCGCAACCAACCGGGCCAAGCAAGCATGAGGCGTCCTCGCAAACCATGACCGGCGGATGCTAAGCGAGGAGTCTGCACAATCGGCCCGCATCAATCCCGCAAGGCAGGTCCGATGAAATCCGTGTTCTCCGCGATGGGCTGGCTGTTCTCCAAGGCCTGGTGGCTGCTCGACGGCACGCGCCGGGCGCTGATGAACCTGCTCGTGCTGCTGCTCGTCGTCGCCGTCGCGGCGGCCCTGCTGTCGCGCGGCCCGAGGCCGCTCGCCGACAAGACCACGCTGGTGCTCAAGCTCGACGGCGATCTCGTCGAGCAGTTCTCCGGCAGCCCGCGCGAGCAGCTGGTGGCCCAGGCCGAAGGCCGCGGGATGCCGAAGCAGACGCGGCTGCGCGACGTGCTCGCCGCGCTCGACACGGCCGCCCGCGACGACAAGATCGGCGCCGTGCTGCTGGACGTGGAGGAGCTGCAGGGCGCCGGCCAGGCCGGCCTGCACGAGGTGGGCGCGGCGCTGCAGCGCTTCCGCAAGGCCAGCGGCAAGCCGGTGCTGTCCTATGCCGACAACTACAGCCAGCGCGGCTATTTCCTGGCCGCCCAGGCCGGCGAGGTCTATCTGCACCCCATGGGCATGGTCATGCTGGAGGGCTTCGGCCGCTGGCGCACCTATTACAAGGACGCGCTGGACCGCCTGGGCGTGACGGCCCACGTCCTCAAGGTGGGCACCTACAAGAGCTTTGCCGAGCCCTACACGGCCAACGGCCCCAGCGCCGCGACGCAGGAGGCCGAGGGCCTGGTCTATGGCGAGCTGTGGAGCGGCTTCACGGCCGCCATCGAGACCGCGCGCAAGCTCGACGCCGGCAGCATCGCCAAGGGCATAGCCGAGCTGCCGCAGCGCCTCGCCGCGGTCAAGGGCGACCCGGCCCAGCTGGCCCTGCAGGCCAGGCTGGTGGACGGGCTGAAGACGCGCGACCAGATGCGCGAGCTGCTGACGGCCAAAGGCGCCCGGGATGAGCAGAGCAAGAGCTTCCGCCAGGTCTCGCTGGCCGACTACCTGGCCTATGTGAAGGACGCCGGCACGCCGAACGGGCTGCAGCCGGGGCTGGGCGTCGTCGTGGCCGAGGGCGAGATCGTCGACGGCGACGTGGGCCCGGGCCGCATCGGCGGCGACTCGACGGCGCGCCTGATCCGCAAGGCCCGCGAGAACGACGCCATCAAGGCCGTCGTGCTGCGCGTCAACTCGCCCGGCGGCAGCGCCTTCGCGTCCGAGGTCATCCGCCGCGAGCTGGAGCTGACGCGCCGGGCCGGCAAGCCGGTGGTCGTGTCCATGGGCGACGTGGCGGCCTCGGGCGGCTACTGGATCTCGATGAGCAGCGACGCCGTCATCGCCGACCCCGGCACCGTCACCGGCAGCATCGGCGTCTTCGGCATCCTGCCGACGGCCGAGGGCCTGATGGACAAGCTCTCGCTGCACACCGGCGGCGTGACGACGACCTGGCTGGCCGGCGGCTACGACCCGCGCCGCCCGCTGGACCCGCGGCTGCAGGCGGCCGTGCAGTCGGGCATCGACAGCACCTACGCCCGCTTCACCGGCCTGGCCGCGCAGGCGCGCAAGAGCACGCCGGAGCAGATCGACACGGTGGCCCAGGGCCGCATCTGGACGGGCGCCCAGGCCAAGGCGCGCGGCCTGGTGGACCGCCTGGGCAGCTTCGACGACGCCGTGCAGGCGGCCGCCAGGCTGGCCAAGCTGGAGCTCAAGGCCGGCGAGAAGCCGCGCCTGAGCTATGTCGAGCGCGACCTCAGCCGCAGCGAGCGCCTGCTCGCCTCGCTGAGCGACACGCTGGCGCCGTCACTCGTGCAGTCGTTGGGGCTGGCCGCCTTGCCGGCGCCGGTCGTCGAGGAGCTGTCCACGCTGAAGGAGCTGGCGAAGATGTCGGCGCAGGGGCACTGGGAGCGGGCGGCCGCGGTGCACTGCCTGTGCGGGGCGCCTTGAAGTTGTTGGGTTAGGGGGCTTCCCGCAAAAGCACCCCAACCCGGCACCGATCTCAATACACCGGGTCCGGCAACTTCTCCTTGGCCACCACGCGCTGCGTCGCCGGCCGCTCGAACACGCGCGCCAGGTAGGCGCCCAGAGCCGGCCGAGCCTTGGCCGGGTGGGCCTGCATGCGCGTCCAGCGGCACAGCATGAAGGCCAGCGGGTCCACCGCCGTGTAGTGCTGGCCCAGGAACCAGGGGCCGCCGTGGCGGGCCAGCTCGGCGTCCATCTGGTCCAGCATCGGTGCGACCTGGGCCTCGGCGCGCGCCTTCACTTCGGCGGCGTCCGAGGCCATGCGGTCCGGGTAGAAGTAGTGGATCAGCATGGCCTGCAGCGTGTTGGTCAGCCAGACCATCCACTTGTAATACTGGGCCCGCTCGGCCGTACCGGGCGCCGGCGCAAAGCCCGGATGGCAGTCGGCCAGGTGCATCAGGATGGCGGCCGTCTCGTAGAGCACGAGGTCGCCGTCCACCAGCACCGGGATCAGCCCGTTCGGGTTCAGCTTCAGATAGGCCGGCGACTTGTGCTCGCCGCTGTCGCGCTCGACCTTGCGCAGCGTGAACGGGACGCCCATCTCCTCAAGCAGCAGATGGGGCGCGAAGCTGGCGTTGCTGGGGTAGTAGTGCAGTTCGATCATGGCGGGCTTGCGTAAAAGCAACGGACTTTACGCGGCACCATTCACGGCCAGCCCGCTAGACCGCGCAGCCGGCCTCGGGCCGAGCGCCGGCCGCGCGATAGCGCACCGCCGTCATCTCGGCCAGGATGCTGAGCGCGATCTCCGGCGGCGTGCGCGCGCCGATGTCCAGGCCCACGGGGCCGTGCAGGCGGTCGAGCTGTTCGGCCGTCAGCCCGAAATGCTCGGCCAGCCGCGCGCGCCGCTTGGCCTGGTTCACGCGCGAGCCGATGGCGCCGACGTAGAAGGCCGCGCCGCGCAGGGCCTCCATCAGCGCGAGGTCGTCCAGCTTGGGGTCGTGGGTGAGTGCCACGATGGCGGTCGCGCCGTCGGGCTTGAAGGCGGTGACGACGTCGTCCGGCATGTCGCGCGTCAGCGTGACGCCGGCGATCACGAAGCCGTCGGCGTACTCGGCACGCGGGTCGCAGACCGTCACGCCATAGCCCAGGGCCAGGGCCATCTGCGCGAGGTAGTCGGTCATCTGGCCGGCGCCGATGACCAGCAGCCGCCATTGCGGGCCATGGTGGCTGACGAGTCGGGTGGCGGTCAGCACCAGTGCGTCGGCGCCCGGCTCGGCGTCGGCCAGCGTGGCGGCGCCGCTGGCGAGATCCAGCATGCGCCGCACGCGCTCGCCGTGCTCCAGCCGCGCGAGCAGCTCGTCGACGGCCGACTGCGGCCCCAGCGGCTCCAGCATCAGCTCCAGCGTGCCGCCGCAGGGCAGGCCGAAGCGGCGCGCCTCCTCGGCGCCGACGCCATAGCGCAGCGGCGTGGGCCTGTCCAGCTTCAGGCTGCCGGCGCGCAGCTGGGCGACGAGGTCGTCCTCGATGCAGCCGCCGGACACCGAGCCGGCGATCAGCCCGTCGTCCCGCACGGCCACCAGCGAGCCCACCGGCCGTGGCGCCGAACCCCAGGTGCGGGTGATGGTGCCCAGCACGACGCCGCGCGCCTCGGCCCGCCAGCCGGCGGCCGTGCGCAGCACGCCGAGATCGAGGTTGTCCATGGCTTGCTTATCCCCAGCATGTATTTCCACTAGGGTAATCGGCAATCACAAGCCTTGCCGGCCGGGCCAGCATCGTCCCCACAACCACGGAGACCAGCGATGAAGATCCAGCTCACGGTCAATGGCCGTGCCGTCAGCCGCGACGTGACTCCCGACCGGCTGCTGGTGCAGCTGCTGCGCGAAGACCTGGCCCTGACCGGCACCCATGTCGGCTGCGACACCGCGCAGTGCGGCGCCTGCACCGTCCACCTCGACGGCCGCGCCGTGAAGGCCTGCAATCTGCTGGCCGTGCAGGCCGACGGCACCGGCATCACCACCATCGAGGGCCTGGCCGCCGCCGGCGGCGCGCTGCACCCCATGCAGGCCGCCTTCAAGGACTGCCACGGCCTGCAATGCGGCTTCTGCACGCCGGGCATGGTCATGAGCGCCGTGGACCTGGTGCAGCACCACGACTGCGGCAGCGAGGCCGCCATCCGCGAGGGGCTGGAGGGCAACCTCTGCCGCTGCACCGGCTACCAGAACATCGTGCGGGCCGTGCAGGCCGGCGCACAGGCGATGAAGGAGGCCTGAGCATGAACGCGCCCGACAAGACCGGCCTCATCGGCCAGAGCGTCAAGCGCCGCGAGGACGCGCGCTTCCTGACCGGCCGCGGCCAGTACACCGACGACATCGTGCTGCCGCGCCAGACCTAT